>Ga0326726_10006845_pt1 | contig 10246 bp, 7 predicted proteins | sample MHFenrmetagenome_2_FD_207603 | JGI IMG/M metagenome (GOLD analysis project Ga0326726, IMG submission 207603) | Lab enriched peat soil microbial communities from Michigan Hollow, Ithaca, NY, United States - MHF15MN | ecosystem: Environmental > Terrestrial > Soil > Wetlands > Peat | place: USA... | reverse complement strand
GGTAGAGTTTATTTATCTGGTTCATTTAATATTCTTTGGCTGGCTGCTGTTTGTTCTGTGGAACAAAAAGCGGTTGCAGAATTTCCATGGCCAGGTGAACAGTATTTAACTCTTCGTTGGAAAGGAAACTCAGGATTTTTACTAGATTGGCTTGGGCGCTGGACCGCGCAGTATTTATGATGGATTCGCCGTTGTGTGTCAACACCAGCATGAGCCTGCGTCGGTCGTCGAATGATTCCTGCCGGTCGATCAATTCTTGTTTGACGAGCCCGTCTACGAGTTTCGAGACGGATGGAGGAGTGAGTCCCAGATGACTTGCCAGGTCAGAGAGCGAAGATTCGGGGTACCGCTGAATGAACCTTAGTGCTCTGAACTGTGGGATAGACAGGTCAGTTCCATGTCCACGACGCATTTCGCCACGGATGGTTTGCATAATATTCGGTGCCGTTTCCATTAAATCATGAGCACATGTCTCAAGTAATTTTGCCACAATTATTTCGCCTTTCTAATAATTAGATAGTGACATTATATACCAGATCTGATTATTTAGGTTACCGTTGCATTGCTGGATTGGACTTAATAGGGTTTATCAAATTAAAAGAAAAAGCGCCTGGAAATTTACAGGCGCCTATGAACATGGGTTTCACCCCCCGATATGAGACATTTCCACCTTTGGAAGTGGAATGGTTTCCTCGGAGCGTAGTTCGGAATAGCGATCATCTCGTACGCGCCAAACTTTTGCGATGGTTTGTGTTATCTCTTCATCAGATGCTCCGCCGCGCAGAAGTTGACGAAAGTCGAAGCCTTTTATACTGAAGAGACAGGTGAAGAGCTTGCCGTCTGCAGACAGGCGGGCACGGCTACAGTTGCCACAGAAAGCTTGTGTGACCGAAGCGATGATGCCGATCTCGCCGCTACCGTCTTTATAGCGCCATCGTTCTGCCACCTCACCGATGTAATTCGGACCGATCGGCTCCACGGGCATTTCAGCGTTGATCATGTTGATAATTTCAGCCGCTGGTACTACATCCTCCAGCCGCCATCCGTTCGTGTTGCCCACATCCATGTATTCGATAAAACGTAATATATAACCCTTCTCGCGGAAAAAGCGAGCCATCGGCAGGATACTATCCTCGTTCAACCCGCGCTTTACTACCATATTGATTTTTATCGGTGAAAGACCGGCTTGTTGGGCGGCATCGATCCCGGCCAGCACTTTTTCGACAGGGAACTCCACATCATTCATAGCCTTGAATACGGCATTGTCAAGTGAGTCGAGACTAACCGTCACTCGTTTCAGCCCCGCTTCCTTGAGTCCTTTGGCTTGTTGAGGTAAGAGAGCGCCGTTTGTTGTAAGAGTTAGGTCTATGCCTGGAATTCCAGCCAACATACCAACAAGTTGATCCAGTTGTCGGCGCACCAGCGGTTCTCCTCCAGTAAGGCGGATCTTGGTCACCCCTTGAGAGGCGAATAGCCGGGCTAACCGGGCCATCTCTTCAAAAGTCAATACCTCACTTCGCGGCAAAAAATGGTAATCGCTGCCGAAAATATCTTTTGGCATGCAATATACACACCGGAAGTTGCAGCGGTCTGTGACGGATATACGAAGGTCCCTAAGGGGACGTTGAAGTGTGTCAAAAAGCATAATTTTTTTGTCAGGTTTCTTTTGTTAGTAGATTTTCTTAGTTTATCTCAAGAATGAATCTTAATGATGATCAAATAACTATCAGTTGGGTCCTACAGGAAAGTCATTAACCATCATTAATGGTCTTGTTGCAATTGAAATTCAGATATCATTTATCATATTATACGTCGAAAATAAGTTAGCCACAAAAGGCTGATTAACAAGGAGAGATAATTTAATTAGAAAAGGCCCTGCTCCTACCACTTATAAACTTAGGCGGCTAAGAACCTGATTGTAATCTGAAGGTATATCGACATCGAGAGGCAAATCCGCGTCAATATTCACCTGCAGGATCCTTTCTGGGTAAGCCTCGATCAGTTTCCAGACTGCCTTATCCCCGTGAAGCTTACGAAGTTCATCAAACACCTCACTGGCAAATACCATTGGATGGCCAAGCTGACCGTGATATAAGGTAACTGAAGCCCAGGCTTTCTCTTTGCGCCAGTCTGAGATCATCGGATCGATGAACTCCGATTTGACCCCTGGCTGATCCCCTAGTAGCAGCATAATTGCCGCGCCGTCGCCGGCAGTATCCAAACCGATTAACTGGCTGTCTATCGCCCCTCTGATGTTGTCATATTAGTGGTCTTTCTTATTGTGGCAGTGGTGATATATCAATTTGTTGGACTCTAACAATTCGGTCTCTTCGCCTTAAATTATAAAGCGGTCATCAGGGAACCGTTAATTTCTCTCATCTTCCGCTAAGAACAAAGTTGCATTTCTCGGATATATTCCCACAAGGTCTTGAATCTTGTGGGCAAAGTGGTTTGGGCTCCATCTATTGTAGGTATTAACGGCCTTGGAAATATCGGTAGAGGGGATTTAGCCTGATGACATTTCTTTGGTCTGGATTCCTATATTTTCTGGTATTAATTCCCGCCCTCATCGCTGTTTACGTTTGGATACTTCCCCGTCGTCAGCGCTTTGCGGTCCGCTACTCAAGTTTGGCTTTGGTGCATGGTGTGTTGCTCCAGCAATCAGGGTTGCGGCGGCACCTGCCCTTCGGATTGTTTTTAATTGCCGTGGCTTGTTTAGTTGTTGCAATGTCAAGGCCGGAATCGATCGTGACCGTACCTGCCAATCAGGCCACCATTATATTGGCGATCGACGTATCGCGCAGCATGTGCTCAACGGATATTCAACCAAGTCGACTGCAAGCAGCAGAGGTGGCTATCATGAGATACATCCGCGATCAGGAACCAAATACCCGGATCGGTATCGTTGCATTTTCAGGGTTTGCCGAGCTGATCCAAGCCCCAACAACGGATAAAGAGGCTCTGCAGACAGCCATTCAGAGCTTGCTTACCGGGGGTGGCACGGCAATTGGCAGCGGTATCTTGAAATCCTTGGATGCAATTGCCGAGACAGACAAAGAGGTTGCGCCGAGCGTTTCGGATACATCACCGGAAATAGCACCGACACCTGTCCCCAAAGGCGCTTATGCTCCGGGTATTATCGTGCTTCTCACGGATGGCGTAAGCAACACTGGGCTCTTACCATTAGATGCTGCGCAGCAGGCTGTTGATCGCGGAGTACGGGTCTATACGATTGGATTCGGCACCGCGAATGGCAGTGAATTCGCTAGTTGCCAGAGCAGCGATCCTTCCGAATTCGGCAGGTTTGCCAGCGAGGGTAGCGGAGGGGGCTTCGGCAAGGAAATTGATGAGGTCACGCTGAGACGCATTGCGGACATGACTGGTGGGGAGTATTATCCGGCCTCTAGCGCCAACGAGCTTGAGGGTGTGTTCACCCACCTGTCCACTTATCTTATAGCGAAGCACGAGACTTCCGAGGCGAGTGTTTTTTTCGTGGCTGGCGGGGTCCTTCTCGCATCATTGGCACTAGCCCTTTCCTTAACCTGGCATCCAGTGCCTTAATAGCAAAAAAAGAATAAGCGGCTTCTTATTTCCTAAGAAGCCGCTTATTCATGCTTGCGTACTAGGTTTAGCTTATAGATCTGCTTCCTCCACATGAGATTACTAGTTCGATAGGTTCGAATGCATTATAGGAATGATTTGACTCTAAGATTACTAACTTTGAGAAACAAATAAAGAACGGAGTAAAATCTGAGAGATGATATTTTGATGCAAACATATAACAATGAAGACCGCCTTAAAATAAGGCGGTCTTCATTGTTGTATATGATCAGGAAGCACCTTTCTTTTCCAGTAGTTTGATCAACGCATCCATTAAGCTCGCAGAGATCTGGCTGGCTTCCGTACTTTGCGCCTGTGCATTTTGTCCGCTTGTAGATTGGGTCAAGCTTTGGGTTTGCAAGTCAACGGATATGCCTCCTCCGATGATGCCTCCCATCGGGTCGCCTCCGGGAGGGCCTCCTGCCGGAAAATCACCCGCCGGGCCGCTCTGACTTTGTATGCTTTTGCTGGCTGTTTGGTTACTGCTCACAGATATGTTCTGTTTTTGTATGAAGGAAGTCGCATCCTGGGATGTGAGTTTCATGTCTGTGATTGCCTGCTTTTGGTTGGAAGTCATCACGCCTTTGATTTGATCTAGCACGGCGTTTTTTTCCTGCTGAGCGGATCTGGCACTGCTTTGCAGTTCGGTCATTAATTGCCAGAGAGGTAGTAATTCAGTCGCCTGTTCATTCGTCACAGCCTGCTCGGTACTCTCAAGTTTGAGGGTACCTAACAGCAGTTCCGACTGAGCTGATAATGCTTCGGTTTGGTTCGAGGTGGATGCAGAGCTGCAAGCAGCCAGAATGAGGGTGGTTAGGATCAGTGTTGCTAGTAGAATATTTTTCATGTCAATTCCTTTATTTTTCATAAATAAATGCTTTGATTTAATCGACCTTTTCAGACTCCAAAAAGGTGTCCATATTAAGCCCACCTGTAGTTTACAAATCGAAGCTGTGGAATCGCCAAGAAAAGGCTGAGAAAATTATGGAATAATTACATATTTAACAGCAATTTCTCAACATATTCATTTATGATCATGTTGTAGGAATACCCAAAGGCAATATGAAATTATCGAGTAAGGAGTACGAAGTAGATGTCCACCGTGCTCGTAGTTGACGATGATGTAAAACTTCTCAAAATGCTGCAGCGCACTTTGACATATGAAGGGTTTCAGGTGGTGACGGCTGCGAACGGTGAGGAAGCCTTAACCCAGGTTGACTCTTGTAAACCGGATGTGGTCATTCTGGATTGGATGATGCCGAAGATGGACGGTCTGACCGTGGTGCAGCAGTTGCGTTCCGAAAAGAACCGGACACTGATTCTGATGCTGACTGCACGCGATGCGTTGGAAAACCGCGTGGAGGGCCTGGAAAACGGTGCAGACGATTATCTCGTCAAACCTTTTGCGCCGGTGGAACTTGTGGCGCGTGTACATGCCTTGTTGCGGCGGATCGATTCAAATTCCGCTAAAGAGCCGATTGAGTTTTTAGATATTTCACTGGATCCATTAGCACACGAAGCCCGCATCGGTGAGATCTATCTCGACCTCACCCGTACCGAGTTTGAGCTGCTGCATTTCTTCATGCGGCATCCGCGCCAGGTGTTGGAGCGTATGCAGATATTGAATAACGTATGGGGCTATGATTTTAACGGCGGAGATAACGTGCTGGAAGTGTATATTGGATATCTGCGCAAGAAACTGGAAGTGGGAGACCGCCCCCGTTTGATCCAGACCGTGCGCGGGATTGGCTATGTTCTAAGGGTGGAATGATGTCGATACGCTTGCGATTAACTTTATTATATAGCGCCATTCTCACGCTCACTCTGATCGTGTTTGGCACTTCGCTTTACACCGTCCAGGCAGAGGTGACTATGAACGCGCTGAAGAGCAGTCTCATCCAAAACGGTGATGGGTTGGCTCATTCTATTTTGGATAGGTACCTGAATCCAAATCAGAACCCGCCTCCCAAACCGCCCCCCGGACCACCTCTTTCAATCGAGACTCTTTCCGGGGAACAGGCCTTTAGCAAGCTGCGCGAGCGTGAGATTGTACGGGTTTTGGACTCAACCGGAACCCTGGTTGCCGTTCCATTCCCGGGACAGGATAACACACAAGCCCTGCCACTCAGCACCGAGGGCCTGAAAACCCTCCAGGCCAGGCAGATCTGGTGGGATACTACTTCTATAAACGGCGATCATCTTTTGATCTATAACAGCCCGGTTATCTATCAGGGTAATGTCATTTTTATTGTTCAAGTTGCCCGTACCCTTTCCGAGCAGGAACAATCGTTGGCTGCTTTAAGCCGCACCCTCATCATCGCAGGCCTTCTGACCATTCTGATCGCCTTCGGGTTTGGATGGATTCTTGCAGGTGTAACCCTTCGCCCGATCCACAACATAACGAGCACGGCTCTGGCGATTGGGAACGAGAGTGATTTCACAAAGCGGGTGGATCACAACGGCCCGAACGATGAGATCGGTCAGTTGGCAAGCACTTTCAACTCCATGTTGTCTCGTTTGCAGGATGCTTACCAGCATGTGAGCCGTGCGCTCAAGATGCAGCGCGATTTCGTGGCGGATGTCTCCCATGAACTTCGCACGCCGCTCACCACGATACGCGGCAATCTGGCATTGTTACATCGTACTCCGCCCATGCCTCCCGATGAACGCGACGATGTGCTGACTGATTTGGAGGCTGAAAGCGATCGTCTGATCCGCCTGGTGAATAACCTGTTGATCCTTGCGCGTGCGGATGCCGGTCGGAGTTTGACTCATGAGGCCATTCCCCTCCGGTCAGTCGTTGAGGAAGTCTGCCGCCAGGCGCGTCAGTTGGACCCTCAACGCGAGATCGTGGAAGATTCACAGGATTTAAATGTCCTTGGTGACCGGGACGCGCTCAAACAAGTCCTCCTGATCCTGCTGGATAACGCCATTAAATACACGACAGAAAGGATCACTATCACAGCAGAAGTACATGGGTCACAGACTCTCATCTCAGTACGTGATGCTGGAGCCGGTATTCCCCCCGATATTTTGTCGCATATCTTCGACCGGTTTTACCGCGGCGAAGACAGCCCTCAGGTACAAGGGGTCGGTCTCGGATTGCCCATCGCAAAGGCTCTGATCTCTGGTCAGGGAGGTATCATCTCAGTCGAGAGCAAGGTCGGGCAAGGTACAACTGTGAATATACTTCTACCCTTATTCCCATCCACTGATAAGTCCGGCTGAAATAATATTGCTTTTGCCGTCCTCGTCGACCGTTAAACGAATCCCTCTGCTGCAATCGATTCCTTACCCCATCATACACATAACGATAAGTATCTTACGTCTTCGGCCGTATAGTAGTGAAAGCAGCTCCAGGGGAGCCATGAACACAGTGTTGGGATTTCCTCCCTCGCTAAGCATAAAATCCCCTCTGCTCTAAGGGGATCCTGATCCCTGTGCTGTACGGGTTTTCATAGCGGGGATCATGGGCTGTTCCGGCAGTATCTTTGACCTATTGGATTTTAACTACACACTAGTAAACCTCCACCTTGAGATGGCAGAACATCTCGTAACTCCTCGTGCACAGCCAGACAGCAGAGGTAAAATAGAATCAGTCTGGAAGGGTGGTTTCCAAATTCTTCCGATTTTATGTTTTACGGAGCCTTTTATGAATCTCGAAAAATATACCCAAAAATCTCAAGAAGCCCTTCTCGCTGCACAAGGATTGGCTCAGGAAAACCAACACCAAACTATTGAACCCATCCACCTTTTAATGGCATTGGTCCAGCAGCAAGATGGCATCGTTCCGGCGATCATCACCAAAGTTTCTGGCGGGACTCAAGCCCTTCTCAAAGAATTAACAGAAGAACTTGCCAAACGGCCAAAGATCCAGGGTACCAACATGGAGGTTGGCATGGCGCGTCCAACCTCGGAAGTCCTTTCCGCTTCTGAAAATTACGCAAAAGGCATGCAGGACGAATATGTTTCCACCGAACACCTACTGATGGGTCTTATGGATAGCAGTGAAGGCAGGTTACTTGCGCAATTTGGATTAACCAAGGAAGCGATCCTCGCCGCTTTGAAACAAGTGCGTGGAGCCCAGCGTGTTACATCTCAAAATCCTGAAGGCAATTATCAGTCCCTGGAAAAATATGGGATTGATCTCACCGCCGCAGCCCGCCAGGGTAAGTTAGATCCGGTCATCGGGCGGGATGAGGAAATCCGGCATACGGTTCAGATCCTTTCTCGGCGTACTAAGAACAATCCCGCTTTAATCGGTGAACCAGGCGTTGGCAAGACCGCCATCGTGGAAGGTCTCGCCACGCGCATAATTAACGGGGATGTACCCGAGGGGCTCAAACACAAACGTCTGGTCCAACTGGATATGGGTGCACTGATCGCAGGAGCCAAATATCGCGGCGAGTTTGAGGACCGCTTAAAAGCTGTACTAAAAGAGGTCACTGAATCCAATGGAGAAATTATCCTGTTTGTGGATGAAATGCATACGGTCGTCGGGGCAGGTGCAGCCGAAGGCGCCATGGACGCCAGCAATATGTTGAAGCCCATGCTGGCGCGCGGCGAATTACATCTGATCGGTGCCACAACTCTGGATGAGTATCACAAATACATTGAGAAAGATCCTGCATTGGAGCGACGCTTCCAACCGGTGATTATCGAAGAACCGTCAGTGGAAGATACAATCAGTATTCTACGCGGTCTCAAGGAACGTTATGAGGTCTATCATGGCGTGCGAATCACGGATGCTGCGGTCATTGCCGCGGCTACGCTTTCGCAGCGCTATATTAGCGATCGCTTTCTACCAGACAAGGCGATCGACCTGATCGATGAGGCTGCCGCCCGGTTGCGCACCGAGATCGATTCTAAACCGCAAGCACTAGACGAGGTTGACAGGCAGGTCATGCAACTAGAAATTGAGCGCCAGGCACTTAAAAAGGAGCGCGACAAGATATCAAAGGAACGGCTTGAGAATATCGAAAAAGAACTGGCGGATTTAAAGGAAAAGTCTCATGAACTCCAGGCGCGCTGGCAGACCGAGAAAAAAGCCATTACTGAAATAAACACAACCAAGGAAAAGATTGAGCAGACTCGGCAGGATATGGAGCGCGCCGAGAGGGAGTCGAATCTGGAGAAGGTTGCCCGACTGCGTTATGGAACCGTGCGCGAACTGGAGAAAAAGTTGGCCGATAGTGAGCGCCGGATGAAGGAACTACATACCCAGGGGGGCACCCTGCTTAAAGAGGAGGTGGATGCCGAGGAGATCGCAGAGATCGTTTCCCGCTGGTCGAACATCCCCGTCTCAAAACTCCTCGAAGGCGAGACACAAAAACTCCTGCATATGGAGGAGCGCCTGCGCGAAAGGGTGGTCGGGCAGGAAGACGCCTTGCGGGCAGTATCAAATGCCCTGCGACGGGCCCGTGCCGGTTTGCAAGATCCCAATCGACCGCTGGGCTCATTCATCTTTCTAGGTCCCACTGGTGTGGGTAAGACCGAACTGGCGCGCGCCCTTGCTGAATTCATGTTCGACGATGAGCGGGCAATGATCCGGATCGACATGAGCGAATACCAGGAGAAGCATACCGTTAGCCGCCTTATTGGCGCACCGCCCGGATATGTGGGTTATGAGGAAGGTGGTCAGCTGACCGAAACGGTTCGCCGCCGCCCCTACAGCGTGGTCCTGTTTGATGAGATCGAGAAAGCTCACCCCGATGTGTTCAACGTACTATTACAGTTGCTCGATGACGGCCGCCTGACGGATGGCCAGGGACGCACGGTGGATTTTCGCAATACATTGGTTATCATGACCTCCAATCTAGGCGGTGAATTATGGCTGGGTGGGAAAGCTGGCGATGTTAAGCGCGAGGTGGTAACCCAGGTCTTACAAGCTCACTTCCGGCCGGAATTCCTGAACCGCATCGACGAGATTATCATTTTCCATTCACTCAGCCGCGAGGACCTTGTGAAAGTTGTTGACATTCAACTCAAGCATGTGTCCGCGCTTCTCGCCGGTCGAGGTCATCCACTTGAAATCAGTCATGAGGCTCGCGCCTATTTGGCAAAGGTTGGCTATGATGCTGATTACGGTGCCCGTCCACTCAAACGTGCGATCCAGCGCGAGCTACAGGATCCGCTGGCCGTCAAGATCCTGGGTGGAGAGTTCCGTGAGGGAGTGACTATCATAGTAAAACCCGACAAGGAAGGTCTGAAATTCACTTCCTCAAGAGGGGAAGAAGGCTTGGCCACGAAAAGTAAGGAATCGATGCAGGAGACTTAAAGACAACGGCTTCGATAAGTGAAATGTGCCAGTAATCAACTCGAAGGTGCACAAGAACATGTTGGCAATACAAACTAAGATCTTGGCTGTTTCCACTTCCTCTCGGCGTGGGTCTACTCGAAGCATCCCGAAGCGCAACGTGGGGGATGATCCCGAAAACCGTTGGATGCCTCGGGTGAAAAGCTTTCTACCATCCCACTACGTTGCACGGTGATACCCTCGCGCAGGCAAATTCATCTGTCCATCGTCGCCCATGCAAAAGAATTGCACCTCTCATACATTTAATCCCCATCCATTCCTCACACACAATGAAGATCTCTGGCCTGGATTTTAAGAGTGGGAATTTTTCCCCCCCCCTTGACAACTTAC
>Ga0326726_10006844_pt1 | contig 10246 bp, 8 predicted proteins | sample MHFenrmetagenome_2_FD_207603 | JGI IMG/M metagenome (GOLD analysis project Ga0326726, IMG submission 207603) | Lab enriched peat soil microbial communities from Michigan Hollow, Ithaca, NY, United States - MHF15MN | ecosystem: Environmental > Terrestrial > Soil > Wetlands > Peat | place: USA... | reverse complement strand
TTCTTGCTCGATATCGAGTCGCACAATGCCGTTCACGTTGACGCGTGGAACGACGCGCAAAATGATGCCGGTGTCACGGTAGTCGATGGTGTTGACAATCGTATTGCTGGTCGTCAGCACGGTTGCACTGCCGGTCGAGATCGGCACCTGGTCGCCGACCTGGAGAATGGCCGGCTGGTTGTCGATGACGACAAGCGACGGATTGGACAGCACCTTGACACTCGTGATTGCGTGCAACGCGTCAAGAATGAAGCGCGGCTGTGCTTCCGGCCCAACCAGGAAATTAAATCCGGGGAAGGCGCGATTGAGGAACGCGTTTGCGACGCCGGACGCGTCTACAGTGGGTGGTTGGTTTGCGGAGCTGTTCAGCAACGAACCTCGGTCGGGCTTCAATCCAAGATTGCGGCTCGTTAGAAAGAACTGGACCCCGTAGTTCAGATCATTGTTAAGCGTGACCTCGGCGATGGTCGCGTCGATGGCGACCTGCATTTGCGGCCGATCGATTTGCTGAATTGCGCGCTCGACAATTCGATAATTTTCCTGGCTGGCGTAAATGAGCAAACTGTTGTTCACGACGTCGGGCGTTATCCGCACGCCAGTCAGTAGCGGCGTGCCGCCGGATGATCCGGTGCGCGCGTCGAGCAGCGCGCCAGCGGCTCCGCCGGCCGTAGGCGAAGTGGTCGCTTCTGTCGCAGCCCCGCGCTGATTGGGCGGCGTGATGCCGAGCTGTTGTCTCACACGGGTATTGGCGCTCGATGCACTGCCGAAGCCCGTTCCGAATTGGCCATTGGAACCCATTTGGTCGCCACTCGACGTCGCAACAGCGCCAGAACCGGGGGCGATCTGGTTGACCGCCGATTCCAGACCGGTAGATCCACCGCTGTTGAACATCTCGTTGAGCACTTTCGCCATCTGGCGCGCCTCGCCGTAGCGGACCCGATAAACCCGAACGCTCGTGTTGGCGTTGTCGCCGTTGTCGAGACGCTTGATCCAGGTCGCGGCGGATTTCAGCAGTTCCGGTTTGCGGGCGACCACGAGGATCGAGTTCATACGGCCAATCGATTGGAACTTGATGAGATTCTGGCCGAGCCCTCCCTCGCCGGAATCAACGATTTTCTCGAGCTCCGTAATGATCGGATCAGGGGTGCTGTTGCGCACCGGAAAAATCCCAACCGATTGTCCCTGCATCCATTCGGCGTCGAAGCTCAGGACTGTTTCAATGGCGGCGCGGCGTTCGGCACCGCTCCCTTGAATGAGAAGCATGTTTCGTCCGGCATCGGCGCGGACCGTGCCCGGTTTGGTTGCGAAGCTGTCGAGCAGCTTGATCAGGGTTTGTGCAGATACGTACTGCAAGGGGACGACTGAAATTCCGTAGCCGGGCTCCGCCCGCGCTGGATCGTTGTCGACATTGCCTGAGCCAATCGCTTCGCCAAGGGGAACGATGCGATAGCCTGCTGTCTCGCGCACCAACACGACGTTGCTCACGCGCAACGCGTTTTCGAGCACGAACAGTATATCCGCTTTGGGGACCGGCCTTCCGGAGGCGAGGCTTATCGCGCCTTGGACGCGCGGATCGATCGTGTATCCGGTGCCGAGAATGTCGCCGAGGACGACCTTCGCGACGGTGGTGATCGGGGTATTCTCGAAATTGAGCTCGTAGCCATCGCTGCCTTCCGCCGGTTTTATTTGTCCTCGTGTGTCGCTGGCGGCGAGCGCAGTGGCGCTGTCTCCGGTGTAGATAGCCGGTTGTCGCCGGTCGGCCGGATTTGCGTTCGGCTCCTGCGGGTCCGGAGAGCGCGGCAGCAAGTCGATGGAGCGGACCCGGTCGAAAGCGTCAGGCGGGCGGTTTTCGGCGTCATTGAGGGCGATCAGGTTGCAGGCTGCCAGGCTCGCACAACCGAGTGCAAAGACCGCAACAATTAACGGGTTGTGGGCCGATCGAAGCCGGCGCGGTGGCTTACCGACGCGTAACACGTAAACCCACCATTGTTGCAGACGCAAAGGAGCATCCCCCGAAGGGCGGGGTGCTTTTGTGGAATGGACAATGAGTAATGGAGTTATGTGACAGATTTATAGAGCCCGATTTTTAGAGCCCGAATCAGACCACACGCTATGAAATGTTCGCCGATTGAGCTTGGACCCGACCGGCGCATCTTGTGCTCAAGGCGACGGGTACTTCGGCGTGCAGCTGTGCCGACGTCGCTAGTTCGAAAAAAATTTATGATGCGTGGCTGATAAAAAATTTTTGACCGACGGTTAGGCATGTACGCGCTTTGTCGTAGCAGTCCAATTCGATCGCGCCGTACGCCAAGCTAATTTATTTTCCAAGCATCAAATTCTCTGGGTACAAAGTTGTGCGTCATGTGTCCGTTACACCTCTGTTACGGAGCGAAACTACGGTCCGCACCGGTCGCATATCAGCGGCCTCTCACGTCAATCGACGGGCAGCCTCTCTGTTGTCCAAACATTTTGTGCGGGCTGTCAGCAATCATCCAGAAGGAGCGAGTGATGACGCGATTCCCACTAACTTTAGGGGCGGCAGTGATTGCCGCATTGGCCGTTGCGCCGGCGTGGGCCGATGGTGTCGGCCGAATTGAGGATGGCGTAGCTGCCGCCAATCCAAAAGCCGGCACGCCCTCGACGCTCATTGATCCGGATTTCAAACTTAACGTGATCGCCGCAGGCATTGACCCGCTGGAGAATCCGAGCGGCGTCATCACAAATTTCGGTATGCTGAGCACCGGCGTCCTGACCGAGCCCGACGAAAACACCTATCTGGTCCTCGACCACAATCCCGGCGGGCCGACACCAGGCTTCGACTATGGCCGTCATTTCGTATTTCAGGGGCATGAGAACGGCGCCCCGCTCGCGTATGTGACGCGGGTCAATCTGGATGTTCCGCGCAGCAGCCCTCACCGCATTACGCTGCTGACCCCCGTCAATCCGGCGACCGGCCAGACAGGCTTCGGTGCGATTGACGGCTCGACGTTTAATCCCTTCACCAGGACGTTACTGTTCACTCAGGAAGCGGGCGCGGCCGGTGGGGTGATCCAGTTGACGACCGGTTGGCCGGCACAGCTTAACAGCCTCGACGCATTTCTCGGCAAAGGCGGCTATGAGGGGATTCACCCTGACAACAAGGGCAACATCTACATAATCGAGGATACCGGTGGCGCCACCAGCTCGACCATTAGCCCGGTCAACCTCAACAAAGGACGGCAGCCAAACTCGTTCGTCTATCGGTACGTTCCCAACAATCCGAGTCGGATCGAGGACGGCGGTAAGCTGCAAGCCCTGCAAGTCATCATCGATGGCAATCCGGTGGTGTTTGGCGGAACCACTGCTGCCGCCCGCGATGCCGATATCTCGGCCCCTGCTCAGCTCAAGCTCCACACGCCGGGGACATCGTATCCGGTAAAATGGGTGACCATCCACACTGCCAATGCAGGCGATACGGCGGCGTTTGACGCCAACGCCGCGGCAAAGACGGTGGGCGCAACGCCATTCAAGCGGCCCGAGAACATGGCCTGGCTGCCTGGGTCGGATTTCCGGACGTTCTTCTTTGATCCGACAGGCGACACTGATTCCGTCGCCGGCGACAACCCGTTCCTCCAGGCACGTGGCGCGTACGGAGCGATCTTCCGCGTCGACCTTCGTGATGACGATGATCGCGACGGTGATGATGATCGGGACGATCATCATCATGGGGCTTCGGGCGACGGCAAGATATCTCTGTTTTTCCTCGGCGATCACAACCACAACTCGTTCGACAATCTTTCCTTCGCAAATGAACACCAACTGATGTCGACCGAGGATCGCGGTGATTTGCTGCATACCGAACTCAATACGCTCGACAGCGTATGGGCATTCGACGTGCGAAAGCCTAGCAAAGACCCGATTCGCTTCATTGCGTTGGGACGTGACGCGACATCCATCCTGCATGGCGAAGACAACGAGCCGACCGGCCTGTTCGTGTCGAACGGCAGCTCCAGCAAGCACAGCATGCTCGGAACCGAGGACAGCCTGGATGGTGCACGCGGCTTCGTGACGCAACAGCATGGCGACAACATCCTCTACGAGTTCGTTCGTAAACCGGAGCACCACGAGGCGTTTCGGGATTGATTGATCGTGCAATGTGAGATGCAAAGCCCAGATGGGCAGCGCGTCTTGCCATTGATGTCATCGGAAATACGGCGGAGAGGACGATCGTTCGTCCTCTCCGCCGGTGCGGTTGGCGTTCGCGCGGGCATCACACGGGTTTCGATGTTGCGAAAATTGTGCCGAGAATGAGTGTGTCACAGATTCAGTACGATACGTTCGCCGGCTCCGACGCGGCTGCGGCATTCGTACGGCATCTCGCTGGCAAGCGTCATCTTGCCACTGAGGTTTTGGCCCCGCCAGAATCCGGCGAAACTCGTGAAGGGCAAACGCTCAAACGCTTATGGGAGCAGACGGATCTTTCGGCCGGCGATTTTGCTGACGAAGTCGCTCGCTTCTACCGCTTGCCGCGCATCGGCTTGCCGCAGCTGCTGTCAGCTCACGCGCTGGTGCAGAATTTTTCCCGCCGGTTCCTGCGCGAAATGGAAGCTTTTCCGTATCGGAACGAGGGGGGTGCCTTCCGGCTCGCCATCGCCGATCCTACCGATACGGCTTGCGTTCGCGCCGCGGAAATCGTGCTTGGCGGTCCGGTGGCGATCGAGGTCGCGTCTTTCGAGGACATCGCGACCGCGCTTACCGAAAAAATCGGCGATGATGAAGCTTCGTTGACGGGTCCCGACGGCGAAGCGCCGTTCGCCAAAATCGACGACGACATCGACAGCCTCCGCGACCTCGCGAGTGGCGCGCCGGTCGTGCGGGCGGTCAATGATCTCCTGGAAAAGGCGCTGGAGTTGCGCGCGAGCGACATCCACATCGAGCCATTCCGCACCGCCCTCGTCGTGCGCATGCGGATTGACGGCTTGCTGCGCGCGGTGCCGGCTCCGGCTGGCGTGCTTGCGCAGGCCGTGATTTCGCGCGTCAAGATTTTGGCGGGGCTCAATATCGCCGAGCGGCGCCTCCCGCAGGACGGCGCCGCGCGTATTCGTGTCGCGAGGACCGATCTCGACATCCGCGTTGCCATCATGCCGACGCAACATGGCGAATCGGCCGTGATCCGTCTGCTGCCGAAAGATCGTGGGCTTCTGACGATTGACAAACTTGGCCTGTCCAGAGCTGACGATGCCAAGCTCGCCCGGCTTTTGCAGTTGCCGCACGGGATGGTCGTCGTGACCGGACCGACCGGCAGCGGAAAGACCACGACGCTCGCCACGACCCTTTCGATTCTCAATGAATCGACGCGAAAAATTCTCACCATCGAGGATCCGGTCGAATACGAGATCCACGGCGTGAACCAGTCCCAGGTCAAGCCGTCTATCGGCCTCACCTTTGCAAGCGCCCTGCGCGCTTTCGTGCGACAGGATCCTGATGTGATCATGGTCGGCGAAGTGCGCGACGCGGAAACCGCTCATATTGCCATCCACGCCGCGCTGACCGGCCATCTCGTCCTCACCACGCTTCACACCGAAACTGCCGCAGCGGCAGTGCCGCGTCTGCTCGATCTCGGAGTTGAAAGTTTTCTGCTCAAGTCGACGCTGCGCGCCGTGATCGCACAACGCCTCGTGCGTCAGCTGTGTGACCGTTGCAAGGACCAGAGAGAACTCACGCCGGCCGATATCGCCGGGGACCCACGCTATGCTGCGCTCGGTTTCAAGCCCGGCGAGATCGTGCATGACCCGAAGGGCTGCGAGCGCTGCGGCAGCACCGGCTATCGCGGCCGCGTCGGGGTGTTCGAGGTGCTGGAATTGACCGAGGATGTGCGCCAGCTCATTCGCGCTGACACGGATTCATCGACCATCGACAGGACGGCCGTGGCTGCCGGCATGACGACTATGATCGATGATGGCGTGGCCAAATGCCGTGCAGGCATAACGTCGCCTGCCGAAGTCCTTCGTGTCGCAACAATCCGGTGACGTGATGCCGAATTTTCAGTACCGCGCGTTGACGCAAGGTGGCGAAATCGTCAGCGGCTCGATTTCGGCCGTGACTGCGACCGAGGTTGCCCGGCGTATCGAATATCTCGGCCTCGTTCCGATCGAAGCGATTGCGGAAAAAGGCGCGACCATCTCGCACCTGACGGTCGCTTTCATCAGCCGGCCGCGGGTCGAGGACGTCACGGTTTTCACGCGCGATCTTGCCTTGCTGCTGCGGGCTGGCGCCCGTCTTCACGATGCCCTTGATCTGCTGGCCAGCGATATGGATGTTGGGCGTTTGCGCCCGACCGTCGTTCAGATAAAGGCGGCTGTGCTTGCGGGCGAAAGCTTTGCCGAGGCGATTTCGCGGCATCCGGGGCTGTTCTCGCCGATGTATGTGGCGCTCGTCCGCGTCGGTGAGGCCTCTGGCACGCTTGATCATATTCTGGAACTGCTTGCCAACGAGCGCGCACGCGCCGGCGCGTTGCGACGCAAGTTGTTCGACGCGCTGCAATATCCGGCCTTCGTGTTTGTCGCGGCCTGCTGTGTGCTGATATTTTTCCTGTTGTTCGTCTTGCCACAATTCTCCGCGGTGCTGCGGGATTTCAATGCCAAGCTCGATCCGATGGTGAGCGTGTTCCTTGATCTGTCGGATGTGCTACACGCGCACACGACCGAAATTGGTGCAGGTTCGGCGTTGGTCTTGATCGGACTGTGGCTCTTGCTGCGGCGAGCTGCGGTGCGCGCGGCGCTCGTCGATCAGATCTCGCGACTGCCGTTCGTCCGAACCGTCTTCAACTTTTATCGTTCCGGGCTGTTCTGCCGGAATCTCGGCATTCTTTTGGGTAGCGGCGTCAATCTGACGGCCACGCTTCGTATTCTGATCGACATCATGGCGACGACCGGGGGCATCGCTATCTGGACAGCGACGGCCGATCGCGTGCGGCAGGGCGGAAAATTGTCGGAGGCGCTGGCGGCGACCTCGGTATTGCCGCCGATGGCAGTGCGCATGCTGCGGCTGGGCGAGGAGACCGGACAGCTCGCCACACTCGCCGGACGAGTCGCCGACTTCTACGAAGCCAAGCTGCAGCGCAGCCTGGACCGCATCGTCGGCATAGCCGGTCCAGCGGCGATCATCGTTATCAGCGTCGTGGTCGGTGGGCTCATCGTATCGGTGATGACGGCGCTGCTATCGGTCAGTCAAGTCGTCGGGTAACGCAGAGGAGGAGCTCCATGCAAAAAGGGACGTTAGCCCTAGAGCAAAAGCGAGGCCGGTGCCCCGGCAGGCGCAACGAACGCGGCTTTACGCTGGTAGAGATCCTGGTCGTGATCACGATCATCGGTCTCATCATGGCGCTCGTCGGGCCGCGCGTGCTCAACTATCTGGGCGAATCGAAGGTCAAGACCGCAAAAATTCAGATCCAAAGCCTCTCTAGCGCGCTCGATCTCTTCTATCTCGACGCCGGACGTTATCCGTCGAGCGCCGAGGGCCTCGGCGCGCTGGTGCAGCCGGTCGGCGGCGTTGCCGCCTGGAACGGTCCTTATCTCAAAGGTGGAAACATCCCGTTGGATCCATGGGGAAAAGCATATGTGTATCGATCGCCGGGCGAGCATGGCGCCTACGACGTTGTCTCCCTCGGTTCAGACGGACAGGAAGGCGGAAGTGGAACGGCCGCCGATATTGCGAGCTGGACGCCGTGAAGGCGGCGACGCGCAGGACGGGTTCACGCTGCTCGAAATCGTCTGCGTTCTCGCCATCATCGCTCTTCTGGCTGCGATCCTTCTGCCGCGGATACCGGTCGGCACGTCGCGGCCGCGGCTGGAGGCCTATGCGATCGAGACGGCCTCATTACTCACAGCCGATCGCAGTGCCGCGATGCGCCGGCACGTGCAGGTTTCCACCGATGTCGATGCGCCGACGCGTTCGGTGCGTTCTGCGGCGACCGGACGGATGGTGCGCGTTCCGAGCGACGTGGCTTTCGATGCAGTGTTGCCGAAGCTCTGCAACAGCCGCCCGGCATTTTCGACCATCGGCTTTTTGCCGTCGGGAATGTCGTGTGGCGGAACCATCGTGCTCACACGCTTGGGAGCCAGCTACGAAATTCGGGTCAATTGGTTGACGGGAGGCGTCGAAGTTGTCTCACGTAGCGCAATCTAGGCGATGCAGCGAGGCGGGCTTCACGATCATCGAGGCGCTCGTGGCGCTTGCGATCGTGACAGCATCGCTCGCAGCGATCGGTTCGCTGATCGCGACGTCCGCACGTGCGACGCGCACGCTCGAGCAGCACGTCGCGCTGGTCGAAACGGCGCGCGCCGTCGAATCGGCGCTGCCGAAGCGGGACCAGCTCGCTCTCGGCGATTTCTCAGGTACGCTCGCCGGTCACCAATGGCGTGTCGACGTACTGCCGTTCGCAGCGGGCAGCATCGATACCGAATTGCCGTCACCGTGGGCACCGCAGACCGTTGTCGTCACGGTTCGTTCATCAACGGGCACCGCCCTTCAGCTCGCTACCGTTCGTCTACGCCAAAGGACCAAGGAATGAGCCAGATCCGTTGGCGACGACGATCGCGCACAGCGGGCTTCACACTGGTGGAAGCCCTGGTCGCGACCTTGTTGATGGGCATGATCCTGACGGCGCTGGTAACGGTGACCGCGCAATGGCTGCCCAACTGGAATCGCGGCTTTGCCCGCGTGCAACGGACCGAACTGCTGGCGGTTGCCATTGACCGGCTGGTGGCCGATTTCGCGGCGGCGGAATTTGTTCCACCGAACCGCAAGACCGATCATCCGCTGTTCGAGGGCACAGAGCTGTCCGCCACTTTCGTCCGCGCGGCCATCGGCCCAAATGCGGGATCCGGTCTCGACGTCGTTCGGATTTCGGAAACGGCGGATCGTCAAGGCCCCGTGCTGGTAAGAACCCGCGGGGCATTTGCGCCGAGCTCCGGCTCGATCGATCAGCTCTTTCTCGGCGATCCGGTCGTCCTGCTGCGCGCGCCCTATCGGCTTTCGTTCGCCTATGCGGGCAAGGACGGCGTCTGGAAGGGCACCTGGCATGACGCGTCCACGCTTCCTTCGGCCGTGCGCTTGAGCGTTCGCGACGCTGCGACCGATCGCGCTTTGCCGATCTCGACTGTTGCCGTGGTGCATGCCGATCTGTCAGCAGAGTGCGCGAGTGCCGGCGGCGATTGCGATGACTCCGGGCGCAAAAATAAAAAAAATGCGCAACCCCAATCGACCGATGGCGACCGAAGCGCGTCGCGGAGCGAATGATGGCCAACCAACAACCGCAGCACTCATACCGCCGCCGCGATGGTTTCATCGTGGTTGCGGCGCTATGGATCCTGAGCGCGCTCGCGGCGTTAGCATCGATTTATTCGATCTATGTCGTGCACGCTGCGACCTCGGTCGCCGCGAACGACGATTCCCTCCGTGCGGAGTCTCTGCTTTCGGCCTCGCTGGAACTTACCGCCTATCAGGTGACGGCGATGCCTTTGAAAGACCGGCCCTCGCGTGGCCGCTTTACGTTTCGAATGAATGGAGCCAATGCCGCGGTGGAATTCTGCTCGGAGGCCGCGCGGGTTGATCTCAACAAGGCTTCGAAGGCGTTGCTGGCCGGCTTATTCGGCGCACTCGGGGCCCATCCCAACGATGCCGAACAATATGCTGACCGGGTGGTTGGCTGGCGCGCTACGCCGCCGTCCGATTCTCAAGACAAGGAAGAGTCGCTGTACCAGGCCGCCGGTCTTAACTATGGACCGCGCGGCGCGCCGTTCGCTCATGTCGGCGAGCTCGCGCGGGTTCTCGGGCTGCCGCCGGCCATGGTCGAGCGCGCCATGCCCTTTGTCACCGTCTTCAGCGGGCGGTCGGAGGTCAATGTCCGCGACGCCGCGCCGGAGGTCATTGCGGCACTGCCCGGAATGACGCCCGAAGGAGTCAATGCGGTGCTGAACGATCGCCAATCACTGACGGACAAATCGTCTTTAGCGCAGCTTGGCCCTGCGCAAGCCGAGGCGACGGCCGAAGTCAGCAAAGCAATACGCGTGACGGTGCGGATGGCGTTCGATAACGGTCGTACGATTTTTTCGGAAGCGGTCATTCTTATCGACGGCCCCAACGAGCCCTATCGTGTGTTGTCGTGGCAAGGCAATGCCGACGTGCCATCGAGTCTTCAACGAGCGGTGCGGGGCACGGCGGGAGCGCGGTCATGAATCTGCGCGATCTTGCCGACGCGTTCTCG
>Ga0326726_10006843_pt1 | contig 10246 bp, 8 predicted proteins | sample MHFenrmetagenome_2_FD_207603 | JGI IMG/M metagenome (GOLD analysis project Ga0326726, IMG submission 207603) | Lab enriched peat soil microbial communities from Michigan Hollow, Ithaca, NY, United States - MHF15MN | ecosystem: Environmental > Terrestrial > Soil > Wetlands > Peat | place: USA... | reverse complement strand
CCGTTCAGTCTTCGAGCGCGCGAGTACATCCTGCGCTTCGGCCTGGTCGCGATCGGGCTGCTGTTCGCGATCGTGATGTACAACGACCTCCACACCGACGTGCGCGACGGTCTCGCCAAACTCTTCGGGTGGGTCGGGAAGCTGTTCGGCGCCTGAGAGGCGAGCGGCGGACGGCGAGCGGCGGACGGGGAGCGGCGGACGGCGAGCGGCGGACGGCGATCGGCGGACGGCGGACGGCGCCCCCCGTTCGCCTCTCGTGACGTCCATAAGTGACCACTTTACTTCGCGTTACCAGTCGATTACGCTTCATAGCTAACTCAAAAAGACATGAACACCGCCAAGCCGGCGGGCAACACATCAGGGACATGGCTTTCGACAAAGGCACGACCGTCCAGAAGTACCGGACGCACGAGACGGACACGGGCTCGACCCGCGTTCAGGTAGCGCTCCTCACCGAGCGCATCAAGTATCTGACGGACCACTTCCGCTCCCACAAGAACGACCACCATGGTCGCCGTGGGCTGCTCAAGATGAACGGGAAGCGTCGCCGGCTGCTCAACTACCTGAAGCGCACGGACGTCGATGCCTACCGACAGATCATCCAGGAACTGGGTCTCCGGTACTAGTCCATCCATGAAGACACTCGCGCGGGCGCCTTGGTTGCGGCCCGCGCGTTTTGTATTGCCCACGGGCTGCTGTTTCAGCCCGTCGAATCCGATGTCCACGCTGGTTCACGCTTTCTTTCAGCCTTTCAGGCACCCAGGCAATGATGCAACGCGTTGAGAAGACGTTCGCGGGCCGCAAGCTCGTCATCGAAACCGGCAAAATGGCCAAGCAGGCCGCCGGATCCGCTCTCGTCCAGTTCGGCGACACGATGGTGCTCGCCGCTGTCACCGTCAGCGACACCAAGAGCCCCCTCGACTTCTTCCCGCTTCTCGTCGAATACCGCGAAAAGACCTACGCCGCCGGGAAGATCCCCGGCGGCTACATCAAGCGCGAGGGCCGGCCAAGCGACGCCGAGATCCTCTCGGCTCGAATCGTCGATCGCTCGATTCGCCCGCTCTTTCCCGAGGGCTTCGCGAACGAAGTCCAGGTCTTCATCTACGTCATCTCCGCCGACCAGGAGAACGCCTCCGACGTCCTCGCGCTCGTCGCCGCGTCGGCCGCGCTCAACGTCTCGAGAATTCCGTTTCCCGCGCCCGTCGCCTGCGTGCGCGTCGGCCGGATCCAGGACAAGTGGGTCTTGAACCCCACGTTCCAACAGCTCGCCTACAGCGACATGGAGCTCATCGTCGCCGGCTCCGCCGACTCGATCAACATGGTCGAGGGTGGCGCGCTCGAGGTGAGTGAGGAGGACGTCGTCGAGGCGTTGAAGGTCGCGCAGCGGGGAATCCGCGAGCTCATCGCGGCGCAGGAAGAGCTGGTCAAGAGCGTAGGCAGCGAGCGTCCCGCCAAGATGGAGTGGGTCAAGGCGCAGATCGCCAACGACCTCACGGTCAAGGTCAAGTCGATCGCCGAGGGGAAGATCAAAGACGCACTCAACCAGAAGGACAAGCACGGACGCATCGCCGCCGTCGAGCGCGTGAAGGCGGAAGTGGCCGAAGCGCTGGCCGCGGACTTCCCCGACGCCGGCAAGGACGTGAAGGCGGTGCTCGGCGACGTGGAGTACAGCCAGCTCCGCTCGCAGGTGCTCGACACGGGGCTCCGGGTCGACGGGCGGAAGCCGAACGAGGTCCGCCCGATCAGCATCGACACGAGCATCTTGCCGCGCGCGCACGGCTCGGCGCTCTTCACGCGCGGACAGACGCAGGCGCTCGTCGCGGCGACGCTCGGCACGGGGAACGACGTCCAGCGGCTCGAGACGATCAACGAGCCGAATGAGACGACCAAGTCGTTCATGCTGCACTACAACTTCCCGCCGTTTTCGACCGGTGAAGTGCGGCCCATGCGCGGCACGTCGCGGCGCGAGATCGGCCACGGGAATCTCGCCGAGCGCGCCATTCAGGGCGTCCTGCCGGCGTTCGAAGACTTCCCCTACACGATTCGCATCGTGTCGGACATCCTCGAGTCCAACGGCTCTTCCTCCATGGCGTCAGTCTGCGGCGCGTCGCTCTCGCTGTTCGACGCCGGTGTGCCGATTCGCTCGGCTGTTGCCGGCGTGGCGATGGGGCTCATCAAGGAAGGCAAGAAGTACGCGATCCTCACCGACATCCTCGGCACCGAGGACCACTTGGGCGACATGGACTTCAAGGTCGCGGGGACGCGCACCGGGATTACGTCCATTCAGATGGACATCAAGATCGAAGGCCTCGATCTCGAGATCATGAGCAAGGCGCTCGCCCAGGCGAAGGAAGGCCGGCTGCACATCCTCGGCGAGATGGACAAGGCGCTGCCGTCGAAGCGCGACGATCTCTCGCCGTTCGCGCCGCGCATCGTGACGATGAACATCAGCCCGGAGAAGATCGGCGATCTCATCGGACCGAAGGGCAAGACCATTCGCGGCATTCAGGACGAGACGGGCGCCGAACTGACTGTGGATGACAGCGGCCTCGTGACCATCGCAGCGGTCGGCGGCGAATCGATGGAGCGGGCGCGCCAGATGGTGCAAGCGCTCACCGCCGAACCGGTGGTCGGCGAGACGTACGAGGGCATGGTGAAGACGACGACGCCGTTCGGCGCGTTCGTCGAGATCATGCCAGGCACGGAAGGACTCGTCCACATCTCGGAGATGCGCCACGAGCGCACCGAGAAGACCGAAGACGTGGTGAAGAAGGGCGACCGGGTGAAGGTCAAGCTGATCGATCGCGACGAGCGGGGCCGCCTACGCCTCTCGATGAAGGCGTTGACGCCACGGCCGGAAGGCATGCCCGAGGTCGAGTCGAACGGCGCCGACGGCGAGCGTCCGCGTCGCGAGGGTGGTGGTGATCGCGGCGGACGTCCGCGGCGCAGCGGTAGCGGCAGGGGAGACCGGCCGCGCCGCGAGTGAGCCACCAGGCTGGGGGCGGATCCATCGCGGCTGACGCATCGCTCCGCCGCACGATCCTCCCGAATGGACTGACCGTTCTCTCCGAGCACATGCCCGGAGTGCGGTCAGTCTCGTTTGGCGCGTGGGTGCGCGCGGCGTCGCTACACGAGCCGCGCGAACGGATGGGGATATCGCACCTCCTCGAGCACATGGTGTTCAAGGGCACCGCTCGCCGCAGCGCGCACGAGATTGCGCTGTCGCTCGAGGCGCTCGGCGGGTCGCTCGACGCCTATACGTCCCGCGAGCACACGGTCTACCAGGGCCGCGTCCTCGACGAGCATCTGACCGAAGCCGCCGACGTCATCGCCGACATCGTCTTTCGCCCGATGCTACGGCACTCGGACCTGCTGCTCGAGCGAAAGGTGATCCTCGAGGAGATCGGCATGGTCGAGGACACGCCGGACGATCTCGTGTTCGAGCTGCACAACGAGGCGTTGTGGGGCTCGCATCCGTACGGCTACTCGATTCTCGGCACGCGCGAGACGGTGACCGGCCTCGGCGTGGGCGATCTCAGAGAGCTGCACCACCGTGCGTATCACCCGGGCCACCTCGTGGTGGCCGCCGCCGGAAACGTCGAGCACGATCAACTGCTCGACGTGCTGGCCGAGACGGGGTGGACGGACACCGCCGCCCGCGACGGAACCCCGCTCGAGAGCGCACCACCTCGCGCGGAAGCCCCCGTCGTGCGCCACGTGCCGCGCGACGGAGCGCAGACGCACATCGTCGCTGGAACGACGGCGGTGCCGCACGGCGATCCGCGTCGCTTCCCGTTGCTGCTTCTCAGCATGCTGCTAGGCGGCGGCATGAGCTCGCGGCTTTTCCAGCGCGTGCGCGAAGAGCTCGGGCTCGCGTACGCCGTCTACACGTACCAGACCTTCCACGCGGACGTCGGCATGCACGGCGTGTACGTCGCCACGGCGCCGGACTCGGCGGGCGCGGCGCTCGACGCCATTCGCACCGAATTGCAGTCGGTGGTAGACCGCGGGCTGCCGGAGGCGGAAGTCGCGATGGGCCGGCAGCAGCTCAAGGGCCAGGTCACGCTGTCGCTCGAGAGCGTGTCGTCGCGGATGTACCGCGCGGCGTCGGTCGAGCTGTACGGCGAGCCGTATCGCTCGCTCGACGAGCTGTTGGCGCTCATCGACGGCATCACGGCCGACGACGTCGCCGCGGTCGCGCGCGAGTTCTTCCGTCCGGAGCAGTTGACGGTTGTGAGTCTCGGGCCAAAGGGTGTCGATTAGGGCGGTCATCCTCCGGCGCAACCGCGCCGGAGGATCTACTTTCAATAACCCGAAGCCAGCCACAGGGCAGTGACCAGCAGATCCTCTGCTCGCTGCGCTCGCACAGGACGACTACCCATGAAAGTTGGCGTACCAAAAGAGATCAAGACCAACGAGAACCGCATCGCCCTCGTGCCCGCCGGAGCCGAAACGCTCGTCGGGGCGGGGCATTCGGTGCGGATCGAGGCGGGCGCCGGCCTTGGTAGCGGTTTTCCCGACGAGGCCTTTGTCGCTGTCGGCGCCAAAATCGCACCGGACGCCGCGACCGTCTGGCGCGACAGCGACATGATCATGAAGGTCAAGGAGCCGATCGAGCGCGAATGGCCGAACATGCGCCGCGGCCAGCTCATCTTCACGTACTTCCACTTTGCGGCCGACGAGAAGCTGACGCGGGCGCACATCGCGAGCGGGGCCACCTGCGTGGCCTACGAGACGGTGGAACTGGCGACGCGCGAGCTGCCTCTTCTTACCCCGATGTCCGAGGTGGCGGGGCGGATGGCGGTCCAGGAGGGCGCCAAGTACCTGGAGAAGCTCTACGGCGGCCGCGGCGTGCTGCTCGGCGGCGTTCCGGGCGTGGCGCCGGCCAAGGTCGTGATTCTGGGCGGTGGCATCGTCGGGATCAACGCGGCGAAGATGGCCGCGGGCATGGGCGCCAAGGTCACGATCCTCGACCTGTCGCTGGAGCGGCTTCGGTACCTGTCGGACGTCATGCCGGCCAACTGCGTGATGATCCACTCGAACCGCCACAACATCCTCGAGCAGATCGAGACGGCGGATCTCGTCGTTGGTGGCGTGCTGATTCCCGGGGCGAAGGCTCCGAAGCTGATCCGGCGCGAGGACTTGAAGCTCATGCAGCCCGGGGCCGTCATCGTGGACGTGGCGATCGACCAGGGCGGCTGCGTCGAGACGATCCACGCCACGACGCATGAGAACCCGACCTACGTGGTCGACGGCATCATCCACTACGGCGTGGCGAACATGCCGGGCGGCGTTCCCCGGACGTCGACGCTGGCGCTCACCAACGCCACGCTCCCCTATGCGCTCCAGCTGGCGAACAAGGGGTGGAAGCGGGCGCTTCGCGACAACGCGGCGCTGCTCAAGGGGCTCAACATGACCGACGGCCACGTGACCTATCCGGGCGTGGCGGAGGCGTTCGGGCTCAAGTTCGAGGACCCGAAGAGCTTCTTGGATTGAACCTCGGGCGGCGAACGGTTCGCCGTTCGGTAGTTGTGACGTGAGGGACCGAGAATCGTTGGGGAGATGACCCAGCGCGTCTCGGTCCCTCGGTTAGTTTTGCGACATGGACGCACGGCGGCGATGACGTCGGATGGCGAGTGTCGCGATACCCTATCTTTCGATAGGCCAATATTTTGTAGGGGCGGTGGTGCCCCTTTTTAGGTTAACCGCTGTTTACGACTTTTCCGGTACTGGATGCGCTGGCCTTTCTTCAAAGCGGGATCGCTGTTTCCCGCGAACGCAATCGGCGTCGACCTTGGCACCGCCAACACCCTCATCTATGTGAAGGGTGAGGGGATCGTGCTCAACGAGCCATCGGTCGTTGCCATCGACCGTGAAAGCAAGAAGATCAAGGGCGTCGGCCTGGAAGCGAAACGCATGCTTGGCCGAACACCGGATGGCGTGATCGCCGTTCGGCCCATGAAGGACGGCGTGATCGCCGACTTCGACGTGACCGAGAAAATGCTTCGCTATTTTCTCACGCTCATCATCGAGAATCACGTCTTCAAAGTGAAGCCGCGCGTCATCGTCTGTGTGCCTTCCGGCATTACAGAAGTCGAAAAGCGCGCCGTGCGCGATTCGGCGCTCGGCGCCGGCGCGAAGGAAGTCTTCATGGTCGCCGAGCCGATGGCGGCCGCGATCGGCGTCGGGCTGCCGGTCGAGACGCCCACCGGCAACATGGTGATCGACATCGGCGGCGGGACGACGGAGATCGCCGTCATCGCGCTCTCCGGCATCGTCAGCGACACGTCGATCCGCACGGGCGGCGACGAGCTCGACACGGCGATCGTGCAGTTCATGCGCAAGAATTACAACTTGCTCATCGGCGAGCCGACGGCCGAGGTCATCAAGATCACGATCGGTTCAGCGGCTCCGGTGGGCGACGAGCGGGAGATGGAGGTGAAGGGACGCGACCTCGTGTCGGGCATCCCGAAGACCGTGCGCGTCCACTCGAGCGAGATCCGCGAGGCGATCCAGGAGCCGATCCAGCAGATCGTCGACGCGGTGCGCCGCGCGCTCGAGATCACGCCGCCCGAGCTGGCGAGCGACATCGTGGACCGCGGGATCGTGATGACGGGCGGCGGGGCGCTGATCCGCGGGCTCGATCTGCTCCTCAGCCAAGAAACAAGCCTGCCCATTCACGTCGACGAGGACCCGCTCACCTGTGTCGTGCGCGGCACCGGCCGGATTCTTGACGATGAGGAGAAATACTGGTCGGTCCTCAGCACGTGAGGTAGCACCGTGGCAACCGCAGCACGTTCAAGCAGCCGCGCCGACGCCGCCCTGTTGGTCGGCTGCGTCGTCGTGTCGTTCATCGCCATCGCCCTTCCGGGCGCCGAGCGGACCGCCGACGGGGCCGTGACGTCGGAAGGCCCGCGCGAGGCCGTTGCCGGCGCCCTGCGCCGCACGATCGTCGCGCCGCTCGTCGGACTGCAGCGAGGATCCGAGCGCTGGCGGAGCGCGTGGACGGCGGGCGAGCGCCAGCAGCTCGTGATCGACTCGCTCTCGATGCGCGCGACGCGCCTCCAGGCGCTTCAGGTCGAGAACGACCAGCTGCGGAAGCTGATGGGCCTCGGGACGCGCCTCGAGTGGGGGTTCGTGCCGGCTGAGGCGCTCCACAGCACCACACCGAACGACGGCCTCGTCACGACGCTCACGCTCACCGCGGGGAGCACGGCCGGCGTCGCCCGGTATAGCCCGGTGGTGGCGGCAGACGGGCTCGTCGGCACGATCCGCAACGCCGATCCCACGATGAGCATCGCGATCCTGTACACGGATCCAGACTTCCGGGCCAGCGCGATGGCGGCCGACGGCAATTCGTTCGGCATCGTCTATCCGCACGCCGCGCGCGTGGGCGGCGGCGACTCGTACATGCTCGAGCTTCGCGGCGTCCCCACGCGCGTGAATCTCAAGCCGGGGAGCGTCATCTACACCTCCGGACTCGGCGGGACCTTTCCGCGCGGCATCACCATCGGCAGCATCGTGCAGGAGTTGAAGACGGCGGAAGTGTGGACGCGGACGTATCTCGTGCGGCCGGCGGTGTCGCCGTCGCGCGTGACGTTCGTGCTGATCCTGTCGCCGCAACGCGTGACGCAGGGCACCGGCAACATCTGGGGTGCGACGGTGAACGCGGACTCGGCGACGAAGCGCATCGCGGCGGCGGGCGACTCGCTCGCCAAGCAGGCCGCGGTGCTCCAGGCGCAGGCTCGGCAGGCGGCGCTCGACTCGATGAAGCGCGCCACCATCGACTCGGTGCGGCGGTCGCTCGGCGCGCCGCCGCTGTCGATCGCTCCAACCGACAGCGCCGGACGTGGCGCGCAACGTGCCGCGCCGGCAAGCGCTCAGCCGGGCCCGCGGCGCGATTCCACTCGCGCCCGCCGCGACACCCTTCGCCCCGATACCACCCGCAAGCCTCGCCCATGAACTGGACCGGCGCCGCGCGGACGATCCTCGTCTGCGCGATCTTGATCGTCCTGCACTACACGCTCCGGCCACTGCTTGCTTGGCGGGCGTCGATCGACTTCATCATCGTCGCGCTGCTTCTGGGCGCGGTGCGTCTTCGCCCCGGCGCGGCGGCGGTGTACGGCCTCGCACTCGGCCTCGTCTCCGACTCGCTGGCGGTGAGCTCGTTCGGTGCAGCCGCGCTCGGCATGTCGATCGTCGGGTTCGGCGCGTCGTGGCTCAAGGCCGTATTCTTCGCTGACAACCTCGCGTTGAACGGATTCTTTCTCTTTCTCGCGAAGTGGGTCTTCGATTTGATCGTCCTCCTCGTGGGCCATCGTGCCCATGGGGCTGAGATCGCCATGCAATTGTTCGTCTGGTCCCCGCTCTCTGCGGCGGTGACGGCGGTGGCCGGAGTGATCGCATTGTCGTTGCTGAAGCCGCTGATGGAAGTGCGAACAGCGTGAGCTTTCATCCGAATGACGTCGTCCGGCGCGGGCGCGCCGCGACCGCGATCGTGTGCGCGGTCCTGGTCTTCTTGTTGAGCGCCTTCTTCCGCGCGCAAGTCGTGCGGAATCAGCAGTACACGCTCCAGTCGGAGGAAAACCGCCTCCGGCAGATCCCGACGCCGGCGCCGCGCGGCCGCATCCTCGACCGCAACAACAAGCCGATCGCGGAGAACGTGGTCGGCTACTCGGTCGCGCTCTTGCCGCAGAACGAGGACACGCTTCGCGCGACGCTCACGCGGCTCCGCGGCACGATCCAGCTCACCGAGAAGCAGTTCCAGGACGCCCTCCGCCGGTACAAGCGCGACAAGACGCGGCCGACGGTGATCGTGCAGGACGCGTCGTTCGACGTCATCTCGGTGCTCGAGGAGCATCGGGTCGAGTTCCCCAGCCTCATCATCCAGTCGGCGCCCAAGCGGATCTATCCGGACGGCGAGGCTGTCGGCGCGTTCGTCGGGTACGTCAGCGAGATCAGCGAGGGAGAGTTGACGTCGATGGCGGGCGCCGGCTACAAGGCCGGCCAAATCGTCGGCAAGCAAGGATTGGAGAAACAGTACGAGCACGATCTGCGCGGCCGAGAGGGCGTGCAGTTCGTGGAAGTCGACGCGCGCAACCGGATCGTGCCGAACTCGCGCGCGCGCGACGCGATCACGCCGCAGGAAGGGCCGCCGCTCTACACGAACATCGATCTCGATCTGCAGGAGTACATCCACACGATGTTCGGCGACAGCATCGCCGCGGCCGCGGTGGCGATGGTCCCGCAGACGGGCGAAGTGCTGGCGTTGTACAGCTCGCCCACCTACGACCCGAATCGATGGGTGGGTGGCGTGTCGAGCGCCTATTTCGATTCGCTCAACACCGATCCGCGGCGCCCGCTCTACAACAAGGCGATTCAGGCGACGCAGCCGCCCGGCTCGACGTTCAAGCTCGCCACCGCCGTGATGGCGCTGCAGGACAGCCTGATCACGTTCCAGTCGCACATGCCGCAGTCGTGCGCCGGCTTCTACTACTTCGGCAATCGGACGTGGCACTGCTGGAAAAAGGAGGGGCACGGCAGCCTGGACTTGATGGGCGCCATCGCGCAGTCCTGTGACGTGTATTTCTACCAACTCGGCCAGCGGCTCACGCTCTCGCGGCTCGTCGCCGGCGGCGTGGAGCTCGGGTTCGACAAGCGGTCGGGCATCGACCTGCCTGATGAGAACCGGCCGCGCTTTCCCTCGAGCATCGACTACTTCAACCAGCGGTACGGTCCGCGCGGGTGGACGGCAGGCTCGACCGAATTGAACATGGCGATCGGGCAGGGCGAGAACGCGCAGACGGTGGTGAACATGGCGCGCTTCTACAGCGCGCTGGCGACCGACGGCAGCGAGCCGACGCCGATGATCCGCAAGGGCGCGCCAAAGAAGGTGAAGGCGATCACGCTCGCGCCCGACCAAATGCTGCAGATCCGCAAAGCGCTGATGGGCGTGGTGCGCGAGGGCGGCACGGCCGCTGGCGCCGCGATTGCCGGCGTCAACGTCGCGGGCAAGACGGGCACGGCCCAGACGCTGCGGAACGACAAGAACGGCAAGCCGCTGTACTGGGCGTGGTTCGCCGGCATGGCTCCCGCCGAGAATCCCAGGATCGTCGTCGACGTGATGGTGCCGGACGTGACGTTCGAGGGCGCGACGAGCGCCGTCTTCGCGACGAGGATCATCCAGCACTATCTCCACGCGAAGATCAACAACACGATCGAGAACACGGGGTGATGCGGGCCGCCA
>Ga0326726_10006842_pt1 | contig 10246 bp, 7 predicted proteins | sample MHFenrmetagenome_2_FD_207603 | JGI IMG/M metagenome (GOLD analysis project Ga0326726, IMG submission 207603) | Lab enriched peat soil microbial communities from Michigan Hollow, Ithaca, NY, United States - MHF15MN | ecosystem: Environmental > Terrestrial > Soil > Wetlands > Peat | place: USA... | reverse complement strand
GGTCCCAGCTCGACCGGTTCACGGCCGAGCTGGCGGCGGCGCGGCCCATCCCTGCCGAGCTCGTCAAGGCCTTCGCGCTCATGCCCAAGGGGACCGACCCCAACCGCGCGCTCCAGGCGGCGGTGGCCATCCTGGGCATGCACGACCCCGACGCAACGGACAACTCGCACGCGGCCAACCTGCGCAAGGCGGTGCGGCTCACGAGCCAGTTCGCGACGGCGATCTGCGCCCACCACCGGGTGCGGAGCGGTCAGGAGCCGGTGCCGCCCGCCAAGGATCTCTCGCTCGCCGCCAATTTCCTCTACATGCTGACGGGCAAGAAGCCGAGCGAGGTCACCACCAAGGCCTTCGACGCGAGCCTCGTGCTCTACGCCGAGCACGAGCTGAACGCCTCCACGTTCACGACCCGCGTGATCGCGGCCACGCTCTCCGACATGCACTCGGCCGTGGCGGGCGGCGTGGGCGCCCTCAAGGGCACGCTCCACGGGGGCGCCGGCGAGGCCGTCATGAACACGCTGCTCGAGGTCGGCACGCTCGACAACGTGGACGCCTTCGTGGACAAGGCGCTCGCCGAGAAGCGCCGGTTCATGGGCATGGGCCACCGCGTCTACACGGCGGGCGATCCGCGCGCGGCGATCCTGAAGGGCATGGCGGAGGCGGCGTGCCGCCAGTCGGGGCAGGCGCTCTGGTACGACCTCGCGGTCAAGCTGCACGCGAAGGTGAACGCCACCAAGAAGCTCATCCCCAACGTGGACTTCTACTCCGCGCCGCTCTTCTACTCGATCGGGATCCCGGTCGATGTCTTCACGCCGGTCATCGCCACCTCGCGCATCGTGGGCTGGACGGCCAATCTCCTCGAGCAGTACGACGACAACCGCCTCATTCGGCCGCGCGCCGACTACAAGGGCCCCGGCCGCAGACCTTTCGTCTCGGTGGAGAAGCGGTGAGCGCGCAGTCCATCGGACCCTCACCCTGCCCTCTCCCTGGAAGGGAGAGGGATTCAGGCGTTCCCTCTCCCCCAGTGGGGGAGAGGGTAGGGTGAGGGGGTAGGTTCACCGATGTCACGCCAGAATCTCACCCAGAAGCTGATCGAGTCGCATCTCGTCTCCGGCAAGGCGGTGGCGGGCGAGGAGATCGGCCTGCGCGTGGACCAGTGCCTGCTCACGGACACCAACGGCAATATGGCCTGGCTCCAGTTCGAGGCCATGGGCTTCCCGCGCGTCAAGCCCTCGCGCGTCGTGAGCTACATCGACCACAACGTGTACCAGACCGATTCGCGCAATACCGACGACCACCGCTACATGCAGACGGCCTCCGCGCGCTACGGCGCGTGGTTCTCCAAGCCCGGCAACGGCATCTGCCACCAGGTGCACTTCGAGACCTTCAGCATCCCGGGACAGTTCGTCCTCGGCACGGACAGCCACACACCGCTCTGCGGCTCCACGGGCATGCTCGCCATCGGCGCGGGCGGTCTCGACGTGGCCGTGGCCATGGGCGGCGGCGCCTATCACCTCGCCATGCCCAAGGTGGTGCGCGTCTGGCTCACGGGCGAGCTCAAGCCGTGGGTGCACGCGAAGGACGTGATCCTCGAGCTCCTGCGCCGGTACTCTGTGCGCGGCGGCAGCGGCAAGATCTTCGAGTACGCGGGGCCGGGAGCCGCCACCCTCTCCCTGCCTCAGCGGGCGACCATCTGCAATATGGGGGCGGAGCTGACGCTGACCACCAGCGTCTTCCCGTCCGACGAGGCCACGCGGAGCTACTTCGCGCTCCTCGGGCGCGAGAAGGAGTGGGCGCCGCTCGCCGCCGATGCCGACGCGGAGTACGACGAGCAGATCGAGCTCGACCTCTCGGATCTCGAGCCGCTCGTGGCTCTGCCCTCCTCGCCGGACAAAGTGGTCCCCGTGCGCGACGTCCAGGGCACCAGCATCGAGCAGGTCATGGTCGGCTCGTGCACCAACTCCTCGTGGGAAGACATGTGGGCTGTCGGGCAGACCATCAAGGCGAAGCGCGTAGCCCCGGGCGTGCATCTGGTCGTCTTCCCCGGGAGCAGCCGCATCCTCGAGATCATGTCGCGCGAGGGTCTCCTCACCGATCTGCTCGTGGCGGGCGCCACGGTGTCCGAGCCGACGTGCGGCTCCTGCGCCGGCATCGGGCACGTGCCCGCTGCGGGAGGCCGGAGCCTGCGCGCCTTCAATCGCAACTTCGCGGGCCGGAGCGGCGTCAAGGACGATCAGGTCTATCTCTGCTCGCCCCTGACCGCGGCCGCCTCTGCTCTCACCGGCGTCATCACCGATCCGCGCTCCCGCGGCACCGCGCCAACGCGCCACTATCCCGCATCCCTCACCGCTTCCGACGCCGGCCTCCTCCCGCCGTCGCCGGCCGCCGAAGCGGCGGCCGTGACGGTGGTGCGAGGACCCAATATCAAGGAAGTGCCGCGCGGCCGGCCCGTCGAGGCAACGCTGCGCGCCCCCGTGCTCATCAAGCTCGGCGACAAGGTCTCGACCGACGACATCTCGCCGTCGGGCACAGCGGCCCTCGTCTTCCGCTCCAACGTGCCGGCCATCGCGGAGTTCACGTTCAGAAACACCGACGCGGACTTCGTGGGCCGCGCACGGGCTGCGGGCACGGGCGTGCTGGTGGGCGGCGAGATCTACGGGCAGGGCTCGTCGCGTGAGGCCGCGGTGACCGCTCCCCTTCATCTCGGCGTGCGCGCGGTCATCGCGAAGAGCTTCGCGCGCATCCACCGCGCCAACCTGATCAACTGGGGCATCGTGCCGCTCGAGTTCGACGCCGCCGCCGACTACGACGGCCTCCAGCGCGACGACACGCTCCGCATCGATGACCTCCGCGACGCGCTCCATGCCGGACGCAAGATCACGGTGACGAACGAGCGCGCGGGCAAGTCCTTCCAGACGCGCTGCGTGCTGACACCGCGCGAGCGCGACATTCTCCTGGCCGGTGGCCTCCTGGCCCAGACGGCCAACCCAATCCCATCTCCCCAACGGGGAGAGCACCCTATTCCCTCTCCCCCACCGGGGGAGAGGGCAGGGTGAGGGGGCGAGAGGTGAGAGAGCCATGACCCAAGCGAGAGTCCGAGCCGTCTACATGCGCGGCGGTACCAGCCGGTGCCTGGTCTTCCACGAGCGCGACTTGCCCACGGCCGGCGCCGAGCGCGACTACATCCTGCTTGCCGCCCTCGGCAGTCCCGATCCCTACGGGCGGCAGCTCGACGGGCTCGGGGGCGGCATCTCATCGCTCTCGAAGGCCTGCATCATCGGCCCTGCGACGCATCCGGGCGCCGACGTCGACTACACCTTCGCCCAGGTCGAGGTGAGCAAGCCGCACGTGGACTACACCGGCAATTGCGGCAACTGCTCCTCCGCCGTGGGCCCCTTCGCCATCGAGGAGCGCCTGGTCCAGCCCGTGGACGGCGAGACGCTCGTGCGCATCCACAACACCAACACGAAGAAGCTGATCGTGGCGCGCGTGCCGGTGGCAGGCAGCGAGCCCGCCGTGCACGGCGACTTCGAGTTGCCCGGCGTGGCGGGCATGGGTGCACGCATCGCGCTCGACTTCGTCGAGCCCGGCGGCGCGGGGACCGGGCGTCTCCTGCCGACCGGCAAGCCGCGCGACATCATCGACGGCCTCGAAGCTTCGCTGGTGGACGCATCGATCCCGATGGTCTTCGTGCGCGCGCGCGATCTCGGCATCACAGGCACCGAGACACCGCAGGCCATGGACGGAGACAAGACGCTCTCCGCCCGCCTCGAGAAGATCCGGGTCGCCGCCTCGGAGCTCATGGGCATTCCGGGCAGCGCGGCCACGCCCAAGGTGGCGGTGGTGACGTCGCCCGCGGAGTACACGGCCCTCGACGGCACGCGCGTGGCGCGGGAGTCCGCCGACGTGGTCGGGCGGGCGATCTCCATGGGCAACTGCCATCGCGCGTTCCCCCTGACGTCGTCCATGTGCCTGGCCGTGGCCGCGCGTATCGAGGGCACCCTCGTCCACGAGTGCTCGACGGCCAGGCCCGGTGCCGATGTGCGCCTCGGCCATCCCTCGGGCGTGCTGCCGCTCGACGCCGCCGTCTCCAGGCCGGGGGGCGACTACCTCGCCGAGCGCGTCACCGTCTACCGCACGGCCCGCCGTCTCATGGAAGGGTTCGTGAGGATTCCGTGACCCGATGCGCCCGCCATTGTCCCGACGCCCGAACGTGTCGCCGCGTTGGACCGCCTGGGCGACGAGATCGCCGAGCTGTCCGCACACCTCGAAGCCGCGACGGCGCGCCTCCTAGACCTCATTCGCGAGTTCGACGCGCGCGGCGGCTGGAACACCGGGTTCCGCTCCTGCGCCGCGTGGCTCTCCTGGCGCGTGGGCCTCGACCTGGGCGCCGCCCGCGAGCGGGTGCGGGTCGCGCGTGCCCTCGCCACGCTGCCGCGGCTGGCGCAAGCCCTGGGCCGCGGGGAGCTTTCATACGCCAAGGGTCCGGGCGCTGACCCGCGTGGCCACCCCGGAGACAGAGGAGCAGTTGCTGAGCGTCGGCCGGGCCGGCACGGCCTCGCACGTCGAGCGGGTCGTCCGCGGCTGGCGGTGCGTGGACCGCCGGGCCGAGGCGCGCGAGACCGCCCGGAAGCACGCGAGCCGCGGGCTCCACGTGTATCACGACGAGGACGGCATGGTGACCATTCGGGGGCGGCTGACGCCCGAGGTCGGCACGCTGCTCGTACAGGCGCTGACCGCGGCCCGCGAGACCCTGTATCAAAAAGTGGGCGTTTCCGCGGAAACGCCCACCATGGCCCAGCGGCAGGCGGACGCACTGGCGCTCCTCGCGGAGACTGCGCTCCATCACGGCGTCGACCCCGGCAATGCCGGCGAGCGATACCAGGTCGTGGTGCACGTCGACGCCCCCGCCCTCGCCGATCCGGATCAGCCAGGTCAGTCCCTCGTCGAGGACGGCGCGCACGTCTCCGCGGACACGGCCCGCCGCCTGGCCTGCGACGCGAGCCGGGTGGTCATGCAACACGCACGGGACGGTCGCGTGGTGGAGGTCGCGGCCCGCACCCGCACGATTCCCCCGGCGTTGCGGCGCGCACTCCACCACCGAGACCGCGGCTGTCGCTTCCCGGGCTGCGGCGTTCGCTTCGGGCAAGGCCATCACATCCGTCATTGGGCGCAAGGCGGCCCCACCACGCTGTCAAATCTCGCCTTGCTGTGTCGCCACCACCACCGTGCCGTCCACGAAGAGGGTTATCAGGTCGATCGAGGACCGGACGGTGAGCTTCAGTTCCGTCGCCCTGACGGCAGGCCACTACCCGAGGTCCCGTCGCCTCCCGAGGTGCCCGACGATCCCGTGAAGATCCTTTGCGCGCAGAACGAGGCGGAGGGCCTCAACCTGGACGCACGCACTGCTATCCCGAACTGGCTCGGCGAGCGTCTGGACGTGGGTTGGGCGATCGACGTCTTGCGCCCGCGAGCCCAGAGACCCTCCAGGATCGAGGGTGCCTCCGCGTCCCTTGACCGCCCAGCCTTCGGACGCTAAGGTCGGGGGGCTTTCGCATGACTTTCCTTGATTCGATCGCAGGAGGTATAGCATCAGGCTCGAGGTCGCCAGAACTCCCAGACTGACGATTCCTCCATCGCTGCTCGGGGCAGGTCGACGATGTGATCCCATGACGACACGTCGGACCTTCCTCCACACGCTGGCCGCCGGCCTGCTCGCGGCGCCGGTGGCCGCCGACGCGCAGTCGGCGGGGAAGGTCTTTCGGATAGGCTATCTGGGCTCCGGCTCGAGCACCTCCAACCCTCACTTGCCCGGGGCGTTCCGGCAAGGGCTGCGCGAGCTCGGGTGGATCGAGGGCCAGAACATCGTCATCGAGTATCGATTCGCAGAGGGCCGTCTCGACAGGCTGCCCGATCTCGCAGCCGAGGTGGTGAGGTTAAAGGTGGACATCATCGCCGCGTCGCCGACGCCGGCAGCCCTGGCAGCCAAGAATGCCACGGGGACGATCCCCATCGTGTTCACGAGTGTCCCGGATCCTGTTGGGCTTGGGCTCGTCGCAAGCCTCGCGCGTCCGGGCGGGAACGTCACAGGGTTGACCTATAGCGTCGGCTTCAATATTTTCGGCAAGGACCTGGAGCTGCTCAAGGAAGCCGTCCCCAAGGTCCGACGTGTGGCCGTCCTCTCCAACCCGGCCAGTCCGAGCCAGCCGCTCACGATGAGCGAGATCAGGGGCGCGGCACGGTCGCTGGGGCTGCAGCTTCTGCTCCTGGAGGCACGCGGGCCCGGCGACTTCGACGGTGCCTTCGCCGCGATGGCCAAGGAGCGCGTGGGGGCACTGTTCGTCGTGACAGATCCGGCGTTCATTCCCCACCGGGCGAGGCTCGCAAACCTCACAGCAAAGAGCCGGCTGCCGTCGATCTTCACGCAAAGAGAGGATGCGGAGGCCGGGGCCCTCATGTCCTACGGCCCGAGCTTGTCCGATATCTACCGGCGCGCCGCCACCTACGTGGACAAGATCCTCAAGGGCGCGAAGCCCGCAGATCTCCCTGTCGAGCAGCCGACCAAGTTCGAGCTGGTCATCAACCTCAAGACGGCCAGGGCCATCGGGCTCGCCCTCCCGCAGTCGCTCGTGCAGCGCGCCGACGAGGTGATCCAGTGAACGCCCCTCACCCTGCCCTCTCCCCAGAGGGGCGAGGGTAGACGTGTTCACCGAAGAGCACGGGATGCTGCGGAAGAGCGTGCGCGCCTTCGTGGAGAAGGAGGTGACGCCGCGCGTGGACGAGTGGGAGGCGGCCGGGCAGATTCCGAAGGCGTTCTGGCGGCGCCTCGGCGAGCTGGGCTTCCTCGGGCTGGAGTTCCCGACTGAGTACGGCGGGGCGGGCGGCGATTTCCTCTCGAGCGTAGTGCTGGGCGAGGAGATGGCGCGCTGCCGGTCGGGTGGCGTGGCCTTCAGCGTGCTCGTGCACACCGACATGTCGTCCCCGTGGCTCACGCGATTCGGGAACGAGGCGCAGAAGCAACGCTACCTGCCCGGGATCGTCAAGGGCGAGATCGTCTGCGCCCTCGGCATCACCGAGCCCGGCACCGGCTCCGACATGGCGAACCTCACCACGCGCGCGGTGCGGGCGCGCGATCGCTATCTCCTCACGGGCAGCAAGATCTTCATCACCAACGGGGCGTATGGCGATCTCTACTTCGTGGCGGCGCGGACAGGCTCCGGCACGGCCGACCGGCGCCACGACGGCATCTCCATGTTCCTCGTCGAGCGCGGGCTGCCCGGCTTCACGGTGAGCCGCAAGCTCGACAAGATGGGCATGCTGGCCTCGGACACCGCGGAGCTGGCCTTCCACGACTGCCCCGTGCCGGCGGAGAACCTGCTCGGCGTCGAGGGGCGCGGGTTCCAGCAGCTCGCGGCAGGGCTCCAGCGCGAGCGAATCATGGCCGGCGTGCTCGCGCTCTCCGGCGCCACCCAGGCGCTCGAGGACACCATGGCCTACATCCGCGAGCGGCAAGCCTTCGACGGCCCGCTCAGCCAGAAGCAAGCGCTGCGCCACCGTGTGGCAGACATGGCGACCGAGATCGAGGCCGCGCGGCGTCTCCTCTATCTCGCCGCCGCACTCTATAGCGACGGCGCGGACTGCATCACCGAGGTGTCCATGGCCAAGCTCTTCGCCACGGAGGTAGCCAATCGCGTCGCGTATCAGGCGGTGCAGCTCCACGGAGGCTACGGCTACATGCGCGAGTTCCCCGTGGAGCGCTTCTTCCGGGACGTGAGGCTCTGGACCATCGCCTCCGGCACCTCGGAGATGATGAAGGAGATCATCGCGAGGCGGCTTGCGCTCTGACCGGCAATTCTCTACTGTGTCCCCGGCGCTCTGACGTCAGCCCGGCCCACCCAGAACCCTCAACGCGGAGGAGACGTATATGAAGCGTGTCATGCTGCTCCTGGCGGTGCTCGCCCTCACCGTGGCGCCCGCCGCCGCCCAGGACGTCGTCAAGATCGGCCAGATCGAGGCCCAGACGGGCGCCAACGCCATCTATGGCTGGATGTCCTCGCAGGGCACGGCGCTCGCGGTGGACGAGATCAACAAGGCCGGCGGCTTCAAGGTCGGCAACAAGACCTACAAGCTCCAGCTCATCGCCCTCGACACGCGCGGCGAGCCCAAGGAGGCGACGGTCCAGCTCAAGCGGCTGGTCGAGGTGGACCAGGCGAAGTACATCTTCGGCCCCTTTCTGTCCAACGTCTTCCTCGCCGTGCGGCCCTACGCGGCGGAGTTCAACGGCAAGCTCCTGATGTGGGGCGGCGCCACGCGCATCCACGACTACGTCGGTACGCCGGGCCACGAGTTCCTGATGCGGACGTGGAACTGGGACGCCGGCAAGAACGGCTTCGGCGAGCTGATGGTGGACAACCTGGTCAAGACTACGGGTGCCAAGAAGATCGCCATGCTCTTCCAGAACGACCAGGGCGGCAAGGTCCTCGAGGACATCTACGTGCCCATGCTGAAGCAGAAGGGCATCGAGTCCCGCCTCGACTACTTCGAGCCCGGCACCAAGGACTTCTCCGCCGTCCTCGCCAAGATCGCCGCCTGGAAGCCCGACTTCCTCTTCCCGGGCTATGCCGACTCCTACATCTACGACATAGTCCGGCAGGCCACGGAGACGGGCCAGCTCACGAAGTTCTTCCTCGTGCGCGGCTCGCTCGGCCCCGGCCTCAAGAACAAGGACGGCATCGACGAGTACATGGTCTACGTCCCCAAGCATTTCGAGGAGGCGGAGAAGAAAGATCCCAAGGTGGCCAAGTTCGTCAAGGCCTACAAGGATTTCTACAAGCGCGACTTCCCCTATGACCAGGCGCCGCTCTGCTCCTCCTCCTGCTACGACCACGTGTACATGCTCGTGGAGGCGATGAAGAAGGCCGGCACCGTGGACGATCCGGCCGCGGTCAAGAAGGCACTCATGTCCATGACCTACGACGGCCTGTGGAAGATCCGCTTCGACGACAAGGGCGAGGCCATCTTCAACTTCGACGTGGTCCGGCTGAAGAAGGGCGGCGCCCTCGAGGTGCAGCACATCAATCCGAACTAGCTCGCGCCGGCCGAACTATTGACGCAGCTGGTTCTTGGGCAGGTGCTGAATGGCGCCATCATCGGCGCCATGTACGGCATCATCGCGCTCGGCATCACGCTGACGTTCGGCATCACGGGCATCGTGAACTTCGCCCTCGGCGAGTTCATGATGATCGGCGCCTACGCGACCTATGCGTTGGCCGAGCGAGGCGGCCTGCCCTACCCGGTGGCGGTGGTTCCGGCCTGTCTCATCGCCGCCGCCGCCGGGTATCTCTCGAACAAGGCCTTCTTCCGATTCACCCGCAACAATCTCGTCAACGGCCTCCTCGTCTCCATCGGTCTCATCTCGATCTTCGAGAGCGCCTCCATGCTCTTGTGGACGGCCACGCCGGTCGAGATGCACTTCGTCCTGCCCGGCGCGCTCCGCGTGGGCGACATCGGCCTGCCCAAGATGAAGCTCGTAGTCTTCGCGGTGATCGTGATCGTCATCGTCGTGACCTACCTCGGCCTCGCCCGCACCTGGCTCGGCCGCGCGGCCTTCGCCTACGCGCAGAATCCGGAAGCGGCCATGCTCATGGGCGTGCACACGCCACGCCTCGAGACCGCCGTCATGCTCTATTCCACCGGGCTCGCCGGCCTCGGCGGCGCGCTCTACGCCAGCCTCTATTCGCTCGAGCCCGCCATGGGCGGCGTCTACGTGCTCAAGGGCATGGAGGCGGCCATCCTCGGCGGCATCGGGAGCCTCATGGGCTCGCTCTGGGGCGGCGTCATCCTGGGTGTCATCGAGGGCGTGGGCTCCATCTTTCTCCCCACGGCTTTCCGCGACGCCTACGGCCTGGCGGTGCTCGTGGCCATCCTGCTCTTCAGGCCCTCCGGCCTCTTCGGCGACGAATGACGGGCCAGGCGCTGCTGTGGGGAGTGCTGTACGCCCTGCCGATATTCGTGCGCGGCGACTTCCTGCTCACGATCTTCATCTTCACGTTCATCTACGCGATTCTCGCGGTGACCTTCGATCTCATCTTCGGCTTCACGGGCCAGCTCTCGATGTTCCACCCGGCGGTCTTCGGCGTCTCCGCCTACATGACGTACCTGCTGGCGACGAACTACAAGCTGCCGTTCTGGATCGCCACCCTGCCCTCCGCCGCCGCGGCCGTGGTGCTGGCCATCATCGTCGGCAGCA
>Ga0326726_10006841_pt1 | contig 10247 bp, 7 predicted proteins | sample MHFenrmetagenome_2_FD_207603 | JGI IMG/M metagenome (GOLD analysis project Ga0326726, IMG submission 207603) | Lab enriched peat soil microbial communities from Michigan Hollow, Ithaca, NY, United States - MHF15MN | ecosystem: Environmental > Terrestrial > Soil > Wetlands > Peat | place: USA... | reverse complement strand
GATAAAAACCAGGATAATTTGTACAATAGGTGCAATCTTTTTGTCGTATAGCCACTGTATCGAAGCTGCTGTGGCCACACCGGCGAGCATGGCGATTGCGGGAAGTAATGTGATGAAATAATGCTTGCGGAAATAAAATCCCGGGCAAACAGTAAGGAAGGAAAAGAAGAAAAAAGTGAGCAGAAAAAACTTGTTTTGCCGCGACTTGTCATTCCATAATATACTGGTTAAACCAATTCCCGCTACAACCCAGATTAAAACCCACGAATCTATAACCTGGGTGATATTTGTCATGAAACTTTGTAGCGCAGCAGATAAAGTTACTATAGACACATATTGCCTTGCATATGTGAACGTCCAAAACCAGAATTTAGAGAAAACACCGGCATTATAAAGAATAGCACAGGCAAGTAAAAACGGCAGAGCCGAGCTTATTACGAGAATGCTGTTTCCTAAAGCTAATCGCTTCCAATTAATTGGTCGGACAATTGTTATTTGCAATGTAAAGTAAAACAGCGCAAAAGCAATAAAAAAAACGGCATGTTGTTTTATGATAAACGCGAATCCGTAAAGCAACCCGCTCATAAATAGGAGCCGATACTTATTGGAATCAACAAACCTCAATAAAAGTATGGTTCCGCCCAGAGCGAAAGGCACGATGAATTGCGTTGCATGTGCGGATGTGCCCAGAACAGAAGGACTAAGAGAGAGTAGGGCAAAGCTGGCGGCCGCAACTATAGCCGCGGTATTGTCAAATAAGCGGCGTGTCAGCAAAAATAAAAGGGTAGTGGCTACACAGTTGGCAAGCATCAATCCCAGATGAATACCGGTGATTGTTTGTCCAAAAAATGCCATAACCAGCGCGTAAATCGCATAAATACCGGGAAGCTTCATATTATAAGCCATTAGATAAGGCGGTATCCCTTGAAGCATTAGTTGCCCCATGTAGGCAAATTCGCCTTCGTCACGTTCTAAAGGAATTTGCAGAAGACGTATGCGGATAGCTGCTGTGAATAATATGATTATTGCCAGAACGATCCATGGCCCGTAATTTTTTCGTTTATTTTGCTTTCCCCATGATTTTGTCGGCTTAATATTCTGTTTTGATTTTTTTGAATGGTTTTGGGTTTGCATTAGAAACAAAAACCTCCAAAGAGATTCTGCTAAGATCCGTGGGATGTGTATATGGCAAAAGCAGGTCTCTGTCAAATCTAAAGTAGCTGCAATTATCCAATATGTTTGACATAATAGAAAAACAACAGAAGGAATAAATAACTTGATTGAGTTCAAAAGTCAGGTTAGAAATAGACTGCATGTTTTAATGATTGAGTATTCTCACAGTCGATATCATTATGAATTAACACCGGGGCTTTTGCATGATTATTAGTAAATGGAAGCCCGGAACAATAAAATGGAAAAAATAAAATTGGGCATAAGTTCGTGCTTGCTTGGTGAAAATGTGCGTTACGATGGCGGGCATAAGCTGGATCGTTTTCTCAAGAATACTTTGGGAGAATATGTAGAATATGTTTCTGTCTGTCCCGAGGTCGAATGTAGACTTGGTGTTCCACGAGAATCAATGCATCTGGAGGGAGATCCCGATTCTCTTTGTCTAATTACGACCCGTACCAGACAGGATATGACACAGCGCATGGTGAAGTGGGCGCAAAGGCGTGTTATTAAACTGGAGAAAGACGCCCTTTGCGGCTTTATTTTTAAAAGCGATTCTCCCAATAGCGGGATGGAACGCGTCAAAATATATAATAAAAACAAAAAGCCGATTAAGAAAGGAGTGGGAATATTTGCAGGGATCTTTATGGCGCATTTCCCATTGTTGCCGGTAGAAGATGAAAGGCGCCTTCATGATCCCGTGATGCGGGATAATTTTATCGAGAGGATATTTGCCTTAAAGCGGTGGCGGGAAATTTTAAAGAAAAAAGAGACTAGAGGAAACTTGGTAGATTTTCATACAAAGCATAAATTGTTAATCCTGGCGCACAGCCCCAGGCATTATCAGATGATGGGGAAGCTTATAGCCGGGCAGAAAAGCATTTCTTTGCAGGAACTGAACCGGCAATATCAGACCCTTTTTTTGGAATCCCTGGATCTGAAAACTACCCCGAAGAAAAATACCAATGTTTTGCAGCACATGATGGGATATTTCAAAGAACAATTATCCATCGGTGAAAAGAAGGAACTACTGGAAGTAATCAATCATTATCGCCTAGGCTATATTCCTTTGGTTGTACCTGTTACTCTTATCAGTCATTACGTTCACAAGTACGACCAACCGTATCTTAGGGGACAAGTTTACCTAAATCCACACCCTTTAGAGCTTCAATTACGTAATCACGTTTGAAATAAATAAAATATTCTTGTTATCTTTTTATCCTAAATTTCAACTTGACAATCATTTGTTTGCTGTGCTACGAGGTTGCACAATTAAAAGAATAAGTTGAGCTGAATAAATGTTGACAATTATTTCCAACAATAACTGGTGGTGGCAGACTTTAGATAATGTCTGCCCATAAGCTCGGACAAAAAGATGAGCATGGGCAGGGAAGCTCCTTCCCATGACTCCAAAAATTAATGGCAATGCCATGGGAAGAAGTATATTCCATGGCATTTTTTTTAGGCTTATTCTTAAAAACTTATTGGAAGGAGAATAATTATGGAACAGGTAAAAGTACTACTGCAAGATCGTGAGATACCCAAGAAATGGTATAACATCGTAGCGGATTTGCCCACACCGATGAAGCCGCCTTTGCACCCCGGCACCGGTCAACCGGTAACTCCCGGTGATTTGGCGGCAATTTTCCCGATGAACATTATTGAGCAAGAAGCTTCTGGTAAGCGTTGGATAAAAATTCCGGAAGAAGTCTTGCAAAAGTATTTGCTCTGGCGTCCATCGCCTCTTTACCGCGCTTACAATTTTGAAAAAATGCTCAACTGCCCTGTTAAAATTTACTATAAACATGAAGGCGTCAGTCCTGCGGGTTCACACAAACCCAATGCCGCCATTCCTATGGCTTATTATAATAAGATGGCCGGAACAAAAAGAATGGTTACCGAAACCGGCGCCGGACAGTGGGGCAGCGCATTAGCCATGGCTACCCAAATGTTTGGTTTGGAATGCCGCGTTTATATGGTTAAGATAAGCTACGAACAAAAGCCTTACCGGCGCATACTTATGAATACTTGGGGAGCAGAATGTATTCCCAGCCCGAGTAACTTAACACAGGCAGGTCGAAATGTTTTAGCAGAGCATCCTGATTCTCCCGGAAGCCTGGGCATTGCCATCAGCGAAGCAATTGAAGATGCCGTTACCGGTAAAAATGCACGTTACGGATTGGGCAGCGTCTTGAATCATGTCCTGCTCTATCAGACAATAATCGGATTGGAAGCGCAAAAACAAATGGAAAAAATAGGCGTTTATCCCGACGTAGTTATGGGGTGTTGTGGCGGTGGCAGCAACTTTGCCGGCATTTCCCTTCCTTTTGTCTGTGACAAGATTCACGGGAAAAAAGTGAAGATAGTGGGCGCGGAACCATCTTCTTGCCCCAGCATGACCAAAGGTCCTTTTGCGTATGACTTCGGCGATTTAGCCAAGACCACACCGCTGCTACCCATGTATACTTTAGGCCACGACTATGTTCCCGCGCCGATACACGCAGGAGGGTTAAGGTATCACGGTATGGCGCCGATTGTCAGTCATTTGGTCAGAGAAAAGCTAGTTGAAGCCAGAGCCTATGATCAACTAAAAACATTTGATGCCGGTGTCAAATGGGCGCGAACGGAAGGCTTTGTGCCCGCACCCGAAACCGATCACGTCTTGGCTGCTGTTGTAGATGAGGCGCAGCGCGCCAAACAAGAAGGAAAAGAAAAAGTCATCCTCTTTAACTGGAGTGGTCATGGTTTAGTTGATCTTGCCGCTTATGACGCTTATTTAGCGGGTAAATTGGAAGCTTATGAGTTGCCTGATAAGGAAGTCGAACGGGCATTGAATGCGATTAAGGATTTCCCCAAACCTTAATGAAGTTTCTGTAAAACTGCCTGCCTTGAGGCTGGGGTTTTTTATCGAACCGCTTGTAGTTGGTAAGTCATTGAAATATTTTTTGTTTCAATAAGAAAAACCGTCAAGAACAAAAACCTTGACGGTTTTTCTTTTTTTCGCCAATCTAACCGAAAATGAAACAGGATATAAATAATAAACTGATCCGCTGTCCCCGATTGGGCGATGAAATCCCTTTTTCTTACTGTTTACAGGAGGCAGTCGAATTGCCCTGCTCGCGTATTGTAAGTTGCTGGATGATTTTTTTTGACGTAGAGAATTTTTTGAAAGAAAATTTAGAGCCTGAGAAATGGGAAAAAGTTGTCAATTTTCAGCCGAAGAACAAGATAACAAGCCTTATTGAACTTATTGTGGCGGCAAAGGCAAAAAAATGAAAAATTTGGATTTATTCAGCCTTGGGGGCTTAAATGATGTAAGGACTTCGGCGCCGCTTGCCGAAAAAATGAGGCCGCAAAATCTTTCCGAATATATCGGCCAGCCTCATCTCTTGGGGGAGGGCTGTTTACTCAGACGTGCCATTGAAGAGGACAACCTCTTTTCCATGATATTTTGGGGGCCGCCGGGTTCAGGAAAAACCACACTGGCCAGAGTTCTGGCCAGCGAAACCCAATCGAAATTCATCAGTTTTTCTGCTGTTCTTTCCGGAGTGAAAGAAATTCGGGCGGTTATTGACGAAGCCAGGCAATTGTGGGAAACGAAAAAGAAAAAAATGATCCTCTTTGTTGATGAAATTCACCGTTTCAACAAAGCACAACAAGATGCTTTTTTGCCACATGTGGAAAGCGGCCTGATTACATTAATTGGTGCGACCACGGAAAATCCTTCATTCGAAGTTATTGCTCCTCTTTTATCACGGACGCGGGTTTTGGTTTTGGAGCCGTTTTCCGAAGAAGAGTTGGTGAACATAGTAGAACATGCTCTAAAAGATAAACAAAAAGGGTTAGGACAATTTTGCATCCAGATGGATCATGATACCATCCTTTATATTGTTCGTCTGGCTGATGGCGATGCCCGCAGCGCCCTAAATAATTTAGAGGCTATAGCGTCAATGGTACAAAGCTTGCCTTCCGAAAAAAGAATTGTCTCTCTTGCACTTGCCCAAGAAGCCCTGCTTAAAAAAGCTCTTTTATATGATAAAGACGGAGAAGAACATTATAACCTAATTTCGGCTTTCCATAAAAGTTTACGTGGAAGTGATCCCGATGCCGCTTTATATTGGTTGGGACGGATGCTTGTTGCCGGAGAGGACCCTCTCTATATTGCCCGGCGCATGATACGTTTCGCATCAGAAGACGTGGGCAATGCCGATCCGCAGGCATTAATCATTTGTGTTGCTGCCCAGCAGGCCTTTCACTTTATCGGCCTGCCTGAAGGAGAACTGGCACTGGCTCAAGCCGCTGTTTATCTGGCCTGTGCCCCAAAAAGTAATGCACTTTACACAGGTTTTGGCAGTGTCAAGGAAACAATTAACAAAACTGGATACTTGCCAGTGCCTCTGCATATTCGTAATGCACCAACCAAATTAATGAAAGAACTTGATTACGGCAAAGATTACAAATATGCTCATGATTATGCTGAAGCTTATGTTGCACAGGAATACTTGCCGGAAAAACTGTATGGGCAGGTATTTTATAAACCCAAAGAAACAGGTTATGAAAAAACCATTAAAGAGAGAATAAATGCCTGGCAGCAGACAAAAAAGCAGGCTAAAGATGAACAATAATTTAATCTTGCAGAAAAGGAAAGGGAGGCTCTGTTGGAGCCTCCCTAGGAGTGAAGAGAGAAGGCTTGTCACCTTCCAGGTTATTCTGCTGTCGGCTAGTTATGCCCGTTATTTTTAGTCGACACTATCGATAACTTAAACCTAACTAAAGCATTTATTGTGCCGTAATTGGGCTAATTACTTTAACTGCATGTAATAATTGATAAATAATTTGAAACACCACCTTTTTAAAATAACTAAACCGTTTATATTATCGGCAATAAATGTCGGAAAATGTACTTGCTAAATTTAAAATACATAATAAATACGAATATATAAGTATTATATATAATACTTACCCCGCCTTCGACAAAAATGTCGATTGTTTCTTGGATTAGCTGTTGACTTTTCCCTTGAATGGCTTAAGATGACCGGCAAAATGAGGCATTAAGGATAAAAATGCGTTTTTTCAGAAAAAAAGAATTAATTGTTGAGCGAAAAGCTCGCAAGTACAATGGCACATTTCTCCAACCTTTAGCAGTGGGTATTGTCAGCGCTGTTTTAGTAGCCTTAATCTTGATCATGGGATTACTGGATATTAGAAGAAGTGAAACTAACCTCGTAGGTTTTATGGAAGATCAGGCCCTAAGCACAATCAGTGTTCTGCAGCGGTTAACAGAAGAAAATTTTAAAAGTATAGTTGCTACGCCCGAAAAAGCAGGTTCAAATTTGAAGAATTCCAGTCAGGAAGAAGCCATTTATTCCAAAAAATGGGTAATTGAAGCAATTACAGAGATGGGTAGAAAATTGGATGAACAATGGAAAAGGGGCAAAATAAACGATAATTACCTAAGGAAATTTGCTGCGGATAATAATTTTTGGTATCTGGCCGTCTTGAATCCGCGAGGAAACGCAGTATATAAAAGCGGTCCTTTAAAAACCGATATGCTGGATCCAAGAGAACTAAAAAGAGGCAACCATAATTTAACAACTATTGAAATAATGGAAAAAATTCGCGTGAAGCAAGGTATTGGATTTGTTGCCCTCAGGCGTAAAGATAACAGCGGCACAGTGGTTATAACCCTGGATAAAGAAGGATTAATCTATTGGAGCCTAAAAGTTGCCGTGGAAAAGGGAATGAAGAAAATCGGCGAAGGTCATGGAATAGTTTATATACAAATTATCAATGATCAGAAAAAACTGCTCAGCAGTGTCGGCCGGCCAATGCAAGGTTTAAAAAACAGTGATTTCGATTTTAAGGAAATACTAACGGGCAAAATAAGAATTGCCAGCAGAAAGTTGAATTCCGAAGAAGATAAGATTTTGGATTTGGCTGCCCCATTATCTTTGGATAAAAAGGTGGTCGGTATTGTGAGAATGGGACTCGACAGGGGCTCTATGGATAAAATCATTGCCGAAAACCGCCAAAACATTTTTATTTTCATGTTTTTTATTGTCATTATTGCCTTATTATCTATGTGGCTGCTTTATCATGACCAGAATCGCCACCTGGCCGGCATTATTGAGATGGAAAGGCGATTGGAGAAAGCAGAAAGGCTTTCCTCCCTGGGGCAATTGGCGGCGGGTGTGGCGCATGAAATTCGCAATCCCTTAAATGCTGTAAGTATGGCCACACAGAGGTTGAAGAGGGATTTTATTCCAGTGGATTCAAGTAAAGCCGAAGATTTTCAGAATCTTTCCAGTGTTATAAGAGATGAAATTAAGCGTCTTGACGGAATCATTGAAGAGTTTCTTTCTTTTTCCAAAAGCCGCAGATTGGAACTGCGCGATTTTTCTATAACGGAAATTTTACAAAAGATCGTCAGTCTCATTCGCGAGGAGGCTTCGGCTCGCGGTATTACTATTGAAACAAAATGGCGGCAGACTCCGGCAATAATTCCGCTAGATATAAACAAATTGCAGCAGGCATTTCTCAACCTGATCAAAAACGCCATGGAATCTATGCCGACGGAAGGTAAAATTTCCATAACGGTAGATAAGGAAGGGAAAAATTATATTGTTGTAAGTATTTCGGATACGGGCTGCGGCATGACAGCTGAGGAAATCGAAAGGATTTTTAACCCGGAATACACGACAAAAGAAAAAGGTTTGGGGTTAGGTATACCTTTGGCTAGTGAGATAATCCGTGGTCATGGAGGAGATATAAGGGTGATTAGCCGGAAGGACGAAGGAACAACATTTGAAGTTGTTTTGCCTCGTGAAAGATTGAACGAAAGGCTGTAAATATGGGAGATAGTTACCCATGCAAAAAATAAGCATTCTTATCGTCGAAGACGGTCAATCCCAGCGGGAGATGCTGCGCGATTTTTTGCTTTCCGAAGGTCACGCTGTAGAAGAAGCGGAAAATGGTAAAAAGGCTATTAAAATGGTTTTGAACGGTCATTTTGACTTAATCCTCCTGGATTACAAAATGCCCGGTATGGACGGCTTGGAAGTGCTCAAAGAAATAAAGCGCATCAATCCGGAAATAGATGTGGTTATCATTACTGCTTACGGTACAATAGAAACGGCAGTAGAAGCCATAAAAGTAGGAGCAATTGATTACATTACCAAGCCGGTGGAACTAGACGAATTATTAATACTGGTCAATCGCGTAGCGGAAAGAAGACAGCTCATTCAGGAAAATAAGCTCTTAAGGGAAGAATTAGGCAAAAAAGGTGTCACTGCCGATAAAATAGTTTACAAAAGCCCGCGGATGGCGGAAGTGATTAATATGGCGGGTCGTGTAGCCGCAAGCAAGGCATCTGTTTTGATTCAAGGGGAAAGTGGAACAGGAAAAGAGCTCTTGGCTAGGCTGATTCACCAATTAAGCCCCCGGGCGAATAAACCGATTATTGTCGTTAATTGTGTAGCCCTGCATGAAAATTTATTGGAGAGCGAATTGTTCGGTCATGAAAAGGGCGCCTTTACCGGCGCTACTTCCCGCCGGATCGGCCGGTTTGAAGAAGCCGATGGCGGAACACTTTTTCTTGATGAAATAGGTGAGTTACCCCCGGCAGTGCAGGTTAAACTTCTGCGGTTTTTACAGGAACGCGAATTTCAGCGTTTAGGTAGTAATATTGATATTCACGTTGATGTCCGGGTTATCAGCGCGACAAATCGTGATTTAGAAGTTCAGGTCAAAGAAGGGACTTTTCGTGAGGATCTTTTCTATAGGTTGAAAGTTGTGACCATGTCGCTCCCCCCTCTACGCGAGAGAAAAGAAGACCTGCGCATTTTAATCGATCATTTCCTTGATAAATTTGCCAGAGAAAATGGGAAAAATTTCCAAGGTTTTACCGCCGAAGCGCGGGACTCACTTTTGAAATATGATTATCCGGGAAACGTGCGCGAGTTGGTCAATATTCTGGAGAGGGCAGTGGTTATTGCACGTGATGAATACATTACAACGGAGGACTTGCCCTTTAAATCGGCATCCCCTTCTCACGATTCGGGCAAGAAGTCTGCCCGCCTTTTGCGGGAATCCGTGGAAGAGTTGGAAAAAAAACTAATTGCCGAATCAATGGAAAAAGCTCAGGATAACCAGACAAAAGCCGCCGAGATTCTAGGTATGTCGGAACGCATGTTGCGTTACAAGTTGAAAAAATACGCCTTAAAGAACTAATTGATGCGCTTTCTAACCTAGACAGAGAACAGCCAAAAAAAGCAACTCAATATAGCAGTGGGTATAGCTGATCATTGTTTCATAAAGCGTTTTTTCATTTCTGTAAGTAACGCAAAATGTTTCCTTTCCTCGTCAATAATCTGATCAAGTGTTGCATGCTGAGTTGCCGGCACCAATTTCTTGATTTCATGATAATAGAGGATTGAATCCAATTCACGTTTGATGGCAAAATCAAAAGCGGCAAAGGTATCGGTCACCTTAGACAGTTCTTTGTCCATGGCTTCTTTAGTAAAGATTATATTATTATCCACATACGCACGCAAATAAGCACTATATTCCCCCGCATAGCTCTCCGGTGGATTATATTTTTCCATCTTCGCAAAAATGCCTTCAAAAGTTTTTTTATGAGCAACTTCTGCCTGCGCCAGATGGGCAAAAAGTTTTTTTGCTTCTTCCTGTTTGGCGATCTGTTCGGCAAATTTATAAAAGTTAATACCGTTTTCTTCAATCCTGATGGCAACTTCCACTATATCGCTTGCTTCAAAAACCCCCATACTGAATGCCTCCTGATTTTAATGAGACCCAAACTTCAGAAACAAAGGGCACTGAAGCTTGTTGGTCGAATTATCCCGCATGCGAAGCATGTCGGGATAGAATCACCACCCTACACTCCTGGCGCATGTTAAATGATCCGATATGAAATGACTTCATCATATTTTTTTATCTAATGCAATAAATTTGCTTAAGCTATATCCACTTCTTTTTTTTGAAATAAATTAACATTAGTATGGCGATAGCCGCCATAATCCCTAAAACTCCATAATAGCTCCAGCGAAGCTCTAGCTCTG
>Ga0326726_10006840_pt1 | contig 10247 bp, 11 predicted proteins | sample MHFenrmetagenome_2_FD_207603 | JGI IMG/M metagenome (GOLD analysis project Ga0326726, IMG submission 207603) | Lab enriched peat soil microbial communities from Michigan Hollow, Ithaca, NY, United States - MHF15MN | ecosystem: Environmental > Terrestrial > Soil > Wetlands > Peat | place: USA... | reverse complement strand
TGCCACTTCTAATCGGAGTATCTGGCGACACTATCGTCCCAACGAGTGAGGAGCAATTTAGTACCCGCCCGCTACAGCTGATCCCTGCTCGCTTTTTACGCATGGAGAAGTTTCCCCCCAAGATTCAATCACAAAGCTGGTTAGCGCCCAATGCCAGCCTCGCTTCTCAACAAGATTCTCACCAAAGGCTCTGACTGCACTTCCTTTTAATGTTTTAAGCGAGTTTTTAACACAAATTGGTGCGGTTTCAGCATCAGTCAACCTGTTGGCTCGATAAACCAATCCGTTTTCCTAATTATAACTTGTGATGGATTCGCTTAATACACTAGGCGAGTCCTAATTTTTTCTTGAAAAAAGTTGATGGCGGGCCCGCTGGGATGCGCTTAATTATTTAAGCGAATCCTTCTATACTTCAGGAACCTTTTTTCATATTCTTCATTAGAAGTGAATTTTCTCGAGTGTTTTGTGTTTCTTGGAGTAAACCAACAGGCCAGCAGCAACAACCACCGCTACCACTAATGAAACAGCGGCAACAGGCACAACAGGAAAAGACTCTGGAGGCAGTAGAGGTTCTGGCTTAGCTACGGTGAAATTGATGGTTTGTGAAGACCCAAGGTTCCCAAAAGTATCTTGAGCGTAAATTGTAACGTTGTGAAAGCCATTTGAAATGCCAGTTATGTTGGTGTTGCCAGAGAATGTAATGTTTTGTTGTCCATCAAGGCTGTAACTTGTCCAGTTAATTGCTTTATCTGAATTGAAAACCAAAGGAACGCTTGACTCATTGTACGTCTGGTTTAGTGGAGATAAAACTGATATTTTCGGGGAAGTTATCTCTAGCAAATAGGCAGGGTCAGGCGTACCATAATCGAAAGGAATGTATTTCTCATTAGTTGCAAGAGGGGCAAAATTTCCTAAAAAACTGTAAGTGTACCCGCCAACGACATAAAATATGTCATTTGCAAGTGCTATGCCGAAACCCGTGCGTCCTATAGGACTTGCAACGCCATTCTGCCAACTATCGCTCTGAAGATCGTAAGCTTTAGCGTTTGGATTATAATCTGAAAAAGTGTAAACCATCTTAGGTGACATTATTCCAGTTGTTTCGTAACCATCAGGAATGTAATCTAACAATAATTTTCCATCTTGCGGACTTGGGACTGAATTATTCCATGTATCTGATGCTGGGTCATAAACGACATAAAGTCCAGATGAGGTGCTTGGAATATAGTTCTTAATGTAGATTCTATTGTCAATTACTTTTGCATCTATCCAGCCATTGGCAATGGGCATAGGCGCTTTATTTTCCCAATTATTGGTTGCTGGGTCATACACCTCGTTTACAGAAGTATAACCGCCTGACATGTCGCCAGCCACACTTCTGCCGCCCATACAGTAGATTTTGCCTTGAATTACGGCAATTGCAAAAGACATTCTCGGAGTTGGCATTGAGGCTTTGTAACTCCAAGTATTATCGGTTGGGTTATACTCTTCATTTGTCCCAACAAAATGGTCTGCATTAATATTTCCATAAGGAAAAGACGCTGGCTCAAAACCGCTTGCTGTTGAACCACCAATTGCATAGATTTTTCCGTTTACTGCCGCAACTCCCAACCAAGCTCTTGCTATGTTCATAGGTGCTAATTCTACCCAAGTATTCTCAGCGGCAGAAGCTCCAGAAGCAGGTAACGCTAAAATTGTAGCTGTTGCTGTTAGGAAGACGAGAACAAACACTAAAACGAAACCTCTACCCATACGCTATCTAACTTCTACTTTGGTTTGCAAGATAATAAAAGAGTTCTTGTCAAGGTTTCTGAACCAAGCGAAAATTTTCTTGTTCAGGTTTCTTGACTAAATCTAACCCCGCTCAAAAAAGTATCTATTCGCTCGGGGGTGGCGTGTCTGTGGGATGCGCTTAATGCATTAAGCAAGCCTCATTTTTCGATTGAGTAAAAGAATGGCGGGCCCGCTGGGATTTGAACCCAGGATTTTCGGCTAACTCCCACTTTTTTGGAGCGTCCGGAGGCCGATGCCTTAATCCGTACTAGACTACAGGCCCGCAGTTTACAAACCAAACATCCTAGTTAGTTTAAAGCTAACTTTATTCTTGAATTAACTCTTCGTCAATCCACCAAGCTTTCTTCTTTCCAGACCTTTCGCCAGCGTAATATTCTATTATTGATTTTCCAACTTGCTTTTTGGAGCTTTTCTGAATTTTTCTAAGCCGGTTAAGTACTAGCCACCTGTTAGTTTGAATGTAAGCGGCTAATTCAGGGGTGGTTGCGCTTTTGTAATGAAGTAAATACTCCATTATTTTGTGATCTATTTCATCTATGCAATAGGAGTGAGGATTAATCTTTCCATATTGAAATGTAAGCAATTCCAAATCAGCCAAATATTTTCTGATTTGCCCAAATTCCTGCTCTATTTTACCGATTCTATTTTCTAAAGCTAAGAGTTTATCCGCTTTAGGCGTTTTCTGTAGTTTCTCGCTTATAGCTTCCCTGATAAAGTTGCTTCTATCCCCTTCTGGGATCCTCAGAGCCATTTCTTGAAAGATTTCTTCAGGAATTTTCACCGTAACTATTCTGACTGCGCTCAATATTAATGCCTCAGCACAGTCATATGCAAGTTCTTATTATTTCATAGTTTCTCTAAATCTTTTTCAAAACAAAACTAAGATCCTGTTTAATTTGAGCAAAATTTTTTCTAGTGACACTTAAATGAATCGATAATCCAATAATAATTTATTTGAGAAGGACAAAGTAGAGGACAGGGTGAAGTGTGTTGATTGATTGGTCTCAAAAAGAGTTACTTATATTGGCATTTGATCATCGAGCTTCGTTTCTTGAAAAAATGTTTGATATCAGAAATCGACTTCCAACTTCCGATGAGAAGCAGCAAATCGAAGATTATAAAAAAATTATTTTTGAGGGTTTCAAGCTTTCTTTAAAGAAGAATGTTCCGAAGAAAATTGCCGGTTTGCTGGTTGATGAAGAGTTTGGAAGCAATGTGCTTCGAGAAGCAAAAAGAGAGGGGTTATCATTTGCGATGCCTGTAGAGAAATCTGGTCAAGAAGAATTTGACTTTGAATATGGAGAGAACTTTGCTAACCACATTGAAGCGTTTGACCCTACTTTTGTAAAAGTGTTGGTACGATACAATCCAGAAAGTAATGCAATCTCGAATAAGAGACAACTTCAGAGACTGAAAAAACTCAGCGATTACTTAGCTCAAAATAAGAGAACTTTCCTTTTTGAGCTCATTGTGCCTGCAACACCGAATCAATTATCAAAATTGGGCGGGCTAAAAGAAATCTATGACAAAGATGTACGGCCTAAACTTATGATTGAAAGCATCAAAGAAATTCAAGCTGCAAGAGTTGAGCCTGCCATTTGGAAGTTGGAGGGTGTTGACAAACCTGAGTTTGCTAAAGCAGTGGTAAAACAAGCCCAAAGTAACGGAAGGAAAGTTGGAGTCATAACGTTGGGCCGTGGAGAGTCCAAAGAGAAAGTGCAAGAATGGCTAAAAGTTGGTGCTAAAATACCAGGAATTATAGGGTTTGCCGTAGGCAGAACAATATTCTGGCAACCTTTAGTTGACCATAAATCAGGCAAGATTAACAGAAAAGAGGCAGTTGAAAAAGTTGCCCAAAATTACGGAGAGTTCACAGAGTTGTGGTTAAACGAACGTAAGGGCGATAGAAAATGACTTCACTGAGATCATTATCTCCCTCAATGACAAGAATTACAATTGCTGGTGCAGTTGGCGCCGCCCTCCACATAGGCAAAGGAGACCCGGACAAAGTCGACCAAACAGCATTGGATTTTTCCAGAGCAATTCTAAACCAGAATGAAGTTAATGGTGAAGTTATTTGTTGTGAAGGCCCAAAGACAACGCACCAGCATTCAGTTATAAGAAAAAGTCGGCACCAGCAACGGGCCATAAGTGGAATTTGTAATTGATCAAGTTGACGGAACACCAGCAACCTCCAAAGGAAAGAAAGACGCTATTTCAGCACTAGCACGTGCACCAACAGGTTGTTTGCAAGTTCTCCCAGATGACGGATACTATTTCAAGATAGCAACCAATGGCCATGCGAAAGGCAAAAATCTCTCCAGACATGTCGATTGAAGAAATCGTGGAAACTGTCGATTCTATAAAGAAATTGCCTCTTTCAAATTTTACCGTAATCATGCTTGAGCGTGAAAGGCATCAGGATTTACTAGCTAGGCTAAGAAAAATGGGAGTGAGAATTATATTAATAACTGACGGAGACATTGCAGGTTCCATTGTAACTTACCTACCTAATTCAGGTGTCGACTTACTTCTCGGTGCAGGAACAGGTGCCATAGCAACGATAGCCGCAACTGCTGTAAAATGCCTTGGCGGAACCATGCTCGTTAAGTTTGGAAAGATAAAAAGATGATGCGAACCGAATGCAAAGGCTAAAAAATGCAGGTGTTGACGTCACAAAAACCTATTTTGAAAACGAGTTAGCAAAAGGGAATGAAATGATCTTCGCTGCTTCAGGAGTAACTAAAGGTGAAATGCTTGATGGCGTGCGATTTACTGCTACAGGAGCAATAGTTAATTCAATTTGTACAAGGCTGCCTAGTGGAACCCTTGAGAGATCAGAAACTATTCTGAAATTTAGAGGACACCCGATTTACAGTCAAATAACGTAGGGTTTTCTCTCTTTCCTCATATTTGCAAGTGACATACCGACTAATTTTTTCATTTTAGCAAATGCTAATTCTTGCAAAGCTTCTTTTGTAAAAGCGAGAGTTGCTGGTTGAAGTAAATATAGTCTATTCGTTTATGATTGATTGACCTGCCAAATCAGCTAACGCAACATAACGTTGCATAACAATTTCATGCAATTGCCTGCGCAAATCTTCTCCAACCGCACTTCGCTTTTTTAGCAATGCAATTTTCTTGGATAGTTCTGCATCACCCAGCGCAATAAACCATGCTTCAAAATCACCACGGTTTATGTGAAAGACTGCAGATGTGGCATCAACTTTCTCTATTTTATTGGCAAAATCGCGAAGATTGTGTGCATGCAAGTTTAACGGTTTTCCAACGTCACAGTAAAAATGAAATGCCTTATCATGAGGCGAATAAGCCAATATGGCTGTTGCTTTTTCTTTGTTGGTTTCAGGTACTCCCAAAGCTTCTTTTCCTTTTACAGTTATAATATATTGCCCTTTTTCAGGTGAGATCACATAGCCCATTCGAGTGAGCCCTAGTAGATGCATCATAGTCGGGGGAAACTCTTTCTTTGCTATTTTTGCGATTTCCAGCGCTTTCATTGGTTTTTCTTTCAGTAGCATCGATTCTAGTATCTCTTGTTTGACAGCTGATAAACTCATTTATATGCACCTTATCTGGTAGTGCTATGCGAAACCATCTAATCAAACTTTTCCTTAATTCTTTTAAGTTTTTTGGTTCTTGTTTGTCTTGGCGAATAAGTAAAGCTTTTAGTATAGTACCCCCAATCCTAATGGTAAATTGGGGAGTTCAGGATGAAACTTGCTGTTTTCGTTTACGAGTATCCACCTAAAATTGTTGGGGGATTAGGAACTTATGCTGCCGAGATTACTAGAAAGTTCGTTTTGAGCGATCATGATGTAACTGTTTTCACAATGAATGATGATTCAGGTTCTTTGCCAACTAGGGAAATTTGGCGCGGAATTGAGATTCACCGTCCATTGCATATTGACATTTCTGATTCTCTTCCAGATGTGATTGCTGAAGACATTAAGAAATGGGGTAGAGGATTGCACTTTTTCGGAAAATTGATGGTTTATAATTATTTATCAGCTGCTAAACTCATAAATGAGTTGATCAAGAAAGAGAGTATGAAATATGATGTTGTGGTTGCCCATGATTGGCTTTCAGTGATGGGCGGAATTACGGTTAAAAGAGAAACTGGTTTACCTTTTGCTTTCCATGTTCACTCAACTGAGAAAGGAAGAACCTTAGGAGCTGGCTCGGGAGTAGTTAGTAATATAGAGTTGAGGGGTGGCAAGATGGCAGATATGGTTGTGACGGTGTCTTATGCCATGAAGGATGAACTTGTTCAGCTTGGTTTTCCAAAAGAGAAAATTCAGGTAAGTTATAATGGTGTTGACCCTCAGAAATACAATCCGGAGAACGTATCGGCTGAAGATATTAAACGAGTTAGGACCAAGTACGGCATTGGTGATGATGAATTGATGATTCTTTTCTTAGGAAGGCTCGTAGGCGTGAAGGGCGTTGATAAGCTCATAATGGCAATGCCGCATATTGTGAGCAAGATTCCTAATGCGAGACTTGTAATTGTAGGCGTTGGCGACCTTCAAGAATATTTGACAAATTTAACCAGAACTATCCGGCTTGACCAATATGTTAAGTTTTGTTTTGATTTCATTCCCGAAGAAGAACGAATTATGCATTATGCAGCATGTGACGTAGCGGTTTTTCCAAGCCACTACGAACCATTCGGGATTGTCGCCCTAGAAGCAATGAGTATGGAAAAACCAGTTGTCGTCGGTGCCGCAGGCGTGAGCGGAATGCGGGAGATAGTAATTTGTTGCGGTGAAGAACAATGTGGTTACCATATAGATCCGAATAACCCTTCAGATATAGCGTGGGGAGTAATGAGCGCTTTAGAAAACCCTGAAAGACGTAAGTTGCTTGGCAAAAATGGCAGAAAAAGAGTAATAGCTGAGTTTACCTGGGGAAAAATTGCCAAGAAAACTATGGAACTCTACGAAACAATGGCTAAACGCTGAGATAGTGTTTGGTGCATAATTGAGCACGGACTTAAATTTAAAAGTCGCAAGGGAAGCTGCCACACTACTTTATTTTGGAGCTGAAAAAGAATACAAACAAGCTAAACTAAGAGCAGCAAAAACTTTGGGTACCCACTTTTTGCCTTCTAATCTGGATATAGCTCTTGAACTTGATATAATTGCTGAGCAAAATGAAGGCGCAAATAGAAGAGAACGCTTAATTCAAATGAGGAAAGAAGCTCTAAGAATAATGAAACTTCTTAGTGCTTTTTGCCCCGTTCTAATTGGGAGCGTTTGGAGGGGAAATATTAGACAGGGAAGCGATATTGACGTTGCAGTTTATGTGGATTATCCAGAGGTAATCGTTAAAACTCTTAAGATTGGAGACGTCAGGGTTTTAAAAACGGCTTGGACAACAGTTAATAAGGCTGGAGCAACTTTGGCGTCCTTTCACATTTACGCTGAGACCTCAACCAAATATGGTCTTGAAATAGTAGTAAGAAATCAAGATGAAGCAGGAAAAAAGAGGAAATGCGAAATCTTTGGTGACGAAATAAAGGGGTTAAATATCAAAGAACTTCAGAAAGTCCTCATTTATAATCCAACCCAGCAATTCATTCCATCATAATTCATGGCAATTTCTACTTTTAGTTAAAAAAAGAAAATAAATAAGGTTTTCAATAATTATTTTTCAGAAAATGATGCAAAATGGCAAGCGATAAAAAATCTCTCAAGAAAATGTTTCCGCATCTTTATGATGAGCTTGACACTGGAGAGGTTAAAGTACCAATTAATGCAGTTCGAAAGAACGCTGAAGCGGTAGAAAACGCTGAGTGCGAAGAAGCAGAGTTTGAACCAACAGTTTTACCCGACAAACTGCGCCATTTCAGTCCTTGTGTAGTAGATTTTATTCGCCGATGCGACACGGAAAAACAAGTAGAGGAAATAATTGATTACATGCAGAAAAAAGGTGAAATAACTAAGGAGTATGCTGAAGAACTGCGGAGTCAGCTTAAACGAGAAGGAGTAAGAAGTTTCGGCCCTAAAAAAGAAGAATATTATTACTTTAGAGAGGGCGGAATTTTCTAGCATTTCGGCAGCACATAAAAAGAATCTTTTCATATTCTAAAGATTGAATCTGAGATAGGATAATTGCTGTAGCTAGATACTCTGATCTTCCAAGTCTAAAGTGCCTAAAACTTGCAAACGTTTCGGTCGTGTTTTTAGTCGGAAAATTAATAAATAGAGAAGCTCTTGTACAAACTCAGATAAAAGGTGTTTTTATGACTATTAAAGTAGGAATTAACGGATTCGGAAGAATCGGGAGACTTCTATACAGGGCAGCAATCGAAAAGAATGCAGACATTGATTTCTTAGCCATTAACGACCTTGCGGATGCAAAAACTAACGCGCACCTTCTGAAATACGACTCAGTTCATGGGCGTTTTCCAGGAACGGTTGAAGTGAAAGGAAATGACCTAGTCGTGAATGGGAAAGAACTCAAATGTCTAAGCGTAAGAGACCCCATGCAATTGCCTTGGAAAGACCTTGGAGTTTACTTGGCTGTTGAAAGCACAGGTTTATTCACTAATCGTGAAGGCGCAAGTAAACATCTTGCAGCAGGAGCAAAAAAGGTCCTTATTTCAGCACCGGCGGAAAACCCAGATGCAACATTCGTCTTGGGCGTGAACGACAAAACTTATGATCCAGAGAAACACAACATTCTTAGCAATGCAAGTTGCACAACAAACGGCTTAGCTCCAATCAGCAAAGTTTTAGTAGAGAACTTCGGTTTAGAGAAAGCGCTGATGACGACATGTCACAGCTATACAAACGACCAGAAAGTCCAAGACCTTGTTCACAAGGACCCTAGACGCGCAAGAGCAGCAGCAATCAACATCATCCCAACCAGCACAGGCGCGGCAAAAGCAATTGGATTAGTTCTGCCAAGCTGTGCAGGCAAAATGAATGGGTATTCTTTGCGAGTTCCAACCCCAGACGTATCTATTGTTGACTTAACCGCAATTCTAAGCAAAGACGTCACAAAAGCAGAAATCAACGCAGCAATGAAAAAAGCAGCTGAGGGCGAACTTAAGGGCATTTTACAGTATACCGAAGACCCAATCGTTAGCACTGATGTACTTCACAGCACTTACAGCAGCGTTTTCGATGCCGATTTAACAATGGTTTTAGGGGATAAAGGCAACTTCGTTAAAGTCTTCGCATGGTATGACAACGAATGGGGCTTTAGCAACCGCATGGTTGAATTCATCGAAATGGTAGGCAAAAAAGCCAAACTCTAGAAAAGCAAACAGGATTAAATCATTCATCATTTCTTTTTTTGTATTCACTAAGAGTGGAGTGAAATCGAGAACATGTCAAAGTACAAGACATTAGATGATTTTAATGTAAAGAATAAAGTTGTCTTAGTTAGAGTTGATTTCAATTCAGAAATTGACCTGGCAACTAAGAAAGTCACAAGTGACGTACGCATAAAAGCGCACTCTGAATCAACACTCAAAGAACTAGCTGAGAAAGGTGCCAAGACTGTTGTCTTAGCCCATCAAGGACGAAAAGGAGACCCAGACCACACAACACTAAAACAACATGCAGAAATCCTGCAGAAAATCCTAAAATGCCCAGTCAAATATGTTGACGACATCTTCGGTGAAAAAGCAAAAACTGCCATCAAGAGCCTTCAGGCGGGTGAAATTCTAGTTCTTGAAAACGTTCGTGACTGGGATGGAGAAACAAAGAGTGGCACACCAGAGCAACACAGCAAAACGGAACTCGTCCAAAACCTTGCGCCACTAGCAGACCTATTTGTTAATGATGCTTTTGCTGCTGCTCATCGGGGTCACGTTTCCATGGTTGGTTTCACAACTGTCTTACCAAGTGCTGCAGGACGCATAATGGAGCGAGAACTAAAAAGTCTAAGCAAGGCATTGGAGAAACCTGAGAAACCTTCGGTTTACGTTATGGGAGGAGCAAAAGCTGACGACAGCCTTGAAATAAGTAAATACGTTCTTGCTAACGGAATCGCAGACTATGTTCTTACAGGCGGGGTAACTGGTCAATTGTTCCTTGCAGCAAAAGGCGTTGACTTAGGCAAAGGCAACATGGATTATTTGGCAAAGAAAGAGTTGACAGGCTTAATTCCAGGTATCAAAGTGTTAGAGGAGCAATACGGCGAAAAAGTAGTTGTTCCAATTGATTTTGCAATAGATGTCAACGGTAAACGAAAAGAAATCCAATTAGCCAAACTGCCAACTGATTATTCAATGAAAGATATAGGCGCAAAAACAGTCGACAAATATACTAGAATCATCTCAACGGCAAAATCTATAGTTGTCAGCGGACCAATGGGAGTCTACGAAAACAAAGAATTCAATTACGGCACCAAATCAGTTTTTGAAGCCATCGCAAAAAGCAAAGCGTTCAGCTTAGCAGGTGGAGGAAACACAATCGCAG
>Ga0326726_10006839_pt1 | contig 10247 bp, 5 predicted proteins | sample MHFenrmetagenome_2_FD_207603 | JGI IMG/M metagenome (GOLD analysis project Ga0326726, IMG submission 207603) | Lab enriched peat soil microbial communities from Michigan Hollow, Ithaca, NY, United States - MHF15MN | ecosystem: Environmental > Terrestrial > Soil > Wetlands > Peat | place: USA... | reverse complement strand
CATCTCCCAGTTCGATACAGGCTTTCATCGCTGCCAGGGCAGTCAGGCGGTAGAGCGCGCCGCTGTCCAGATAATGGAAATTCAGGCGGTTAGCCACTCGCTCCGCCACCGTGCCTTTGCCGGAAGCAGAGGGTCCGTCGATGGTAATAACAGGCGGCATCTTTCCAACACTCATCGTCAACTCAATCCAGTATTTTTCCAAAACTCTTTACAAACCACCGGTCACCCTTTAACTTGTCAATCAAGCTGTGAGTGAAACTCGGCCCCGCGCCGTGTGAACCTTCGGGGTTCCTATACTCACGGCTTTTTCTTTTTCTGCTCCCCGAAACGTTCTTCCAGCAACAACGGCTTTTGCCGGTTGAAAAATGTCCCGTGGGCCGCGCCAAAATGCAGGTCGTGAATTTCGCCGACCTGCGGCCAGATTAGTTTCAGGAAGCGCTCATCCTGCTTGGATGCGCCGGTTTGTGCATCTATCCGCGGCTCATAAAAGCGCTGCACCGCCCACAAAAAATAATCCGCCGCTTGCAGGCAGGCATCGCTCTTCGGGGTGGACACGCGCATTGTCCAGGCATCGTCCCCGCCCCGGCCAAAACCAAACCTGGATACAAAATCCCGCTCGGCGTGGTCGATGGCGGCGCGGATTGCCTCGTTGCGGTCGCTCTGCCCACGACGGGCAACGCATACATCGTAGCGATCCGCCAGCCGGTGGAACTTGCCGAACAGCGAACGCATCAGGCCGTCGTATAGCTCGTTGTGGTGATAGCGATAGCCAGGTTCCGCCACATTGCGGCGCAAGACATCCGCCAGTACACGTTCCTTGTCGCACACCACGGCATAAAAGCGCAGCGCATTGCCCTCGCCAGCCAGCAGTTTCAACACCTCGAAACGCACCTCGGGCAGATCATCCTTGGCATGGAAGGCCACCGCCGTTTTGCCCCGCGCCGGGTCGAACGAAGGCACGCCGTTGAAATAAGGGTTGGCCAACAGTTCCGCGCGCAAGGCCGTCAAGCGCTGCCCCAACCCCATCGGGTCATCCACCTCCAGTTTGCCCAGAATGAAATAGCGCGAGCAGCCCTCGGTTCCAACAATCGCACGGCGGCGGTTGGCGAACAGCGTCGGATCACCCGCCTCGTCAACAAAGATATTGAGGATGTCCTGCCCGGCCTCGCTCATGCGGCGGCATCACTTTCGCCAGTAGTCTTGAACGCTCCCGGCCAGCCGCCGTGGGCTTCGATCACCCGGTCGATCTCGGCCATCAGGCGGATGGTTTCGTTCAGGGCAACGACGACGCGCTGGTAGTGGGCGATATCGTCAGCCGAGAGCGTGCGGCCCTTGCGGTCTTTCAGCCACTTCTCGCACACCTGATAGCCACCGATGTGGAAGTTCCACACCGCTTCCGGCACGCCATCGAAGCGCTGGGTGGCGTTGATCCACACCGCGCCGTCCCTGTAGGTTGGCTTCTTGGGAATGCTGTTGTCGCCCTCACCCCTAAAGCGAGTGATGAAGACATCGACCTTGGGGGATTCCAGCAGGTGCAAGGCGACGAGTTCGCCGCCGAGGCGGGCCAGCGCGCGGAACAGCTCCAGGTTCCCGGTCAACGGCAGGCGCGGGAAATCGATCTTCAGAAACTCCGCGTAGCGGCTCCGGTAGCCGGGGCTGTGAAACACCGCGTAGACGTAGTGGAAGATGTCTTCGGGCGTCAGCTTTGTAGCTGCGCTGGCAAGTTGGCCACGTAATGCCGCGGCGAAAGCAGCAGTGAAATTCGGGGTCCAGGTGTCTCCATGTCTGGAGAGAAGGTCATCATCACGGAGGTAGAGCGGAGCGAGGTAATCCTGCCCCTTGTTGCCGAGGTAAAAGGTGCCGTGGCAAGTGAGGTCACGGGATACTGAAAAATGCGAAACGCTGTCTCCGACAATCTGCCGATTGAAAATCAGGCCGAGATTGTTGCCATCAAGCATGTGACGCATGAGGTCGTAGCGCGGACGACCGAGGAAGCCGCTTGATTTATGCGTGTAGTAAGTGAAGCGAAAATCCAGTGGACGATAGAGGATGCGTCTCACGTCTTTGTGGGAGACGCCGAATTGCCGTAAGTCAGCCTGTGCGTTCGTCAGAGACCACACGCCGCCTGCATGCAGACCGAATACCTCGCGCGCTTCTTTCTCGTTCAAATTGGCAAGACGTTCTACGCGCTCGAAAACCTCGTTTGCCGACCAGCCGATGCAGATTGGGTCGTTCTTTGTTTGGATGCCGGAACTCTTGAGAGTGAACACCGTGTCGAGCGGAATCCACTGCGCGTATTCATTGCCGGTTCCCGCTGCTGTCGCGGAAGCGAATGGTATCCACCTGAAATATGGTGCGGCTGGTTCCTGTTCGGTGAGGGTTGCGTCGATTGGCTTCTTTGCGCTGAGGTCGGCATATTTCTGCGCACGTGTACCGACGCGAGAGGTGAACCGTAGGGCTGGCTTCGTTGCCTCAGTGCTAAGGACAACGATTGTGACACCTTGCTCAATATCGAAAACATTCTCGTCGGAGATGTTTCCTTTTACGTCGCCGTTCAAGTCCACAACAATGCGAAGTGGGAACGACTGACCAAGGTGTTCCCGCATCTTCCGTTTCACGATCCCATCTAGGAAATCACGGTTGATGATGAACCCGACAATTCCTGTCCCTGTGGTCACAGATTGATATTCAGCGACTCGCAGAAATTTCCATTCCTCGCGGTTCAAATCACTTTTCGTTTCATTCAGACCCTGCTTCCAGTCGTCCAGCAGACGCATCAGCCATTCAGGTTCGCTGATGGACGAGGAGTATGGTGGGTTGCCCACCACCACCGTAAATCGCACATCCCGCTTAACCTCCGCCACGGCCTGTGCCTCATGCGCCAACGCCGGAGCAAGCGCTTCGAGTTGCGGTTGAACTTCGTGCGCCGGTTCCAGAGTATTAGTCAGATACACCCGCACCCGTTCCTTGCTGTCGAAGCGGTAGCCGGTCTCGAATAGCTTGAGTCCGATCTTCATGTGGGCGATGGCATAGGGCGCCATCATCAATTCGTAACCATACAGGCGAGGCAGCAGGTGCCTGGGCACATACTCGTTCCACGCATCCAGGCGCTGGGCTTCGCTCAGGCCCTGTTTCGCCCATATTTCCATCAAGGTGCGGTGGATGACAGTGATGGCCTCCACCAAAAAGGTGGCAGTGCCCGTGGCGGGGTCAAGGATGGTGACAAAGTGTGAGTCGGGATCAGTGCCTTCTGGAATCTTGATTCCTGATTGAACCCCACCCTCACCCCCGACCCCTCTCCCTCTTGCGGGCGAGGGGTGACGAGCGGCCATCTCACCCCAGGTGATGGTGGAGGCAAGGCCGCCTTCGAGGCCGAATTCGGTTTGCAGCAGCTCGTGGACGCTGCGAACGATGTAGGAAACCACGGGCTGCGGCGTGTAGAAGACGCCGCGCTGGATTTTGAGTTGCCTGTTGTAGGCACTGAGGAAATGCTCGTAGAAATGGATGACCGGGTCTTCGCCTGGTTTCCGGTTGCCGAAGTCTCGAATGACTTCAGGAAGATCGGTTTCCTCGCCGCGCAGCAGTTCCACCACGTCCTGAATGCCGAGTTCGTCGAAGTCGATGCCGCCCTTGCGCCCACCGACTTTGAGGAAGGTTTGCAGCATCTCCTTGAGGAAGGGGTTGGTAACCGGGACGATGTTGGCGATGTCGTCAGCCAAGAGTGCCGTGCCGTGACGGCCTTCGCTCATCTCGGTACGTGAGATGGCGGCGGTGAGCAGGCCGTAGGTGATGGTCTGGGCGTAGGTGTCGGCGAAACTCTCGGGCGTGAGGTCGTGGATCAGCGCGGTCTGGAAGGCTTTGTAGAGCTTGGTCAGCGGCCCCTTGTCGGATTCCGCCGCCAACATGCGCTTGGCCTTGTCGCGTATGCCGCGCGCCAGGCGGGCGAGTTCCTCGGCCAGCATGTCGGCGGTGCGGATGACATGGCCGAGCTTGTGCTTGAAAGGCTTGCTCCAGGTTTCGCGCCAGGCGTCTGCATCGCTTTCATCTTCCGGCCAATGCAAACGTTCATGCAGGACGCGATCAACATTGGCGAGCTTGAGCGGGGTATCGCCGCCGTCCCAGCCCAGCACATGCAGGGTGGGCAGGTCGCCGGGCGTCTGGTGGAAGTGGGCGAAGGCGATTTCGCGGGTATCGGTATTTTCTTCGCCATAGGCCGTGACAAACAGCAGATCTTCGGCGTGCCACGCGGGGGCGCTGGCCTTGTTGGCGGAAGCACGCTTCTTGATGACGAGATGCGAGAGGATACGGCGCAACACCACCACCGGCAGCTTCTTGTTTTCGAATTCGACAAAGAAGATGCCCCAGGGCTGCCCGCTGGCAAGCGGACGCAACTGGTGGATGGCCTTGATGTGGGCGGCATCTTCTTCCTTGAGCCCCAGTTCAGCCGGGATGTACTCGAAGGTCAATTCGTCGAATCCGTATTCCTGCAGCGGCCAGTCGAGTTCGTCTTCCAGATAGCGAACGAGGTCAGGGAAGGCGTGGATATCGCGCAGGTTATTGGGGGGCATCAGTTGAGTTCCATCCAGCACTTGAGCACCGGTGACACGCCCAGCGGGGCTTGCAGCGGGCGCAGAAATTCGGCGGTGAGCTGCTTTTCGACCTTCTTGCGCAGTTCGGATAAGGCAGCGTGCTCGATGACTGTCTTGCGCTGGGTGTCGGGTGTGGAGCGGATCAGCGTTGCAATGGTGCCGGGTTCAGTCAGTACTTTTTCATGCTCCAGGTCGAGGCAGGCCCAGACGGTGAGGCCCGCAGCATCCGACCAGCGTGGGTCACCGGTTTCGGTTTCGATCAGATTGGGGTCGGGCCGGGGGATGCGATAACAGAAGAAAACCGCACGGCTGCCGGGGTTGGGGTTGGCCTTGCCTGAAAACACCTTTAGGGGAAAACCTGCCAGTTGCCCGGCGAGGTCAGGCTGTGCCGCCATCAGACGTTCGTATTCGAGCCGCAGGCTTTCGGTGTCGGAAAGCTGGCCATCGCATTGCTCGTTGAGTTCTTTGATCGGGTCGAAATCATCGTCCGGCGTCAGCAATTTGCGGCCTTCGATACCCAGGGTGCGCGAGATGACCAGAGTTTTGTGGGTGACGCGCTGGAACAGACGCAGGAGTTCATCCAGTTCATCCGGCGGCAGAAAGTTCCAGAAGGCGGTTTTGCCGCGCAGCTTTTTACGCTCGGGATGGTCGGCAATGATGCGCGCTTCAATTTCTGGATTCATGCGCCGGTCCACCCGGCCGATGCGCTGCATCAGCCGCACCGGGTTCCAGTGCAGATCGTAGTTGATGAGTCGGGTGGCGTCCTGCAGGTTGAGGCCTTCGGAAAGCACGTCGGTGGAGACGAGAACGCGAATTTCCTGTTTGCCTTCGGCGGCAAGCTCAGCGGATGAACTCTCGTTGTAATACGGGGAGAAGCGGCGGATAACGTCGCTGCGCTGCCTCTGGCTGCTGCCGCCGTCGATGCGGCAGAGGTTGTCCACCCCGGCATGGGCAAGCTGAGTTTCCAGATAACGCGCGGTGTCGGCAAACTCAGTGAAGAGGATAACCTTTTCCTTCTTCAAAACCGGGTCATTCTTCAGCAGCTTGATCAATGCCTTGAGCTTGTCGTCACGCTCGGGCTTGGCATCACTCAGCAAATCGAGGAATTCAGCGAGTTGATCCAGATCGTCGAAAGTGTCGTCGATGATTTCATCGACTTTATAAAGATCGGCATCGAGTTGCTCGACGGCGGCGAGCTGGTCTTCGGTGAGAAACTCTTCAACCTGATCTTCATCGGCATCTTCCGGCCAGAGGTCATGGTTATGTGACTCGCTGTAGTTGATGAGCGCGCCATGCTTGATCTTCCAGCGTTCCAGCCGGCGCCGGTCGTGGTCGCTTTGACTATGGACAGTGACCCAGGCCAGCAGCTTTTGCATCAACCGCCAGCAGGAACCTTCGAATGCGCGAGCCGAGCTTTCGAAACGCTTGAGGAACAGAGTACGGATCAAGGTAACGACCTGTTTCTGGCGGCCTTCGTCGAAGGAACCCAAACGCGGATCGGTTGTCTCGCCCTTCCAGTACGCCAGAGGGTAATAGATGCCCAGCACGAACAAGGGAGTTTTCTTGTTGAATGCTTTTTCGACTGCAGTAAGCAATTTGCCGTAAGTGGCCTTGAGATTATAGGCGATCACGCCCGGCGCTTCGCGTTCTGGAAACAGCGCTTCGTTGGCGTTTTGCTGCTGCTGGCTTTGCTTGACGTAGCCCCGGCTGCGCTGAACGACGATGGCATCAAAGATGCGGTCGGTGCGCAACGCCTGCTCGGCGGCAAAAATTTCGGTGCCGAATTCCAGATCAATCTGGGTATCTTCCGGCTGTTTTCCCAGCAGATGTTTTTCAAGCTGGTTGAAATGGGAGCGCAGATTGTGGATGCCCAACTGCGTGGCAAATACGCTTTCGTTTCCTGCCAACTCAATCATGTGACGGAAATCGTGAATCGAGTTGTTGACCGGCGTGGCGGTGAGCATGAAGACCTGCTTGGACCGTTCTCCCTGTTGCAAGTAATTTTGCAGCAAACGGTAGCGTGAGGCTTCTTTCGCGCCTTCGCCCTTGATGCCGGGATTGCGGAAGTGGTGGGCTTCGTCGATGAGCACTACGTCGGCATCGCGCAAGGTCAGTTCAATGTCACGTTGCCAGCGGCCTTTGCGCTGCAAGTCAGTGTGGTTGTAGAGAACAAAGTTGACGAAGCCGCTGTTGAGATGGGGCAGATAACGCTGAATGGCACGTTCCCACACGTCTTCGCGCGCCGCTTTGGGGGCGAACAACACAACGCGTTTGCCTTCGCGCACAACCATGCGTTCAAGCAGCATTAGGCCAACAAAAGTCTTGCCCAGGCCAACGCCATCACACAAAAAAGCAGAGCCGAAGCGGTCGGCGATCTGCACCAGATTCTTGTAGGCATCCTGCTGATACTTGGCAAGGATGGGAAACAGCTTGGAATGTTCGCGATCCCATTCGTCTGGCGTGAGTTCGTGGCCACGCATGAGCTCATCCAGCGCCTTGATCCAGACCTCGAACGGGCTGTAGTCGCGGGTGTGGCGTTCGATAGTTTTCAGTAAATCGGGGCTGACGTCTTCCGCCTCGTTCCAGTGGCGCTCGTACCATTCCTGCAGTAGCCCTACGTCTGTCCCGCGTATCTGGACGTTGAGTTCGACATTGTCGGTAAGGCCGGGATAGGTGAAATTCGAAGAGCCGACCAGACCAAACGAACCGATCACAGCCGCACGCCCGTGAGTCAGATACGCCTTGGCGTGAAATTTGTCCTTGCGAAAAACCCGACAGGCAATCTTGCCCAAACGAATCGCCTCGACAATGGCCGGGACACCCTTCAAGAAATCGTTCTGGCTTTTTTCGTTTTCCAGGCTGGAGTCGAGTCGTTCACCTATCTTTTTGAGGCTTTGAGCGAAAGCGCGCTTGGTACGCAGAGAGACCTCATCGCCCATCAGAATGCGGATCTGATCGACCGCCTGCCATTTCTCCTCCAGCGTGAGCAGCGCGCCGATTTCAAAATAGCCGGTAGCGATGTCGATTGCTCGCGAGAGTTCGCACCAGTCTTTGAGATAGGAGCGGACTTTCCAGTCGGAATCGCTGTTATCTACGATGAAAAAATCAGATGCTGATTTATCCATTATCCACAGACTATTTGCGCGAAGGCGTCAAAATAATTCGGGAAGGTCTTGTTCACGCAAGCCGGATCGTTGATGCGGATCGGCACGCCGCCCAGCGCCACCAGGGAAAAACACATGGCCATGCGGTGGTCGTCGTAGGTATCAATGACAGCATTGAGCGTAAGTGAGGAAGGTGAAGTGATACGGATAAAATCGGCACCCTCTTCCACCGTTGCCCCTAGCTTGCGCAACTCTGTCGCCATCGCGGTGATGCGATCGGTTTCCTTTACCCGCCACGAGCCGATGTGGGTCAGCGTTGTCGTCCCGTCGGCAAACAGTGCAAGTACCGCCAGCGTCATCGCCGCATCGGGGATGTGGTTGCAGTCCAGTTCCAGCGCATGAAGTTTGTCCGCGCAACCCAGCCTGCATTCGATCCAGTTGGCGCCAAAGCTGAGTTCTGCTCCCATGCGTGCAAGTGCGGCGGCAAATTGCACATCGCCCTGAAGGCTGCTGCGCCCCACGCCTTCCACCCGCACCGGTCCATGGCCAATCGCGCCTGCGGCCAGAAAGTATGAAGCTGACGAAGCGTCGCCTTCGACATGAATCGTTCCTGGACTTTTATAAGTCGCGGCAGGCACGACAAAAGTTTCCCAGTTTTCCCGATGAACCTTGACGCCATAACGCTCCATCAGACCCAGGGTAATGCCAATGTAGGGTTTGGAGATTAGCTCGCCATCGACCTTTATGATGACTTCTCGGCCAGTCAACGGTGCGGAAAGCAGCAGCCCCGTCAGATACTGGCTGGACACATTGCCCTTGACCGACACTTCAAGAGCATCAGCCATGCTGCCCGGTCTGATCGCCAGAGGAGGAAATCCTTCATTACCAAGGTAATCGATCTGTACACCCATTTGCCGCAATGCATCGACCAGATCACCGATGGGACGCTCGTGCATGCGCGGCACGCCGGAAAGCTGATAATCGCCACCCGACAGCGCACACGCCGCCGTCAGCGAGCGGAAAGCGGTGCCCGCATTACCGAGAAACAGTTCGGCCCGTTTGACCGGAAACTCACCGCCCACCCCGGTGACGGTGTAATCGTCGGTTTCGCCGTGACGGGTAACGCCCACGCCCAGCTTGCACAATGCGTCCAGCATCACCTTGGTGTCATCCGAGTCCAGCAAGTCCTTGACCTCGGTCGTGCCGGACGCAAGGGCCGACAATAGCAACACCCGGTTGGAGATGCTTTTGGAGCCGGGCAGCTTCACTGTTCCGCGCGCGCCCTTGGCCGGTGTCAGATCCAGATAGTCCATGCTTAGTCCTGCTTGGCCCAGGTATTACGGGCTTCCTGGGCGCGGGAGAAAATCTTCTTGAGCGCATCGCCATCTGACGTGCTGAGCGCTGCCTTCAGTTCCTCCAGCTTGGAGGCATATGCACCCAATTCGGTTAATAAGGCGTCACGATTGGCCAGTGCAATATCACGCCACACTTCCGGGTTGCTGCCGGCAATGCGGGTAAAGTCGCGGAAACCGCTGGCGGCATAATTGAAAAACAGATCACTGTCAGGCCGGCTGGCCAGCATGTCGACCAGGGCGTAGGACAGCAAATGGGGCAGATGGCTCACCGCCGCAAAAATACGATCGTGCTGGCTTGCGTTCATGATGCTCACTTTTGCGCCACACGCCTGCCAGGCCGATTGTGCTTTCACCAGCGCCTTGAAATTGGTTTCGGGCAAGGGTGTCAGCACCACATTTTTTCCGTTGAACAAATCTGCACGTGCAGCTTGCGCACCCGAGGTTTCTGCGCCGGCAATCGGGTGCCCTGGTACAAATCGGGTCAGGTTTGCAGAGAGGTGGCGTTGCGCCATTGCGACCACATCCTGTTTGGTGCTGCCCGCATCCGAAACGACCGCATCCGGTTCAAGGCTGGATGCGATGGATTGCATCACACCCTCCGTCTGGCCCACCGGGACAGCAAGCAGAACGAAGTCCGCGCCTTTGACTGCACTGGCTGCATCGGGAGCAATCTTATCCAGAATGCCCAGTGCTTGGGCGGTCTCCAGATTCTCATGGCTGCGGCCTGCGCCAACGACTGTCCCCACCTCCCCTGCCTTTCTGAGCGCAAGTGCAAACGAACCCCCGATGAGGCCAGTTCCGATGATGGTGAGACGTTCGATCAGCGGCATTCCTTTAACGCCTCCTCAAGGGCTAACAGACACTTGGCATTTTCCTGCGCCAGGCCGATGCTGATGCGAAGATGTTCGGGCATTCCATAATTGGCTACCGGGCGCACGATGATCCCTTTCCTTAGCATGGCCTGGAATATGGCCTGTGCCGGTCCTACCTTCACGCTGATGAAGTTTCCAGATGAAGGAATATAGTCCAGTCCCAGTTTCTCGAATCCCTGAACAAACTGCTTCATGCCCAGTTGATTCAGCGCATAGCTGCGCTGGATAAACTCATGATCATCAAGTGCAGCCGCAGCCGCGACGAGCGCTGGACCCGTGACATTGAAAGGCTGACGTACCCGGTTCATCAGGTCGGCAATGCCTGTG
>Ga0326726_10006838_pt1 | contig 10250 bp, 10 predicted proteins | sample MHFenrmetagenome_2_FD_207603 | JGI IMG/M metagenome (GOLD analysis project Ga0326726, IMG submission 207603) | Lab enriched peat soil microbial communities from Michigan Hollow, Ithaca, NY, United States - MHF15MN | ecosystem: Environmental > Terrestrial > Soil > Wetlands > Peat | place: USA... | reverse complement strand
CCAGCCTTGGTCGTGGCTGTCTCGCCGCTCGGGCGGGCTCCCGCGGTGAACCAGGCGCAGGAGGGTCCCGGAGCCCCGCGGGATCAGATCGATCTCGACCGTCGTCGAGCCGGCCGGAACCGGACTCTCGGGTCGAGCGAATCCGAAGGTGAACACGACGCGGCTCGGCGGCACGACCTCCACGAACTCGCCGAGAATCACGTTCTCTCCGTTCGGGTCGACGCGGTAGGTTCCGCCGGGGCGCGCGTCGAGCTGTGCGCTGAGGCCCATCCACAGCACGTAGCGATCGCTGCGCGTGAGATACGGGAAGACCTCGTCGGGGCTCGCGTCGATGAAGATCTCCTTGACGATGTCCTCAGCGTCGGCCACGTCGCGCACTCTTGTCCTTCTCCACGCGCTGCTTCAGCGACGCGAGGCCGTCGTCCCAGAACACCTCGAGGAAGCCGCGGATCTCCGCGAAGGCCTCCTTGCGCACGCGGTACAGCCGCTTGGTGCCCTCGCGCCGCAGCTCGAGCAGGCCCGAGTCCGTGAGCAGCCGGAGATGCTGCGAAACCGCCTGGCGCGTGGTCTGGAAGTGAGTCGCGATCTCTCCCGCCGGCAGCTCTTCCGCGTGAACGAGGCGCAGGATCGCGACTCGCTGCGGATCGGCGAGCGCCTTGAGCGCGCCCTGCAGGCGCTCGGCGCTTCCCGCGCGCGCGCTCGGGCTCACGGGTGGTCGTACTCGTCGTGACGGCGCACCCAGAACTGGTTTTTCCCGGCCTCGTCGCGGCCCTTGGGGGTCAGGTCGATGTAGTTGTACGCGCCGTTCAGCAGATCCACGCCGCGTTCGTAACACGAGTACGTGTGGAAGACGCCTCGTGAGTCCTTCGCGAAGACGCTCACGCCCACGACGTCCTCCCCCCACGGCTTCTTGCGCGCGTAGTTGTAGTCCGCCGTCCCCGAGGCGACCTCCGCCGCGCTGAAGGATGCGCCGAAGTCGTAGTTGAAGTCGCTGCCGAACGACGAGAGCCACTTGAAGCGCCAACCCATGCGGCGGCGATATGCGTCGAGCTTCGCGAACGGCGCGCGCGAGATCGCCACGAAGCGGATGTCGCGGTGCGCCAGATGCACGCCGATGCCGTCGAAGTTGTCGGCCCAGAACGAGCAGCTCTTGCAGCCCGCGTCCCAGCTCGGATCGAACATGAAGTGGTACACGACCAACTGTGACAGCTCGCCGAAGAGCTGCGCCAGCGTCTCTTTCCCGTCCGAGCCTTCGAACACGTACTCTTTGGAGACGGCCTCCCAGGGCAGCGCGCGGCGCTGCTCGCTGAGCTGGTCGCGGCGCCGCGTGAACTCCTTCTCCTCGCGCAGCAGCCGCTTGCGCGCCTCCAGCCACGCGTCCCTCGAGACGACCTCGTGCAGCTTCGACATGCGGAACCCCCAGCGAGTTCGCCGTACTCTAGAGCGCAACTGGATGACTTCGCAAGTAACTTCTTTCTCTCTGGAGCGATCGGTCGCTAGAGGAGCGGCCGCTGGGTCTCCCGCTCGTCCACGGCCAGCGGCAGCGCGCGCAGGCGCTCGACGTACTCCACCGGCAAGCCGTGATGGCGGGCCCCGGCGAGGATCAGGCCGAGATAGCGCCGTGAGGGCTTGCGTCCCGCAATTCCACGGCTCGAGTGATACGTGAACGCCGGGAGCAGGGAGCTCGCCGTGTCTCGCACCTCGACGGACAGCCGGAGATACGCGCCGCGGTGCACGCCTTCGGTGCGGTCCAGGCGCTCCGCCTCCGGATGAGTCAGCAGGTACGCGACACCCCAGACCACGTCGCCGGGCAGCGGCGCGACGTTCGCGACCCCGCGCTCGCCGGGCCCGACGGGCAGATCGAAGCGCAGCTGGAATCCGGACAGCACGCCGACCCGGCTCTCGAGCGGCCGCATCTCGCGCCGCCCCAGGAACGTACCCGGGTCGAGGTTGCTCCCGTACGCGAAGTACCAGAGTGTCTGTGGCGTGGCGCCGTCGATGGCGCCATTGGACAACGTCGGCGGAGATTTTTCATGGCGGTCCCGAACCCGCGCTGGCTCTGGGTCCTGTGCGCATGTCTCGCCTGCGCGGCCCCTGCCCGGGCCGACGACCCGATGGGCTTCGCGCACGACCTCGTGGCGGCGCATCCGGGTCAGAGCGGAGCGTACGTCCTGGACTCCGGCGAAGAGGCGCTGATCGCGCGCGCCTGGCTCGCGGACCACGCGCAGGGCTCGATCGACGTGCAGTACTTCATCTGGAGCACCGACAACATCGGCATCCTCGCGGCCGAGGCGATCTTGCGCGCGGCGGAGCGCGGCGTGCACGCGCGCATCCTCGTCGACGACCTCCTGATCGACGCGCCGGACAAGTCACTGCTGGCGCTGGCGAAGCACCCGAACATCGAGATCCGCATCTACAACCCCGACACCTCCGTCGGCGTCCCGCTGCGCACGCGCGTCTGGAACGTGCTCACCGACTTCCGCGGCATCAATCAGCGCATGCACGACAAGACCTTCATCGTCGACGGCACGGTCGCGATCACGGGCGGCCGCAACGTCGCCGCCGAGTACTACGACTACAACCAGACGTACTGCTTCCGCGATCGCGACGCGCTCGTCGCGGGCGTGGTGGTGAGCGAGATGCAGGCGAGCTTCGAGCGCTTCTGGGCAAGCCCGCTCGCGAAGAGCGTCGAGTCACTGTACGGCGGTCTCGGTCTGATGCAGGAGAACGTCACCGTCGACGACGCGGAGGTGCAGGAGACCTATCGCGAGCTGCACGCCTACGCCGCCGAGCCGAGCAACTTCGCGCCGGAAGTGCGCGCCGCGATCGACGGCGCGCCGGCCGCGTTCGCGCGCGTCTCCGCCGCCGCGGCCTGGGGCGAGGTGGACTTCGTCAGCGATCGGCCCGGCAAGAACGCGGGCGACGCGGGCATGAGCGGCGGCGGGCTCAGCACCGACGCCCTGGTGCGGCTCGTCGAGTCCGCGCGCGAGCGCATCGACATCCAGTCTCCCTATCTCGTCCCGTCGGAGGCGGCGGTCGAGCTCTTGCGCAGGACCCTGGCGCGCGGCGTGCGCGTCCGGATCAACACCAACTCGCTCGCCTCGACCGACAACCTCCAGGCCTTCGCCGGCTACCGCAATCAGCGCGAGTCACTGCTGCGGATGGGGCTCGAGATCTTCGAGTACAAGCCCGACGCCGCGACTCAGACCGAGGCGATGCGCCGCGAGGTGATCGGCCGGCTCCCGGCCGAGACGCCGCGTACGCCGGTCTTCGGCCTGCACGCGAAGACGCTGGTCGTGGACGGGAGAGTCGTGTTCATCGGCACGTTCAACCTCGACGCCCGCTCCGAGAACCTGAACACCGAGGTCGGCGTCGTGATTCACGACGAGGGCGTGGCGCGCGCGGTCGAGGCGGCGATCGAAACGGACATGAGCCCGGCGAACAGCTGGAACGCCGCGACCGACGACCCCGACCAGTACGTCCCGCTCGCCAAGCGCAGCAAGGTGCGGATGTGGCAGCTCGTTCCGATGAAGCCGGTGCTCTGAGGGGGGCGGGCTAGCGGAACTTCGGAATCACTTCCGCGCCCATCCGTTCGATGGTCTGCATGACCTTGTCGTGCGGGATCTTGTACGGATTCACGAGACACAGCAGCAGGTCGACCCCGGCGTCCTGGTAGCGCCGGCACGCCTCGACGCAGTCGTCCGGCGTGCCCAGCGCGCAGGCGCCGGAGCTCGTCAGATACTCGAGCGTCAGCAGATCGAGCGCACCGCTCTGGTCGACCTTCGCGAGCTCGGCCGCGTAGGCGTAGTTTCCGAGCTCGCGCTTCGTCTCGGCCATCCAGCCGGCGAGTGACCCGATCAGCCGCGCCCCCGCCTTCGGGTACCACTCGAACGACTCGCGCGCGACCTCCCACGCTTCCTCGCGGGTCGGCGCGCACAGGGTCATGGTGAAGGTCGCGGCCTGGTCGTGCACCCATTTGCCGAGCGGCTTCGTGCAGCGCGCGACCGCCGCCCGGTACAGGTCGATCTTGCGCTTCACCTCGGCGGGCGGAACGCCGACCGCGAACGAGCACAGTCCGAGGCCGAGCTCACCGATCTGCGCGTGGCCATCGTCCGAGGAAGTCGCGCCCCAGATCGGCGGGTGCGGTGACTGGAGCGGCTTGGGCAGCACGCGCCGGCGCGGCATGCGCCAGTGCTTGCCCTCGAACGCGTACTCGTCGTTCGTCCAGCAGCCGACGACGTGCTGGATCGCCTCCTGCCACATCGCGCGCGTCTCGCGCGGATCGACGTCGAAGCCCTCGAGCTCGGGCCGCGTCGACGAGCGGCCGGTGCCGAAGTCTACCCGCCCGTCGGAGATGAGATCGAGCACGGCGACGGACTCCGCCGTGCGCACCGGATGGTTGTAGGGCTTGGGCAGGAGGCGCACGCCGTAGCCGAGCCGGAGGCGCTCGGTGCGCGCCGCGATCGCGCCGTACAGCACCTCCGGGTTCGAGCAGTGGGAGTACTCCTCGAGAAAGTGGTGCTCGACCGTCCAGATCGCGTCCCAGCCACACTTCTCTGCGTATACCGCCTGCTCGAGCGTGTCCTTGTAGGCGCGGTGCTCCGCGCCGGGGGTCCAGGGGCGCGCGACCGGAATCTCGTAGAACAGCGCGAACTTCATGGCTGACTCCCGTAGGATGGCGAACCACTGCAGCGGAATCGGAGGGCGGATCGTGGCACGACTCGGGGGAAAGGTCGCGCTCGTGACGGGCGCGGCGTCGGGCATCGGACTCGCGTGCGTGAAGCGATTCGCGGCCGACGGCGCGAAGGTGATCGGCGCGGACCTCCAGTCCGGCGCCGCGTCGAGCGCGGTTCGGCAGGCCTTGCTCGACGTGCGCAACGAAGCCGCGATCGCGCAGCTCGTGCTGGAGATCGCCCGCGACCACGGCCGACTCGACACGGTCGTGAACGCGGCCGGCGTCGCAGGCGGCGGTCCAGTTCACCTGCTCGACGCCGGCGCCTGGGATCGCGTGCTCGACGTCAACCTCAAGGGGACCTTCCTCGTGTGCAAGCACGCGCTCGCGCAGATGCTGAAGCAGCCCGCGATCGGCGGCGAGCGCGGCTCGATCGTGAACATCGCGAGCATCGAGGGACTGGAAGGCACCGCGGGCGGCAGCGCGTACAACGCGTCGAAGGGCGGCGTGGTCCTGCTCACCAAGAATCTCGCGATCGACTACGGGCGCAGCGGCATCCGCAGCAACGCCATCTGTCCGGGATTCATCGAGACACCGATGATGGAATCGGTGCTCGGCTCCCCGGCGATGGCCAAGATTCGCGAAGAGATCCGCCACGAGCACAAGCTGCGCCGCTTCGGCCGGCCGGACGAGATCGCGTCGGTCGCGAGCTTCCTCGCGAGCGCGGACGCCTCGTTCCTCTCGGGTCAGGCGATCGCCGTCGACGGCGGCTTCACCGCCGGCCGCGATCCGCACATCACCGAGCTGATGGGGCTGTAGAACGGCCCCACACGGGCTCCTGGCGAGTGAGTCGCGCCGGCTCGCGCTCAACCGCGCCCCGACCAGAGCCGATGGCCTGTCTCGTGGCCCTCGTCCCGTCGATCAAGGCGACCTTGTTCCAATTCGCCTCGGGCACGCGCCCTTTCGCGTCATCCTCGACGAGGCGAGAGACTTTCTCGAGATCCTGCGCGTCGCGAACGAGGGCTTCATCGCCTACTTCGCACGCCAGGTGCTCGCTCTCCCGAAGGCGGAGGTGACGAGCGAGCGAGTGACTCCCGATCGGATCGTCTACACGGCCCGGGTCGAGTCAGCCGGCTGAGCGGCGCGCGAAGGTTCGCTGCGCGTCCTCGAGCGTCAGCTCGCTCTCGATGGCGGCGCGAATCGCGGCGAGCGCCGGGCCGCGCGGATGCTGTATTCTGCGCCGATGAAAAAGGCCGGAAGCCTCGTTCTCGCCACCGTGACCCTTCTCTCGAGCGCCGCGACGCTGATCGGTTGCGCGAGCTCGAACGACACGATCTCGCAGGCGGAGCGGACAGAGAAAGACCGGCCGAGCTTCGCCGAGACACGCGCCATCGCCGAGGAAGGCTTCATCTACGGTCTTCCGATCGTGATGAACTACGCGGCGGTGTACGAGTTCTCGATCGATCGCCTGTCGAGCCAGTACAAGGCGCCGTTCAACCACATCAACAACGATGCACACGTCGCCACGTACAAGGACACGGCCGTCGTCACCCCCAACAGTGACACGCCGTATTCGATTGCCTCGCTCGACTTGCGCGCGGAGCCGATCGTGCTGTCCGTCCCGGCGGTGGAGAAGGCCCGCTACTACTCGGTGCAGCTCGTCGATGGCAACACGTTCAACTACGGCTACATCGGGAGCCGTACGACGGGAAGCAAGTCGGGCCACTATCTGGTGGTCGCGCCGGAGTGGCAGGGCGAGACGCCGCCCGGCATCGACAAGGTCTTCCGCTCGTCGACGCAGTTCTCCCTGGCCTTGTTTCGAACGCAGCTATTCCGTCCGAGTGACATCGAAAACGTGAAGCGGATTCAGGCGGGCTACAAGGTGCAGCCGCTTTCAGCGTTCTTGAAGCGACCCGCGCCACCGGCCGCTCCGGCGCTCCGCTTTCCCAGGATCGACACGGAGCTCGCGAAGACGAACTTCTTCGAGTATCTCGACTTCGCGCTGCAGTTTGCGCCCCCGGGACCGGAGGAGACGGCGATCCGCGCGAAGCTCGCGCGCATCGGCGTCGGCCCGGGCAAGACGTTCGACTTCAAGGAGCTGTCCCTCGAGCACAAGGCCGAGGTCGCGCTGGGAATGAAGGCGGGCGACGAGAAGGTCTCCGCAGCCGCCAAGACCCTCGGTACGAAGGTCAACGGCTGGGACATCAGCTCCGCCTTCGGCGACCGCGCGAAGTACAACGGAGACTGGCTCGAGCGCGCCGCTGCAGCGAAGGCGGGCATCTACGGCAACGACGCCAGCGAAGCGATGTATCCGATGACGCGAAGCGACGCCGCCGGCCACGAACTCGACGGAAGCAAGCACGACTACACGATCACGTTCGCGGCCGGCCAGTATCCGCCGGTGAACGCGTTCTGGTCCGTCACGATGTACGACGGCAAGTCGCAGCTCTTGATCCAGAATCCGATCAATCGCTACCTGATCAACTCGCCCATGCTGCCCAACATGAAGAAGGGCCGCGACGGCTCCCTCACCGTGTACATCCAGAACAAGTCACCCGGGAAGGGCAAAGAGGCCAACTGGCTGCCCGCACCGAGTGGCCCGATCTATCTGGTGATGCGGCTGTATTGGCCCAAGGAGTCACCGCCGTCGATCCTGCCGCCCGGTGAAGGGACCTGGAAGCCGCCGGCCGTGGTGCGCGCGCGCTAACGACTCACTCGATCTTCCTCACGACCCCCGCGGCGGCGAGGCGCGCGAATTCGTCGTCGCCGACGCCGATCTCGCGCAGGACCTCCCGGGAGTGCTCGCCCAGCGCGGGCGCGGGCCGCCGGATGCGCGCGGGGGTCTCGTCGAAGTGCACGGCCGGCCTCGGCTGGCGGATGCGCCCGGCCGTCGGATGGTCGAGCTCCACGAGGATCTCGTTCTCCAGGATCTGCGGGTGAGTCAGCACCTCCTCGCGCGTCAGGATCGGCGCGCATGGCACGGACTCGCGGTCGAGGCGTTCGAGCCACTCCGCGGTGGTGCGCTCGCGCAGCACGGCGGCGGTCAGCTCGAGGCGCGCCTGCACGTGGACGATGCGGCTCGTCGGCGTCGCGAAGCGCGGATCGTCGAGCCATTCGACGCGTTCGAGCGCCCGGCACAGCCCGCGCCACTCCGCGTCGGACACGGCCCCGGCCGTCAGATAGCCGTCGCGGGTCTGGAACACGAGATCCTGCGCGATCTGGGCGCGGCTCGCGCGCACCTCGCCGCCGACGAAGGTGAGTCCCGTCATACCCTCGGGCCACAGAAACGCGACCATCACGTCGAGCATCGCGAGCCGCACGTGCTGGCCGCGCCTGGTGCGCTCGCGCGCGAAGAGCGCCGCGGTGATCGCCTGCGCGGCAGTCACCGCGGTCGTCTTGTCGGGGATGATCGTGCGCACCATCTTCGGGCGCCCGGTCGCGTCCGCCTGGATCGCCGCGAGCCCCGACAGCGCCTGAATCACGGGGTCGTACACTCGCTTGTGTGCATACGGGCCGGTCTCGCCGAAGCCGCTGATCGAGACGTACACGACGTCTGCGCGCAGGCCCCGGACCACGTCTTCGCCGAGGCCCATCCGCTGGATCGCGCCGGGCCGGAAGTTCTGCACGAACACGTCGCAGGTGGGAATGAGTCGCCGCAGCACCGCGAGCCCGTCCGCGGTCTTCAAATCGATCGCGAGCGAGCGCTTGCTGCGGTTCGACGACACGAACGTGGCCGTCACGCCGCCGCGGTTCGCGCCCAGGTTGCGGACCAGGTCGCCCTCGAGGGACTCGACCTTGATCACGTCCGCCCCCTGATCGGCGAGCATCATGGTCGCGACGGGACCGGAGATCATCGAGGTGAGATCCAGCACGCGCACGCCCTCCAGGGGCCCGGGTGCGGCATCGGAATTGCTATTCATGTACTTCGCCTCCGGATTTCCGCGTGGTCGCGGCCCGCGGCCCGTATCATGACGGCTCAAACCCAGATCGACAGGGAGATTCCACAATGCGCACCTCGTTCGTTCGGACCGCTCTCGTGGCCTTCGCGTTCACCGCGCTCCTCGCGAGCGCAGCCACCGCGTTCGCCGAGACCCTGACCTACAAGGCTACCCTCGACGGCAAGGACGAAGTCCCGCCGAACGACAGCAAGGCGACCGGCAGCGTCGAGGCGAAGTACGAGTCCAGGTCCATGAAGCTCACCTGGGTCGTGACCTACACGGGACTGAGTGGCGCCGCGACCGCCGCGCACTTCCACGGCCCGGCCAATGCCGGCGAGAACGCCGGTCCGGTCATCACGCTCTCGGCGCCGCTCACGAGCCCGATCACGGGCGAGGCGACGCTCACGAAGCAGCAGGTCGAAGACCTCGACACGGGCAAGTGGTATCTCAACGTGCACACCGCGGCGCATCCCTCGGGAGAGATCCGGGGCCAGCTCCACACCAGCAAGTAGCAGCGAGTCCTTGCCACACGGCCGGGCACGCCGCGCGCCCGAGCTCCGCGATCTCGTCGAACGACATCGCGCGGCTCACTGCGCCTTCGCGCTCGGCGGGCTCTGAGACGCGCGATACAGCGCGAACTCCTCGGCGAACGCGCGCGCGACGCTCGGCCGCTTCTGCAGCCGCTGGTGGTACGCTTGCAGCGCGGGCCAGCTCGCGAGGTTGACACTCGTCGCCATCGTCCAGTTCAGGACCGTCACGAGATACGCGTCGGCGATCGAGAACTGCTCGAGCAGGAACTCCCGACCCGACAAGTGCTTCTCGAGCAGCCCGAAGCGCAGCGCGATCTTCTCGTGCGCGTACGCCTTCACCGGCTCCGGCGCCTTGGGATCGAGGAGCGGCAGGAAGATCGCCTTGTGCAGCTCCGTGCCGATGAAGCCGAGCCACTCGCGCACACGGGCGCGCGCCAGAGTGCCCTCGGGGATCAGGTGCGCGTCGGGGAACCGCTCGGCGACGTACTGCAACACCGCGGCGTTCTCCGTGAGGAACTCGCCGTCGTCGGTGCGCAGCACCGGGACCTGGCCCATCGGGTTCACGGCGTAGAAGTCGGCCCCGTCCGCGAGGCGCTTCGCGCGCGTGTCGACCTGCGTGAACTGTGCGCTCGCAGCCGGCGCGCCGGCCTCGTACAGGCTGATGCGCGTGGCGAGCGAGCAAGCGAGCGGTGCGAAGTAGAGCTGGATCGTCATGGGGGAATCTCCGCTGGTTGATTTCTGTACTACTGTGTACAATAATATCGGGCGGGTCAAGGAGATTCTTGCGATATGGTACAAAAAGAGCCGACACGCCCGCGCGGCCGCCCGCGCGCCTACGACCCCGAAGACGCCCTGGCGCGCGCGACCGAGTCCTTCTGGCGCGCGGGCTTCTCCGGCACGTCGCTCGACGACCTGAGCGCAGCCACGGGCATGAACCGCCCCAGCATCTACGGCGCCTTCGGCGACAAGCGCGATCTGTATCTCGCGGCGCTGGACCGCTACGTCGAGGTCTCGCGGGCGCAGATGACGGCGGCGCTCTCCGACGCGCCGCTCGCGTCGGCGCTGCAGCGCGTGTACGACGGCGCCCTCGCCCTCTACTTCGCGAAGCCC
>Ga0326726_10006837_pt1 | contig 10250 bp, 3 predicted proteins | sample MHFenrmetagenome_2_FD_207603 | JGI IMG/M metagenome (GOLD analysis project Ga0326726, IMG submission 207603) | Lab enriched peat soil microbial communities from Michigan Hollow, Ithaca, NY, United States - MHF15MN | ecosystem: Environmental > Terrestrial > Soil > Wetlands > Peat | place: USA... | reverse complement strand
ATAAACTTTTCACTGCATTTTTATCCAACCTTCAAGGTTGGGCTTTTCAAGCAAGGGAAAGGGCTCTCACAAAATCTGGTAGCTTGTTTTCGGCGCAGTTGTCAATAAAGGGAAATATGTCTTGGGGATTGTCGGTAAACCACCTCTCTGGATTTCCAAAGTCCCTTCCGAAAAACCCAAAAAACTCAAAAAGAAACTGCCCCTCGAAATATGGTTGTCCAAATTTTTTCCCAATCTATTCAAGTCTGAATAAGTAAATTAACAGAATAAAAAGCAGTAATGATAAAATTCGAGGTTATAGACAACTTCATAAAATGCCCCGTTTTTGTCAGCGTCACTCGAAGCTTTTTCTCCTGTTATGCATTTAGAACAAATTGGTAAATGGCGATTTTGCCGCTATGATAAACTTCTGTAAATGATGAAGGAACGTTTGGCTGCTCGTACCAACCATAACTGTCAACCCACCATATCAAGTAAATTTGGCTGTGTCTATTTTGGATAACAGTTTCTGCAGCGTTTGCAGGGTTGTCATACTCATACAGCACAACTCGATCCTTGTCAAGCAAAGATATTGCCCAACCATAAAACGCTCTATGAGTAAGCATAAGTGAATCTGCCTTCACGTTATCTTTGAACCATTGAAGTGAGTTAACGGTGTCGTTGCAGTTAGCTTTGGACAATGTATTCTGCAACATTGAGGACGGAATCTGATAAATGTAACTATTATGTGACGCGTCGAAGTAGACAAAGGGTTTTTCTGGCGGCATAAGTGTGAAACCGAAGCTTAGAATCATTGTTACGCAAACGAGATAAATGACTGAGGCTCGATAAGGAGCATGATTGAAATGTTTCCAATTGATTGATTTAAGTTTACTTAACGTTTCAGTCGCATAAAATGCTAGTGGATAAATAAGCATCATTGCCCAACGTAGGTTGCTGGGGCTAACCATCGGAATAAAAAGGGCTATAAAAATAAGCACTATCCAACTTCTCAATTGGAAATTTCTAATGCGTCTATAGCTGATAGCTACTAGTGGCAATATTGGCAAAAAGCAATAAATGAAGAATCCAGCTTCGTTTGTTAAGAACGCCGGATAAGATGAATAACCAAACAGTTGAAGCCACCCATCACTGTTTGAAGGAAAACCGAAAATTAGTCGGTATTCTGGCACACTAGGGCTAAAATAAAAGCTGAGTAAGAAGAGCAGTATTGATGGAGAAGAAAACAATATCAAATTAGTTAGTCCAATTTGTTTTCTTAACATCGTTTTGTAAACCATTGTGAGCACTACCATGACAAGCATGAGTGCTGCTACCAGCTGGTCTGTTGAAACAACCGCTATCATGGCTAACGATAAAAGCACCCAACGTTTCAATGAAAACTTTCTATTTTCCGAAACGGCAAGTAGCATCAGTACAGCGAAGAAGCAAACTAAAGCAAGCTCTTCTCGTAGCAAGTCCCAAGAAATCCGCAAAGCCACAAAATATAGAGTACCTATTAAGGCTGGCACGATACTTTTCTTTGATGACCAACCCAAACCAATTTTGGCATAGCCAAATATAGATAGGCCCAGAAACCCATGAAGCACACATGGAACTATCTTAAGAACTGTAAACAGAGGCCCACCTAACCAAACCAGCGAAACAACCACACTATAAAATAGCGGCGCTGTCGCAATGTAACTCGAGCAACTTACGCCACCATTCAGCCACAATAAAGAAGTTGGAACATAGTGAGCTAGAGTGTCAAATCCACACAAATACGGAGCCATCAAAATCTCCGGGACGGCCCTCATAACGAAGGGTATAAGAAACGATAAAAAAGGGAAAAAAATTGAGTTCACTTTCATCTCCGGATTATGTGCTCCTTTTCTTTTTCATTATGACTGATAATGCTAAACTTGCCAGAGCTATAACAAATAGTATTTCTATGCCTAACAGTTCTGTTTGTCCGGTTTGGTTTACTGCAGAAATAAGAGTAGGAGATATTGTTGGTGGGGCAGTTGGGATAGGCGTAGGTTCCGTCGAAACTAAAGTAGGCACTGGGGTTATTATTGGTAAGGGAGTGGGTTGAGGAGCGGGGGAAGATAACGGTGTTGGAGATGCTCCGGGCGAAGGAATAGCATCGGTTTGTGAACCAGCAATGAAAACTGCTAAGGCACTTTGGCTTGACGAAAGTGTTAAAGTTACTGAGGGACTGAAACTTTTTGAGTTATCGCTGAATAACCAATAGCTGAAAGTGTTTGGGTTAAAGCCTAATGCTGCTGCTGAGGGCGTAGCCGTAATAATGATTTGATATCCTTTATCATAAGTATATGTACCGGCTGAAGGGGATATCGTTCCTGGACCTGAAACGTCTATTGTTAAGGTTACTTGTGGAACAGGTGTGGGTGTTGGTTGAGGAGATGTAAATACTGCCAGAGCGGAATGACTTATTGACATTGTTATGGTACAAGTTGGGTTGTAATTTTTTGTTCCATCTTCAAAAAGCCAATAGTTGAAGGTGTAACCGTTTGATATGGAAGCTGATAATGAAACAACTGTTCCTGAATCATAGAAATGAGTCCCAGCTGTTGGAGTTACCATTCCTTGACCTGAAATGCCCATAACTAGCGAAAACTGTGGAATTGAAGTAGAAGTTGGAGTGGGAGTAGCTGTCGAGGTTAGAGTTGGCGTCGGGCTTGAAGTTTGAGTGGGGGTGGGAGATGATGTTGGATTGGGCGTTGGTGTAGGATTTGGGGTTGGAACAGGGTTCTGTGAAGCGTTTTCGGTCGCATACCTTGCAGCACTCACTATCATTGCATTCGTGTTGCTAATACTGAACTTTAGCGGAAACCCATTCGAGTCCATTCCATCAAAGTAACCAGTTGAAGGTGGAGAAACGTGATCCATGATGTAATCAACCAAGTTCTGAGCATAAGTCGTGTTGTAGATTGCTAAAAAGCTCAAAGCTACTTTCAAGTAGATCATTTCTGGAATCTGAATATGCTGGCCCGAGATACTTTGTGTAACCCACGTCTGGTTGTCAGCAGTTATAACCCATTCATAAACGTATGAGTAAGCTAGACCCGTATTACCTTCGCTAAAAGCCACATATTTTCCAGTAGCCAGATATCTAGCTTCGTGGGCCAAATAAACAAAGTTAGCCAAATTTTGGAGCCTTGAGTCTGGCTGGAGATCAAACATGGAAAGCAGAATGGGTTCACATGTCAGATCAGATAGGGGTAGCGTGGCACCGTAGGTTTTGATTGTGGGAGCGCCAATAATATTGTTAAGGATTGTATTAGCTATTGAAGAGAACCTCTCAGGCCAAAAACAAGCGAAACCCATCGCTGTATAATAATCATAAATGTTCTTAGAACTCTGCAGTGTTTCAACAGTTTTCTTCAATGGTTCATAGTTTACAACGCTAAACACTATACTATTAATTCGAGCCGCTAAATCCGGTTTAAATAACTCAAGGTTTTTAAGAGATAGAAGTAAACCTGCGGCGTCAACAGCATACTGAGGCGTAGTCTCGTAATTCTGGCCATCCGCTGTAGCGTACCGAGAATAAGGCAGACCACTAACAGTTAGAGGACGATTTTCAAGAAAAACCAATATCTTATCTAGTCTTGCATCTGCCCCCCCGTCTCCATTAGCACTAAGTATGCCAAGTTTTTCTGCATCTATAATTGTTTGAATATAGTTTCCCAAATCCCAATCCGTAAAATATGGATAACCGGGACCTGCCGCGTTGTTAAGGCCGGTAATTGCATTTACACCAATACCAGGTTGAAAATATTGCCAGGCATTTTTAGCCACATTTAGCCAATAAGGATCAGTACCAGCGGCATTAACTTGGATTTTATTCAATTTCATATTTTGATTAGCTTGAATGAACAAAAGAACAATAATGATGGATACCGCCACAACTCTAAGCCTTAACCCCATTGTTGACTCCTCACCAAAAAAGGGAAATGCTCAAATATACCCAATTATCAAAAAAGAAGATTTCAATTGGTCTGTTGCTAATCGGATTGTCTTGTCGATAGAGTTTGCAAGATAACATCAATTATTCCTCTCACATTGACTCACTCTTACTTTATTAGGAAGATTTTCTTGCTAATTTCAGGATACCATGCCCTAGGTACTTCAATAATATAATAAACTATAATGATGTTGTTTTCCGCGAACTGAACCATCAAGCAAAAGACTAAGAACCGTGAAGCTTAAGATAAATCTTTTTAAAAGCCTCTGCAATTATATTCCACTCCATAAAAGGAAACAAACTATATAAAATTGTAAGAGGCACAAATGGCAACATAATGTGGCATATTAACTTAGACATTCAAGCACTGTCCTCTAAGGATAGGTATTCTTGATTGATTCTAAAGCCTTAAAAGCTGCACTGGGGAGCTAAATCCAAAACAGTTTGAAAATCCGTTTTTGGTTTCTTTTATATAATCGAAACATTGGGGGTCTAAAAATAAAAATAGCCTTCATCACCAATTATCCACCAAGATGTGGCAGATTATCTGAGTATGCTTTTAACCTAATAGATGAAATACAAAAATGCCCAACCGTTAGCCACATTGACATAATCACTGAAATATCTTCTAGTGAAGTTGCTCGGATAAATGGCAAAGTAACTTTGCATCCGGTATGGAAATTAGACAACCCGTTTTCGTTCATTTTAATACTAAAAGAAATAATCGCTCTTAAACCCGATATAGTTCATTTTAATATGCACATGGCAGTTTTCGGGCAGTCTAGAATATCAAACTTCTTAGGGCTTTCTTTACCCTTCCTCTCCAAGATAATAGGTTTTAAGACTATTGTCACCTTGCATAACTTTGTTGATAAAATTGACATTAAGAAAGCGGGTTTTAAAGACACTTTTGTTAGTAGATTATCGGCCTTCTTAGTCACTAAACTTATCGCATCGAGTTCCGCCGTTACTTTAACCATGAAATCCTACACTGATTTTTTCAGCAAAAGATATCATTGCAAAAATGCAGTGACAATCCCGCATGGAACCTGGAAATACAATTCTTTTGACCAAGGTCAAGTTTGCAGAAAAGACGCGATATTGTATATAGGGCACTCAGGACCATCCAAAGACATAGAACTACTTTTTGATACATTCAAAATCCTAGAGGAAAAGAACCGAGGATTAAAACTAATTCTTGCAGGAACATCCCACCCGAACTACCCTCATTATCTCGATAAATACAGAAAAAACACAGATAAAGTATTTTTCACTGGATACGTTCCTGAAAATCAACTTCAAGCGCTATTTGAAAAAGCAAATGCTGTCATTCTTCCATACCGTACATGCACTGGAACAAGCGGAATAGCCCATTTAGCAAGTTCCTATGGCACACCAATAGTGGCAACAGATCTTCCCGAATTTAGAGAACTGGCAGAAGAGGGTTGCGGTTTACTAATTAGTGCACATAACCCGCAAGCCTTAGCTCAAAAAGTTGAAGAAATCTTTGATAATCCTAAACTTGCACTTGAACTAAGAGAGCGCAACATTACTTTCGCTACTTCAAGATCATGGAACATCGTTGCTGAGCATTTTTGTTCCTTATACGAAGAATTGCTTCATAGGCAAAAGAAAGAATATGCTCTTTAGTTGCTATGAATATCCGCTATTAACATTGGTGAAGATGAATCTTTTGAATATTTATCCAACAATTTAAGAAAAAATGACAAATAAAATCAAGAGATGAAATCCTAATTGAAACCGAAAAACTAGGATCCAAACTGAAGGCTTAGCAAGAGAACAAATAGCCCAAGAAATAAGCAACAAAGCAAACACAATAAGCGCCGACTAAGAAAGCATATTTTTATCTTATCTATTTAAAAAAATTAGCGGAAGCTTGAATCAATAAAGAATATTTTTCTTTCAAAAGGATTCATAAATAGAAAGAAACCATGTGTAATTTAGTTCGCTGTGTAAAGTATAAATAATAATTTTGCTTAATTATTAAAGCAGAATCCATTTAGTTCCTGAAATGAGAAGAACGTTTCAACTGAGGAATGAGAAGGTAATGCGGGCATCCTGGCTATTCCGTATCTGTTATCTTTCTGGACGGACTCAATATGAAAGTGCAGAAACGCAGTAAGTTTCAAATTTACTGTGATATTCTTTTGTATCTACGCAACGAATTAAGAGCGGACCATAAGTTAACTCCCACAAGAATCGCGCATCAAACTAATGTGCCTTATGATCGATTCCAAGAATACTTGCATAACCTGATTGAAATCGGCTTGGTCGTTCACGAAAAAGAAACGCTCACAGTGACCCATAAGGGATTGGAATACATTGAGGAATTTGGCAAGACCATTAAGCTTCTGAAGTGAATGAGCCTTTCCACTTTGAACAGAGATTGACAATTGCAGTGTCGCGAGGATACTACCAAATTTCAAAACATTGAAAAAAGAAAACTGAGCCTTATGATACAAAACACTCACGTAAAGTTCATCCTTCTTATATAATTCATGCGATTAAACAGCCAAACAGGCGATAATTTTGCTAAAAAAAACAAGTACTTTAGGAACGATACTCTTAATTTCAATGCTGTTTTCAGCAATTGCACCAACAACGACTTTAGCTAAATCGAATAATTCTGCAACATCTTCAATGCTTAAAACTGAGGACGTTTTCAATGGATGTTTTTCCCCAGGGGAAATATTTGTAGCTCCTGGCGTCACGTTTGAAATTACGTTTAGTCTTTGCCCAACTTTAGATGTACCTAGCGCTGTCATTAGTTTTGTTCTGCCTGCAGACTTGGTTAATTTGGTTAGCGGTAGTCAAGTGTGGATGGGTGATTTGAAAAATGGCGAGTTATTAACGTTGACGTTGTCTCTCGTATCGAACGGTGAAGTTGAAGCTTATGTAAGGGCCAACGTTGAGGCTTCGCTGTCAGGTAGGAACTATCAATCATCGTATTACCTTCATGTCGCCACATCTAGCTCAGGATTAAATTCTAATGGTGTTTCTGCTTCAATAAACCCTGGTTCTGTAAGATCAGCGAGTTTGGAGTTTGTTTCGAGTGCTTTGAATGCCCAATCATCGCGTGCTCAGGAAAAAACAATAGCTCCTCAATCAACGTCTGGGACAATTGAGGTTGCAGGAAAGTTTTTGTTTCTTGACGAAAACGGCGGGTATAGTCCAGCACGATATATGGAGGTCAGGTTGAGGGATAACAACGATCCAAGCTGGTCTGTCACGGCATGGACAAATGCGACTGGATACTTTGATTTCAAAGTTGCAAACAGCGCGAGTGGACGTTCCCCAATTCTTGATCTCATCGCTGAAGGCAATTGGGATTGGAAAGGAACAGATTCCAATGGCGCGCAATACTGGTGGTCAACAGGCGTGCTTGCTTATTACGTGGCAGACGGTTGGGTTTGGACAAACTATGGAATGTCTCCAGGCAACAACGACGATATTTTGCAAGCGGGAGACGCGGTGTATGCCGAAGGACAGATGGTATATGATTGGACAGGTTGGATGAGGTCTAAGGTGACTATCCGTTGGCCTCAGGAGACTTGGCCCCATTCACACGGTGATTATATAGACCTGCCAGCAAAAACAACAGCTGGATGGAACCACGTTGCAGTGCAGCACGAAGAAGGCCACTGCATCATGTACGCAGCCTACGGAAATACTTGGCCTTCTACAGCTCACATGGGAGAATCACATAGCGTTTTTGACGAAAAAGACGGGGGCTTTGCCATGATAGAGGGTTGGGCAGAGTTTATGGAATGCGCCGTTGATAATAATCCGAACAACTTGGCCGGTTGGTACAATGGGCACGGCGGAAACATCGAGACCAATGACTGGTTCAACTGCATAACCAACGGAAACATGGACGGAAACATCATAGAAGGCTCGACGGCTAGTATACTATGGGACATTTTTGACCCCGTAAACATCGCAGGAGACAAAGACCACTTGGCTTCCGGTTACGCCCAAATATTCACCGTCATGCAGAATGACCACCCAGGAGATATGCTCCAGTTCTGGAATGATTGGGCAGCTCGCTGGCCAGACAATTCTACGAGCAAAGGTCCGCTTTGCAGTATCTACTATCATTATGGAATCGATGAAGACTGGTTCAATCCATGGGGCTCCGTAATCATAAACGGGGGAGCCACATACACCAATTCTAGATCGGTTACGCTGACCCTTGATGGTGAAGACTGGGGTGTGGGCGTGATTTACATGCGGTTCTCTGAAGACTATGGCGTTACCTGGGGCAGTTGGTACAATTACGCGGCAACGTTTACTTACACTATAACGAGTGCTGGTGACGGCTGGAAATACGTTGACGTGCAGTACGCAGATTATTGGTGGCTGTCAAAAGGAGGGACAATTTATGATGGCATAGGACTAGACACCGCAGATCCCACGGGTACTATACAAATCAACAATGGCTCTGCATACACGACTTCAAGAACGGTTTATTTAAATCTTACAGCAACTGACAGCTACAGCGGTGTAGCCCTGATGCGGTTTTCCGAAAACGGAGGCACATGGGGTGCATGGGTGACCTTCGCAAAGACATACCCCTATACCTTAACTTCAGCGGGTGACGGATACAAATCTGTAGATGTGCAATTCCAGGACTATGCGGTCCGAAACTCAACGATGTGGGGAATCTGGGACTACATATTGCTAGACACGACAAAACCAAATGGTACAGTATTTATTAATAACGGAAGCATAGCCACGACGTCGACCTCGGTCTATCTGAATTTAACCTATACAGACACAGGTTCTGGTATTTCTAAAATCCGATTCGGCAATACTGGCGATCCGTGGTCTGCATGGGAGACACCAACACCCACTAAAGCATGGACAATACCTGCTGGAGACGGAACAAAGTATGTCTGGTGCGAAGTAATGGACAACGCGGGACTCATCTCAGACCAGTTTTATGACGGAATAATCTTAGACACCGTGAATCCGACTGGCTCAATCGTTGTGGGCTCAGGAAACCCAACATACACAACAACTGCAGCTGTGACACTGTACCTGACATACGCTGACTCTGGTTCAGGCGTCTATCAAGTGCGCTACGGAAACTCAGGTGGATCTTGGTCTACTTGGGAAGCTCCAGCTGCAACTAAAGCGTGGACCCTAATCGCTGGAGAAGGATCGAAAACAGTTTGGTACCAGGTAATGGACAACGCAGGTCTAACATCAACACAGTCCCCAGATAGCATAATCTTGGACACCACAGCTCCAACTGGATCAATAATCATAAACGGGGGCGCAGCAACAACCAATACTAGATCCGTGACATTGTCCCTAACCTATTCTGACACAACTTCAGGAGTTTACCAAGTACGCTACGGAAACACGGGTGAACCCTGGTCAGCATGGCAAGCACCATCAGCCACCAAGGCATGGACTCTAACTGCTGGAGCCGGACTCAAGACAGTCTGGTACCAGATTATGGACAACGCAGGATTAGTCTCAACAATGTACAGCGACGACATAACCCTGACTTCAACGTTCGGTCTTAAGTCGCTAACGACATGGTACTGGACTTCGAACACACAAATTAACTCTGTAGCTTCGGGCGATGTTGACAATGATGGATTCAAAGAAATTGTTACAGGCGGAACCTTCTATGATGGTACGCGGAATGTTGCTCAACTAATCGTTTGGAACGGCTCAAACATTGTATTGGACAGACTCACGTCATGGTATTGGTACGGAAACACTACAATTAACTCGGTAGCTGTAGGTGACATAGACGGTGATGGGCAAGTTGAAGTGGTTACCGGCGGTTCTTTCTATGACGGCTCACGTAATGTTGCACAATTAATAGTTTGGAATGGTGCCAACCTTGCGGTAGAGCGGATTCAAAGCTGGTACTGGTACAGCAACACCGTCATTAATTCTGTAGCGATTGGAGATGTTGACGCAGACGGCCAAATAGAAGTCGTAACAGGCGGATACTTTAACGACACCGCAAGGAATGTAGCTCAACTAATTGTTTGGTCCGGGTCTAGTCTTTCACTTGAGAAGGTTCAAAGTTGGTACTGGTACAATAATACTGTGATTAATTCAGTTGCGGTGGGCGACGCTGATGGTGATGGACAAGTCGAGGTTGTTACTGGCGGATACTTCAATGATAATACACGCAACATCGCGCAACTCATGGAGTGGACTGGCGCCAACCTCGCCGTAGAGAGAATCCAAAGCTGGTACTGGTACAGCAACACCGTCATTAATTCTGTAGCGA
>Ga0326726_10006836_pt1 | contig 10251 bp, 8 predicted proteins | sample MHFenrmetagenome_2_FD_207603 | JGI IMG/M metagenome (GOLD analysis project Ga0326726, IMG submission 207603) | Lab enriched peat soil microbial communities from Michigan Hollow, Ithaca, NY, United States - MHF15MN | ecosystem: Environmental > Terrestrial > Soil > Wetlands > Peat | place: USA... | reverse complement strand
TGCTCGCTGATGCTGACCTTACCGCCGCTGGCTGCCGTCATCCTCAAGCCGGACCGGCAACGGGACTAGGGAAAAGGGGTTTCGGGGAGTCAGTCAGCGGAGGGGCCGTGTCTGCGCCCGGCGCCAGCGATCAAGGGCAACGTTCCTTACGCGGCCTGCCCGCGAACACCGCTAGACCGGGCTTGCCAGACCCCATCCGCTGCCCGCCTCCGCCGAAACTCGCGAGAGCGTATGACACCGCGCTCTTGGTATCGTGAAAAACATGGATGTCTTTCGCGAAGCCTACACGGACGTATTCACGGCGGTCCCGAAGGGACCTCCCCGATTCGGCCTCAACGACTTCCGAGCGCGAAAATAGATCTGACCCCTTTTTCTAGAGCCACTTCATCAATCCCGTTTCATTCGGATGGCTCAGCAGTTCGTGCTTCGGCAGCACGCGAACGTTGAGCTGCAGCTGTCCGCTCCACGGGGGCGTGGCATCGAGCGCGAAGATGTGGCCCTGCGGGCTCGTCTCCCCGGTGAATCGCAGCGATTCCCGGCCGAGCGGCGCGCCGGCCAGGTAGGAGGCGTATGCCGGCGGCTTGGCGGCATCCGCCGGGAGCGTCCGCGTCATGACGGCCTCGACATTGACGTCCTCGGGTTCGAGCCCAGCGAGATCCACCGCGACCCTGAGGCGCAGGTGCTCTCCCACCGGCAGTCGCGTCGGGATCTCCGACAGGCGCTGCAGCACGACCTTGGACCAGGCCGCAGCGATCCGCGCTTTCCAGGCGGCGAGCGTGCGCGCCCCGGTGCCGCGATCGGCGCAGAGCTTGCGGCCTTGCCGCGCGGCGGGCCGGTAAATTCCCTCGATATAGTTCCCGAGCACTCGCCGCATGGTGAAGTGCGGAAGAATCGTCGCCATCGAACGCTTCGAACGGCGCACCCACTCGGGTGAGTAACCATCGGCGTTGCGCGCGTAATAGAGCGGAATGACCTCGTCCTGCAGTACCTCGTAGATGGACTGCGCGTCGTCGTGATCGCGCATCTCGGCGTCCTGCGCAAGTGAGCCGGGGAGCCCCCAGCCGTTATCCCCGTCATAACCTTCGGCCCACCAGCCGTCGAGAATGCTGAGGTTCAAGGTGCCGTTGATCGCGGCCTTGATACCCGAGGTGCCGCTCGCTTCCAGCGATGAAATGGGATTGTTGAGCCAGACATCGACGCCCGCGACGAGCGCGCGCGCGAGAGCCATGTCGTAGTCTTCGATGAATATCACGTGGCCGAGAAGCTCCGGCCTTGCGGTCATCATCTTCACCTCGCGCAGCACGCGCTTCGCGGGTTCGTCCGCCGGGTGCGCTTTGCCGGCAAACACAAACACGACCGGGCGCGTGTTGCCGTCGAGGATCTCCTTGAGCCAGGCGAGATCGGAGAACACGAGCGTCGCGCGCTTGTAGGTCGCGAAGCGGCGCGCAAACCCGATCGTGAGAACGTTGGGATTCTCGGGGTCGAGATAATGCGTCAGGCGGCGAAAGTGCGCGTCGCTGACGCCTGCGCGACGAGTGTCCCTTTGTACCCGTTCACGCAGCCGTCCGAGCATCTCCGACTTGATGTTCTGGCGCGCGTTCCAGTACACCGGATCCGCGATGTCTTCGATACGCATCCAGTAGTCGGGGTCGGTCATGTGTGTGCGCCAGTCTTCGCCGAGCGTAGCATCGAAAAATTCCACCCAGGCCTGATAGAGAAACGTCTGCACGTGCACGCCATTGGTCACGTAACCGACGGGATTCTCTTCGGGCAGGATCTCGGGCCAGTGATCCGCGCAGATGCGCTCCGACACGGCACCGTGGATACGGCTGACTCCGTTGCAGTGACGCGAGCCGTTCAACGCGAGCCGCGTCATGTTGAAACCCTGCTGGTTGCCGCCCGGCGCGCGCGCCAGTCCCAGCAGCGTTTGCGCATCGATCCGGCACTCGTTGAGGTATGGCTCGAGCTGGGCGAGCGTGAGTTCCTCGCTGAAAACGTCGTGGCCCGCGGCAACGGGCGTATGCGTCGTGAAGACGCATGACGCGGCCGCCGCTTCGCGCGCCGATACGAAATCGAGTCCGGCCGCCATCTGTTCGCGAATCAGCTCGAGCACCATGAAGGCGGCATGACCTTCATTGATGTGCCAGACAGCCGGCGCGAGACCGAGCGCGCGCAGCATCCGCACGCCGCCGATGCCGAGCAGGATTTCCTGGTGAATGCGCACCTGCTCATCGCCCCCGTAGAGCTTGTAGGTGATTTCGCGGTCCGCGGCGCTGTTTTCCTCGACGTTGCTGTCGAGGAGATAGACCGAAACCCGCCCGACGGTCGCGCGCCAGACGCGCAAATGCACCGTGCGCTTCGCCACCGGACACTGCACGCGGACCTCGCGCCCGTCGGCGTCGCGCACCTGCTCGACAGGAAGATCATCGTGATCGACGTCGCGATACGTCGCGATCTGATAGCCGTCGGCGTCCAGTGACTGGCTGAAGTAGCCCTGGCGATAGAGAAGTCCAACGGCGACGAAATTGAGGCCAATGTCGCTCGCGGTCTTGCAGTGATCGCCCGCGAGAATGCCGAGACCACCCGAATACATCGGGAAGCTCTCGTGAAACCCATATTCCGCGCAGAAATAGGCGACGAGATCGCCGGCATCGAGGCTGACATTGCTACCGTGCGTGGTGTCCGTGCGATACGCATCGAACCCCGCGAGCACGCGGTCGTATCTTGCGAGGTAGTCGGGATCCGCAGCCGCGCGATCGAGCGTCGCCTGATCCACGCAACGCAGGAACAGCTTTGGATTGCCGCCGACCCGCTTCCACAGCTCCGTATCGAGCTTGAAGAAGAGCGCGCGCGTCGGGCGATGCCACGAGAAGCGCAGATTGCCGGCGAGTTCTTCGAGGCGCCCAATGGCCTTGGGCACGTTTGCGTTGACTTCGAGGAAGAAAGACGAGCCAGTCATCGTGTGCGCACGTGTTGCGTCCGGGTTTAAAGGGCGCGGAGTCTAGCATCGTGTATTCACGGCGCTCGATTCCGATCAAATTCCCCCCGTTTCCGCATTCGTCTACTAGAAAGTATTGACTAGTGGTAACTAAGTAGTATTATTCACATCACTTTATAGTTACTTTACTAGTGCACCCGGCGAAAATATGAGCGCTGTCGAAGACTTAGAGCAACCCGAAGAGGGTTTGGCGCGCAAGTTCCAGAAGGAATTGAATGCCGGACTCACGGGATTAGTGCTCCTGACCATCCTGGAAAAGGCGGGCGACGACCTCTACGGATATCAGATCGCCAAGCAATTGCAGCAGGTCTCTCCTTCTCTTGGGCTGAAACAAGGAACGCTTTATCCGGTCCTGCGCGCGATGAGCGGCAACGGACTTTTGTCCAGCCGCGTGGTGCCATCCTACGCAGGCCCACCCCGACGCTACTACCGCATCACCGATCTCGGTCGCGCCACGCTCCTGCAATGGCAGGCAATCTGGCGCGAGACCCGGGCATTCGTCGACGTCTTCATCGAGCCATAGCGCTCGAAGCATCCGTACCATCCACCCTCAACAACAACATTCGAGATCACAGCCATGGGTAACAACGCTCCCCGCTCGATCGATCAGTATCTGAAGGCCTTGAGCGAGGCACTCGCGAACGAAGAGCCCGCCCTGCGCCAGGACGCGTTGTCCGATGCCGAAGAATATCTGCGCGCTGAGGTTGCGCAGCATCCGGACAAGTCGGAAGCCGACGTGCTCGAAGTTATCGCAAGCACCTACGGACATCCCGATGAAGTGGCCGACGCCTATCGCGCGACCGAAGCAACCGTGCGCAAAGCCATGCAGGGCGCTCCACGACCACCGGCAACGAACTTTCCAGGCAAGTTCTTCGGCGTGTACACCGACTTTCGCACCTACACGAGCCTGTTCCTGCTGCTGATCTCTCTCGTCACGGGCGTCCTCTATTTCACCGTGGCGGTCACCGGCCTGTCGCTCAGCGTCGGGCTATCCATTCTGATCATCGGCATACCGTTCTTCCTGATCTTCATCGGCATCGTGCGCGTCCTGAGTCTCGCGGAGGGCCGGCTGATCGAGGGACTGGTCGGCACCCGCATGCCGCGCCGGGCACCGTTCGTCGACAAGGAGTTGAAGCTTTCCGAGCGCATCATGGACATGCTCACCGACCGGCGCACGTGGACCACCGTCCTCTACATGCTGGTGTCCCTGCCCGTCGGCATCTTCTCGTTCGTGTTTGCAACCGTCGCGATCGTCGTGCCGCTGGCGCTCTTCTTTGCTCCGATCGGCGTTCTGTTCGGCCTGGGCCACCACATGACCGTCGACGGTGAGGACGTCAGGACGTACATGGGCGTGGCTGGTCTGGTATTGTGCGCCATCACCGGTTTTGTTCTGCTCACGCTGTCGCTGCATGTCGTGCGATTCCTCGGAAAAATGCATGGCAGTCTCGCCAAGGCCTTGCTGGTCGCGCGGCAGGGCGATGCTTGATGACTGTGCGCGAGCCGGCAGGCTTGCCGGCTGCGTGCTCACGGCATCACTCGCGGCAAACTCTCTAGCAGCGGCTGCGCCTGCGGCAGCGCCACCTGCCGCAGCTGCGCCCGCACCCGTTTCCAGCGAGGCGAACATTGCCTGCCTTGCGAGCGGCAATGGCTACCTGCGGGCGCGCCTCAACGGCGCAATCACTCACAAGATCGATTGGGGCAACGCCGGTACGCTTTGCGAAGGGATGCCGCGTCCTGACGGTGGCGGTCTTCGACTCAAATTTTCGCGGCCCGCGGGCAAGGGCGCCGACGGACTCGTGATCGTCTTTGGCATCGCGCACATCGGTGAAAACGAATCCGGCAAGACGCTGCCCGCCAACCTGACCGTTATTGTTGAAGGCAAGACTCAGATCTTCGGTACGCAGGGCGACGACAAATGTCTGGTCGATCGGCTGCACAGTCAGCCGCTCGCCGACCAGAATCACACTCGCGTGTACCGTATCGAAGCGCACGGCTTCTGCATTCAGCCGGCGCGCGCTGTGGTGGGCAAAGGCGCCATTCTCATGTCGACGTTTGATTTTGCCGGTCAGGTCAGTTTCGATGACTCGACGCCGCGTCCCCCGAACCGCACGGGCGTGACATCGTGAAGATCGCACGGCCGGCGCGGCGCTCGAGCGCTTTCCTGGGCTTCGCTGCAGGCACCGTTCTGGCGCTGTGCGCGTTCGCTGCCTGCAGTGCGAGTGAACGCCCGCGCGATCCCTTCGCCGAATACGCTCGCGTACGCATAACGATCCAGAGCAGCTCGGGCAGCCACACGCTGAGCGCCTGGATCGCCGATACGCCGGCGCGCCGCATGCAGGGCCTGATGTTCGTGCGCACGCTCGCGCCGGATGCGGGCATGATTTTCTTCTTCGAGAATCCTCGTTACGTCAGCATGTGGATGAAGAACACGTACGTTGCCCTCGACATGCTGTTCATCGACGCGCAAGGGCGCATCGTCAATATTGCCCGCGACGCGCGCCCGCTCTCGCTCGAGACGATCAATTCGGCTGCGCCCATCAGCGCCGTGCTCGAGCTTGCTGCCGGAGCGGCCGAACGCATGTCGGTACAGGCCGGCGACCAGGTGAGCTACGCGCAATTGCGGCCCTAGTCGGCTATCATTTGGCGGCAATTGACCGCTCGACGCACCGGTCAAAGGGAGCGACTCTCATGCGAACCCCGACCCTGCGAACAAGTATTCTGTTCGGCGCAATGTGCCTTGCGCTCGCGGCAACCGCAGCGCGCGCCGACGCCGACGATGTGGGCAAGCACTACGTCACGGGAATGCTGCAGGGCGTGTGGCTCGACGATGACCGCAATGCCGACGATCACTACGGTTTTCAGGTCGGCTTCGGCAAGGCGTTCAGTACCGACTGGAATCTCGAGCTCAATTACGCACACTCGCTGCACGCGGGTGCGCTCGGCAACGACCTCAAGCTCGACAACATCGAGTTCGATGTGCTGCGCGTCTTCTATCGCGACACGGCACGCGTCAATCCGTACCTGCTCGGCGGCCTCGGCTGGCTCGGCAAGGACTTTCGCTTCACGGACCACACCAGCGCACTCGCGGCGAGCGTTGGTGGGGGCCTCCTCATCCACCTGCACAGCAGCGCGGATGGCAGCGAGAGCGTGAGCCTGCGTGCCGAATTCAAGGAACGTTACGAGGTCAACAGCGGCGGCGGCAAGTCCCTCGATTCGCTGGCCAGTCTCGGACTGCAAATTGCGTGGGGCGCGCCACGGCCGGTGGCGCCCGCCGCGCCGATCGAGCAGCCGCCCGCGGACTCCGACGGCGATGGCGTACTCGATACGCAGGATCGCTGCCCGGGCACGCCTGCCGGTGCCAAGGTGGATGCGTTCGGCTGTGAGCTCGATTCCGACGGCGACGGCGTCGTCGACAGCAAGGACCAATGTCCGGGAACTCCGGCGGGCCGCAAGGTCAACGCGGTGGGATGCGAAGTCGATTCCGACGGTGACGGCGTGCTCGACAACGACGATCAATGCCCGAATACCGTTGCCGGTGCACGCGTCGACGTGAAGGGCTGCGAGATCAAGAACGAAATCAAACTGCCCGGCGTGATCTTCGCGACGGACAAGGCAACTCTGCTGCCGGAGTCCTATCCGGTGCTGAACGATGCGGTTGCGACACTCAAGAAGTATCCGGACCTCAAGATCGAAGTCGCCGGTCACACGGACAGCCGTGGATCGGATGCGTACAACAGGAAGCTCTCGCAGCGTCGCGCGGAAACCGTCGAGAAGTATCTCAAGGACGGTGGCGCAACGAATGCGATGAAGGCCATGGGCTATGGCGAGAGCGATCCGGTCGCGGACAACAACACGGAAGACGGCCGCCAGCAGAATCGGCGTGTCGCGTTGAAGATTCTCTAACTGGAGTTGGCGGACTGCCCGGACGCTGGTAGGGTTGCGCTCCCTGAAGTGACCGGCGAGCAGCACCCGATGAGCCCTGAAGACCGAAATCGCCCGCGTGAACGCGAAGGCGATCCGAAGATGGACGCGACGAACCTCTACCGCGAGGAGTCGTACACGGACCGCCGGGTCGGCACGATCCGCCGTCTGACGCCGGTGAAGAGCGATGGCAGCCTCGACACGGGACGGCCGGAGCTATTCGTCGGGCAGGCTCAGCTCCTGACGCCGATGGGCGCGATCCCGCTCAATTTCGAAATCGAAGCGAAGTCACTCGACGAAGCGACGCAGAAATTCTCGCCGGCGGCCCAGGAAGCGGTTCAACGCACCATGCAGGAATTGCAGGAAATGCGCCGCGAGCAGGCGTCCTCGCTCGTCATTCCCGAAGCCGGGGGCATGGGCGGTCTCGGCGGCGCACCGGGCGGCGGCAAGATTCGCTTGCCCTGAGACGGGCTTTTCCCTGCGCTACTTCTTGTCGGTGGCCGCCGCAGCTCGCTTCACGTCCCACGCGCGACGCGTGACATACGCGTGGATCGCGTCCGTCTCATCGAGCGTCAGCAGCTTCTCGAAGGCGGGCATGCCGGAGAGCTTCTTCGCACCGTAGGTAACGACGCCATCCCAACCCTTGTGGCCATTCGCGTCCATGTAGCGCAGGTCGGGGATGATGCCGCCGCTGATAGCGTTCACGCCGTGGCACATCGAGCAGCGCATGGCGTAGAGACGCCGGCCGAGCGCGATCTGATCCGGCGCCGCGGTATCCGGCGGCGGATCCGGCAGCAGGCGCGGCGCCGGCGGCTCGACAGCCGGCAAGTGTTGATTCGCTCCTAACCGGAAGGTCAGCACGCGGCTGCGATTGACGGGCGCCGTGCGCTCGAGCGCCGCGCCACCCGCAAGTGCGTAAGCGCCGCCCAATCCGGCCATCACCGTCACGTACTGATTGCCGTCGACGGCATAGCTGATGGGCGCCGCCTGGATCGCGCTCTGGCCGTCGAAGTGCCAGAGCTTGCGGCCCGTCGAGGTATCGAACGCCGCGAACTCACCGCTCCCATCCCCTTCGAACACAAGTCCGCCTGCCGTCGCTAAGACACCGCCGCCGGCGCCACCCGTATGCACGTAGCGCCAGACTTCACGCTGCTCGACCGGATCCCAGGCGATCAGCGCTGCGGATGACAGCGCCGCCGATTGCGCCAGCGCCTGCTCGAGCTGCGCCGGATCTTCCGGCATCGCGTCGTAGGAACGGTCGGTGCCGGTATTCCAGAGCCCGGCCTTCTCTTCGAAGTGTGGATCGGCGGCAAAGACGCCCGGCATGTCGATCGCCGGAATGAACATGCGCCGCACCTTTGGATCGAAGGCCATCGGTTGCCAATTGTGACCGCCCGCGGATGACGGCCGCAGCAGGCGCGGCTGAGTCCCTTCGTAGTAGCGCGCGTCATCCGTCAGCACTGGCCGTCTCGTTGCCGGATCGATGCGGCTCGCCCAGCTGACCGGCACGTAGTTCTTCGCGGAGATGAGCTGGCCCGACTCGCGATCGAGCACGTAGAAGAAGCCGTTCTTCGGCGCCTGCATCAGCACCTTGCGCTGCTTGCCCTGGATGTTGAGGTCCGCGAGCACGATGTGCTGAGTCGCCGCGTAGTCCCAGGCATCACCCGGCGTCGTCTGGAAATGCCAGACGTAGTCGCCCGTCTCGGAGCGCAAGGCGATGATCGAGGAGAGATAGAGGTTATCGCCACCCTGGGTGCTGCGAATCTTGGGATTCCAGGGGCCGCCATTGCCGACACCTATATAAAGGAGATCGAGCTGCGGGTCGTAGGCCATCGAATCCCACACGGTGCCGCCGCCACCACTCTTCCACCACTCGCCGGTCCACGTCGCCGCCGCTTTTTCCAGCGCAGGCGACTCGAACGGCCGCGAGGGATCGCCCGGCACCGTGTACACGCGCCACACCCGCCGGCCGGTTTCCGCGTCGTAGGCAGTAACGTAGCCGCGGGCGCCATACTCGGCGCCGCCATTGCCGATGATGACCTTGCCCTTGATGACGCGCGGCGCGCCGGTAATCGTGTACGGAGCGCGTCGTCCAATCGTATCGATGCGCCAGACCTCGGTGCCCGATTCCGCATCGAGGCCGACGAGGTAGCCGTCGAGCGTGCCGACAAAGATGTGACGGCCCCAGGCGGCCACGCCACGATTGACGACATCGCAGCACGCGTATTGCGCCCACGACCGATCGACCTGCGGGTCGTAGCTCCAGATCTGGTGCCCGGTGCGCACGTCGATTGCGTAGACAATGCTCCACGGGCCGGTCGTGTACATCACCCCGTCGATGACGAGCGGCGTTGCCTCGACCCCGCGCTTGGTCGGCAGATCGAACGACCAGGCGAGCCCAAGCTGCGACACGTTCGCGCTCGTGACCTGCGTCAATGGGCTGTAGCGCTGCTCATCGTAGGTGCGGCCGTGGGTGAGCCAGTTGTCCCCGTCCTTGTCCGCGCGGGTGATGCGTTCCGCGGTGACGTTGCCCTCGTCGACCACCGCCTTGTGCTTCTGCAGGGTTGGCGTGGCCGTCGATTCGTCAGCGCCACCGCCACACCCGGCGAGGCCCAGGGAAAGCACCAGGAGAAAGGCCCAGAGGAAACTGACGCGCATGCAATGCCCCGACCATGAGGGAAACGGAATGGCCGACATGCTACGACGCCCGGCTCTCGATGCAAGAGGGCGGACGCTGAAGCGGGCTACTGAAGTGCGCGTTCGAGTACCGGATCACGTCCTTGGGCATAATCGCTCGACGACAGCGCCGCCAATATCGCCGGCGTCGTGGCATCCCGGCGGTCCTGGGGACCCATGTCCTGCCAATAAAGCGTCGACAAGGCGACCGCAATCCTGGATGAAGGCAACGTAATCGGCGCGGGATCGCCGTACATGTTTGGCCGCTCACCGCCGGGCTCACCGACGAACGTCACGTTGGTGTCGAGCTCGAGGAGATTCACGAAATTTTGAGCCGCGGACTGCGTGCGGCGGCCCATCAGCGCAAAGAAGTGCCCTTTGCGATTCACCTGGTCGGAGCGCACAAATGCATGAATCACCGGACGCAGCAGAGTGTTGTCGCCCCCGCCATTCAAACGCAGGTCGAGAATGAAGCGGTCGACCCGATGCGTCTCGGCGTAACGAATAGCCCGCGTGAAAAATTCCGCCAACGTTTCCTTTTCCGCCGCGGCGCCAGCCCCGGCCGGTGCCCGCATTCCGACGTGCGCCAGCATTTCGGCGAGGTCGGCGCGGTTGACCACAAAATTGCATTGCACGTAGAGCGCATTCTCCTTCAC
>Ga0326726_10006835_pt1 | contig 10251 bp, 11 predicted proteins | sample MHFenrmetagenome_2_FD_207603 | JGI IMG/M metagenome (GOLD analysis project Ga0326726, IMG submission 207603) | Lab enriched peat soil microbial communities from Michigan Hollow, Ithaca, NY, United States - MHF15MN | ecosystem: Environmental > Terrestrial > Soil > Wetlands > Peat | place: USA... | reverse complement strand
CCCATTCTCGTGCACGCGAGCGGTCAAGGCGTGACCATCGTGGACGCACTGGTCGTCAAGCGCACCGAGCAAACGGAGCGTCACGCAGCTGCGGAATAACCAAGGAAAAATGTAATGGGTCCCCTCAAGGATATTGGCGTTGAAAAATCCGGCCTGGTAGCGCTGGTTGAGATCAGACGACCGCCTAATAATTTCTTCGATATAGAGCTGATCAGGGAAATCGCATCCGCCTTCGAGGCATTCGATGAGGACGCAGATTGCCGTGCCCTGGTGCTGGCGTCACAGGGAAAAGCATTTTGCGCCGGCGCCAATTTCGGCGATGGCAGTGCGCTCGACCGCGAGGGCCGCCGCCCCGGGGAGCCGTCGCCGGGCGTCGCTCATCTTTATCTTGAGGGCAACCGGTTGTTCCGCACGAAAAAGCCGATCATTGCGGCGATCCAAGGCGCCGCGGTCGGCGGCGGGTTGGGGCTGGCAATGGTGGCCGACTTCCGCGTGACTTGCCCGGAGGCTCGCTACTGCGCCAATTTCACCCGACTTGGCTTCCATCCGGGTTTTGGATTGACCGTCACTCTTCCCGCCGTGATTGGGCCGACTAAGGCGGCGTTGATGTTCTATACGAGCCGCCGCATTTCCGGAGCGGAAGCACACGCGATGGGACTTGCCGATGTGCTCGTGCCGCAGGACCAAGTGCGTGTCGCCGCGATGGCACTCGCCAACGAGATCGCGGAGAATGCGCCGCTCGGACTACTCGCCACCCGTGCAACGATGCGGGGCGATCTCGCCGACCGGGTGCGCAGGGCGACCGAACACGAACTCGGCGAGCAAACACGCTTGCGTAAGACCGACGATTTCAAGGAAGGCGTGAAAGCGGTGTCTGAGCGGCGGGTGCCGAAGTTCAAGGGCCGCTAACCGACGAAGGCGACGGGAAAGCAAACCTCGTCGGAAAATCTCAACTGTCCGCCTTTTGCCCATCTGTTTAGTGGCGTTAATGCATCGACAGTCCGCTTTCGCGCTAACAGCCGGCATCGGCTTGTTTCCTTGCCAGCGATTTGGATTTGCGGGAAACTCGAGAAAATAAAAAAGCCAAGGAGGACCGTCGATGAATATCGTACCACTCGGTCCAGGTTTCGCCGCAGAGCTGCGTGACGTGACGATTGCGGAGGTCGCATCGGACGATACCGCCTATGCTGCAGTGCGCGCAGCGTTTGAGGAACATTCGGTACTCGTCTTTCGTGGCCAAGAGGTAACCGACGAGTCTCAGCTCGCCTTCTCGCGCCGCTTTGGCCCGCCTGAAGTAACGAAGGTTGGCTCGCAGGGTACCGGTACCCATTTCGTGATCCTGACCACGATCGGCGAGGACGGCAAAGTCGTGCCGGCCGATCACCGGCTTGCGCTGCGCAACAAAGCAAACCAGCTTTGGCATACGGACAGCTCATTCAAACGGGTGCCGGCGTTAACGTCAGTTCTTTCGGCGCGCATCATCCCAGCGCGCGGCGGCGAAACTGAATATGAATCCACTCGCCTCGCCTTCGAACGACTTCAGCCGGCGTTGCAGCAGAAGCTAAAGACCTCCTTTGCCTGGCATGACTACGCGCATTCCCGCGGCCAGATCGCATCCGACCTCGCGAGCCCCGAGGAGCGCGCAGCGCTCCCGCCGCAATGCTGGCGCCTGGTGTGGAAGAATCCGGTCAATGGCCGGAGCGCCATTTACCTCGCCTCGCACGCCTATGCGGTCGAAGGTATGGACCCGGCGGCAGGAAAAGAGCTGCTCGACCAATTGATGGACGCCGCGACAGCGCCGGGAACGAGCTACGTGCACACCTGGCGCAGTGGCGACGTCGTCATGTGGGACAACAGGGCGACCATGCATCGTGGTCGGCCCTGGCCCGCGCACGAGGCGCGGCTCATGGTGCGCACGACGATCTCCGCCACCGCGGCGGACGGTCTTGAAACCATGCGCCCACCGTCACGGCAGGCAGCGGAATAACGGCGTGGTTTCTAGTCGTCCGCCTTTGCGCGCCTTGCAGGCCGATGCCGCTCGCTACGTTCCATAACGTCCCATTCTGCGAATCGGCTCGGGATTGAATCGTCAAACGCAAGTGCACTGGAGATCGATCCAAATTATGTGGATGTGATCGTCCAGCGTTGGCAATCATACACCGACAAGGCTGCGCTTTTTGGTGCCACGGGGCCACGTTTGAGGAGCTCGCCGAACAAAGACAATCGGAAGCTCAAGCTTCTGCGGCCGCACCAGTCAACCGTGGAGCTCAATCATGAGTGGATCGAACCGATTTGGCGGCGATCACAATAGCCCGGTCGGATATGGACGGCCGCCGGTCAACCGCCAGTTCAAGCCCGGCCAATCCGGTAATCCGAAGGGACGGCCGAAGGGTCGAAAAAACCTCACAACGACGATCGTCGATGCGCTGAGCAAGAAAATAAAGGTACGAGACAAAAACGGGCTTCGCACGATCTCCAAGTTCGAAGCCATATTTGAAGTCCAGGTCAATGAGGCCCTGTCGGGCAATTCGAATGCGTTCGCAAAAGTCTTTCAGATTGCGGAAAAGCTTGAGGCTTTCAGGTGGCAGCCGGAATTGAATCATAACCAGCTCGTCGTGAGCGCATTCGAGAAGCTAGAGCGGGCCCTAGGGATATTTCCAAAGGAAGAAGAACCGGTGAGCGCAGACAAGCTACAGACCGACGCATCAACTCAAAACAAACCAGGTAATAAATAAGCAGAGATGAGCCTGCCATGCCGTGTATCACCTTGCCGAGGGTTCGTTCCAGATGTGTGCAGCCCGTGGCTTAAACAATTCATTTTATCCGACGTTGTTCCATTTATTCCATGTGCCCGACATGCCCCCCAACTGGTTTCCCCAACGGGGACTGGCCGCCTTAGGCGGGGAGACCTGCTGGATGCCAGTACTCGGTGTCGGTTGCTTTTGTGCAGCGAGATGAAGCCGTCTTTCCTGCGCTACATCCGACGCAACGATATCGGAAACCGCGCCGCGAATAGCGCCGAGCTTTTCAGAGACACTTGCCTCGCTAGGCTCTTGGGATTTCGGAAGTTGCGGATTTGCGCCGCCGAACGCCGCAGAACCGATTAACAACGATAAGCTCGCGGCCCCGACAGGAACGAAATCAGTCAGAACCTTCAGATATCTTTGTCGCAATGACATGACCGCCCCCGCTAATGCAGGATGCCCCATCATAGATAGCATGGCGGCGCAATCGCAATAGGCCAGCAACGCAGACATAGCCGGCTGCAGGAAACCCATGTCCGCTTTGGGTCAAAAGCGGACATGTGCGGTGCAACTAGCGATGTCCGCTTTGTGCCAATAGCGGACATTGATCGCTACGCCGTAATCCTAGAAACGATAGGTCACGCCGGCGCGCGCCACGTTGAGGTGGTGCGGCTAAGAGACGCCGCAAACGATGTTGTGGAGCGTCATTTGAACTGGGAACGCCAGCTCACCGCTGTCAATGTCGTAAGCTTTCGATTGTATTCCTTAGTAAGGTCGCCATCATCGTCTCGCTCGTGAACCTCGGCAGACATGACCGACACCAGAATACTGGCAACGGCATGAACGGCATCGTGACGGTCGAGGCCTTCGTCCATTAGCCGGTAAAGTGTCTCCGGTACCCGTGTCGCTCCGCCCAACGCAACTTGGTTTTCAACCACCACATGAGCAATTGCGTGAGGTTCTGGGCTTTCGAGTCGTACCCCGGTGCGGCGATGGTAATCAATCACGAGTTCGATCCTTTCCCTTTCATCAAGTTCAAGCCACGTATCGGCATCGGGATTTTTATCTGCATCGTATTGCATGGTAGTCTCTTATCCTGCTCGTCACGCGGAAATCACGATAAAAAGTATAACCGATAGTTGAAAGACGCGATGTCCGGTATGCCTCCAAAACGGACATCGGGCCGGCATTTCTGCATCGCGACCAAAATCTGCGCACAAGTTCAGGCGGTCAGGAGCCCGATGGCACCAATGAGAATCAGGCTGATCGCCCAAACGAAATCGAGATTGAACCAGCTCCTGGAGAGGAATTTCAGACCGAGCCAGGCATGGACAAGGAGCGCAATCACGCCGCCGGCAGTGACCATCGAGAGCGTATGCGCAAGCGAGACCAGAACCGCGGTCACCGAGTTCCGCGCCATCAGGATGGATGACGCCTGATGGGCCGCATCAAGCTCTTCGGTAGAACATAGGCCAAGATAGATCGGCAGCAGCATCAAACCTGCGCCGTGGGCGGTCGCAATTGCAAAGGACCAGAGCGCAAGCTGCGTGGGCCTGATCCTTGCGAGCGCGCGCGGGTGTCGCCGGTTGACGAGGCGGAAGACGCCGAAGGCGATTACGGCGGCGCTCGCACCAATCCGGATTTCGCGCTGCCAGTCCAGCAGTGCGGTCATCAACGCAAAAGGCAGAAGAATGACGAGCATGGACATTAGGTGTCCAGCCGCAAGCGGCGCTAACGCCGCCACTACGTCCCGTCGCCCACGCCCCATCAATCCGGCGGAAACAGCCAATGGCCATCCCATTCCTGGATTGACGCCGTGATAGAAGCCGCTGGCGACCACGGCCAGCCAAAGACCGGCCGTGGTCCATTGAATGTCGTGCACCTTCAGACGGACGGGTAGCAGAAGGAGTCGGTCGAGCAGTCGCCACCCTCAAGCCGGATCTGATGCGACCTGTATCCCTTGGGGAACTCGACCCAGAAATTCTTGTCCAAGCTGATGCCACCGCCGGTGCCAATGTCGGCCTTTACCATCGCGCCAGGCACACCATTCGGATAGAACTGATCGTCCCAGGTCGAATACAGCGAATTAGTCCAGTAGACCCGCTTGCCATCGCGGCTGATCTCGACCATCTGCGGCCCCCCGCCGAACGCCTTGCCGTTTGGGTGAGCGGTTCGTCGCGCGATACCGCCAATATGCACCGATCCGGCCAGCTTGGGCGTGTGCGGATCGCTGACGTCGTACTGGCGCATCTCGCCGGTGCCCCAGCAAGACACATAGAGGAACCGGTCGTCGAGCGAGAGGTCGATGTCGGTGATCAGTGGCGGCACGGCGCCGAACCCCTGAAGCAGCGGTGGAAGCTGCTTCTTCTCCGCTGGCTCGGGTGGAATGACCGCGGTCTTTTTGCAATGGAATTTCCCGCCCTCGCGCCACCACGTCCAGATCGAGCCCTCGAGGTTAGTCGTGTCCACAACAACACCGACAAAACCGTATTCCTTAATCGGGTCATGCGCCGGCCGGACCTCCAGAGCCATCTGGTGGTTCGCGCCCAAATCGATAGTTTGGACATTGCGTCGCGCACGTAGATCCCAGAAGTGAATCCTGTGGCCATATTTGTTGGCAAGCAGATCCTCTGGAACGATACCTTTCTCGAACTGCGGTGGCAGCGCCCACTCACTCGACACCATGTAGTCGCGCGGCAGATTCCACCAGAAATCGTAATGCTTGTCCTGCGGTCCTCGGTCCATCTCCCAGCGACCGAGCACGTCAAATGTCTCGCAATCCATGATGAAGATTCCGGGCGGGCCATCGGTCCCGTCTGGCCCACCGCCGCCGAGCGTGGAAACATAGATGCCTTCCGGCCCACAATGGATCGTGTGGGGCCGGGAATAGCCCGTCTTGCGGAACACCTCTTCCGGCTCGATGATCTTGTGGATCTTGGCCTGCGTGGGGTCCGGCTTGGTGTCGATCACGTAAATCCGCGAGGACCGAAGACCTGGGATGATCAGGTACCGGCGTTCAAGGAACGCGTGGCCGGTAAGCGGCGACAGCGCCGACGAACAGGCGTTCCAGCCGAAGTGATGAAATTCGTCGCCCTTGTTCGGCATCATCACGGTGTGGACGATCTTGCCGTAACGAGAAGACTTTGGATCGACATCGACGACACCCAGGCCGTCGGGCTGCGAGAAATCAGGGCTCAACATAAGGCAGTAGGCATATCTCTCGGGAGGCGCTTCCATCGCTAGCTTTGCAGTGGCGTGGAAGGTCGGATCTGGACGAATGGTCATGTTTCCTCTCCACTATTCGCTGCTTCCAATTATTGCTCCGTAGACGAAGCGGTCGCGGTCGATACCGCGGATTATTGAAGGCGCGTAGAAATGAGCAGAAATGAATTGATGCAAAAGTCTGACGTATCCCGACATGCATGGCAACGGGCATGTCCGCGACATACCGCTACGGTCGTAGAGGGCCCGCTGTCCTAAGAAGAGCGGCTACTAATGTCCGCTTTAGGTCAAAAGCAGACATGGCGGCGCAAACTTGCAGTGTCCGCTTTACCCCGAAAAGCGGACATTCATCCTGCCTACCAGTTGGCAAAGACCGATCGCTAATTTTTTCGGGAAGCAGGCTAACGAGGTCGCTGTGTGGTCGGCCTCCATTCGCGTGAACGTTTCTGTGCCTCGGAAATCTGCTCGGGGGTCATGTATCGCGCGATAAGGTCGCGAAAAGCCGCGGCACCTACTTTGCCCTGCGCCGCGGACAAATTGAACCACATATATGCACTGACCTTATCTTGTGAGACACCAAGGCCGTTGTCGTAAAAAATCCCGAGGTTGTACTGGGCGGTGGCGTCTCCTTGCTCGGCTAGTGGGCGAATAAGCCGCACGGCAGTCGGAAAGTCGCGCCTCTTCATTGCAGCATCGGCGTCTTCTAATGGCCCTGCGAACGCAGGGGCAACAAGACTAAACACCATAAGGATGGTGGCGAGTGTGGGGTGGAGCGTGAACTTCATGGTCGGGATTCACTCCAATACGCATAAAAGACCAGGGTGGTTTGCCGGTTTCGGTCCTGAGCGTGTAAGTAAGATCGTCTTAATTTGGCAAACCGAGCTCAGGTTCGATGTGCGTAATTAAAGAGCGTGCCGGCGCACAGCAGTTCCTTTGCATGCTCCCGAACTGGCCGCCCGCTCGATTCCGTGCGGGAGTCGCCATGTGGTCTCGCCTGCTCCTTCTTGCCCTCCTCCTGCTGTCCGCTCCCGCCCTGGCCGGTGTCAAGGAGAAGGTGGCGGCGCTGGCTCCGTCGGGGCTGGTGCTGGTGATTGACGCCGATGGCAATGAGTTGGTGGCCCAGAACGCTGACGAGCCTTTCGTCCCGGCCTCGATCACTAAGATCGTGACCGCCTGGCTGGCGCTGGAGGTCCTGGGTGGTGACTACCGCTTCCAGACCCGCTTCTACCTGGACGACGACCGGGTGCTGTACGTGCGTGGGGGCGGAGATCCCTTCCTGATCTCCGAAGAGCTGGCTCTGCTCGCGCCCCCGTTAGTCGCCGCGGTCGGCAAGCAGCCGCTTACCGGCATCGTGCTCGACGCGAGCTATTATCCCGCCGACGTCCGCATGCCGGGCATCGAAGACAGCAACGAGGCCTACGACGCCTTAAACTCTGCTCTGGCCGTGAACTTCAACACGATCTACGCCGTGCGCAGCGGCAACAGCGTCCGCTCCGCCGAGAAACAGACCCCGATCACCCCGCTGGCAATCCGCGAGTTCCGTGCGCGAGGCCCGAAAGGTCGCGGCCGCATCAGCCTGAGCCAAGACCCTGCGGTGAGCCTGCAATACGCCGGCGAGCTGATCGCCGCGTTCATCGAGCAGGCCGGCGGCAGCGTTAAGGGCAAAATTTCAACCGGATCCGTGCGCAAGGGGCTCGACCCGATTTATGTTCACCGCCAGTCGCGCACCCTTTCGGAGGTCCTCGTCGAACTGCTCCGCGCCTCGAACAACTACATCGCCAACCAGGTCTTCCTGGAGATCGGCGGGCACCACCAGGGCGGTCCCGTCGGCCTCGAGAAATCACTACAGGTCGCGCGCGAGATGCTCGCGGCGCACGAACTCGCCGAAGCCATCCATCTCGAGGAGGGCTCGGGCATCAGCCGCGGCAACCGCTTCACGGCCCGCGGCTTCGCCAAGGTGCTTGGCCTTTTCGCGCCCCACGCCGACCTGCTCCGCGGCCATGATGGCGGCGCGAACAAGACCGGTACCCTCGACGGCGTGCGCACGCTGGCGGGCTACGCCAACACCTCCGGGCACGGGCAGGTGCGCTTTGTTATCTCGCTGCGGACCAATGACGGCGCGATGCGCTTCCGGCTGCTCCGGGCTATCCAATCCGCGCTGTAGCCGGAGCGCGCTTGCCGGGCCAGTTTCCCACGCGCGCACAAAAAGTTCCGCAATGTCCGCTTTGGGTCAAAAGCAGGCATGTGCAGCGCACAAGCCGATGTCCGCTTTGTGCCAATAGCGGACATTCCGCGGATTCATTCGATCAACTCGTCGGTCAGGAATAAATCTTCAGCCCAAGCGCTTTGGCCCAATTTATTGGCCTAATTGCATGAAGCCCCAAATTGCGATCAGGGTAGCAACGACCAAGCCAACCCACGATACAGACATGGATACGGAGAGTGGCCCAACCTGCACCTTCCATCGCTTAATTATCCTCACGACGTGCGCGAGTGCCACTAAAGAAAAGATCAGTGCCGAAACTGCTGCATAATTGTTCGACACCCTGCTCTCTCCTCATTACTTATCGCTTCGTCGCGTAGTGAGCCGTCAGTTGGGTCATTTCGCGCCGGTGTATGTACAATACCAGTTGGCTCCCCAGGACGTTGAGAGACTGAAGTCCGAAATAGGACCTCCGGCGTGGGGCTGACTTGCAGCCACCTTGCACTCATCTAAGTTTTTAAATTTCCCAACAATTTGAGAAGTTACGCCGACAGGTATAACTGCACTCCCAGACGCTCCCGTTGAGAGCATCCCGATTACTATGATGAGCGCGTACATCACTAGACCTCCTAGTTTTGCAGCTAGGAAATTATGATGTGCCGAGAATAATCCCATTCAATTGACCTGCATCAATGTACCGGCGCTCCCTCTGGCTCAGTTAGATCGCTCGCAGGTTTTTGATAACAAGATGCTGGTGAGTGGAGGCCCAGATGGCTTTACGACGGCTCGTGACAGGGGTGTTGCCCCTTCTTAGCCTCCTTATCGTGACACCATCCGCCGCCGTAGCGCAGAATCAAGCTGCCGCTCCTGCTGCCGCATCGAGTGAGCAACTGCTCAAACCCGAAGAGCTCGATGCTCTCGTTGCGCCTGTCGCATTGTACCCCGATAACCTGCTTTCTCTCGTCTTGATGGCATCGACCTATCCGCTAGAGGTCGTGGTGGCAGATCGCTGGACGAGAGAAAACAAGAATCTAAAGGGCGATCAATTAAAAGCGGCAGTGGACAAGCAGGCCTGGGATGACAGCGTCAAGTCATTAGTTGCCACTCCAGATGTTCTCTCAATGATGAGCACCAAGATTGATTGGACCCGAAAGCTTGGCGATGCGGTGCTCGCTCAACAGCCGGACGTGATGGACGCAATCCAGAGGCTACGCACAAAAGCCGAAGCCAACAACAAGTTGACATCGACCAAGCAGCAGAAAGTCACCAAGAAACAGGAACAGGGCAAGCAGGTCATCTATATCGAACCGACGGATCCCGAAACAGCCTATGTGCCGTATTACGACCCTAGCGTTGTCTACGGTGGATGGCCTTATCCGGAGTATCCGCCATACTATTTCGGGTATCCCGGATATATCGCCGGCGGACTCATCGCGACCGGACTTGCATTTGGCGCTGGATGGGCACTCGGGAATTGGGGCTCGGGTGGAAATTATTGGGGTGGAGGAGTCAATTGGAACAACAACAACATCAACATCAACCGGCCAAGGGTTAACCCCTTAAACGGCAATAACTGGCAGCATCGACCCGAACATCGCCAGGGCGTGCGATACAATAACCCGCGTGTGGACCAGCGGTTCGGCAACAATAACCGTCGTAACGGCGCTCAGAACCGGATGGATTTTCGCGGCCGCGGTGGCCAACAGGTTCTCAGGCCTGGCGGCGGTACGCAGCGACCTGGTGCGGGACAAAGGCCCAGCGCGGGCCAACGACCTTCGGGTGGTCGGCCCAGCGCGGGGCAACGACCTTCGGGTGGTCGGCCAAGTGCCGGCCGACCTTCGGGTGGACGAGGTGGCGGCAACGCTCTTGGGAATGTTGGGTCGGGCCGAGTAGCCAACCGGCAATCCGCGCGTGGCCGCGCGAGTCTCGGCGGTCGTGGCGGCGGTGGTGGCATGCGAGCAGGTCGCGGTGGCGGTGGCATGCGCGCAGGCGGCGGTGGCCGTGGTGGTGGTGGCGGCCGTGGCGGCGGTGGCCGTGGTGGTGGTGGCGGACGGCGGTCCGATATTGCGCTCAAGCACGATA
>Ga0326726_10006834_pt1 | contig 10252 bp, 7 predicted proteins | sample MHFenrmetagenome_2_FD_207603 | JGI IMG/M metagenome (GOLD analysis project Ga0326726, IMG submission 207603) | Lab enriched peat soil microbial communities from Michigan Hollow, Ithaca, NY, United States - MHF15MN | ecosystem: Environmental > Terrestrial > Soil > Wetlands > Peat | place: USA... | reverse complement strand
CGGGGCCTCGGCCAGTTCGATAACGCTTATGTTCTCGAGCGTTGCGCCGAACGATTGTTCGATCTGTCGCATGACTTGCTCCCCGCGTTCCGAGATCGGCAGGCCAGCCGGATTCAAGAAGCCGTCTTCTCCGGCCGACCGGACGATGTCCAGCAACTGCTTCACCGATATGGCGCCGAGATCGCGCGCGGGCAGGTAGCCTCGCGGACTTCCATTGCTCTGCACGAGCAGCCCGCCTTGCTGTAACGCGCCCAGCATTGTCTCCACGGCGTGCACGGGCATATGCAGGGCCCGACACAGCTGTGGCAGCGTCCAGGCTGGGCGCCCCGCCAAGTAATGTGCGCCGATCATGCCCATGATGGCCAAGGCAAGACGCTCGCGCATGCGGTTGCTGAGCCGCGGCTGACCTCCCGTCGCCACCAGGGACTCCGGGTGCTGCTGGTAGAAAGCGACACTGGCCCCGAACAGTAAGATGAGCCAGCTGAGGTACAGCCAGAACATGAACAGGATGACGACGGCAAAACCGGAGTAGATCGCGGAGTACTTGCCCGAGGACGCCACGAACACGGCGAAGCCCCATCCCGCTACCTGCCACAGGAGTCCGCCGATGGTGCCGCCCGCCAATGCCGCGCCAAACCGTACGCTGGTGTTGGGCACCACCATGTAGATGAATGTGAATGTGCCGATGGCCAGAAGATAGGGCATCAATCTGCCGATCACGTAAACCATCCATCCGATGGGCTCCAGCGCGAGCACTTCGCGCACTACATCCATGTTCAGCGTCGCAGCGGTAATCCCGATCGCCGCGAAGACCAGGATCGGTCCCACGAGCAGCACGCTCAGGTACAGGCTGAAACGATCGGCGATGCTTCGAGGCTCGGAGATATGCCAGATGAAGTTGAACGACTCTTCGATCTTTTGCACGAGCGAGACGACCGTGTATAGCAGCAGCGCAATGCCGACGGATCCGAGCACGCCGACATTTGTATTGTCGATGAACTGGATGATTCGCTGGCTGAGCTCGTCTGCGTCTGCTCCGAGCGGCGCGAGGAGCTTATGCAGCATCGGCTCGACCTGGTTGTGCACCCCGAACGCCTTCAGCACCGAGAAGCTCAGCGCGAGCAGAGGGACGAAAGACAGCAACGTGGTGTAGACAAGGCTCATGGCCCACAGATTGAGCTGCCCGTAGGCCATGTCTCGGAAAAGCACGATCGCCAGGCGTAACAAGCGCAGGGCGCGCCGCTTCCACGCGGGCACTGAATCCAGGCGGCTGCCCCAGATCGCGGTGTTCATCGCCCCGAGAAGATGTACCGGATCCCAGCTCACTGCTTGGTTGCCTCCGTTGACTGTCCCAGGATCATAGTCGTATCCGGAACATGCGTACAAGCGCTTGCAGGCTTGGCGGTCGGGCCAGAACTTTCCGGCCCGCCTCGCTTACACTTATCCGATGGCTCGAGCTATCAGGCTGAAATTCCACGGCGCGGTCTACCACGTCACCGCCTGCAGCGATCGGCAGGACAATTATCACGAGGAGCTATTCCGATGAGCGACAACGGACCACAGCAAGCGGCCCGCTCGGCGGAGCACGCCCGGCTCGCCCTAGCGCCCGCGGGCCGCCCCGGGGAGTGGAAGGCCATCGGGCCGTACCTGAGCGAACGGGCTTGGGGCACCGTGCGGGAGGACTACAGCGCCGATGGCAAGGCATGGGAATACTTTCCTTACGAGCACGCGCGGATGCGCGCCTACCGGTGGAGCGAGGATGGTCTCGCCGGCATCTGCGACCTCGAGCAGCGCATGTGTTTCGCCCTCGCGCTGTGGAACGGTCGCGATCCGTTCCTCAAGGAACGCATCTTCGGCCTCTCCGGACCGGAGGGCAATCATGGCGAGGACGCCAAGGAATATTGGTGGTATGTTGACGCCACGCCGACCGCGTCCTGGCTCAGTTGGCGTTACCACTATCCACAGGCCGAGTTCCCGTACGCGCGGCTGCGTGAAGAAAATTCTCGGCGAAGCAGGCGCGAGCGCGAATTCGAACTCGTCGATACGGGCGTCTTCGAAGGCGACCGCTATTGGCAGATCACCACGGACTACGCGAAGGCGGGGCCGCGTGACATCTGCATGCGCATCCGCGTGCGCAATGCCGGGCCCGAGACCGCCGAGCTTCATCTGCTGCCGACCCTGTGGTTTCGTAATCGTTGGTCCTGGGAAGAGGGTGGCGAGCGGCCCTCAGTGCGTGCTGGTCCATTGGAATCCGCCTGCGCAATCGTGCATGCCGAGGACGCGCGCTTAGGCAAGTGGCGGCTGGCGGCGGGCCCAGATCCCACAGGTGCTTTCCCGCAACTCTTGTTCTGCGAGAACGAAACCAATTTCCCCAGGCTGTTCGGCACGCAGGCCACGACCCCGTATCCTAAGGACGGAATCAACGACCACGTCGTGGGCGGCGCGCCGACAGTCAATCCTGCGCAGATCGGCACCAAGGCGGCATGCTGGTATCGCCTCGCGGTCGTCCCCGGCGAAACGGTCGAGCTGCGCCTACGGCTGACACGCGACGGTGCCAGTGGAGCAGTCGACCTGGATGCGGGATTCGAGCGCACGCTCACGGACCGTGAGCGCGAAGCAGACGAATTTTTCCGCACGTTGCAAGCGGAGGGCGTGAGCGAAGACGAAAGCTTCGTAATGCGACAGGCGTTTGCAGGGACCATCTGGAGCCAGCAGTTTTATCACTACGACCTTGCGCGCTGGCTCGACGGCGATCCGGCCCAGCCCCCGCCGCCGGCGGCGCGCAAATCGGCACGCAATGCCGGTTGGCGTCATCTCAGCAACCGCGACATCATCGCCATGCCCGACAAGTGGGAGTATCCCTGGTACGCTGCGTGGGATCTCGCGTTTCACTGCGTGGTTCTCGCGCATGTCGACTCGGCGGCGGCGAAACACCAGCTCTTGCTCATGTGCCGCGAGTGGTACATGCATCCGAACGGCCAGCTCCCGGCCTACGAATGGAACTTCGGGGACGTGAATCCTCCCGTGCATGCCTGGGCGGCGCTGACGGTGTTTCGCATCGACGGCGGACAAGACTTCGATTTCCTGGCGCGCGTCTTCCACAAGCTGCTGATCAACTTCACCTGGTGGGTCAACCGCAAGGACACGCTCGGCGACAATATCTTCGAAGGCGGTTTTCTCGGTCTCGACAATATCGGTCCTTTCGACCGCTCCGCCCTGCTTCCGAGCGGGGAGTTGCTCGAGCAGTCGGATGGCACGGCATGGATGGCGAAGTTCTGTCTCAACATGCTGGAGATGGCGCTGCGGCTCGCCAACCAGAACCGGTCCTACGAGGAGCTCGCGCTCAAGTTCTTCGAGCACTTCGCCTCGATCGCTACGGCGATGAGCGAGCTGTGGGACGAGCAGGACGGCTTCTTCTACGATCGCCTGCGCCACCCGGACGGCTCGATCGTGCCGGTGCGCGCCCGGTCGATGGTGGGCCTGCTGCCGCTGTTCGCCGCGGTAGAGCTCAGCGCGTCGTTGTGGGAGCGGCTGCCGGACTTTCGCGCGCGCGCCAATTGGTTCATCGTGAACAAGCCGCAGCTCTCCGCGTTCTTGCGCTACTTCGCGAAGGACGATCGTCCGGAGCTCATTGCGCTCGTCGACGAGGCGCGTCTGCGGCGCGTGCTCGCGCGCATGCTGGATGAGGCCGAATTCCTATCGCCCTACGGCTTGCGCTCGTTGTCCCGCTATCACTGCGAGCATCCGCTGGTCCTCAAGTTGCCGGGCGGCGAGGCCCGTCTCGACTACGAGCCGGCGGAATCGACGACCGCGTTGTTCGGCGGTAACTCGAACTGGCGCGGCCCGATCTGGTTTCCGCTCAATTTCCTCGCGCTCGAATCGCTGCGTCATCTGCATGCGGTGCTCGGCGAGCGCTTCACGGTGGAGCTGCCTACCGGTTCCGGCCGGCAGGCCAACCTCGGCGAAGTGGCCGACGAAATCGAGCGCAGGTTGCTGCGGCTGTTCCTGGTCGATGGGAAGGGGCGTCGTCCCGTGTACGGAGACATCGAGCGCTTCCAACGCGATCCTGCCTGGCGCGATCACATTCTTTTCTACGAATACTTTCACGGCGATACGGGAGAGGGGCTGGGCGCCTCGCACCAGACCGGGTGGACCGCGCTCGCGGGAGCGCTCATCGCGAAGCGCCGCTTCATTGCATGGCCGTCGACGTTTACATCTGCCACCGCCCGCATCGCGGGAACATAGCTCCCGCCGCAAGACGTGCAGCGAAGCAAACCAGATCGTGTTTCACCTGAGTCAAATTACGCGAATCCGCAGGCCGACATGTTCCTCAGCGAACCCTCAGGGAGAGACTCTTTGCCGATATCGAATCGCGCCCCCATCGCAGTTACAATGTGCAGGCTGTTCAGCCGTATGCGGGGGCTCTACCACCTTTCTTTCACGGCGGAGACTAGTTTCCAGGGGGTGCCCGGTCTGCCCGGCGCGAACCAGGAGCGCATCGGCCGCTACGGGAACTTCGGTACGGCTGAGTTCAACGGATCGTGCCAAGGCGGCGACAACGTCTGCGAAGTCGCCGGCTTCGCCACCTCGTTTGCCTGCGGGTACCGGCTGCGCCTGCAGGTCCAACTCCCGCAGCCCGGCACGGGGCTCACCTTCGTGCCGGTCCTGTTTTTCGGTCAGGACGTACAGGGCTATTCGACCGATTAGACGCTCGTCCAGGGGCGGATCACTCTCGGAGCGGCACTGCGAACCGTCTATTTGCGGCGCCTCTACGTACAGGTCGGGGCGACGTGGTACCGCCGCGATACGGAATTCGATCCGTTGCGAGACCGCGGAGCCTAAACGCCGGCTGCGGGCGTGACGTTCTGAAAAACACACAGCGACTGGTGTAGGCATGCATCGACTTCGCGGCAGATTGCGCGGGAATGCTACACTTTGCGCGTATAGTCCCGACACATCCGATTCTGCTTAGCCGGCTGCGCCTTTGGCGTTCCCGAGGGCGGTGTCGAAAGCGAATTCAATGCACACTCGGAGGTCGACCTTGACCCGTGGTGTGGCTGCAGACACTCTTGCCTGTCCCGCCTGCGATTTGCTCCAGCGCCTCCCGCCGCTGCCTGCGGGCGGCAAGGCGCGCTGTCCACGATGTGGACAAACCGTTGCCACCCGGCCATCCGATCCGCTCGATCGTCCCCTCGCTTTGGTGATTGCGGCGGCAATCGTGTTCATCATCGCGAACACATCTCCGTTGATGGCTTTGTCCGCGGCCGGGCGACATTCGAGCACGACGATCCTCGGTGGTGCGTACCAGATGTGGCTGCATCAGCATGAGCTGACCGCTGCAGTCGTCACCTTCTGCGTAGTGGTCGCCCCTGCCAGCTATATTCTCTTCATGGGTACTGTCCTCATCGCGGTACGTCGGCCGCCTGCTCCGCATTGGGTCGGTGAACTGCTACGCTGGGCGGCATTCATGTCGCCCTGGTCGATGAACGAGGTGATGATGCTGGGCGTTCTCGTAGCGTTGATCAAGATCGCGCAGCTCGCAACGGTAATACCGGGCGTCGGTATGTACGCGGTGGGCGTACTCATCGCGTTGCTGCCCGCGATTGCGTTGAGCTGTGATCTGCGCGAGATCTGGGCGCGTATCGGCTGGGTCGATGAGCGGCCGCCGAACGCAAGGTTCATGGCATCGCAGCGGAAATGAGTACCGGCGCACTGAGTGCAGCGGAAGCTGGACTGCTCGCCTGCGAGACATGCGGTCTGTTGAGTCGTCCGGTCCACGCGGCCGAGCCTGGACATTGCCCGCGTTGCGGCGCGCATCTGGAGTGGCGGCGCAATCAATCGATCCAGTACACATGGGCCCTGATAATTGCCGCGGGGATCTGCTACGTTCCCGCCAATCTGTTGCCCGTGCTGAACACGACCACGCTCGTATCATCCGAGCCCGACACGATCATGAGCGGCGTAATTTACTTGTATGCATCCGGATCGTGGCCGCTTGCGCTGATAGTGTTGATCGCCAGCGTGATGATCCCGCTTGGCAAACTTGTGGCGCTCGCTTATCTGCTTATCAGTGTGCAACGCGGCTCGGCCAAGAACAATCACGACCGCACGCGTCTGTATCGCATGGTCGAGCTGATCGGGCGCTGGTCGATGCTGGACGTATTCGTCGATACTTTCATCGTTGCCCTCGTGCAACTCCCGCCGTTGATGTATGTGCAGCCAGGCGCAGGGGTGCCATTCTTCATGGCCGTGGTGATACTCACCATGCTTGCGGCGGAGTCTTTCGACTCGCGCCTGATCTGGGACGCAGGCCAGAGTCGTACAAGTGACTAGTGACGAGTGACGAGTGACAAGGGATGAGACGTGACAGGGAACGCTAGCAACCGCAGCCCCCACCATGGTTGACTCTGACCTTAGCAAGCTGCCGCAGGCCACCGTCGCGCCGAGACGGGGGATCCGGCTCTCGCCGGTTTGGATCATTCCGATCCTCGCTGCCGTCGTGGCGATAGGGGTCGCGGTCGAGCGCATCTTAAACGAGGGTCCGACCATCACGATCGTCTTCCGGTCCGCGGAAGGCATCGAAGCCGGCAAGACCTTTCTCAAATATAAAGACGTGAACATCGGGCAGGTGACGGCGGTTCGGCTGTCCGAGGATTACGACAAAGTGGTGGTGACCGCGAAGATCGCCAAAAGCGCATCCGGCCTGATGGTGGAAGACGCGAGGTTCTGGGTGGTCCGGCCGCGCTTCGCGTTGACCGGAATCTCCGGACTGAGCACTTTGCTGTCCGGCAACTACATAGGTTTCGAAGCCGGCAAATCCGCCAAGTCCAAGCGCACTTTCGCCGGCCTCGAGATTCCGCCGATCGTGACGGGCGGAGTGCCTGGGCGGCAGTTTATCCTGAATGCCAGTGATCTCGGCTCGCTGGGGACCGGTTCGCCGATCTACTTCCGCCGCCTCCCGGTCGGGCAAGTTGTTGCGTATGATCTCGCGCCCGATGGAAAAGCCGTCGAGCTCAAGGTATTTATCAACAGCCCTTACGACAAGTATGTTCATCCGGGAACTCGTTTCTGGAATGCGAGCGGCGTAGATGTCTCGTTCACCGCGAACGGCCTGGACGTGCGTACCGAGTCCATGGCGGCATTGATTGCTGGCGGGCTTGCGTTTGACACACCCGACTATCTGCCAGATACCGAATCGGCTGCCCCGAACGCGATGTTTACGCTCTACTCCGATCGAGCCACTGCGACAAAGGTACCGGACACGATCAGACGGCAATTCGTTCTCAATTTTGGGGAGTCGGTGCGAGGTTTGTCGGTAGGTGCGCCGGTTACTTTTTTCGGCTTGACGGTCGGAGAGGTTACGGCTGTTGGCCTTACGTTCGACCCCGCGACGTTGAATTTGAATCCACGCGTGAACATTGCGATCTTTCCTGAACGCCTCGTTGCCCATCTATCCACGAAGGACCAGCCGATGGGCCAAGCATGGGAGAAAAGCGAGGAAAAGCGCAAAACGCTGCTGACTCGCCTGGTGGAGGAGCGCGGCATGCGCGCGCAATTGAAAAGTGGAAGCCTGCTGACCGGGCAACTCTATGTGGCTTTGCGGTACTTCCCGAGCGCACCCAAGGCAAAGGTCGACTGGAGCAGCCAGGAGCCGGAGTTGCCGACGGTCGAGAGCCTTCTCCCCGACCTCGAGCAGAAGCTCCCCAGCATCATCGCCAAACTCGACAAGCTTCCGCTCGAAGAGATCGGCGCGAATCTGAAGGACGATCTGGCGACTCTCAACGAGACCCTGAAGGAGGCGAAGAAGGTCATGGCGAACGTCGACGCCGAACTCGTTCCCGAACTGAAATCCACTCTTGAAGACGCGCGCAAGATGATTGCGTCAGCAGATCGTGTCATGAAGAGTGCCGACGCCACGCTGGTGGGGCCGAATGCACCCATGCAGCAGGAGTTGCGCGACACTCTGCAGGAAGTTACGCGGGCCGTGCGCAGCCTGCGCGTGCTGACGGATTACCTGGAGCGTCATCCCGAGGCGCTGCTGCGCGGCAAGACCGAACCAAAGGGCGGGAGGAACTGATGCGCTGGCGCGCCGTGCTCATGACCTTGTGTATGGTGGCTGCACTGGACGCCGGATGCGGAACGTCGCCCGCCTCGCGCTTCTACACTCTGAGCCCCGCAGCGGGTACATCTCCTGCGCCCGCGGGCAAATCTACCGCGCCCACCGCGACGGCGTCTCTGTGCGTGGCCGTGGGGCCGGTGTCCGTGCCCGCCGTGGTGGACCGCCCGCAAATCGTCGTGAGCACCGGCGCCAACGAAGTGCGGCTGGACGAGTTCAATCGCTGGGCCTCGCCGCTGCAGGACAATCTCGCCCGCGTCATTGCCGAGAATCTCGTCGTAATGCTGGGCACGCCGCGCGTGAGCTTGTTCCCGCAGACGTTGACCACAGATGCGGACTACCGGGTAGCCATCGAGGTGCAACGCTTCGAATCGACACCCGGCAAATCGGCCGTGCTGGATGCAGTATGGATCGTGCGTCCGATGAAGGAAGGCAAGGCGCAGACCGGACGCTCCGGTGTGATCGAAAAAGTAGCGGACAACAGTTACGACGCGCTGGCCGCGGCGCACAGCCGGGCAGTTGCCCGCTTGAGCCAGGACATCGCGGACGCGGTGCTGGCACTCGACCGCACTGCGCGGTAGCTATCCACTCAAAGCAGCGGGCTCACCAGTCGCAGCGCATTCTCGAGGAGGCGCTCCTTGAACGCACGGGCGCCCCAGACTGCCCGGTCGAGTCGCTCGGAACCCTCGATGTAGGTCTGCTGGAGCGCACGCAGCGCCTTGCCGAACCGAGGGTCGTAGACGAACAGCGCGACCTCGTAGTTGAGCCACAGGCTGCGCATGTCGAGGTTGACGGTGCCGAACATCGACATTGCTCCATCGACGCAGATCGACTTCGTGTGCAACAGCCCCCCGCGATAGAGTTGGATCTCCACGCCGATGTCCAGCAAGTCGTCGTAATAGGAGCGGCTCGCGTAGCGGGTGAGAAAGGAGTCCACCTTTTCCGGGACGATTACCGTCACCTTGACGCCGCGGCCGGCCGCGCCGCGCAACGCGAGGATCATCGCATCGTCCGGAACCAGGTACGGAGTCGTGAGGACCAACTCGTCTTGCGCTGCGTTGATCAGCGCGAGGAGCATTTGCAGAAGCCCATCGCCGGTCTCTCCCGGCCCCGACGGGACAACCTGGATGTCCGCGGGTCCCAGGGGTTGCACCAAATGCAGCCCGGCGCTGTCGATGAGATCGCGCATCGGCTCGCCGCTCTCGAGCATCCAGTCGCCGATCAGAGTCGCGCCGAGCGGGACTACGGCCGCGCCTTCGAGGCGGACCATGGCATCCACCCATTCGCCCACGCCGGCACCCCGCTTGAAAAATCGCGGATCCACCAAATTCATGCTGCCGGTCCACGCCGTCGCTCCGTCTATGACCACGATCTTGCGGTGCAGGCGAAGGTCGGTGCGGCCAACTAATGTCCGCATTAACCCCACCGGCAGGGCTGCCCGCAGCTCGACGCCAGCGTCGCGTAGCCGTTGCGGTTGCCTGGTTTTCCACCACGGCCGCGCGCCGAGCGCATCTACCAGCACGCGGCATCGCACACCGCGCTTGGCGGCTCGGATCAGGGCCTCCAAGACCTGGTCTGCCGTGCCGCCTTCGTTCCAAATGTAGAACTCCATCAGCACGCTGGTCTTCGCGCCATCGACGTCCCGGGCAATAGACTCGAGTATTGCCTGTGTATCGGAGAATAGCGCGAAGCCACTCCCGCGCACGGTCGCACTCCCCACCAGCGTGCGCCCCAGCCGGTCCATACCGCGCGCCGCTGGCGCATGACGAGACCAGATGACTTCCGTGAGTCCTGTCGGGATTGCCGCCTCGCCGATCTTTCTGTAGTCGATGCGCAGCGTGTCGATTCCCCGGGTACGGCGGCGCCCGATCCGACGCTCCCCGATGAGTAGATACATGAAGGCGCCGGCAAAGGGCAGCATCGCCACGAAGAACAGCCACGCGAGGGCAACGCCGCGCGCCGGTCGACGCATGATCACGCGCACCGCAATAGCGCTTACCACCAGCGTATGCGTTGCTGCGAGTATCGTCGGTAGGTGCAGGTGCAAGGCCAAGGGGAAATGTCAACGCAGCCACAAGTCGCCGCCAAGCATACAGTGATCGGGGCATACAGTGATCGGGCGTACAGCGATCGACC
>Ga0326726_10006833_pt1 | contig 10254 bp, 6 predicted proteins | sample MHFenrmetagenome_2_FD_207603 | JGI IMG/M metagenome (GOLD analysis project Ga0326726, IMG submission 207603) | Lab enriched peat soil microbial communities from Michigan Hollow, Ithaca, NY, United States - MHF15MN | ecosystem: Environmental > Terrestrial > Soil > Wetlands > Peat | place: USA... | reverse complement strand
TGGACTCAACCTCAACGCGGTCTCGTTCGATATCAAGAACTCATTCATCACGCAGAACTCGGGCGTGGGCTTTGGCGGCATCGGCATCAACATGGTTGGAGCCGTGCACTCCATCGAGTTCACTACCATCGCGAACAATAATGGTGACGTCGGCAACGATGCGAACGGCATCAGCTGCGGCGGGCTAGCGTCGGTGATCACGTTCAGCAACAACATCATCTACGGCAACACCGGCACCGCCCAGGTCTTCGGGACGAAGTGCTCGTACGCGTACTCCGACATCGGTCCGACAGCACCAACTGGTGTGACCATCTTGAACCTTGACCCCATGTTCAAGGACCCGACCAACGGCGACTTCCACCTGACGTCGACGTCTATGCTGAAGGACATGGCGGACCCCGCGGCCACCGTCCCGTTCGACTTCGATGGCAATCCACGCCCGCAAGGTCTGCACAGCGACATGGGCGCCGACGAGGTCATGCCGTAGGCGGGCGCGAACGAGCGCGCTCGCGCGGGATGAGATACGATCGCGGGGATGCGCGCCGCGCTCGTGGTTTTGATCGTGGTCGCTACGGCGGCAACGGCGCGCGCTGACGACGAGATCGGGGTGGTGGTGGTCGGGGACGTGGCGATGCAGCCGTCGGTGGCGAGCTATCTCGAGCACTGGCTCAAGACGCACGGCCACAAGACGAAGACCTCGCCGCTGTCGACCGACGCGACGAACACGATCGTCAACTGCCTGGTCATCGACGACTCGAAGTGCGCGCGTAACGTCGTCGAGGCCCGCTCGAAGGCGGCGACGGTGGTGTTCGCCCGGGTCGACGTCGCGAAGGGCGAGCACAACGTCACGTTCAACCTGTACTGGTTCGTGAAGGGTCACGAGGGCATCGGCGAGCGCCGGGTGTGCGAGAAGTGCACCGAGGACTCGTGGCACGGCATCGCCGACGCGATGATGAGCGCGCTCGCGGGGTCGAGCCAGAGCGAGCAGGGTCGCGTGAAGATCGCGTCGCGACCGTCGGGGATGATCGTACTGCTCGACAACGTGCAGATCGGCGTCACTCCCCTCGAGCGCGACGTCCCGGTCGGCCACCATCGCATCGAGCTGACGCACGCCGGTCGCAGCGTGGGCCGGCGCCAGGTCGACGTCACGGCGGGCGAGACCGAGAACGTCGACATCAAGGTCGACGTCGACACCGGCAGCTCGCGCGTCGGCCCGGCGATCTTGCTGGGCGCCGGGATCGTCGGGCTCGGCACGGGCTCGGTGTTCCTCTATTACGGCTCGATCGGCGGTCCCAACGCGAAGTACACGTTCAACGACTCGACCCCGGTCGGGATCGGCATCCTGGCGGTCGGCCTGGGCGCGACCATCGGTGGGACCATCCTGCTCGCCCAGTCGGGGCACTCGGGCTCGACGCCGATCGCGAGCATCGGCCCGGGTGGCGGCTATGTCGGCTGGCTGACCCGGTTTTGACGTAACGCTTTACCCACGGCCCGAACCAGGCGATCGTATTGATGATGCGGGTCTGCTGCCTTTTCGGGCTGCTGATGGCGGTGGGTTGCGGCAAGCAACTCAACCCGGAGTACTGCCTTCACAACCCGACCGATGGCGACTGCCTGGATGCCGGCCTGGTCTTCATCGATGCCCCCGCGCCGTGTTCGTCGAACGCCGCGTGCATGACCGATCCCGACAAGAGCGTGTGTGACGTCGACCTCGGTGCGTGCGTCCACTGCACGCCGACCTCTCACGCCGCGTGCACCGGCGACACCACGGTGTGCACCACGGACGATGTCTGCGTCGGTTGCGATCAGAACAGCCAGTGCCCGTCGAACATCTGCCTGACCGGGACCGGCACGTGCGCCGCCCCGGGTGACGTCCTGTTCGCCAACGTCACCCCGACGGGGACCGGCAGCTGCCTGTCCGACACGAACCGCTGCACGCTGGCCACCGCGCTGACCAAGGCGCGGGTCCCCGGCGGTGGCCACGTCATCTCGATGGCGACCGGTGACTATCACGAGGGTCCGCTGACGCTCGATATCGCCAACCTCCAGATCATCGCGGCGGCCGGCCAGGCCGTGACGATCACCGACAACGCGAACGGCCCGGTGTTCAACGTCACCGTCGGCCCCGCGCTGATCCAGAACGTCACCATCTACGGGGCGCTGAACGCCGACGCGATCAACTGCACCAACGCGACCCTGACGCTGGACGAGGTGACGCTGCAGGACAACCCGAAGGCCGCGATCAAGGCGCGCAACTGCACGCTGACGGTCGACCGCTCGCGGCAACAGCGCAACCACGACCGCGCGATGGACATCGACGACACGCAGCTCGTAACGCGCAACAGCGTCTTCGTCGACAACGGCAACAACAACCTCGACGACGGCACGGTCAAGCTCGGCAACGGGACGACCGGCGAGTTCCGCTTCAACACCGTCGCGTTCAACTCCGGCAAGAACGGCGGCGGCCCGGGTCCGCAGCCGACCTCCGGCCTCTACTGCAACGTGATCAACGGCAACTTCAAGATCCTCAACGCGACCGACAACCTGTTCGCCGACAACCCCGGTGCGCAGATCGCCAAGACCAACTGGTGCGACACCTCGCGGTCGTGGGCGGGCTCGTCGACCACGGTCAAGTTCACGAGCACCGCGAAGCCCTACGACGTGCACCTGACATCGGGCACGCCGACGACGAACCCGAATGCCATCCGCGACAACGGCAACGCGAACTGCGGCAACGTCACCCACGACTACGACAACGCCGCGCGGCCGTACAATCAGGCCTGCGACATCGGCGCGTACGAGTTCAGACCGTAGCGAGCTGCGCGCGGAGGTCGGCGAGGATGTTCGCGGGTGCGCGGACGCGGATCCGCGTGCCGGTCTCGTCGTGCTCCTCGGCGAGCACGGTCGCGCGCTCGTGGATCGCGTGCACGAGCCGCTGCTGCGTCCACGGCACCTCGAGCAGCGCTTCCTCGATCTTGCCGCCGAAGTGCTCGACGAGCCGATCGCGGAGCGCGGCGACATCGTGCGGTGACTTCGCCGACAGCTGGATCGCGTTGGGGTAATGATCCGCGAGCGCCTGCCGCCCGGCGTCGTCGACGCGATCGATCTTGTTGAGGAGCAGCCACGACGGCGCGGCGTCGGCCTCGATCTCGCTCAGCACCGTCCGCGTCACCGCGAGTTGGTCGGCGTGCGCCGGATCGGAGGCGTCGACCACGTGGAGCAGGAGGTCACAATCGGCGGCCTCGTCGAGGGTCGAGCGAAACGACGCCACGAGATCGTGCGGCAGCTTCTTGATGAAGCCGACGGTGTCGCTGACGAGGATCGGCGGCTCGGTCGGCGGCACGAGGCGGCGGATCGTGGTGTCGAGCGTCGCGAACAGCTTGTCGGCGATGTAGACGTCGGTCGACGTCAGCGCGCGCATCAGCGACGACTTGCCGGCGTTCGTGTAGCCGACGAGCGCGACCGTCGGCAGATCGCTGCGGCGCTCGCGCCGGACCTTCGAACCGCCCTCGATGCGCGACAGCTCGTCCTTGATCTCGGCGATGCGATCGCGGATCCGCCGGCGATCGAGCTCCATCGAGGTCTCGCCCGCACCCTTACCGCCGATCCCGCCGCGCACGCGATCGCCACCCGTCGAGCCGGCGCGCAGGCGCGGCGCGAGGTAACGGAGCCGCGCCACCTCGACCTGGAGGCGCGCCTCGCGGGTCTTCGCGTGGCGATGGAAGATCTCGAGGATCACCGACGTGCGATCGAGGACGTCGACGCCGGTCGCGAGCTCGAGGTTGTGCTGCTGCGTCGGCGACAGATCGTGATCGACGAGCACGACCTTGGCCTTCTGCGCGGGCGCTTCGGTGGGCCACGTCGTGTCGGCTCCCTCGTCGTCGTCCTCGTCGTCGTCCGCGTCCGCGCCGTCTTCGTCCTTCTTGCGCGCGCCCGGCTTCTGGTACGCCGGGACCTCGCCGGTGCCACCGGTCCAGGTCGCGAGCTCCTTCAGCTTGCCCTCGCCGAGGACCACGCCCGACGCGAGCTTGGTGCGGCGCTGGATCACGCGTGCGATCGGATCGAGGCCGAGGGTCTTCGCGAGCCGCTCGAGCTCGGCGAGCGACGACGACATCTCGCCTTCGGTCACGCCCGGCAGCTGGACCGCGCACACGACCGCCGTCGGGCGCGTGTCCCCCGACGTCAGCTTTGCGATGGTTCCGCCCTCGAGCATGGGGCGCGGACCTTACTCGATCTGCAGGGTTTCGGCGAACTCGATCACGAGCTTCGCGAACTGGCGAGGTGCTTCGGCATGGAGCATGTGCCCGGCGCCGTTGATGATCTCGAGCCGGGCATCCGCCAGGGCCGCCTGGAGCACGTCGAGCGTGGCTCGAAAGAACGGTGCCGAGGTGCTGCCCCCGAGCAGGAGGGTCTTCGTGGCCACCCGCGCGAGCTCGGCATAGCGGGGCTGGTACGCGGCGAGCGCCACCGAGTCGGCGCGGATCTCGGCCCATCGCGCCGTCGAGCGCTCCAGAAACGCGGCCGGGATGCGCTCGTAGGCCGTGTCGCCGAGCACGCTGCGCAGGAAGAAGTCGGCGGCCGCCGGGCCACCCTTGTGCGCGACGCGACGATCGTACTCGGCGACGAATGCCGCGTGGGTCGTGCGAGCCGAGTCGTCGGCGGGGAGCGGCGGCTCGATGAGGACCATGCCGGCGACGAGCTCGGGGCGCGTGCGCGCGAGCTCGAGCACGCACACCGCGCCGAAGCTCGAGCCGACGAAGATCGAACGGCCCAGCGTCGCGAGCTCGGCCGCGTGGTCCACCACCGCCGTGATGACGGGGTTCCGATCGACGGCGACCAGCTCGAACCGGTCGCGCAGCGGTGACGACAGCTGGATCGACCACGCCGTGTGGTCGGTCGCCGAGCCGTGGACGAGGACCAGCCGAGGGCCGTGACCGACACGTACGACATCGAGGGGGGCCATCCGCGCCATGAGCCTACCCTGCCCCATGCGCTATGATCCGGGTCATGGTGCCTGAGGACGGAGATTCCGCCCCCAAGGTCTCGCCGCGCCCCCCTTCGAGTACCGAGGAGGCGTTCGCGCAGACCGTGGCACCCGTGCTCTCGACCTCCGCCCCCACGCCGCCGAAGAAGCTGCCGGCCGGCACCGCGGCCGGCAACGAGGCGACGATCGCCGCGGCGATCCTGGGCGGGCTACCACCGCTGCCGCTGGTCTCCGACTCGCTCTACAAGACCGACAAGGAGATCGCGCGCGGCGGCATGGGCCGGATCGTCGCCGCCGAGGATCGCCGGCTCGGCCGCCCGGTCGCGCTCAAGGAGCTGCTCGATCCCACCGGCGAGCAGATCACGCGGTTCCAGCGCGAGGCGCTGATCACCGCGCGACTCCAGCACCCCGGCATCGTGCCGGTCTACGAGGCCGGCACGTGGCCGAGCGGCGAGCCGTTCTTCGCGATGAAGCTCGTGTCGGGCCGGCCGCTCGACAAGGTGATCGCCGAGGCGACCACGCTGTCGGCGAGGCTCGCGCTATTGCCGCGCATCGCGGCCGCCTGCGACGCGATGGCGTACGCGCACAGCCAGCGGATCATCCATCGCGATCTGAAGCCCGGCAACGTGCTCATGGGCGACTTCGGCGAGACCGTCGTGATCGACTGGGGCCTCGCGAAGGACCTCGATGCCGTCGACAGCCCCGAGTCGGCCAATCGCCAGCCGCGGGCCTCGCGCAAGAGCGAGAGCGCGATCGAGACCGCGTCGTCGACGCTCACGGTCGCCGGTGCCGTCATGGGCACGCCGGCGTACATGTCGCCGGAGCAAGCGCGCGGCGAGCCGGTCGATCAGCGCACCGACGTGTTCGCGCTCGGCGCGATGCTCTATCACGTGCTGTGCGGCGCACCGCCGTACAACGCGCGGACCGCGACCGACGTCATCGCCTCGGCGGCGCTCGGCCGCGTCGTGCCGATGAAGGAGCGCGAGAAGCGGACGCCGCGCGAGCTGGTCGCGATCGTCGAGCGCGCGATGGCGCCGTCGGTGCACGATCGCTACCCGACGGCCGGTGAGCTCGCGGAGGAGCTGCGGCGGTTCCTGACCGGTCAGCTCGTCGACGCGCATCGCTACACCCGGCTCCAGAAACTGGGCCGGGTCGTGAAGCGCCACCGCGCCGCGTTCACGATCGGGGCGATCGCGACCGTCGGCTTTGTCGTCGGTGGCTCGCTTGCCGTCGGGCGGATCGTCGCCGAGCGCGATCGCGCGCAACGCGAGGAGGCCATCGCGACCACGCGCAAGATCGCCGCCGAGCGGCTGATCGACTACATGTTCACGCACGTCCAGACGCAGCTGACCGCGATCGGCCGCCTCGATCTCATGGCCGGCCTCGGTGCCGAGGTGAAGCGCTACTACGACAAGCTGACGAAGATCCCCGGCGGCATGCCGATCGAGGACGAGCGCCGGATGGCCGCCGCGATCGAGCTGATCGGACGCGCCGAGCACACCTCGGGCAAGCCGGATCAGGCGCTCGCGACGTGGGCAGAGGCGCGCGACAAGCTCGTGGGCCTCATCGCGAACGATCAGGGACCGCGCACGTTCCGGCTGCGCACGATGATCGCCAAGCTCGACTACGAGTCCGGCTCGATCTACCTCGAGCGCGGCAAGACCGCCGACGCGACGAAGTACTTCGACGACGCGAGGTCCGAGTACGACAAGCTGCAGAAGGAAGAGCCGACCTCGCGCGAGCTCATGCTCGGCGCCGCCGAGAACCACGATCAACTCGGCGATCTGTACCGCCGCGAGGGCAAGATCGATCAGGCATTCGACGAGTACAACGAGGCCAAGGCGCTGCGCGATCGCGCGACGTCGCAGGGCAACGGCAAGGTCACCGACGAGGTCCTCGCGCTGTCGACGAGCCACCTCAAGATCGGTTCGATCTACGCCAACCGCGGCGAGTCGCAGATGGCGCTCGACGAGTACAAGACCGCGCTGCGACTGCGCACGAGCGTGCTCGACAGCACCCCGGATAACGTCGAGGTCCAGAAGGCGGTGCTCGATGTCGAGGAGCAACTCGCACAGCTCGAGGCCTCGGTGGGCGACGACAAGGGTGCGATCGAGACCTACCGGCGGGCGATCCCGGTGACCCAGGCGCTGTCGCGCCGCGATCCCACGAACACCGACTGGGAGTACCAGCGCGGCAACATGCTCGCCGACCTCGGGTTCACGCTGATCGACAGCGGCGAGTTCAAGGACGGCGTCGCGCAGATCGAGGCCGCGATCGAGGTCCAGAAGGATCTGGTCGCGCGCGATCCGAAGAGCACGCGCTACCAGATCGCGCTGTCGCGGTCGTTCACCCGCGATGGCGACGCGCACGTCTATCTCGGTCAGACCGACGAAGGGCTGGCGCAGTACCGCGCGGCGCTCGACATTCGCAAGCAGCTGGTCGAGAAGGACGCGGCGTCGGTCGCGTTCCGGCGCTCGTACGCGTGGGCCTTCCAGAAGCTCGCGAACGCGTTCGTGCTGAAGAACGATGCGGCGAAGGCGCTCGACGCCTACGAGCGCGCGCTCGAGATCCGCCGCCAGCTCGTGAAGGAATCGCCGGCGCAGGGCGGGTTCAAGAACGAGCTGGCCTCCACCGAGGTCGAGCTCGGCAAGCTACTGTCGATGCAGACTCCCAAGCGCGCGATCGAGCTCATCGATGCAGGACTCGAGCGCGCCCGCGCGCTGGTCGGCGGCGATCCGATCAACCTCGAATGGAAGGAGACGCTGACGCAGGGTCTGCTCGCGCAGGGTCGCGGACCGTACGACGGCAAGACGCGCCAGGCGGCGTTCGACGACGCGCTGGTCACCGCCGAGGAGGCCGTCAAGCGCGCGCCCCAGAACGTGCAGTGGCCGGCCTTCCTCGCCGATGTCCACGTCGGGCTCGCCGAGCTCGCGGCCACGAGCGGCAACACGCACGCGGCCAGCGGCGAGTGGCGCAAGGTCGTCGAGATCCTCGAGCCGCTCGCGAAGGCGGGCCGGCTGCCGGCGCCGCGGATCCCGCTACTCGAACGCGCCCGTGGCGCGCTCCACTAGAAACGGGGTTAGGATCGACCCATGGTCGAAGATCCAGAGCACGACTTCCTCGGCAAGCACCGCGACAAGATGTGGACGTACCTCATCTTCCTGGGGCTGCTGATCGGAATCGTCATCGTCATCAACATCGTGTGGCAGAACCCGACGCGCGCGAGCGAGGGCGTGAAGCACTTCTTCGGCCTGCCCGCGTGGGCGCTCGCGACCGTGATGTTCCTCGTCGGTGCGATCGCGTTCTGGGGCGGCCTCAAGGTCGAGCCGGACTGGCCGGAAGCGATCGGCGCGTTCCTGATCGCGGCCTCGGTCACGTGGTTCATGATGATCGTGGGCTGGAAGCACTTCGACGTCGGCGGGCTGGTCGTGATCCCGTACCTGATCCCGCTCGTCGTGTTCTTGCTCTTGCTCGTCTACGGCATTCGCAACAGCCGCTGAAGCTCGGCCGCGTCGTCCACCGGTGGCGAGCACGTCGGGCCGGTGCACACGAACGCCCGCGCGTGGCCGGCGGCGCCGGTCTTGCCGCCCGTGATCGAGGCCTGCGCCCACGGTCCCGCGAGGCACAGGGTCGGCGCGTAGGCGCCGCGCGCCGCGGCGACCAGCTCGTCGCGCCCGCTGCCGTCGGTGATGACGCACACCTTCGCGTGAAGGTAGAGATCGAGCGCCGCGAGGAGCGCCGACGTCGCCCACGCGTTGACGCCGGTCACGCCGGTGAGCCGCTGCGCGAGGTACTGCTCGGCGAGCGCGAGGGCCGCGGCATCGCCGCCGACGAGGCCGAGCCGCAACAGCGCCCGCGTCGCGACCGCCGCACCGGCGGGAATCGCGCTGTCGTGGTGCGACTCCGGGCGATGCACGAGCAGCGAGTCGCCGGCCGGCGCGAGGAAGAACACGACGATCCTCCTGGACGCGCCGTCGGCGCTTGGGGCGCCTTTCCCCGGCGCGTCCGGATCGCGCTCCTCGACGAAGCGCGTCCGGATCGTCGCCGCGAGCCGTGCGCCGAGATCCCACCACGCGCGATCGCCGGTCGCTTCGGCGAGCTCGAGGAACGCCTCGGCGCAGAACGCGTAGTCGTCGAGCGTGCCCTCGAGGTCCTTCGTCGCGCCCTCGTGGAACACCCGCGCCACGCGCTCGCCGGAGATCATCTTGTCGCGGAGAAACGTCGCGACCCGCAGCGCGAGCACGAGCGCCGGTGCGTGCCCGGTCGCGCGCCACGCGGCGACGAGGCCCGCGATCGCGAGCCCGTTCCACGCCGCGAGCACCTTGTCGTCGGTGCCCGGCCGCACGCGTGCGCCGCGCGCCGCGAGCAGCTTCGCGCGCAACTCGGCGAGCTGCGCCTCCTCGTCGGCCGACGTCCGCTTCGTGACGCGCGACAGCACCGTGGTGCGATGCTCGAAGTTTCCGGCGTCGGTGACGCCGTAGGCGTGCGCGAACACGAGCGCGTTCACCGGCCCCAGCACCTCGCGCAGCTGCGCGGGCGTCCACACGTAGAACTTGCCCTCCTCGCCCTCGCTGTCGGCATCGAGCGACGACCACAGCCCGCCGCCGCGATCCGACAGCTCGCGCTCAAGAAATCCGACGGTCTCGACGATGACCTCGCGCGCGCGCGGCTCGCCGAGCTGGGCCGCACTGGCGTAGATCGACAGCAGCTGGGCCTGGTCGTACAGCATCTTCTCGAAGTGCGGCACGAGCCACCTGGCGTCGACCGAGTACCGCGCGAAGCCGCCGCCGAGATGATCGTAGATGCCGCCCTCGGCCATCCCGCGCGCCCACTCGAGGAACGCCGTGCGTGCCGCGTCGCCGAACGGAAACCGGCTCGCGCGTGCGAGCAGATCGTGGCTCGAGCTCGACGGAAACTTCGGCGCGCCGCCGAGCCCGCCGTGCTTCGGATCGCAGCGCTCGGCGAGCTGCTTGCCCGCCGAGATGATCATCGACGCGTCGAGCCGCGCGACGCTGCCACTGATCGCACCGCGGCGGTAGTGCGCGTCGACACGCTCGAGCCCGTCGACGAGCGCGAGCGCGTTGTCCTCGGCATCGCCGCGCCGGGTCCGGAACGCGTCGGCCATCGCGCGCAGGAGCTCGGAGAACGACGGCTTTCCGAAGCGCGGCGTCGTCGGGAAGTAGGTGCCGAGAAAGTACGGCCGGCCATCCGGCAGGCAGAACACCGACAGCGGCCAGCCCCCGCCCTCGCCCATGACCTGGATCGCGTTC
>Ga0326726_10006832_pt1 | contig 10257 bp, 12 predicted proteins | sample MHFenrmetagenome_2_FD_207603 | JGI IMG/M metagenome (GOLD analysis project Ga0326726, IMG submission 207603) | Lab enriched peat soil microbial communities from Michigan Hollow, Ithaca, NY, United States - MHF15MN | ecosystem: Environmental > Terrestrial > Soil > Wetlands > Peat | place: USA... | reverse complement strand
TGCGCTTCTTACAGTCGAGGCAGCGGTATTCGTATAACGGCATCGATCATATTCCCATGGCTGTCAGGGGCTGTTGGGCCTGTTCGGCAAAGAAGCGATCCGGCACCAGCGCCGTATCGACAGTCCTGGCCAGCGTCAGGGCAAACACGGGGCCGGCGCCGGATTTTCTTAGGGTCTTCGCGCATTCGTTCAGCGTCGCCCCGGTGGTATAGACATCGTCTACGAGGAGGATCCGTTTCTCCGCGAGCTCCTGTGGCTTACGGATTTCAAATGCTTTCCGTAGATTTCGTAACCGTTCCTGTCGCGATAAGGTTGTTTGGGGATCGGTAGCGACGGTCCTAACGAGGTTTGTGGCTGAAACCGGTCGGGACAGGTGACGGCTAAGTTGATCGGCCAGCAGCAACGATTGGTTAAATTCACGCACCCGTAAACGGGTCGGGTGTAAGGGCACAGGGATAATTACATCGACATCGATTCCACTTGGCAGGGCGCTGATCATCAGACGTGCGAGCGGCTTGGCCATTGTATGTTTGCCTCGATACTTGAACGAGCAGATGGCGTCCCGCAGTGGCGGGAGGTAGGGAAAGAGGGTCCAGGCTCGTTGAAAGTCCGGTGGCCGTTCCTGACAGTGCTGGCATTGATGGTCCGGTGTAAAGGCAGTGGCCGCCGGTGAGACAAACGGCTGATCGCAGCGAGCACAAGCTGGTTGCTGGAACTGGCGGATGGTTTGCCAGCAAGCACGACAGAAGAAGGGGATCGGGTCAGTGCTGAGTGAATGGCCACAGGCGATGCATTCCACCGGCAACACAAACCGGAGAGCCTGACGGCACCATCCAATAAGCCGATCCTGGGTGTCTTCGCGTAACATCGCAGGGAGAAGCGTTCCAATGAAGCTCCCCGCAGTAAGCTGCGGGGTATCTTGCAAAATTCTCAGAAGCCACTACCCTCCTTCGCCAAGGCTACGGAGGGTTCTCCTTGCTTTCATCCCCGCAGTAAGCTACGGGGTATGCGGCGAAGGAGAGCCAATGCATGTGTGAGCTTCTTCTTATGGGAATGTGCTGCGCCTGTCAAGGTTGTTGCCCTGTAAATGGTTGTGATATACGAAGGCAGCAGGATGAAAGTGTGAGCGACGCGCGATGGGCGCGATCCGAAGTTCGAAGTTCATGGTTCGAGGTTCCGAAAACCTCGAACTTCGGACCTCGAACCAGAATCATACCTCTGTCGTGCTTTTCTCGACAGTCTCGCGCGGCGATCTTGCGGGTTTGGGTACGGCTGGAGAAGTGGATCATTATGGTGACATTGAACCAGGTATCGAAAGTTTATGAGCGGGGTGGAGACACGATTACGGGGCTCGATCGGGTCTCTATTGAGGTGGGGAAGGGAGCCTTCTGCGCGTTTATCGGTCCCAGCGGCTGTGGAAAGAGTACCTTGCTCAACCTGGTCGGCGGATTAGATGTGCCGACCTCGGGGGAGATCCTCCTCGGAGGGCACTCGACCAGTCGATTTACGAGCGACGACTGGACGAGGACCAGGCGAGAAATAGTCGGGATTGTCTTTCAAGCATTCCATTTAATCCCCGGATTGACGGCAGCGGAGAATGTTGCGTTTCCCTTGTTGCTGCGAGGGGAGCGAGGGGCATCGGTCCAAGCCCGCGTTGAGGAGGTACTTGAGTTGGTCTCGATGACTGCACGGCGACACCATCGCCCCAGCGAACTCTCGGGCGGGGAACAGCAGCGTGTCGCGATTGCGCGAGCGATCGTGCATCAGCCCCAGATCATTCTCGCCGACGAGCCGACCGGCAATTTGGATTCCCAGCATGGGGCCGAGATCATCGCCCTACTTCGATCTCTCGTTCAGCGCTTTGGCAAAACCATACTGTTGGTGACGCACAGCGCTGCGGCTGCTGATGCGGCAGATTATGTCTGGGCCATGAAGGACGGGCAGCTCGTGACGAGAACGCAGCACGAACCAGTTCCGGTCGTCGCATGATAGATTTGTCGACTACCATTGCCGGCGTAAGTTTTCCCAGTTGTTTCATGAACGCCTCGGGGGCCCTCTGCGTCACGCATGAAGAATTGTTGGCCCTCGGCCGATCTCGCGCCGGAGCCATCGTCACCAAGTCGATGACGGTTGAGCCTCGCGACGGTAATCCGACACCCCGATACTATGGATTTCCCGGCGGGTCCATCAACTCCATGGGCTTGCCGAATCTCGGGTACAAGGCGTACGCGGACCTCATTCCTGAATTGAAGACACTCGGGAAACCGGTCATTGCCAGCGTGGCGGGACTTTGTGAAGACGATTTCCCGACGATTGCCGCCATAATCAATGCGGCGAAGCCCGACTTGATCGAAGTCAATCTCTCTTGTCCCAACATTCCAGGTAAACCTCAAATCGGATACGATGCTGAAGCCTCTGAGCGACTGCTGAAGCTGGTTCGCAAGGTCATCACGGTTCCGATGGGGGTTAAGTTGCCTCCCTATTTCGATCCGGCCCATCACAAAGCGATGGGAGAGGTGATAGGCCGTTGCGGGGTCGATTTTCTCAACCTGATTAACTCGGTCGGCAACGGGCTCGTCGTTGATCCGGAGCGCGAGGCGGTCGTCATCAAGCCCAAGGGCGGGTTTGGTGGACTGGGCGGCACGATCATCAAACCGGTCGCGCTGGCCAACGTGCGGGCTTTTTGGAAAATCTTTGAAGGGCGCATGCCGATTATCGGGACCGGCGGTGTGGTCAATGGTGTGGATGCATTCGAACATGTGCTCTGTGGCGCATCGGCCGTCCAGATCGGGACAGTCTTGGTCGAGGAGGGGCTCGGCGTGTTCGGACGGTTGGAAACGGAGCTGGCGGCACAGCTCAGCAGGAAGGGTTATACGAGGTTGACGGACTGCCGGGGAAAACTCAAAGAATTGTAGGCCTACTTGGCCCCGAACGTCTTGGCAAGGAGGCCCAGCTGCAGGGCCCGCCGGAGTAGTTGCGCCACGTTTCGCACATTCAACCGTCGCATCAAGTTGAATCGGTGTACTTCGACCGTGCGCACGCTGATCTCCAGCACCTGCGCGATCTCACGGTTTGTGTGCCCGATCGACACCAGGCGAAGGATGTCGCGCTGTCGCGGTGTGAGAATCTCGCCGTCGAGCTCCTCCGGTAGTGGCTGGACTTTTCGGCTCAGCGCAGTTCGTGTGCTCATCAATAACTCCTCATCTTTAGCTCACGCGAGTCTAGCAAAGGTGTGTATTGCTGTAAACGAAACTGCTAATTTGTGCAGAGCCCTGTTACTGGCTCAATCTCATATGTTTGGTTTATTCGGTTCTTCCGGTTGTTCTGGTTCAACCAAACACACGAGAGAAACTAAACAAACAAGACATACCATCCGTTCTCACGCGCCACGGTCTGAAGCGCTGGTGGAACTTTTCAATATCCTGCTGAGTTTACGATGACTATGCCTTTCATGCTCCATAGCGCCCTGATTCGCGCTCATGCGCTCCAGCGGCCATTTCGTACGTTGCTCAGCATTGCCGGAGTGGCACTGGGGGTGCTGGCCTCCGTGGCTATCGGAACGGCGAACATTCAAGTGCTGCGATCTTTCGAGCAAGCCGTCACGACAGTAGCCGGTCCTGCCACATTGGAAATTGCAGGTCATGAACTTGGAGTGGATGAAGCTGCGATCACGGCTGTCCGTAGGGTCGATGGAGTGGTGAGCGCCACTCCGGTCATTGAAGAATCGGTCGTGCTTAACCAGGGAGAGGTGCGTGGCCAGGCGCTTCAGATATTGGGACTGGATCTACTCGCGGAGGTTGGAACGCATGGGTTTCAGATATCGCAGGCGGAAACCAACGATGCGCTGGAGGCGCTCCTAGCTCCGGACGCTCTGTATCTTGGTCGTCAGGTGGCTGCCGACTGGAATGTAAAACTCGGTAGCACCGTTGAGGTGATGGTGGGAGGGCGTCTCGTCAGGTTGCGAGTGGCAGGGCTCATTCATAACGAGGCGGAAGGCTCATCCCTTTGGGATCGCCTTGCCGTCATGGATATCGCTGCGGCGCAGCTCTTGTTTCAATCGATCGGTCGGTTGGATCGGATCGAGCTGGTGACAGCGCCTGATCGAGCGCTCGACGATATCATTGTCTCTCTGCGTGCGGTTCTTCCTCCACATATAATTGTGCAACGGCCGGCGCAACGGACCAAGCAGGTCGAAAACATGGTGTGGGCCTTCCAGCTCAATCTGTCAGTCATGAGCTGGGTTGGACTTCTCGTCGGGGTATTCTTGATCTACAACACGATCGCGTTTGCTGTGGCGCAACGGCGACGCGAGATCGGCATCTACCGCGCGCTCGGCATGACGGAGCGGCGGGTCGCAGGCCTGTTTTTCGTGGAGGCAGGGCTGCTCGGCCTTCTTGGAGGGCTTTTGGGGGGCCTTGGCGGGGTGTGGCTGTCTAGGGGGTTAGTGTCGCTGGTCAGTCGAACGGTCTCAGACCTCTATGCGCCGGTCACCTCAGGCGGGTTGATCTTGTCGATGGACATGGTGACGTTCACGGCAGTGGCAAAAGGAGTTCTGCTTGGGACAGTGGTCTCGATGGTGGGAGCCTTGGGTCCCAGCGTGGAAGCCAGCAGGACTGTAACGGTTCGTGCCTTGGCGCCGGGAGATTATGAATCGTCGAATCAACTGAGGGCAGGTCTATGGGGGTGGATCAGTCTCGCGTTGTTGGTGCTAGCAGGCCTCTGCTCGCTGGTGGGACCGGTTGGCAACCTACCGCTCTTTGGCTATTTCGCGACGGTCTGTCTCTTAGGGGCGCTCTCCTGCCTTGCCCCGATGTGTATCAAGGCGTTGGGCTGGCGGCCTCTTCGGCGGGACAGCAAGACGATGGTGGTTGGGGGAAGCCTCCGGCTCATTGCGGCAGACCAGGCGGCGCGGCATCCGGGCCGGAATGCAGTGACGGTGTCGGCATTGATGGTGGGATTGTCGATCATGATCGGAGTGGTTGTCATGGTTCGCAGTTTTCGTGACACGGTTGAGTTCTGGGTAGACGAGACCGTGATGGCCGATCTCATCGTAGCCCCGCAATCATGGCTCCAGGGGAAGCAGTCAGGTCAGGCCTCGAGCTCCTTACCGGGAGGGTGGCGTTCGATCCTGTCGGCTATCGATGGCATTGACGCGGTCGATACCTATCGCGATGTGTATGTAGATGCCGCGGGCCAGCCGGTGGCGCTGGTGTCACGAGATCTTCGGCTCCATGCGCAGCGCAGCCGGTATCTAATGGTTCATGGAGATTCCAGCGCGGCTCTGCGGCGAGCTGCCGAGACCGGAGGCGCCCTCCTGTCGGAAGTGTTGGCAAATCGGCTACAGGTTCGCGAAGGAGATACGGTCTCGATCACAACGCCGGCGGGACCAGTTGCGGTGCCAGTCGAGGGGATTTTTTACGATTACTCGACCGATGGCGGGAAGCTGGTGATGGATCGAACATGGTATCAGCGACAATGGCACGACGACCGGGTGACCGTGTTTTCTGTCTACCTGGCTGCCGGCGCCGATGTCGATCGAGTGAAGCAATCCATCGTGACTGAGGTCGCCGGGTTGGATGGAATGACGCTCCCACCGTTGGTGATTCGAAACCACGAGTTGCGGCAAGAGATCCTCGAAATCTTCGACCGTTCCTTCGTCTTGACCTATGTCCTTGAAGCCATTGCCGTGCTGGTGGCCGTGCTGGGCATCGTGAATACCTTGGTGACGGCCGTGCTGGAACGGCGACGTGAATTTGCCGCGTTGCGGGCTATCGGCGCCAGCACGAGGCAAGTGGAGCGATTAGTTCTGTGGGAAGCGGCCTATCTTGGATTGATCGGGGCTGCGTTGGGCGTTGTGGGAGGGTTGCTGCTCGCTCTGTTGCTCATCCATGTGATCAATAAACAATCATTTGGTTGGACGATTCAGATGACGGTCCCAGGCGGAGTGATTTTACAAGCCGTAGGACTTGCGCTTACGGCCGCTCTGGTGGCCGGTTACTGGCCCGCTCGTTGGGCTGCAAGACAGCCTGTAGTGGAGGGGTTGAGAGAAGAGTAGCGGCCTGATTGGTCCTCTGTGCTCCCGGAGCGCGCACGATCAGAATGTGCTCGCTTGACGGGCGCAGTGGAGGACCAAGCCAGGCCGCTACTTTGGAAAAGGAAAACGAGCAAGCTTGGAAGGATCATTGGTAAGAATGTGTCTACGCTGCCACAGTCGTACGGTTGGCAAAAGCGAGTGGCATGTCTTTGCGGTCGGATGGTGCCACTGTTAACAACGGCCTCGCGCTGTATCCGACCTCCTGCGCTACCCAGAGCGTAGGGATCTGTTCGATGGCGATATTGTATAGGTTGACCGAGTCGTTATAGAACTCGCGTCGATCGGCAATGGTGCTTTCCAGTGCCGATATGCGCTGCTGGACGGCTAAGAATTCTTGATTGGCCTTCAGATCCGGATACTGCTCGGCCACGGCAAAAAGTTTTCCTAAGGCACCGACGATCTGATTTTCTGCCTGCGCCTTGTCGTTGATATTCAGCCCTGTGCTATAGGCAGTGCGGGCGTTGGTCACGGATTCCAGCGTCTCCCGCTCGTGAATCATGTAGCTGTTACAGACTTCAACGAGCTTGGGAAGTTCATCATGCCGTTGTTTCAGGATGACGTCGATATTCGACCAGGCCTTATCGATGTTATTGGCGAGCCGGACCAGCATGTTGTAGACGCCGACCACATAGGCGACGAGCACGATCAGTCCGATCATGAGTAGGCTTCCGATCAGTAGGGTGCTATTCATGGGTGTGTCCCTTCGGGTATGACGGTTACGACACAGTTGTCAGGTAGTACCTGAAGATGACGATTAAACAGGTTGCAGCCAGTGCCAGACCTCCTGCCCCATAGGCCAACACCTGCCACCGCAATCGGGACAATAAGTCCTTTTCGCTTCGATCCGAGATAATGAATTCATGGTCTCGGTTGCACCCGATGTAGAGACGATCCGAGTTCTCGACGAGTTCTGTTGCACCGAGGTGTTCATGGGCCGTTCCGAGAACGTAGACCAGCTCTTCCGGTTGGATAAAGGCTTCCCGGCATCGTAGCGTCTTGCTCCGTATCCAGTGTTCGGTCGAAATTCCCAGTCGATTCAATCCGGCGATGGCAGTGGGGGACAACTCTCTGAGCCAATCGTTTCGAAAGGTATGTTCGTCCGGCAAGATTAGTTCGGCCCCAAGGGGCACGACGAGCACTCGTCCGGTTGTATCGCGTACAAAGAAAGGTTGCTCCGAAGTGCCTTTCGCAATGGTCTCCCACCGTGCATGTTTCCCAGAGCCGACATGCTCTTCCACGGCATATGAATAGAATACACAGGGAAGCCCGCTGAAGGGTGCGGAGAGGAGGCTCTCTTCCGGCTGGGCTTGTCCACTGATCTCGACTAACCCCAGAGCCAGTGAACGTATAGTTGAAGTCGGAATGCTTTCGATCAAGCGCTTTCGTTGGCGGACGATCCATCCGTAGACGAAGAGACCGAATCCTCCTATGGTGCCAGCCGCCAAGTATAAGAGGGTTTGATCCGGTGGCCGGCTCCACTGAGTGGTTCTCATGGTTTTACCGATCCCGGCGATGAAGATGATTCCTCCGATGGCGAGGGCGAGCCCAAAAAACAGGACCCAGAACCACAGACCCTGTTTGTTGGCGTGGTTGTTGTTGATCCTGGGTAGACCGTGAAACGTGTCGTTGAGTGCACGATGTCTTGCTGTAGCTTGTGTATATAGCGCAGCTTCACGGATCTGGATCGGAACCGCTGCGCCCCGATAGGTCTCATTCAGACGAGTGAGGATTCCGTGAGGGAGCCACCACCCGCGACAGGAATCGCAGCTCAGGAAGGACGTGTGCGATACCGTCTCAGACTCCATATGATTTCCACATCGAGGGCACAGTTTTTCTGTCCTGACCGCGACGCCTCCGGCGCCACCGATTGCCCGTTTCAGTGAGGTGTAATCCTCCACGAAAAAATTCACCTCTCCCACATCGAGCCAAAGTCCATGTCCGGAGAAACAGACATCGAGCCCCGGGCCATGACTTGTCGGAACCTGAATAAGGTTCTCCTGACAGTCGAGACATTTCATGGTGAGCATCGTATTCAAACTGTAGCAAGAATCGAGCAGGTGTCAACGCGAAACGCTTGTATTCACTTGGAGAAAACCGAAGTTTCAGCATGGCCATCAGTAGCGATCATGCTGCAGGACGAGTCAGATAGCCGTCCCGATCAGGACTATTCGGTGCTCTCTCAACAGCAGTCTTTCTAAACGAGGATGGTCCCGGATGCCGGCTCTCCTCCTGGGCAGTTCTGGCTAATTGCGAATGGCCTTGAGAGTGACAATTCAGAGAAAGTGACATGATGCGCGCTTCCTTCCCCCTGGCTGCATTGCTGGTCTTCTTCGGGACTCGATTCCACCACATCGGAGAACGGGATGATTATCAAGGATACCGAGTCGGTTGATCTTCACACTTCCACGGGGCCCATGCGCACGTATCTCTTTCGTCCGGCGGCTGAGGGGCGGGTTCCGGGCCTGCTGCTGTTTCCGGGGATCTTCCAAGTGACGGGGCCCATCCGGCGCACTGCGACGATGTTGGCGAGCCATGGATTGTGGTGGTCCCGGAGATTTACCACGAGTTGGAGCCGGCCGGAACCGTACTGCCCTATGACGAGGCTGGCGCCGAGCGCGGCAATCGGCACAAGATCACCAAGACCCTGTCGAGCTACAACGCCGACACGCGCGCGTCGCTGGACTTTCTCAAGTCCTCACCGCATTGCACGGGCAAGCTGGGTGCGATGGGGATTTGTCTTGGGGGACACTTGGCATTTTGTGCGGCGATGCAGCCTGACGTGCTGGCCGCCACCTGTTGCTACGCGACCGACATCCACAAGCGCAGTCTGGGCGCTGGCATGCACGACAATAGCTTGGATCGGATCGGCGAGATCACGGGCGAACTGCTGATGATCTGGGGCAGGCAGGACCCACACATTCCTCGCGAGGGACGGGCGCTGATTTCCAACGCGCTGAGTGATGCCGGCGCGTATTTCCAGTGGCATGAGTTCAACGCCGCACACGCCTTTCTTCGCGACGAAGGTCCCCGCTACGATCCGGCTGCGGCCAGGATCTGTTACGACATGGTGTTGGAGCTGTTCACACGCACATTGAATAAAGAATAGAGTACCGGGAATCTTTTCTTGCCTATCTTCTCCCTTGAGGGCGGGCTGGATGGTCTCCCACTGCGCGTGTTCAACGAGGGTCTTCGGAGACCGCGCGTTGCTCGAGCACAGAAGATCATCAGCCTCCATCCCCTCCTTGCCTCCACTTGATGCTGCAGCCAATGCTAGCCTTCTGGTTTCTGTCGACAGGTTTCCCAGCGAGCACCGCCTCGATCGCGGCGCGCAGATCACGACCGGTAACCGGCTTGTTGCCGCCGGGGCGACTGTCGTCGAGCTGCCCGCGATAGACCAGCCGCCTTTCCCGATCGAAGAGATAAAAGTCCGGTGTGCAGGCTGCTCGATAGGCCTTCGCGACGTCCTGGGTTTCGTCAAAACAGAGGGGAAAGGTGAAGCCCAGGCGTTCTGCCATCTCCTTCAGCCGCGGCGGCGCATCGTCCGGATAGCTCACTGGATCGTTGCTGCTAATGCCAATGATGCCGAGCCCTGTGTCTATGTAGTCCTGCCCTATCTTCGCGATCTCGTGCTCGACGTGCACCACATAGGGACAGTGACGGCATATGAACATGATCAGCAAGGCGGTCTTGCCGGTGAACGAGTCGAGCGAGTAGGTCTGACCGCTCACCACATCGCGCAACGCAAACGGAGGAGCTGGTGTTCCTAGTGGAAGCATGACGGACGCCATGGCCATGGTGTCTCCTGGTGTTATAGACCACTTCGTCACTCACTGTAGCAGCAGCCTTCTTTGCGACTCAAGGCTTCCGTGTTGGAGAGGGAAATACGGGGATCATTTATGACAAAACCATACAGTAATGATTGGTAAGAGTTAAAAGTTACAGTATCCCCATTGTTCTTCGCCATGGGTCGAAGTGCTCGCTATCCCTGTGCTAGTCTGGTGATCCGATCGGAAAACGCGCCTTGCGCGATCACCGATACAACATGCTTCCAGTGGAGCCCATGCAATACGTTCATCTCGGTCGGTCGGGAGTGAAAGTTAGCCGGCTCTGTCTCGGGACGATGAACTTCGGCCCAGAGACCAGCGAGGCGGACAGTTTCGCAA
>Ga0326726_10006831_pt1 | contig 10258 bp, 4 predicted proteins | sample MHFenrmetagenome_2_FD_207603 | JGI IMG/M metagenome (GOLD analysis project Ga0326726, IMG submission 207603) | Lab enriched peat soil microbial communities from Michigan Hollow, Ithaca, NY, United States - MHF15MN | ecosystem: Environmental > Terrestrial > Soil > Wetlands > Peat | place: USA... | reverse complement strand
CGCATTCGCATGAATCCCCATCATCCGTTTGGCCAGCGCGGTCAGTTCGGAAGCCTCCGTCGGCAAGGAGTGAATCTGGCGGTCTTCCAGAATTTGCAGATAATGTTCCACGCGCCGTAGGAAGATGTAATCCTGGCTTAGGCGTTCATGGATATCGAGCGTGAAGATTCCCAGGCGGGTCAGCTCCTCCAGGACAGCCAGCGTGTTTCCGCCGAGCACTTCGGGATGGTCGGGAGCCAACAGCAGTTGCAAGCCCTGCACCATAAATTCAAGATCGCGCAGGCCGCCTAAACCGCTTTTAACATCCCGGACCGATTCAGATTTGACTGTGAGCAGCTTCAGGGCATTCCGCCGCATCGATTCAATAGAGGCCGAAATGTCTTTACGCCGGCGGCGCTTACGCAGCAGGGGTTGAATGCACCGCAACAACTCTTCTCCGAGGTGCAGAGAGCCGGTGACTGGCCGCAATTTAAGCAGCGACTGGATCTCGGGCAAAACCGCCGAACGCTGATAATAATCGATCAAACCGGCAATGGATTGAACCAATAAGCCTTCCTTGCTGTAGGGACGCAAGCGCAAATCAACTCGATATAGGTAGCCTTCATCAGTATATTGCGACAAATAAGAGCAGGCTTTGACCATTACTTTGGCAAAGAACTCCGCTGCCTCCTTATTCGGCGGCTCGGATTCCTTATACAGCCCCAGAAGGTCGATGTCCGAACTGTAATTTAATTCCTGGCCTCCCAACTTGCCGAAAGCCAGAATGCAAAATCGATCTGCAGCGTTTGGAATATTTTCCCAGGCACGGTGAAGTGAGGTATCGATTAAGGCATCGGCTAAAGTCGATAAATCCAGTGTGATTTCCCGGATAGGAGCATGCAGGCACACATCACGGGTACCGATACGCAGAAGTTCGCGTTTCTGGAAGCGGCGGAGCGCGTTCAGCCAAGCCGTAATATCCGGACACATTTGTAACATCCCAGCGAGCTCTTGATCCAAATCTTCACGCCGCCGCGTTGTGCGCAAACTCGCCGGGTCCGTGGCCCACTCAAAATTTTCCGGATAGCGCACTAGGGTGTCTGCCAGGAATTGGCTGGTGGCGAATATATTCAGCAGAATCTCCAGACGCATCGGTTGCGCCAGCAAATTTTCGAAATGATGGCTGGGTTCAAGAAGCACCGACACGAAATGCTCCCAATTATTCAACGCCATATCCGGATCAGGTTTATGCGCCAAACTATCGCAAGCCAAAACAGCCAAACGGGCCAAGCGTTCGCGGCTTCCGGGGCGTTCGGCTAGGTTGCGGAGATTGACATAGGCTCTCTCTGGATTTTTAAAACCGGCACGCAAGAGTATGTCCCGGCGCATGCCCTCGGGAACATTGTCCGACAGCACTAGGTCGGCGACATTTCCCAAATACGGGCCGGGCAAGGAATCATGACCAAAATGCTGCTCCACGAAGGCCCGCACCGTGGCCGTATGGGTTTCGAAGTCGAGATGCAGTTGTCGCTCAGGCGTCAGCCCTGGCTTGGTTTCATACCCCAGACGCCGCGCCAAATGCAGATATTCATCCGACGCTTGAGGAGGCAGGCACAGATCCCTGGCCGAACCCCTCAGCATCCGCAAGCCATTAATCAAGCGGCGCAAAAAAAGATACGCGGAGGCCAAGCGTTCTCCTTCACCCGGTGCCAGGACTCCGGCGGCCTGCAAGGCATTCAGAGCCTGACGGATACGTGGTGTCCGCAAATCCGGCCACCGTTGGCCGTGCATGATCTGAAGAATTTGCACATCATATTCCAAATCTACCAGCGCGCCGGCTGAAAATTTGGCATTGAGTTCTCCGGGCCGGGTTTTTTCCTTAAGTTGTTTCTGCCGTAATTCGCGCAACTCGGGAATATTGAGATGACCGGACGCGTACACAAATTCATCCCGCAGGCGTTCCACCTGCTCTCCGAGCTCCTGATCGCCGGCCACTGCCCGCAATCGCACCAGCGATAATTTTTCGTACGCCAGCGCTGGACCATTCACGCCGTAGTATCCGCAAAAAGCTTCCAGGCTGCTGGCCAACGGACCCTCCTCGCCGTATGGCCGCAGGCGTAAATCTACCTGGAAAATCCCTTCCCGCTTGGCCACAATCAAAGCCGCGGTTTCCCTGGCCAGATGCTCGAAAAACTCGCGGTTCTCGATCCGTTCCGGCCCGCTGGTAAATCCGCTATCGCTGTAAACGAACAGCAGCTCAATATCCGAGGCATAACCCAAGGCCGCGCCGCCGAATTTTCCCAGCCCAAAAATGGCAAAGCGCGCCGGCAACCCAGCGACGGTGTTGGGCGTGCCGAAGCATTGACGTAACCGGTCATAGGCCAGATCGGAAGCCGCCCGTACGACACTCTCTGCCAAAGCCGTTAAATGTTCGGCCAGCTCACGCAAATCCCTTGCAGCAGTTAGAATATAATCCAAATCGATTAAAAATATCTCACGATCTTTGAACTCGTTCAGAATCCGCCGTTGTTCCTCCTGCTCCTCCACGCCGGCCAGTGCCTGCTGCAACCGCAGCGCAAGCGTGTTGCTCGGTTCGGAAAACCGCTGCCCGTTTACGTGAGGCTTCAGGATCGGCAGCAGCGTTTCATACTGCAGGCGAATAATATCCTCCCACAGAAATTCGCTCGTTCCCAGCAGGCGAGCTAAATTTTGCAGATGCCTGGGATCCGAGAACATGGCCAGCCACTGCCCGCGTTCCGGTAGCTCTACAATATCTTCCACCATATGTTCAAAGTGGGACAAAGCGGAGAAGGGATCAGGCGCGCTTCCCAGAAAATGCGTAAATTGCTTCGTCAGCAGCACGGATAATCGGATGTGATCCAGATTTCCCGGATCGCGGATGGGTTCTCCCTGGGCGTCCACCACCTCCAATTCATCTTCGATCCGCCGGTCAGCAGTTGTGATCCGGACGCGCTCAATGTAAATCCCCCGCAACGTCAGGGCATTGCTGAGCGCATAGAGAAATGCCGGCGTATCCTCGGAAATAACTTTAAGGCGGGTAGTTGGGCCTTGATCATTGTCCAACTGAATTTGCAGGGGAAATAATACCGGGCTGGAGGCGGTGGCCAATTCTTCCAGGCGACGGGCCACCATATGGTTCACTCGTTGTTTGGCGACGGCCTCGGATTCAGGCGACGCTTGCTCAAGCAGCCCTATGACTTCCTCAAACCGTTTCCGCAACTCCGCTTCCCAGACCTCTGGAGCAGGTCCGGTATCCACCTCACCGGTGAAGCAATCAACAATTCGTCTTCGTTGCCAGGGATCAGGCGGCGCCGGTTTTAGCCAGGACCTGCGAAACGCTCTTTGGCCTATACGCGGCGCTGAAGCCGGAGTTTGCCTTGCATAGGTATAAACATGCCCGGAAATAATAGAAAATCCCATTCCGGCTAAAATACCGGCAATCAGGGAAAACTCGCCGGGATAATCGAAAGCCAAAATGGCGCATTCCATCCGGGTTCCAGGGCCGGCCTGAATCAACACTTCCACCGGATGTTCCGGGTTAATGCGGTTCAGCCCTTGTAGATGCCGGCCGATTTCTCCAACACTGAATCGATGGAAATAATTGTCATCCAGGCGGTTCAGATGCTCTTGTACCAGTCGCTCGTTTACTTCAGGGCAAAGGAATTTTAGAACTTCCAGGGTGGGTTTGGACATAAGTGTAACATATAAGAACCCTTAAACAAGTCAAGAGTAATTTCTCGGAGAGCTTTTCATAATGGTAAATATAGATGCTTGTCGTAGGGACGCCATTCATGGTGCCCCGATGGATCTTTAAAGAGGGCTACGCGAACCAGAACTTCATGGATACTCTCGTGATGCAGGTCATCAAAGGCAAACACCAAACGATTTGGCCGCAAAAATATACCAGCGCGAAATACGTATATCCCCTACCGAAATGGAGAGACAGGGAGTAGCAAAAATTGAGGTAGATGGGGCAGCTTGAACTCTTTCAATTGGTAATCTTCAGTTTTCTTTCTTTCGCGAATCTGTTGACTTGTAGGTGAAAGTGACGTTGTTTGCTATCGAGTTCTAATTTTATCCATTTTCATGAAACGTGGCATTACTATATAATTTCGATTTCAAAGGATCACGGGTAATACCCTCCGCTTTCAGAATTGGAGTTTCAACAATAACGCGGCGGCAAGGAGGAGGCTCCGCAGGCGTATTTCTAATACGTTGAGGAAGCTGACAATGTAGCCAACAAAGTTAGCCAAAGGATGCGACTTGGTATTATATATTTCGGGAAAGGATATACTCCGCAACCGCATAAAGTTGATTTATTTCCACGCAGTCGGGAAACAAATTAAGCTGGGTCTTGGCATCACTGATAAATTTTTCCGCGCACTTTAAAGAATAATCAATTCCATTGTATTTTTGAATAAAGCCTAAAATTTGGCGCACTGCTTTTTGTGAAGCTTTTTTTCTAACCATCAATTCTTTGATTATTTTTCTTTCTTTTGCTGTGCATTTTCTTAAAGCGTAAATAAGAGGCAGGGTCATTTTACCTTCTTCCAAATCCTTGCCGATAGATTTGCCGAATTCTTTTTCCTTAGCCATGTAATCCAAAGTGTCATCAGTAATTTGAAAAGCCATACCGATATTTCTGCCGAATTGCGAGAGGGCATCAATTTTTTCCGACGAGGCCGAACCAAGAATAGCGCCTGCGGCGCAGGAGACGGAAATCAAAACGGCTGTTTTCTTTTCAATAATAGTTAAGTATTCTTCTTCGGTCAGGTTGACATCGCCGCATTTCATGAGCTGAAAGACTTCGCCTTCGGACATGACGTTTGTAACTTCGGACATTAGTTTTAAAATAGCAATATTTTCGATCTCAGTCATTAAAGTAAAAGATTTGGAATAAAGAAAATCGCCGACAAGGACACTTGCGGCATTTCCCCAGATATTGTTGGCGGAAGTTTTGCCGCGACGTATAATTGCCTGATCAATCACATCGTCATGCAGTAAAGTAGCAGTATGGATAAATTCCATAACCGCAGCCATGGGGAAACGATTACCTCCCCTGTCTCCGCAAAGCCCGGCGCAGATTAAAAGCAGAAGCGGACGGAATCTTTTTCCGCCACTGCCTATCAAGTGGTGCGAGACTTCGGGAATGAGTTTCACATCGGAAGTTATGTTTTTATTGAGATAATTTTCTACCTCGTGTAAATCTTCTTTATACGCGGAAAAAACATCCTGAATTTGCATTAATAATTCCTTATGTGAGTAAGTAACAGTAAATATATTTTAATATGCACTCGATTGTCAAACTGGTTTTTGATCAGATAATCTCTCCAAACAAATCATAATCATCGGCGGCAATGATTTTACATTTCACAATTGAGCCAATTTTTGCCTGTTTGTTCTTGATGTAAGTGATACCATCGATTTCCGGGGTTTGCCTGCGGCATCTGCCCATAAAGTCATAATCCGGCCTATCGTTTTTTTCTTCGATGAGTACTTCCTGCGTCGAGCCAATCAAACTTTTATTGATGGCGTTGGAAATAGCGGCTTGTTCGCTCATGATAATTTCACGCCGTCGCTCTTTTTCCTTTTCTAGTATTTGCGATTTCAACTGGGCTGCGCTTGTCCCTTCTTCGCGTGAATAAATAAAGACGCCAAGATGGTCAAACTTTGTTTCGCGCACAAAGTCGAGTAATTTTTCAAACCTTCTTTGCGTTTCGCCCGGAAAGCCGACAATCAGCGATGTTCGTAAAGCAACACCGGGGATTATTTGGCGAGCTTGCGCGATAACTTCTTTGATTTTCGCGCCGGATAATTTGCGGTTCATGGCCGAAAGAATTGTATCGTCAATATGCTGAATTGGTAGGTCAATATAGCGGCAGATTTTTTCGTTAGCGACTATGGTTTCCAGTACATCTTTGGTGATATGCGCCGGATGAGTATAAAGCAGACGGACCCATTTGATGCCTTTAATTTGCGCCACGTCATTTAACAGGCCGGATAATGAAGGCTGACCTTTTAAATCCCGGCCGTAAACGGTCGTATCCTGTCCGGTAATTATTATTTCTTTTATTCCTCTTACTGCCAGATTTTCAGCTTCCCGCAAAATATCATTCGGAGTGCGGCTGCGGGCTTTGCCGCGAATCCATGGAATTACGCAATAAGAACAAGAATTGGAACAGCCGTCGGATATTTTCAAATACGCGCTAGTCATCATTGATGATAAAATCCGCGGGTGTTGAGATGTCATTAAAAAATCCGGTTTGGTAATTGCAGTTGCACGCCGGAATTTTATTTCATCTAATTTGTTTATGTGCCGGACAATGTTGCCGACTTCACCTGTGCCGATAAATAAATCCACTTCGGGAATTTGGGCAGAAAGTTCCTTGCCGTAACGTTGAGCAAGGCATCCGGCGACAACAAGCTTAAATTGGCGTTTGCCCTTTTTCTTTTCTTCCGCGAGCGTTAATAACTCTTCAAGGGATTCTTCCTTAGCCGGATTGATAAAGGCACAGGTATTGACAATAACAATATCGGCTGAATCGTTACGATCAACTATATGTAGGCCGGACTTATTTAAGAGGCCGCCCATTACTTCAGAATCAATGAGATTTTTCGGGCAACCAAGACTGATGATCTGTACCTTGTGTTGTTTTATTTTCTTCAACGGGGGAGCTTTCGAACTAAGACTTTTCTAGGTTTGGCCCCATCGGATGGACCGACGATACCTTCGTGCTCCATTTGTTCAATGATGCGCGCCGCACGGTTATAACCGATTTTCATGTAACGCTGAATCAGCGATATCGATGCCTGCCCAAGTTCGCCAATCAAAGCTACGGCTTCATCATATTTTTCATCATCATCTTCGTCATGCTGGGATTGCGCGGCTGCCAATTCGAATTTTTCGATGGAAGAATCATATGCCGGCTGCGCCTGCATTTTAATGAAATCCACAATGCGTGAAATTTCCTTGTCTGAAACGTAAGCTCCGTGGATGCGCGAAAGCTTGGATGTGCCCGGCGGAATAAAAAGCATATCTCCGGCGCCGAGCAGTTGTTCCGCGCCCTGCTGATCGATAATTGTGCGGGAATCGATTTTAGAAGATACTTGAAACGAAATGCGCGTGGGGAAATTAGCTTTGATCAAACCGGTGATGACATCCACCGATGGCCGCTGCGTGGCAAGGATGAGATGAATTCCGGCTGCCCTTGCCATCTGCGCCAGCCGTGTCAGTGATTCCTCCACATCACGCGGTGCAACCATCATTAAATCGGCCAGTTCGTCGATAACGACGACAATATAAGGAAGCTTTACATGATTTATCTGCGGTTCGCTTTCGGCGGAGCCGGATGAAAGGGATGCAAATTCAGCTTTGTGCCATGGTTCAGACTGCTGTTCTTTTGCTTGTTGAAAGGCTTTACTCTTCGGTCCTTTGGCGAGCAATTCGTTATAAAAGTCGATGCTTTTTGCGCCCAGATCGCTGATCACCCGGTAGCGCCTTTCCACCTCTTCCACCGTCCAGCGCAATACCTGCGACGCTTTTTTGGGATCAACAACAACAGGATGAATTAAATGCGGGATGCCGCCATACGATGATAGTTCCAGCCTTTTCGGATCGATCATGAGGAATTTGACATCATCCGGTTTGGCTTTAAAAAGAATACTGCAAATCATGGCGTTGAGCGCGACACTTTTTCCGGAGCCGGTCGTGCCGGCAATGAGAAGATGCGGCATTTTGGTTAAATCAGCAATAACGGGCGCGCCCACAAAATTGACGCCCAGGGCAATGGGCAGGCGCGAAGACGATTCCAGAAAAGCATCATTATCCAATACTTCCTTGAGAAAAACCTGTTCTCTTTTGAGGTTAGGTATTTCAATGCCGATGACTGATTTGCCGGGGATGGGCGCGATAATGCGGATGCTCGGTGCCATCAAAGCCAGCGCCAGATCGTCGGCTAGATTTGTTATTTTGTTAATCTTGACACCCGGGGCTGGTTCCAGCTCATACATCGTGATAACCGGGCCGGGCATGACTTCGGTAACGCGCCCCTCAACGCCAAAATCGGATAATTTCTTTTCCAGGATACGGGAATTGGTGATCAAATTATCCCGCTTGACGCGGGCATCCTTGTGCTGAGCTTCCTCCAATAAAGTAAAAGGAGGCAGTTGGAACTTGCCGTCAGTTGTTGTTTTAGTGAAATTAAAATGGGTTTGCTCAATTTTTTTGAGCTTTGTCTTTCTTAAAGTTGATAAATTTTCTTCTAGTACCGGTTGAGTTTGTCTTTCCGCTTTTATATTTTTAAATACGAACTTAAAAGAATCAGAAAGGCGGTTTTTGCCAAAGGCGATTAGTTTCATTACATATTGAGAAAATCTTTGAGCCACAGAAACCAGCGAGAATTCAACCAATGAAATCAGCGTCACAATAAAAACGAGAATTAAAATAATATAAGTTCCAGCCACATTAAAGCAATATAAGAGCAGTTGGACAATTAATGCGCCGATTATGCCGCCGGCCTGCAGTGTTTCTTCGTAAATTGTTATCCCGCCATTTAAAATTATTGCCATAAGCCCGGCAAAAGCCAGGACGAAAAAGAAAAAACCCAAAATCCTGCCGAATTTAATAGCGAAAAAAGGCTTTAAAAAATATTTAAAAGAACACAAAAGCAAAATTAAAGGCAAAAGAAAAGAACCGAATCCTAAAAGACGGATTAATGAATCGGCGGCGTAAGAGCCTATATAGCCGGTGAAGTTGTGTGTCGCTTTTCCGTCAACAACGAAACGGGTAAAAGAAGGATCTTGCGGATGGTAAGAAACAAGACACAAAAGCACAAATACAGCCAGGGCCAAACACACTACGCCTTTAATTTCTCGAGTTCTTTTATTGTCTGTATTTTTTTCTTCCATTGTTTTCGCACATTTAAAAAAAATTGTTAATGGCGGTGATTATTTCAGAAAAAAGGCGATTTGACAAGTAGTGTAAAAAGTCCGAATAGCCAGCAATAGTAAGCAAAATATTTCAAACGCGCTTCGCGGATAACCAGAAAAAACAGCTTAAGGGATAATAGCCCCGCGAGAGCGGCGCGGATAAAACCAACAAAGTAGAGCCATATTTCTTCAGACGGAATTTACTTAAAGTATGGTGCCTCCAAAATAACCGCACCGCAAACGGCCGGCAGGGCAAGTAAAAAAGAAAACCGCGCTGCCGTGGGTCGATTCAGTTTGCGGAATATACCAGCAGTTATTGTGGTTCCGGAGCGGGAGATACCGGGTAAAAGAGCTACACTTTGAGCTAGCCCGATTAGAATACTATCGATAATATTCATATCTTTTTCAGTGCGGTAAGCATCCTTCACTTTGTCGGAGAAAAAAAGCAGAAAACCAGTAATGAGTAAAAAAAATGCCGCCGCTTGAGCGGATTCGAAGATTCTATGAATGTAGTCTTTAAATAAGAGACCGAAAAAGGCTGCCGGTAGAGTGCCGATGATTAAAAAGAGGATAAGCTTTCTGAAAGTGGTAAGATCGGGGTCACCTGAAATTGCTACATTTTTCTGGGGCATGAGGGCTTTAAGCATATTCCAAATATCGCTGCGGAAATAAAAAAAGACGGCAACCATTGTACCCAAATGCAATATGGCGTCAAATGCCACTCCCGGCTGATGAAAATCCGGCAAAAAACTTTGAAGGATAACCAGATGAGCGGAACTGCTTACAGGAAAAAGTTCAGTCAATCCTTGAACGATTCCCAGAACTACGGCGGTAGAAAGGTTCAAGCGGTTTCCTTTTCCATATCTTTGATGCCAGCAGTACCGGCGTCCCGCCAGTAGTCGTAATTCTTAATAATTATATTTCTGACTTTTTCAATGAGTTCCTGTCGTTTTTCAATATCAAAGTCTTTTACGCTTATTTCCTTATCGATAATCAGTTTCACTCTGCCGGGGCGCACTCTCAGAGATCTTTTAGGCATAATTTTACCGCTGCCTATAATAGAAACGGGAACAATAGGTACGCCCGATTTAATGGCCAGATAAAAGGTTCCCTGTTTGAAAGCTTTGATTTCTCCGTCGCGGCTTCTTGTGCCTTCCGGGAAGGTCATTATTGATTTTCCTTCCCTAATGCGCAACGCCGCTTCATCAAGGCTTTGCAATGCCCTTTCTCGATTATGCCGGTCAATTTCAATATATCCGGCGCTTTTCATTGCCGCGCCGAAGATAGGTATACTGAATAACTCTTTTTTGACAAGCCACCGGAATTGGCC
>Ga0326726_10006829_pt1 | contig 10261 bp, 6 predicted proteins | sample MHFenrmetagenome_2_FD_207603 | JGI IMG/M metagenome (GOLD analysis project Ga0326726, IMG submission 207603) | Lab enriched peat soil microbial communities from Michigan Hollow, Ithaca, NY, United States - MHF15MN | ecosystem: Environmental > Terrestrial > Soil > Wetlands > Peat | place: USA... | reverse complement strand
TAGACGCGGCATCGAGATGCTGGGCGTCTGCGCGGACGCGACAGCGGGGAACGGGAACAACGCGACGACAGAGAGAACGAGCATGTAAAGCGTCTGCATTCGCTCAGCATGCGAGATCAGCGTCGGGTAGGCAAGTAGGCGAAAGGGCGAACTGCCCGAACAGCGCGACTGCCGGAGAGCGCGACTGCCGGAGAGCGCGACTGCCGAAGAGCGCGACTGCCGAAGAGCGCGACCGCCGAAGAGCGCGACCGCCGAAGAGCGCGACCGCCGAAGAGCGCGACCGCCGAAGAGCGCAACCGCCGAAGAGCGCAACTGCGCCGCGGAAGGCGGGGAATGCAGAGATGCGATCGGCGATACTGTGGTGACGGTGCCCGGACGTTCAACGGGTAGCGTAGCCCATGGGCAATCATCGCGATTTGGCCGTTCTCGATGCCGCGGATCAGGTGGTCGATGAAGTCAATCGACTCATCGACAGTGCGCCTCGCCAGCTCATTTACGTCAACCAGCTCCGTGACTCGGCGCAGTCGATCAGTGCGAACATCAGCGAAGGCTTCGGCCGAGGGAAAGGCCGCGAGCGTAGCCGTGCCCTTCGCGTCGCCCGAGGCGAAGCGGAGGAGGCGATTCGGCATCTGCGCGCGAATGCTCAATCCGGGCGAATCGGGGAGCCGGTTTTCCGGCGCCTCCGCAATCGGCTCATCACGATCGTAAAGATGCTCACATCCCTCCTGAACGACTGATCCCGATTGTTCTCGACCCTTGACCATGACCTTGCGCCCCGCGCCCTTCGCGAGTCGCGGTCTTCGGCAGTCGCGGTCTTCGGCAGTCGCGGTCTTCGGCAGTCGCGGTCTTCGGCAGTCGCGGTCTTCGGCAGTCGCGGTCTTCGGCAGTCGCGGTCTCCGGCAGTCGCGCTTTTCGGAAGTTTCGCCGTCAGGCTGTTGCGCCGTCCGTCTGGCGCCCAGCCCACTCGCGCCGCAGCTTTTGCGCCCAGTCGCACTTACCAACCGAGGGAACCTCCAGATGCGCATCATCTCATTCGCCACGCAAGATTCGGCGTGGAAGTCGCCACGGATGGGAATCATTCTCCACACGGCCGGCCGCGACAGCGGCTATCGCCTCGATTGTGAGAAGCTGTTTGACCCGGCGGAGCGGCCATCGAATCCGTTGGCGTGGTTCGACACGAGTGAGCGCTGGTTCCAGAAGTCGCGCGATACGGTCGAGCGACTCGAGCGTGACGCGAATGCGCTGGCCGGGGCGCGCGAGAAAGGCTGGCTGGTGCGAAGCCAGGACGCGTATTGGTTCGCTCCCATACCGCGGCCAGGCAAGATCGTGTGTATCGGCCTCAACTACCGCGACCACGCTGCGGAAAGCGGTCTTGCCGTTCCGGACAAGCCCGTGGTCTTTTCAAAGTTCTCAAGCTGCGTCATCGCGCCGGGCGAACCGGTCGTCATCCCGACCACCAGCGAGAAGGTCGACTACGAGGCCGAGCTCGCGGTCGTCATCGGACGTCGCGCGAAGCATGTGAGCGCCGACCGTGCCTACGACTACGTGCTCGGATACACGGCGTTCAACGACGTCACCGCGCGCGACTTCCAGTTCGGCGACGGACAGTGGCAGCGGGGCAAGTCGTGCGACACGTTCGCGCCGATGGGCCAGACGATCGTCACGACGGACGAGATTCCCGATCCGCATGTGCTGCGCATCACGCTGACGCTCAACGGGAACACGATGCAGGACTCGAACACGGGTCAGTTGATCTTCGGCGTGCCGCGGCTGATCGAATTCATCACGACGAGCATTTCGCTCGAGCCGGGCGATGTCATCGCGACGGGCACGCCGGCGGGCGTCGGGTTTGCGCGGAAGCCTCCCGTGTATCTCAAGCCGGGCGACGTGATGGACGTGCACATCGAGAAGATCGGAGGCCTTGGCAATCCGGTCGCGTCGGCGCAATGATCGGACGGAACGCCCGCGCGATGGACGTCTGTCCGCCTCACGATCCCCCGCGGGTCTACGGCACCGCAGGCCGCGGTGTCACGAGCGCGATCGCGCGCTCGAGGATCTCGTCGCGTCCTGCTCGTAGGCCCGCGGCAGTCGGCGACACCGGGACCGTCGGCACGACGCCGACGCCGTGGTGCGGCGTTCCGTCTCGCTTCTGCACGAGCATGCCCGTCCAACTGATGCTGTAACCAGCCGGAAGCGTGAACGGATTCACATTGCCGTTGGTGCCCGCGCTCGGCTCCCCGACGATGTCGCCCAACCGGTAGGCTTCCACCGTGCCCAGCGTGCTCTCGGCATAGCTGATCGCGCCGCCGGCCGACAGAAAGACGATGCGCGCGGTGAAGCGAGGCGCAATCGGCCGGAGAGTCCACGCCCCATCGACGTATCCGACGCTCCGACGATCCGGCATCGTGATGATCGGTATCTCGAAGTGCGCGGAGTGAATGACGGTGTCGGTGAGATGGGCGAGGATCGCCGGCGTGCTCACCTGGCGCGGATAGCCGCGCATGTCGAACACGATCGAGCGCGCGGCCTCGAGCCGCGGGAGCGCCGCGGTGAAGTCCGCATCGGTGATTCGGCCGAGGTCGACGTACATCACGCCGGGGGCGAGGTCGGCGATCTTGGCGACGGCCGGCTCCTTGACCGGTATCCCCGGGCCGCGCGCGAGTCGAACATCGCGCGCGGTGTTGTCAGTCCCGCGAAGGCGCAGCGTGACGGGGTTCCCGTAGTCGCCGGTGAGTAGCGCACTGAGTGCGCGCGTACGCACCCACTGCGGCGTTGCACCGGAGGTGCGTTCGCTCTTTTCGGCGAGCAGGCTGTCGACACGACGGGTGTCCACGCTCAAGAGCTCGTCACCACGGCGCACACCCTTCGCCGCGGCCGAGTCACCAACTTGCGTGACGAACACGCGTCCCTCGGCCCAGCCGAGTTGAACGTCGGGGGCCGCGAGCCCACGTGCCGGCCCACCAACATTTCCGTGCCCGTCGTGCAACGCGGCGACCAGTCGCTCGAGCGTTTCTTGGAACGCGCTGGCGTCTCGATCGGTAGCCGCGGATCGCAGCGCCGCCGTGCGGGCGGCCTCCCAGTCGGTCTTGACGACGTCGAAGTACGGATAGAAGTGTTGGAAGACCGACCACGCGAGCGCGACATCAGCGAGTCGCGTCGCGCGATCGTTGGGGGCGAAGCGATCCGTCGTGGGCGTGGCTCGCGGCATCTTGAGCGAGTCGGGAACCGCGGTGTCTGCCGTGTAGAGCGCCAGAGGAATGCTGGCCGTCACACCACCCTCGAGCGCCACCGAAAGGGGCTTGGCTGGATCAGGAACAGTCGGCCGCGAGAGGACTATCTCGCCGGGGAATATCGTCGCGACGTCGAGGGGACGTCCGACCTCGGCGAGCGGAAGGATGACGCGTTCGCTCCGATAGATGTTGGGCTGGGCATTCGCCGCGACGACGCCACCCGACGGCACGCCAACGCCCTGGTGCCGCCAGAACACCACGTGCGTCGCTTCCGGCGGCTTGGGCGAAGTCGTTGGGATTGCCGTTCCCGTGCGCGCGAACACGATGCCTTGCGAGATGGGAGCAAAGAGCGCGCGCAGGGTGGCGGCGAGGCTGTCGGGGGTGGGCGCGCTCTCGACGGCACGAATGCCGTGGACCGCGAACGCGTCCCAATTCACGCGCACAGCGGCGGCGCTGGGATGAAAGAACCGCACATAGCCGAGCACGCGCGTGAACGCGGTGATGTTGGCCAGTCCGGCGGCCGCAAGCATGCGTGGTGGCTCGCGCGGAACGGGGATACGCGGCGTGAATGGCGGCGCCACGAAGTCGGCGACATTCTCGAAGCCGAAGTCCTGAGGTGCGGCGCCGCCGTCGGATTCGAGGCGAGCGTCATCGATCCAGAGCGACCCCGGCCCGAACGCGAGCGCGCCAACGAACAGCTGGCTGGCACTCGCCGGAATGTCGAGCGAGATGCTGACCTGCGCCCAGTCCGTGGTCCCGCGCACGGGAGTCGTCTGCGTGTTGATGAAGGCGACACTCCTATGGTTGGCATCGTCGGCGCGCGCCCACAGCATTCCACCACCGCCGCCGAGCGAGGCCGAACGAAGGAACACAGAAAAACGAATGCGATGCCCGATGAATGGCTGCGGGGAGAGTGTCGCGCTGACGTTGGCAAAGCCACTCGGCTCCTCATCCGAGTGGATGCGAATGCTCACTCGGCCGCCGTGCGCGACGGTGGTGTCGCGCGTGATCTGGAAGTCGCCGGGGTACTGGGCGGAGCTCATCCAGCGCACCGGCGGAGCCGAAAACTGCGCCGACGCGACAACCGGCAGTGTCGTGAGCGTCGCGGCAATCATGACGCCGGCGCGGCGGCAGATGAAATCTGGCATGAGCAACCTCGGGGGAATCTCGGGCTCGCTGAGTATTCACCCGGGCGAGGTCCGCCGGCAAGGCCGTGACGCGACCGCTGGGTCCCTACGAACTGCCGTGGAGCGCGTTCCGCATGCTGGTATGCACGGATTGGTCGTTAGTTTAGCAACGTCTGAACGACGCCTTAGAACGCCACGCGCATCCGAAAGCCGAGCGCCCAGACGAAATCCTCGCTCGGGTTGAGCGCCGGGTTGCACACCAACTGCACGTCCGGCGTAAGTGCGAGGTGCTCCGTCAGGTGAAATCGATAGAACACCTCTTCGGTGTACTGATGCCGCAGTGCGCGATCGCTTGGTCGCGCCCAGCCCGTCCCGAGGCCAAGCAGGTCGGAAGCGAATCGCGACGGCCGCCACCCGAAGCCCGCGGAAAGATTCGCATCGACGAACCACCCCAAGGACCGTCCGCCGCGAAGAAAGACGAGAAAGTTCTCGCCCGAAGAGAACGCGGCCTGATCGGAACGGCAGCGCGCACGGCTGTGATCGCGGGAATCGCGACCGCGGTCTCGAACAAGGTTGGGCGCCAGCAGGACGCAGCGCATCGCGCGGCCGCGGCGGGCGAAGGCGCATCATCCGATCGAATCGCTCAATTGGAGCGACTGACCAAACTCAAGGATTCCGGAGCGCTGACCGAGGACGAGTTCGAGCGCGAGAAGGCGAAGCTGCTCGGCGGCTGACGATGTGCGCTGTCCCATGAGAGAGGCATTCGCCATCTCTCATGGGCGGTGAGTCATACACGCGCTGGGCGTATCTCCACGCGCTCAGGGTCGGCGAGCCCAACGCACCCGGCGGCGTCGACTCCAACGGTGTGCAGATAGAAATAGAGATCCGAGCTGTCGGCCGCCGCCATCACGGGCGACGGCGCCGAGACGATCAGCAGCTTTCCGCACTGTCCCATCCAATCGATGTGCCGGTGGCCGTGCATGACCACCGCGCGGTCGGCGACGCGTTGGAGATGCCGCGTGAACCAGTTCCCGTTGATCAGCGTCGTGCCGATCCGCTCGGCCAGCGCGTGGCCGAGCTTGGGGTGTTCGACGATGTGATGGTGCAGCGCCACGATCCAGCAGGCTCGCGGATACGCCGCCATCGCCGCGTCGAGCGCGTGCGCTTGCTCGATCGGCATGAACCCGAGGGCGTTCGTGAACGAGAAGTGCGTCTCGGCGTTGGAATTCAGGACGACGATGCCGAGGCCGTCCTCGCGCTCGGGCGGTCTGACCATCGGAAAGAGCGACGTCCATGCGGCGTTCGTTCGCTTCGCGAGCCGGCGCGACCCGCGGTCGGCGAACGCGATCATGTCCTGGGCACTCGGCGCGAGCATCTCGTCGACGGTGTCGCCCAAACGCTTCTCGCCGGCGCCCACGACGCGAACGCGCGCGCCCTGCAGCGCGGCCAGCGCCGACACGGTCCGCATCTGACGGAGCCGCATCTTGGGGCTCGTCGGCAGATCGAGCCGAGCGGGGTTCGCGCGGTCCACGACATTCAGATCATGGTTGCCCGGGAGAGCGACGATGAGCGGAGTCAGGCGCGGAAAGCCGTCGAGCGCGTCGAGCAGCTCGGCCCACTCGGCTGACGTTCCCGCGTCCGTCAGGTCGCCGGTGATCAGGATGGCGTCGAGCGGCTCACGCCGGTGGATCTCGTCGAGGCGCTGGAGCATCGCGATGAGCCGATCGTTCCCGCGCGGCCCGGCCCGGCCGCTGCCGAGTCTGAACCCGTAGCGCTCGCCCACGACGTGAATGTCCGAGAGATGCGCAACCCGCCACGAGCGCACGAATTCGCGCCGCGACCGGAATGCGATGCGCTCGCGCGGCTGCGGCATCGTCGCGTCGGCGAGTCCCCACACGAGTGCGGCGACCGCGAGGTACGCGGCCGCCACGACGGTGGCATTGGCCAGCGCGGTGAGTGTGAGCCAGTGCGGCGTTCGCAGATCGGCGAGCGTACCGATCCATCGCGTCGATGGCCAGACGAGGCGGAGCACCAACAGCGAGAGGGCGCAGATGATCAGTCCCGACAGGGCCGAGGCAATCGCGCGGGCCCGCGCACGCTTCGTTTCGCTGGCCTCCGCGCCGACCAAGCGCGCTGCCACGTGCAACAGGCCTTCGCGCCAAGCGACGTAGCCGGGCTGAATCGCCATCGCGTTCAGCGACCAGAAGCTGCTCTCCACGACGCGCAGCAGACGACGCCCGCCATACCAGGCCAACAGAAGGAGCGCGACAGCGAACACTGCCGCGCCAATGCCGTAGACGCCCGGCGTCGACGAGAGCGTGCCGAGCCACATCGTCGCGAGGAGTGGAGCAAGGCCAAGCAGGACAGCGGGAAGGACGATGAGCAGCAGCAGCGCGGCGCCCATCTTCGGAAGGCTGACCTCGGCCAGGAGGTTACCGGCGATCGCGAGGAGCGATCTCCGCTCCGGACTCGAGTGGTCGTTCTCGATGTCGCCGTCGCGCGGATCGACCAACGGCGGCCGGTGACGGTCCAGTATTCCCACGACCCGCGAAGCGCGCGGCATACGTCGAGGGGGCGCAAGACACGTGCGTGGGCAGGTCAATACTCTCGAGACGCCGTGTAGCGCGATGAGGCCCAACGCCCAGAGCCGCGAGCCGGTAGCGGTGAGCGATCAGCCCCTCGGTCACTCGGAGAAGCGGCTCATGGCTCGATGCTACCGGCCCAAGGCTCTCCGCTCGAGCGCACCTTCCACATCGCGATGTAGACAACGGGCAAACGCCCAGAGCCGCGAGCCGGTAGCGGTGAGCGATGAGCCCTTGTTCACTCGGAGAACCGGCTCATGGCTCCATGCTAGTTGGCCCAAAGCTCTGAGCTCGAGCTCACTTTCTACATCGAGACGCGGTGTCTCGCGATAGAGCCCACGCCGAGAGCCGCGAGCCGGTAGCCGTGAGCGATGAGCCCCTCGTTCATTCGGAGAACCGGCTCATGGCTTCATGCTAGCGGCCCAAAGCTCTGAGCCCGAGCTCACCTTCCACATCGCGATGTTTGATGTGCGCGCGATGTAGACGACGGGCCAACGCCGAGAGCCGCGAGCCGGTAGCGTTGAGCGGTTAGCCGCTACTCGTTTTCCTCGAGTAGCCGCTGCCGGTAGACGTACGTCATCCGCCGGATCTCCACGATCTCCGCCGACAATCGCCGCCAGTCGCGCTCGACCAGCACCTTCCGATCGCGGGCACTCAAGAGGTGATACTCGGTTTCCGACGCCGATTTGATGCTGATGGCGAGAAAGCGGGCGAACTCCCGTGCGCTCGGCGCCGAGCATCCCTCGACCATGTTGGCGGCCACCGAGTGGGCGGCGCCGGTGAGCTGGGAGCGAAGCGTGCTCAGTTCTCGGCGGCGGAACCGTTGCGCGACGCCGTGGATGGTGATCGCCAGCGCGTGCGCCCGCCGCCAGATCTCAAGTCGATGGTAGTCTCGCATCCCGCACTCTGCCACCGGCGGCGATGCGCAGCACCATCGCGCCAACGCCTCCGGAACCAAACGGCCGCGATACTCCGGCAGCGGAATCGGCTCATCGCTCGAGGCTAGCGGCTCGCGGCTCTGGGCGTTGCCCGTTGTCTACATCGCGATGCAAACATCGCGATGTGGAAGGTGAGCTCGGGCGGAGAGCTTTGGGCCGCTAGCATGAAGCCATGAGCCAGTTCTCCGAGTGAACAAGGGGCTCATCGCTCACCGCTAGCGGCTCAATGCTCTCGGCGTGGGCCCAGCTTCTACATCGCGATGCCGACCGCTGCGCCCTTTCTTTGAGCCGGACAGGCTACATATTCATTGAAAACCGTCTCCGGATCTCCGATGTCCTCGACCCGACGCGATTTCCTTCAAGTCTCCGCCTCCACTGCCGCCGCACTCGCGCTTGGGCCGCTCGCACGCGACGCTGGCGCCGAGCTGCCGCCGGCATTTGCCGCCGGTCCGCTTCAGCCGAAAGCGATTCGCGCCCGGCCGGTGCACTTGAGCAAAGTTCGAATCACGGGTGGCCCGCTCAAACAGGCACAGGACGTCACCGCGAAATACCTGCTCTCGCTCGAGCCGGATCGCATGATGGCGTACTACCGCCTCCGCGCGGGATTGGCCCAGAAGGCGCAGCCCTACGGCGGTTGGGACGGCGGCGGACGAAATCTCACGGGACACATCGCGGGGCACCATCTGTCCGCCGTGAGTCTCATGTATCTCGCGACGGGCGACGAGCGCTTCAAGCAGCGCGCCGACTACCTCGTGCGCGAGCTCAAGGAAGTGCAGGACAAGAACGGCGATGGCTATCTCAGCGCCCTCGAAGGTGGACGCGAAGCGTGGGCTGCCGTCTCCAAGGGCGACATCCGCTCCGGCGGCTTCGATCTCAACGGCCTGTGGTCGCCCTGGTACACCCTGCACAAGACCTTCGCCGGACTGCGCGACGCGTACCGGCACACCGGCAACAAGACGGCGCTGGAGGTCGAGACCAAATATGCCGCCTGGGCGGAGGGCGTGCTCAAGCCGCTCAGCGACGTGCAGATTGCGAAAATGCTCAACACCGAGCACGGCGGCATGAACGAGGTGCTGTCCGACCTCTACGTCGACACCGGCGACAAGCGGTGGCTCGACCTGTCGCTGCGCTTCGAGCACCACGAGTTCACCGACGCCCTCAAGCGCCACCAGGACAACCTCGCCGGCAAGCACGGCAACTGTCAGATCCCAAAGCTGATCGGCTCGGCCGCGCGCTACGCGTACACGGAGGATGCCGGCGACCTCATGGCCGCGTCATTCTTCTGGGACCGCGTCACGCAGCACCACAGCTACGCCACCGGCGGGCACGGGCTCGCCGAGTACTTCGGCGTCGCCGACCAACTGAGCCCGCGCGTCGACGGCCGCACCTGCGAGTCGTGCAACGAGTACAACATGCTCAAGCTCACGCGGCGGTTGTTCTCGTTCCGGCCCGACGCGTTCTACTCGGACTATCACGAACGCGCTCTCTTCAACCACGTGCTCGCGTCGATCGATCCGGACAGCGGTGCGACGTCGTACATGGTGCCCGTCGGGCGCGGCGTGCAGCAGGAATACCAGAACATGCAGCAGAGCTTCACCTGCTGCGTCGGCACCGGCATGGAAAGCCACGCGCTGCATGCCGACGGCGTCTACTCCGAGTCGGACGACACCGTGTGGGTCACGCTGTTCGTGCCGTCGACGGCGCAGCTCGCGCTGGGCAACGCAACGATCACGCAGGAGACGAGCTTCCCCGACGGCGACGCGGCGAAGCTCACGCTCACGCTGCCAAAGCCGAAGGAATTCACGCTGGCGATTCGGCGGCCGTCGTGGGCGGGGGACGGATTCACCGTCAAGGTGAACGGAACGTCCGTCGAGCAGCCGTCACTCGCCAGCCTGCGCGCCGGCGCGGCGGGTGGCCGCAACATGGGTGATGACGACCACGGCGTGCCGCAGCCGAGCACCTTCGTGGACCTCAAGCGCACGTGGAAGACGGGCGACACGGTGGAGCTCACGATCCCGAAGACCGTGCGACTCGAGACGACGCCCGACAACAAGTCGGTCGCCGCGATCATGTGGGGTCCGCTCGTTCTCGCGGGTGACCATGGCCCGCGTCGCGAAGGGCGCGCCGCCGCGGCCGCCGCGCCGCCGGTGCCAGTCCTCGTCGCGGGTGGACGCGCGGTGTCCGAATGGGTGGTACCGACCGGAAGTCGCCCGGGTGATTTCCGTGCGAGTCAGGTCGCACGAGCGCCGTCGGCGCCGGGCTCGCCGGCGGATGTCTCCCTCGCACCGTTCTACCGCACGCAGCAGCGCACCTACAGCGTCTACTTCGACGTGCTGACGCAGGCCGAGTTCGACGCGCGCGTCGCGGCGCTCACGGCCGAGCAC
>Ga0326726_10006828_pt1 | contig 10262 bp, 8 predicted proteins | sample MHFenrmetagenome_2_FD_207603 | JGI IMG/M metagenome (GOLD analysis project Ga0326726, IMG submission 207603) | Lab enriched peat soil microbial communities from Michigan Hollow, Ithaca, NY, United States - MHF15MN | ecosystem: Environmental > Terrestrial > Soil > Wetlands > Peat | place: USA... | reverse complement strand
GTGCTCGTCGGCGAAGAGCTTGAGCATGACGAGCGCCCGGACCCTCGGCAGGAGCTCCTCCTGCGAGAACGGCTTGGCGATGAAATCCGTGACGCCCTCGGCCTGAGCCCGCATCTTCTCGGCCGCGGTGGCCATCCCGGTCAGCATCACGACGGGAAGAAGGCGCGTGCCCGGATCGGCGCGGATCGCCTCGAGCACGTCGTGGCCGCTGCGGTCGGGCAGGTGGAGGTCGAGAAGGACCAGGTCGGGCGGCTCCGCCCGAATCCGGGCGAGGCCGTCCTCGGCCGTCGAGGCCTCCTCGACGGCGTAGCCGATCGGCCCCAGCAATCGCCGGAGAAGTCGACGGACGTATTCGTCGTCGTCGACGACCAGGATGCGAGCGGTTTGGGGTTCTGTGAACAACACGCGAATAGACCGGCTGGCGTTGACCAAAAGTATAGCAGGGTGCCGGACCGGGCCGTCGTCCGACCCTCAGGACGGTTCGGCGTCTCTCCGGGGCAGGGGCGTGGGCACGGGGGAGACCGGCACTCGCTTTCCGGTCTTGTGGCGCTCGTCGCGGGCCACCGCGCCCAGCGCGCGCGAGTCCTGGGGATTGGGCGACGTGCGCGGCCTGGGCGTCGGGCCGAGCAGCCGGATCTCGTCCACTTCCTTCTCCCCGATCGAGTAGACCCTGCCATCGGTGGTCGTGAAGATGAAGCGGCCTTCCTTGAGAAAAGGCGGCTCCTTCAGGCGGTATACGGTGCCGTCCTTCAACCGCATCCGGGCCGGAACCTCAGCGGGAGGCTCGACGAGCGCCGCGGCGACGAGCAGGCACAACGCGAGACTCCTCATGCGCTCCAAGGATACGCGCACCCGGCGCCGCCCGGAAGCCCGCCGCCGCGGCGATCCGCCGCGTGAGCGTCGGAATGGCAGCCGTCTCGAGCCGGGCGGCGGTAAACCAGCGGAGCAGTTTCGAATTTCGAATTTCGAGCTTCGACCTTCGTGCGTCGCGAGCGCCGTAAACGCGTATTTCCAGCCGGCGGTGGACGATGGTGTGCTGCGTCACAGCCGGAACGGCGCCGGGATCGACCTCGAGCCCGAGGCCGGCGAGCGCGCGACCGAGGCCTCGGAGCGCCGCGGCCGCCGAGCGGCCCTCGGCCGATGGAAATTGCCACAGGCCGCCGAGCAGCGCGGCGTCGCTGCGCACGAGCAGGGCCGCGCCCCGGCGTACGGCGCAGGCCGCGGCCACGTGAACGCGCGAGACGGCCGGCCGCGGCTTCCTGCGCGGAAAGCGCGCGACGGCGCCCCGCCGCCGTGCCACGCAGAGCGAGGCGACCGGGCACTCGCCGCAGACCGGCCGCTTCGGCAGGCAGACGAGCTGGCCGAGGTCCATGAGGGCCGCGGTCACGTCGCCCGGCCGGCCGCGGGCGACAAGAGCCCCGGCGCGCGTCTTCACGGCCCGCGTGTGAGCCCGGCTGCCGGCCGTGCCGGAGATCGCGTCCAGGCGCGAGAGGACGCGCGTGACGTTGGCGTCTGCGGCGGGCTCCCGCGCGCCGAAGGCGAGCGAGGCGACCGCCGAGGCCGTGTACTCTCCGAAGCCGGCCAGCGCCCGAAGGGCTTCCGGATTCCGCGGCAGCCGGCCCGCGTGCCGTTCCATCACGTCCCGCGCCGCCCGGCGGAGGTTGCGCGCACGGGCGTAGTAGCCGAGCCCCGACCACGCCGCGAGAACCTGCTCCTCGGTCGCCCGGGCGAGCGCGGGCAGATCGGGGAAGCGCCGGAGGAACGCCTCGTAGCGGCCGCGAACGGCCTCGACGGTCGTCTGCTGGAGCATGACCTCCGAGACCCAGATCCGGTACGGATCGCGCGTTCCGCGCCAGGGCAGCTGCCGCCGCTGCCGGCGAAACCAGGCCAGGAGTTTCGCGCGGACGAGGTCCCGCCGGAGCGCCGTCGTCAGGAGACCGTCACGTCCGATCTCGGCGCGATCCACCCGGGCTCCTTCATCAGGTTCCGGATGAAGGCCTTCTCGGTCTCGTTCGGGAGCACCTCGTCCGCGTGTTTCGCGTAGGCCTCGGGGGAGAGCAGTTCGCCCGTGATCGAGTACGTCTTGCCCGCGAACTCGCCGATCGAGCGGTGAAATTTCATGTCGGGAGCCTGGAGCGGTGCCGCGCCCGGGGGGAGCAGCTTGCTGATCGACTCGAGGAGCTTCTCGGCCTCCTGCCGGTAGAGCTCGCGCGAGAGCTCGTTCAGGTGCGCCTTGTCGGGCTCCGCGGTCTGTTTCGCCTCGTCGTAGCGGCCCTTGACGCCCCACACGTAGAACCACTCCGCCGACGAGGACGAGTCCTTGCCGAACAGGTCATACGCGGTCGAGAGCCACTTGTTGACGTACTTCTGGAGGAGAGCCGGCGGAACGCGGTTGGCCTTCACGATGCGCTGGAGCCCCATGTGGCCCGTGCCCAGGTGGAAGCCCTCCTCGCGGAGCATGGGCCCCATCGAGCGGGCGAGCGGCGCGAAGCCGGACGTCGAGAGCATGTTGAGCTGGAACTTGCCGTCGCGGTCGACGAACTCGGTGTAGGTGAAGAAGTCGACCCAGTTGTCCACGTCCACGTTGAAGGACCCGAGGAGGCGGTTGTTCTGAAAGGAGCGCCGCTCGAGGAGCTTGCGGGCCTCGATCTTGCCCGTCTCCCCGAATTCGTTCACGAGGAGGTGGCACATCTGCCACCCGTGGCGCATCTCCTCGACCATGATGCGGCAGCAGCTGTCGGTGTCGTAGTCGGACGGAGACGTCGCGAGCAGGTTGCGCTGCTGCTCGACCGATGCGAACTCCGTGTCCCCCTGGTAGACGATGAGGTTCAACAGGGCGTCGCGAATCTGCTGGTACGGGATCTGCGTGACCCGCTCCCACTTCTTCTGGCCGCGGAAATCGCCGTACTCGATCTCGTCGGTCCGGATGTCTCCATATTTCGCCTCGAACTGGTAGTCGGCATACCTGGGCAGGTGCAGCCCGATGTCGCCCTGCCAGGCGCGAAACGCGTCGATCCAGTCGTCGAACGTGGCGATCTTCTTCATGACTCCCTCGAAACCCGTATCATATCGGGAATATGCCGCTCGAGATCGACTGGGAGGGCCTCGTCGTGGCCTTCGAGAGCCGGTCCCACAAGATCACGCACTTTTTCGACCGGCAGACCGGAGACGTCGTCCAGGTTCTGGAGCGCGACGCCGAACGGCACGCCGCGCTCGCCGGCGACCCGCGCTACGCGGCCCTCCCGAAAGACGGCGGCGAACGCTCGCGCGGCGACCTCGAGGACTTCGCGTCGCACTGCGAGGACCAGGCCTGCCGGGGGGACCTCGCGGCGGCGCTTGCCGCCGCCGACGCTGCCGCGGCGTTTCGTTCGGCGCTGCTCAAGCACCCGAAGGAGGAGTCGCACTTCTTCCAGTTCAAGGAGCGGCGGGCGAGGGAGCGAGCCGTACAGTGGTTGAAGGGGCAGGGGATCGCAAAGTAAATTCGAAATTCGAGATTGAATCAGGCTCGAAGCGTCAGGATGCCGAATCGGTCGGGGACGTGGAAATCCGGGGGGTCGGCGAGCGTCGGCGACCAGGCCGTGAACTCATCGACGCAACCGCGGTCGATCCTGAAAAAGTTGGCGCGCCAGCGGGAGGGCCGCGGGCCCACGCAGAGCTCGCCGAGCGGAATCCTGACGCTCGCCGACCAGCGGCCCCTGCCGCGGGTCACGCGGGCCGCGAACCCGGCGCAGTCCCAGGCGGTCTCGACGCGCATCGTCGCCCGCGCGAGATCGGGGGACGCGACGCGGGCGTCGAAGAGCGCGCCGAGCGGGTTGACCTCGAACTCGTAATAGAGCCGCGGGGGGTCTTGCGGCGAAAGAAAGATCTCGACGACGTCCTCCTCCCAGAGGGGCGCGTCGCGCCGCGTGTGCGTCGCGACGACGCCGTCGTCCCGCCCGTCGAAGCGCACGCAGAGCTCGGCTCCCCGCAGGGCGAGGCGCAGGGCGGTCTTGAGCCGGGGCGGCGCGCCGGTCCGCGCGTCACGGAGGAAGACCGGGGGAAGGGCCACGAGCCGGTCGGTTGGCCCGAGGGAAGGGACGTGGAGCTCGGGGACGGGAGGCATCGGGAGGCATTGTGGCGCATGGGAGGTTCGAAGCGGAGCGAGGGTCCGAGGTCATCCTGGGCGAAGCGAGGGATCCCTTTGGGAGCCGCACCAGGACTGCAAAGGGATCCCTCGGGCCTGCGGCCCTCGGGATGGCCCGGCCGCCGCGCTCACGCGCGCGGCCGGGTCACTTGAAATTCCAGGCGCGGAAGAGGTTGAAGCCGATGTAGACGTTTTTCGCGGGCTGGCCGAACGGCACGGCCTGGATGTACTCGTCGACGGTGGTGTTGCGCTGGCTTCCCGCGAAGAACGCGAAGCGGTGGCGCAGGAGCGACTTCTCGACGGTGACGGCCCAGCCCACGCCGTTGGAGTTCACCTTGGAGAGGCGAGGCGTCACCTCGGCGTGCACGGTGATCGAGTGCGTGATCGCGATCGAGGCGGCGATCGGCACGTTGAAAACGTTCTCATAGAGACCCGAGCACTGGTAGGGGCGAGAGGGCACGGAAGGGTCCGTAAGCAGGACGCAGGACTGGTCTCCCGGCAGCGGGGCGGTCAGGAGCACGTCGAACTGGTTGGTCCGCTGCAGGTAGGTCGGAACCGCCGTGATGCGGACGTACTGTCCGAAGGAATACGCCAGGACGGCCTGCGCGAAGAAGCTCGACTTCGGGCTGGCCACGCCCGGTTGGGTGCGCCAGTCTTCGCCGAGGCGCAGCGACGCGGCGAACCCCCCGGCCTGCGGCAGTTCGTACTGGGCCGAAGCCTCGTAGGTGTTGAGGTCCGCGGAGCGGTAGATTCCGGCGTTCAGGTTCTTGACCGGCGCATACCAGAGGCCGAAGCCCCATGTGTTGCCGCTGTCGAGCGTGAAGAAGTTGTTGATGTCGCCCTCCTGAACTCGCTGGTTGAATCGGTGAGTGACGAGGAAGGTGAGCGTGCGCGCGCTCGGCACGTCCACCGACGGCAGGGCGATGATGACGTTGGACTCGATCGGCCGGAAGGCGACCGGCTCCTTGAGCGCCTCGAGAGGCGATGGAGCCGGGGTGGGTGCCGGCGTCGGCGCGGGAGGCGCCGTGTCCTGTCCCGCCAGTCGACCGTGCACCGACAGCAAGATGCCGAGAGTTGCAAGAAACCGCCCGCTTTTGCGCATGCGTCTCTCCTCCAATCCTGGCGTTAGCTTATGGGAAGAGAATCGGGCGGCGCCCGCGTCTTACGAGCTTTTCAGGTTACGGGCGGGCTGTCGAGAACCTCGCGAACCTTGCGCGCCAGGGCCTCCGGCGTGAACGGCTTGGACAGAAAGGCGGTCCCCTGCGGGAGGATGCCCTGCTGGCTCATCGCCGCGTCGGTGTACCCGGACATGTAGAGGACCCGCATGCGGGGCCGGCTCGCGGCGAGCACGCGCGAGAGCTCCCGGCCGTTCATCCCCGGCATGATGACGTCGGTCAGGAGCAGCTCGATCGGTGCTTCGTGGCGCTTCGAGATGGCGATCGCCTCGGCGGGGCTGGCGGCCGACAGGACCCGGTAGCCCTTGAGGCGCAGCAGTTTCTCGACCAGCCGCCGGACCTCCGGCTCGTCCTCCACGAGGAGCACGAATTCCGTGCCGGGCGCCGCGTCCCGGGCCGGCGGCGGGGCCGTGCGGTCCTCGAGGGGCTCCTCGCACCGGGGCAGGTAGATCTTGAACGTCGTGCCGTGTCCCGGCTCGCTGTAGACCCAGATGGACCCGCCGCTCTGCTTGACGATGCCGTAGGTCGTCGAGAGCCCGAGCCCCGTTCCCTTGCCGTGCTCCTTCGTCGTGAAGAACGGTTCGAAGAGGCGCGCCTGGAGGTCCGCGTCCATCCCGACTCCGGTATCCGAGACGGCCAGCATCACGTGCGGCCCGGGGTGCACCGTGGCGTAGTAGCCGGCGAATTTTTCGTCGAGCTCGACGTTGGCGGTCTCGAGGGTCAGGCGCCCGCCGCGGGGCATCGCGTCGCGGGCGTTGACGACGAGGTTCAGGATCGCCTGCTCGATCTGGCCGGGGTCGGCCCGGGTTCGCCAGAGCTCGGGGTCGAGCGCGGTCGTCAGCTCGACGTCCTCGCCGATCACCCGCCGCAGCATCCGCTCCATGCCGGTGATCACGGCGTTCAGGTCGAGCACGCGGGGCTCGAGGACCTGACGGCGGCTGAACGCGAGCAGCTGCTGGGTCAGCGCCGCGGCGCGGTTGCCGGCCTGCCGGATTTCTTCCGCGCTCTCCCGGGACGGGTCGCCCGGCGGAAGCTCGCGCAGCAGGAGCTCGCTGTAGCCGGCCACGGCGGTGAGCAGGTTGTTGAAGTCGTGGGCGATGCCGCCCGCCAGCCGTCCGACGGCCTCCATCTTCTGGGACTGGAGGAGCTGCTCCTCGAGGCGGCGGCGCTCCGTCATGTCGAAGACCGTGCCGAGCAGGACCTCCTCGCTCTCGTCGTCGGAGTGCAGGAGGGAAACGTTCTCGACGATCCAGATGAGGGCCCCATCCTTGCGCCGGGCCTGGTTTTCGAAGTTGACGAGGCTGCCCTCGTGGCGCAGGCGCTCGAGAAACTGCTCGCGGGCCTCGCGGTTGGCGTAAAACGCCGAGCCGGGCTGCGCCATGGCGTCGGCCGGGGAGGCGTAGCCCATCATCTGCGCGAACGCGCGGTTGCACTCGAGCAGGCGCCCGTCCGGGGTCGAGCGGTAGACGCCGGCGAGGTTGCGCTCGAAGAGAAGCCGGTAGCGCTCCTCGGACTCGCGGATTTCCGCCTCCATGCGCTTGCGGCCCGTGATGTCGCGCAGGACCGCCTGCGAGCCGACCTGGCCTTCGAACTCGACGGGCGTGACGCGCAGCTCGACGGCGAACGTGGTGCCGTCGCCGCGCAGGCCGACGGCCTCGTACAGCTCGGGCGCGGGCCGGCCCGCGACGCGGTGCTGCACGATTTCCTCGACCTGCTCGCGGGATCCGGGCGCGAAGAAGATGGTGACGGGCACGCCGAGGAGCGGTTTCTGGTAGCCGAACATCTCGACGCAGGCGGGGTTCGCGTAGGCCACCCGGCCGTTGACGCTGACCGCCACGGCTTCCTGGGTCTGCTCGAGCAGCACGCGGTAGCGCGCGTCCCGGTCGGAGATCTCGCGGTAGTGGCGCGCCTTGAGCGCGCGCCGCCACGCATGGCTGGTTCCCACCAGGGCCGCGAAGAGGCCGGCCGCGCCGCAGAGGATCCAGAGCGTGTGGTGTCGCGATTCGGCGAGGGCCGAGTCGCGGTCGACCTCGACGACGATCGCCCAGCCGATCTCGGGGATGCGGCGGGTCGCGGCGAGCACGGCGTGGCCGCGGCCGTCCGTGAACTCGCCGCCCGCGCGCGGGCCGGCGAAGGCGGCGGCCGCGAACGTGGAGCGGTCGGACGCCGGCAGCCGGAAGGCGTCTCCGGCTTCGCCGGCCCGCCCCGGCGAGACGACCAGGTACCGGTCGGCTTCCGCGACGACGACGAAGAGGCGCTCGGGCGTCGACGACTCGGATCGCGGGAACAGGTCGGCCAGGGCGCGGCGGGCGTCCACGACGAGGGCAACGGCGCCCGCGGCCTCGCCGGCCAAGTCGAGCACGGGTTCGGCGATCTCGAGATCGAGGCCGTCCGACCCGGCGGGCGCCACGCGCGACACGACGGCGTGCCGCTCGCGGATTGCCCCGCGCAGAGGAGCGAGCGCGTCGGGGCCGGCGGCCCCGGCGCCCGTCGAGACGAGCACGTTTCCCAGCCGGTCCGCCACCGTGACGACGGCGCCAGGCTCGGTCCGCGCCGCCTCGTCCAGGTCGCCGCGCACGAGGACGGCCGGGTCCGGAAGCGCCGGAGGCCGCCCGGCGGTGCCGCGCGCAAGAAGCGCGCTCACGGTTTCGAGCCGGCCGAGCAGGTGGGCCTGCTCGTGCCACTGGTCGAGAGCTCGTCCCGCGAGGGCGAGCCGGTCGTCGGCGGCGAGCGAGAGCCGCGACTGCCAGCCGGCGCGGGCGGTCCGGTCCTCCCGGGCGATCGCGAGCGCCGCGATGCTCGCCAGGGCGATCCCGGTGACGAGCCATGCGGCGAGCAGCCAGCCGGGCAGCGCGTCGGGCTCGGGCTTGCGCGGAGAATTCGAGGCGCTCATGCCTCAGGCCCGCAGCAGGGCTGCGCCCCAGTGCAGGCCCGCGCCGAGGGCCGTGAAGCCGACGAGGTCGCCCGGGTGCACGCGGCCCGCCGCCTTCGCCTCGTGAAAGACGAGGGGCAGCGTGGCCGCCGTCGTGTTGCCGTACTTCTGGATGTTGTGGAAGACCTGCCCGTCGGAGAGTCCGAGGCTCTTCTGCGCGGCTTCGTTGATGCGCAGGTTGGCCTGGTGCATCAGAAGCAGCGAGAGGTCCGAGAGCTCGCACCCGTGGAGCGACAGGAGCTCGCGAACGATCTCGGGCATCGCCGTGGTCGCCAGCCGGAAGACCTGGCGGCCCTCGACGATCGGCACGGTCCGGTTGTCCTCGCACATCTCGGGCGAGAAATAGGGAAAACTCGCCGATCCGCCGCCCGGCACGTACAGCTTGTCCCAGTGGCTCCCGTCGGTGCGCATCAGGAAGCCCGCGAACCCCCGGCCGTCGTCCGCGTCGTGCGCCTCGAGGACGAAAGCGCCCGCGCCGTCGCCGAAGATCACGGCGCGGTCCCGGTGGGCGGTGCCCCAGGCGCGCCCCTGCGCGGAGACGGGCCCCTCGGCTTCGCCGAAGAGCACGGCCCAGTCGGCGTCGCTCCAGGGAAAGAAGGACGCGTGGCACTCGGCCCCGACGAGCAGGATCCTGCGCGCCCCGCCCGAGCGGATGAAGGCGTCGCTGATCTGCAGGCCGGACAGGAAGCCGGCGCACTGCATCCGGATGTCGATCGCGTGCGTCCGGTCGAGCCCGAGCGCCCGGGCGAGCAGGCCGCCGTTGCCGGGAAAGTAGTGGTCGGGCGTCATCGTGGCGAAGACGATCAGGTCGAGGTCGCCGGGCTCGAGCTTCGCGTCGGCGAGGGCCCGCCGGGCGGCCTCGGCGCCGAGCACGGAGGAGGACTGGCCGCGCCGGGCGAAGTGCCGTTGCCCGATTCCCGTTCGCTGCCGGATCCACTCGTCGGTCGTGTCCATGAGCAGCGACAGGCGCTCGTTGGTCACGACGCCCTCCGGCACGAACATGCCGGAGCCGCGAACGATCATTCGGACCGGGGGCACGGACCGGATCTTACCGGAGGGGCTTACTGGAGCGGCGTGAGATCCGTGATATCGATGTCGCCGGTCACGTCGGCGGCCGCGGCCCAGCCGAAGACGGTCATGCCGGCGGGAACGTCGAGGCGGACGCGGCCGGCAGGCTGGTTCGTCACGCCGAGGATGGCAAACGGCGAGCTGACGACCCCGGCCGACTGCGCGGCGAGGTCGACGTTGAACTGGCCCGCCGACGTGCCGTCGGCGCGCAAGCCGGTGACGGTCACCGTTCCGGCCGCCCCCGAGTTGTAGAGCAGCAGAAGGCCGGTCCGTGTCGCGGTCTGCGGCAGGCCGATCGCGAACGCGGACTTCCCTCCGGCGATCCCGGTGGACGAATCGATCGCGTTGGCGAAGGTGCCGTAGTCTCCGGCGGCGAGGTGGGTCGAGACCCGGGCGGACGCGGCGACCGCGACGTTCGAGGAGAGAACGAGCGATCCCTGGCCGGCGGCGATGGCGAAGAGGGCGGAGAGGACGTTCGGGACGGCCAGGGTCTGCAGGGGTGCGAGGGTGACGGTGGCCGTCGGCGGCGCTCCACCGGCGCCGACTGCGTAGAACGCGACCGAGACGTCGGCGCTCGTGTCCGTGGAAGGATTGGAGAGGTACAGGTCCGAGACGAAGCTCGCGTCGCCGTTGGCGAAGGAGCCGACCCAGGGAATCACGGACCCGGCCGCGGCCGCGGCCGGCAGCGCCGGGGCGATGTCGTTGGTCCCCCCGTCGAGGACCAGGACCGAGGCCTGCAGGGTCCCGTCCGTGACCGCCACGCGGACCGCGTCGCCCGGCTCGGCCGCCTCGCCGAAGGCCGAGGACGCCGGGCTGAAGATGAACGACGTGTTCTTGGCGACGTCGAAGGCCTGCGTCCCGCGCTGCGTCCCGTCCGGAGCGAAGAGCGTCAGCGTCGCCTTCGCGTCGACGAGCGAGTAGAGGTTCAGGATCGAGAGCCCGGAGTCCGAGGCCCCCGTGAAGA
>Ga0326726_10006827_pt1 | contig 10263 bp, 9 predicted proteins | sample MHFenrmetagenome_2_FD_207603 | JGI IMG/M metagenome (GOLD analysis project Ga0326726, IMG submission 207603) | Lab enriched peat soil microbial communities from Michigan Hollow, Ithaca, NY, United States - MHF15MN | ecosystem: Environmental > Terrestrial > Soil > Wetlands > Peat | place: USA... | reverse complement strand
GCAGCAAGCCGAGGGCCTGACATTGCTGCTCATCTCCCACGAGCTCGCGCTGGTCTATCAGCACGCGGATACGGTGCTCTGCCTGTCCGCGGGCCACCGCACGGCCTTCATCGGAGCGCCGGTCGACGTGCTCACGCCGGGTCGATTGCGGGAGGCGTACCGCGCCCCGCTCAAGTTCCACGTGCATGACGACCATTTCTCCTGAGACGCTCGCGCTCCCGGTCGCCATGGCCGTGGCGGCGGGGCTCGTCGGCTGCTTCGCCGTGATGCGGCGCATGACGCTCGCCTCCGACGCGATCTCGCACGTCGCCCTACCCGGCATCGGCATGGCGCTCGCGCTGCGGATCAACCCCGTGCTCGGAGGGATCGCCGCGCTGGTCGTCGGCACCATCCTGGTCTGGGGATTGGAGCACAAGACGCGGCTGCCGACCGAGGCAGTCATCGGGGTGGTGTTCTCCGCGGCGCTCGCGGTGGGGAGTATGCTCGCGTCCGGGGAGGAGCTGATCGAGGCGCTGTTCGGCGCCCCGCATCGTCCCGGCGCCCTGGAGCTGGTGCTGGGATGCGCCGGCGCCGTCCTGGTCGTCGCGTTTGTCCTGCTGGCCAGGAGCCGTCTCGTTATCGTATTGGTCTCCTCCGACCTGGCGCGGACTGTTGGCATCGACGTGCGGCGCCTCGATCTGCTCTACCTGCTCGCCTTCGCCCTCACGGTCGCGCTGGGGCTACGGTACCTCGGCGTGCTGCTCATGGGGTCGCTGATCATCATCCCCGCCACCACCGCGCGCTACGTGGCGCGCAGCCTGGGGAGCATGCTGCTGGTCGCGGTCGTCCTGTCGGTAGCGTCTACTCTCCTCGGGACGCTCGGCGCGCCGCTGCTGCACGTGGCGACCGGTCCGCTGATCATCGCGATCACCGCCGGGTTCTTCCTGCTCGGACTGCTGTGGCGCTGGCGTAGCTGAAGGATTCTCGGCAGAACTTCACTGGATCCTCAAGGCCGTTTCCCCCTGGATGCTGCAGGATGTGGGTTGTCATCAGGGGCCGGTGGTGATCATCGACTCCACTACCTGAGGAGCAAGGGGGACACGATGAACAGACTCTTCGCCCTCCTCGGGGGCGACGCTGGTCGCGGCCGGCTGCGCCGACCGTGGCGCCCACCAGGCCAACGTGACAGAGTAGATCCTGCGCATCAAGCGGGCGGTCGACGGCCGACCGCCCGCTGCATGCGGTAGAGATTCAATACTTCCCGTTCGCTCGTGGCATCCTCCGGTGCTCGATCGGTGCGGACGCCGTCGAGCATGCGCGGGAAGCGCAGCGCGTAGCCCGGCGCGGCGCCGGACTTCCCGCAGGTGTGGCGCGGCGAGCGGGTGATCTCGTCGGCGAGCACCTCGACGACGAGCCGAGGCTCGACCCACACGTCAGGGGTGATGAGCGAGTCGACGCGCCGCGGCCGGGCCGGCTCCGCCAGTCGATCGAGCCGCGCGCGCAGCGATTTCCACTCCCGCTCGGAGGGTCCAGAGCCGATCTTCGCGACGGTGCGGAACCGGTCGTGGTGGGGATCGTACACGGCCGCCAGGAGCGACCCGATACCGAGGGCAGCGCGCTTTCCCCGACCCGCGAGGTATCCGACCAGCACGACATCCACGGTGTCGCGCAGCTTGGATTGGTACGCGCGCTTGAGCTTCACCCAGTCATATCCCCGGGCGCCGGCGCGATAGGGAGCGTCCGGCCGCTTCGCGACGATGCCTTCGAGTCCCCTGCCGATCATCCCATCGAAGTACGCCTGCAGCTCGCTCGCCCGGTTCGTCGTCAGGACTTCGGTGACGGCTACGGGATCGCGCGGTCCTGCGCGAACGAGCCGCACCAGCCGGTCGTGTCGCTCGCGCTGGCGGCGGGGGAGGTAGTCCCGGCCATTCTCGTGCAGCAGGTCGAACGCGAACAGCCGCAACGGGTGGCGCGCCGCGGCCTCGGCGATGCCGTGCTTGCGCTTGCGGGTCATCGTGACCTGGAAGGGGAGGAACCGCCCCGTCTTGGGGTCGTGCACCACCGCTTCCCCCTCGATGATCGCGCGCCGAGCCCGGAGGTGGCGTCGCACGCCGGCGGTGAGCTCGGGGAACATGGCGCTCACGTTTTCCAGGCGGCGGCTGAATGCCCACACGCGGTCGCCGTCGCGATGGAACTGGAGGCGGAAGCCGTCGTACTTGGGCTCAGCCTGCACGGTTCCCAGTCGATGCACGATCGCCTCGGCCGAGGGGAGGCGCTGGGCGAGCGCCGGCCGGACCGGGATGCCCACGCGGGGGGCGATCCGGGCGAGGCCGCGCTGACCCTTGGCGTACGCGAGGCGGACCACGCCGCCGAGATCCGAGCGGACGTTGTAAGCGTGCTCGATGAGGGGCTTCTTGCGCCGGTCCCCAAGCGCGCCCAGCGCGGCAGCCTCGATCACGGTGGCGTCGCCCACGCCCAGCCGCAGGCGTCCCTGGACGACGCGGACCAGGAACCGGGCTTCGAGCGGATTGGTGCGCTCCAACAATGCGACCAGCAGGCGCGTCTTGCGCTCCACCGTGCCCGGACCGCTCGACCGCGCGACCTCCAGGAGCGCCTCATGCGCTTCCCGCACGGTGAGCCCTCGTCGCGACACGGCCGTCGCCAGGGATTCCGCGACGAGGCCCAGGTCGCCCACGGAGCGGAGCCGCCGAGCGACCGTCGTCGCGCTCGACTCATAGGCGCGGGCGAGCACGCGGACCAGGAGCCGCTCGCCGACGCCGGTCTCGATGCCCTCGAAGGGCGGACGGAGCCGCCCCTGGAGCAGATACACGATGGGCTCGAGCTCGGCTTCGGACGCTCGAGCGAGCAGATCGGCCACGATGCGCACCGCGCCCAAGCGACGACCGCTCGCCTCGAGCCGCGCGAATGCACGGGCCAGCTCCGCAAACCGCATACTGTGACAAGGTCGCCGTGCGCGCTCGAGTCGGCGAGATGGTCCCTGAAGAACCCTGCAGACTGGCTTCCCGCTGCCTTCAGGGGCGGAGTGTAAGTTCAAATCTGTTCTTCAGGTGAGTCGGGGAGGTTCCCGGACCGGCAACGGAAGGGGAAACGTAGATCCGAGTGATCACCTCGCCTGGGGAGGTGGGGCCATCGCGGGCCTCATCCGCGTCGGTGTGGCGCTCCGACGTGCCGTGCAGGAGGCCGATCAGCGATTCGACCGACTTGTAGCGCCCGCATCGGTGAACCACCAGGCTCGTCAAGCCTGATGGGGATGGAAGCCGGAGCTCCCAACGCCAAACCGCGAACAATATTCACGCGGTCGCTGCGGGAAGAAGAACGAGGAGGTCAACTCCTCGACTCCGGGTAACCGATGCGACGGACGGCCCGTGACTCCGCAGGAGGGGGAACACGGGCCGTCCGTGCGTCTAGCTTGCTCAAGCGATCCCGCTACCGATCGCTTCGGCCTCGGCCTTGATGCCAGCGAGCGCTCTCCGCAGGAAGAACGTGGTGAAGGGACGGATCACCCGGTACCAGCGCTCGAGATGCGCACGCGCAGAATCGTCGGTCGCGGCGACGCGCGCCTCAAACCGCAACACGGACTTGTCACGTCCGAACCGCTCCACCCAGAACGCGATCGCCAGCTTTCCATACTTGGGCTCGCGGAACGCGCGGAATTCGGCCGGTTCGAGCGGCAGGAGTGTCACGTCGGGCTTCCAGAGCTTTCCGATCGCGCCGAGCATGATCGCCCGACCGCGCCGCTCCCCGAGCAGCACGAACCCCCGCGCCAGCGCGTCGGTCAGGGTGAACCTGGCTTCGGCCGGCAGATGCTGCACGCGGTCCACGATGTCCAGGATCGAGCGTGGCACATCCCGCATCTCCGATATCGATCGAGCGGCGGGGACCAGGGGTCGCACGAAGTCCGTGTCGCGCACGGCCCGGCAAGTGTCTTCCCGAGAGGCATCGACGACAATCTCATGCCGCTCGAGGAGGTCGTAGTGTCTGATCTGTCCGTCCATCAACATGTGGTGCCTCCGCGCGTCTGCGGCTCACCGAGACCCTACTGCGGCGCCGCCGACTGGAGGATGAGGTTACCGGTAAGGGTTCGTCAGCCGGGGCGCGTTTCATGCTCGCTTCACAGTGGCGCGCCCATCCTTCTCGTCCATGATGAACGACGCCGTCCTCTTCGCGCTCGGCGCGACTCGTGAATTCGGGGCGAAGGTGGCGGATGGACTGGGCGGGACGCTCGCGGCACACGAAGAGCGTGCGTTCGAGGACGGTGAGCACAAGGCCCGTCCGCTCGTCAACGTGCGGGGCAGGGACGTGTTCGTCATCCATTCCCTCGCGGGTGATCTCGACCAGAGCGCCAACGACAAGCTGTGTCACCTCCTGTTCTTCATCGGAGCACTCAAGGACGCCGCCGCGGCCAGAGTGACCGCGCTCGTTCCCTACCTCTGCTACGCCCGCAAGGACCGTAAGACCAAGCCCCGTGATCCGGTCACCACGCGCTACGTGGCCGCCCTGTTCGAGGCGGTGGGCACGGACCGCGTCGTGACCATCGACGTGCACAACCTCCAGGCGTACCAGAATGCGTTTCGCTGCGGCACCGAACACCTCGAGGCGAAGCGGCTGTTCGTGGATTTCTTCGTGCCGCGTCTCTCGGGCGTGCGTGTGACCGTCGTGTCGCCCGACGTGGGTGGGGTGAAGCGCGCCGAGGTCTTTCGCGAGGGCCTGGCGCGGGCCCTCGGTCGCGAGCTCCCGCTTGCCGTGATGGAGAAAGCGCGGAGTGCTGGAGTGGTCAGCGGCGAGACGCTCGTGGGCGACGTGTCAGGTCGGGTGGCGATTCTCATCGACGATCTGATCGCCACCGGCACGACGCTGGCTCGCACCGCGGCGGCGTGCCGCGCCCGCGGCGCCGTCCGGGTCGTGGCCGCCGCCACGCACGGCCTCTTCACAGGGGAGGCCAACACCCGGCTTGCCGAGCCTGCCCTCGACGAGATCGTGACCACCGACACGATTCCGCCGTTTCGTCTTACCGACCCCGCCGTGCGGCGCAAGCTCGTGACGCTCGAGGTGGGACTGCTGTTCGCGGCCGCCGCACGTCGCCTCCACGAGGGCGGCTCGATCGTCGATCTGCTGGAGTCGGGTCCCTGAGCCGTTGGGGGCAGCGTCAGAGCGCCGTCGGATACGTCTCCGGTACTTCCCCGCGCTCCCACAGGCCGCTTCGCTCCAGCGGCTCGACGGCACGTGTCGCGTCGTAGTACAACACGGCGTCGAATTGCCGCGGCAGCGAGGCGTGGAAGTAATGGCTCAGCCGCTCCGTCTCGGGGCGGTAGATGACGCCGATCGCGCGCTCCAGGCGAGGCGCGGCGAGCTCGGCCGTGAGTGGTCCGGGTGCCGTGAGGTTGAGGAGCACATTCGGGATCCCGACCTCGTGGAGCAGCGCCTCGTAGCTGTCGGGCAAGGCCGGCCGCACGACCCTCCGCTCGGCGGGGTGGTCCCAGTCCGACGCCGCCGTCACCGTTCCCTGATAGGTCAGAAACCCGATGAGGCGGGCGTCGCGGCCGTAGCGTTGGCGCACCAGCTGTCCGACGTTGAGCTCGCCGCCCGCTCCCATCTCGGTGGCCCGCGCATCGCCAAGGTGCGAGTTGTGCGCCCACACCACCACTTTCTCGCGGCGTCCGCGCCCGGCGTGGAACTCGACCAGCGCGTCAAGCGTCTCGGCCATGTGCTGGTCGCGCAGATTCCAGGACGCCACCCGCCCACCGAACATGGCGCGGTAGTAGCGCTCGGCGTTCCGTACGAGCCTGGCGTTCTGCTCGGCGAAAAAGAGATCGTCGGGCTCGAGGCGCCCATCCCGTTGGGCGTATGCGGCCGCGGAGCGCCGCAGCTCCGCGAGCTGCTCGACCACCGCGGTCTCGCAGGAGGGCCCCAGGCCGAAGCCGGCCGCATAGCCGTATTCCTGCGGGTCTTCACCGTAGTGGTCGAAGCAGGCATAGCGATGGCGGGCACGCAGCGCCGCATCGGGATCGACGAGCCCGAGATAGCGCAGCACGGCGTCCATCGACGCGTGCAGGCTGTACAGGTCGAGCCCGTAGAAACCGACCCGCCCTGCATCGGGAAGCACGTCGTTGTGCGCCCGCAGCCAGCCGACGAAGTCGAGCACATCGGCGTTGCGCCACATCCACTGAGGGAATCGCTTGAACCCCTCGAGCGCCTCAGCGGCATCGCTGTCGCTGCCACGCCCGCGCACGTAGCGGTTGACGCGGTAGGCGTCGGGCCAATCCGCTTCCACGGCGACCGACGTGAACCCCTTCTCCCGGATGAGGCGCTTCGTGATCTCGGCCCGGATGCGGTAGAACTCGTGCGTGCCGTGCGACGCTTCGCCGATGAGCACGAAGCGCGCGTCGGCCACCAGCGCCAGCAGCGGATCGAAATCGTCCGGCGCGCCGACGAGGTGATGCGCTCCCTCGCGCAGGTCGTGCGACAGGGTGCGATCGATGGTTTGCGTCATGGCTCTTTCACTCCTCCCGGGAATAGCGCTCCGCCAACGCGAGGTACGTGCGCGCCCGGTTGAACCACTGCGACGGATACGGCACCGTCCGGTCGTCCAGGTGCCAGGCGGCGAGCTTCGCCCGCAGCACCGCGCGGACGCTCTTGTAGAATCGGATGAGTGCCTTGGGTGGGTGGTCCCCGGTGAGCGCACTGTATCGTGCGAGCACCGTCGTGCCGATCCCTTCCGCCCCCAACCGCTCGCATTCCATGCCGAGGTACGCGAGCTCGTCGGGCGGGTCGAGGATGCGGAAGTCGCGGTTGAACTCGACGCAATCAATGATCACGGGAGGCGGTCCGAGACAGACGTGCTCCGGCCGGAGGTCGCCATGTCCCTCGACGATCCGCCCCGCGGAGGCGCGGGAGTCCAACAGTTCCGGCCACCGCTCGAGGAACCTGTGCTGTCCGGCGGCGGTCCGGGCGATGGCATCGGCGGGCAGCCCATAGCGCGGCTCGGCCAGCGCACGTGCATCGCTTTCGATCTCCTCCCGAAATCGCTGGCGGTAAGCGGCCGGGGTGACCGTAACCGGCGCCGCCTCGCGATAGAATGTCGCCAATACCTCCGCCACGGCCTGGAGGGCCGCATCGTCCACGGTGCGGGAGGCGATGGCGAAATCGAGCATGCGCCTGCGGGGCAAGCGCCGCATCTTGACGAGCCACTCCACGGGGACTCCCTCGCCTTCGAGGGCGAGGCCCCCCTGGCGGTCGATCACCAGGGCCACGACGCCGAGGTAGACGTCCGGGGCGAGGCGACGGTTGAGCCGCACCTCGTCCTCCGCATCTCGGCGCCGTGCGGCAAGCGAACGGAAGTCGAGAAAGGAGTAGCGCGCGGGCTTCTTGAGCTTGTAGGCGTGGCGATCGGTGAGAAACACCCACGCGAGGTGCGTCTCGATGGGCTCGACGGCGCCCGGAGACTCTGGATAGCTCTCCGGGCACTTGAGAAAGGCGACCTTCTCGGCGAGCCCGATCGCGGTGGCCGCTTCCACCTGGATTACCCCGTGTGCGGTCAAGTCCCTACGTCGTGGTCGGCCCCGCGGCGCGCCGCCGCCGGGCCCGCGCGGCCGCTCGCGCGGCCATGATGGTCGCTGCCGTTGTGGCGGCGATGACGGCTGCCTTGCCCGTTGCCTTCAGCGCCGCTTTGAGCGCACGACCCCGCTGACGCTGCTTCGCGGCTTCTCCCGCGTTGATCAGCGCGGCATCGGCCGCGACGGCCATCCGCTGCGCGACCTTCCGGGCCTTGGTCCGCGCGCGCGCGGCGGCCAGCTTCACCGCGGCTGAGATTCTCTGTTTCGTCACCATATGCTGCCTCCGGATTCGCCTATCGATACGAGGTTGCCCGCGTCAGTCGGCCTCCCGATACTCCTCCACCTCGAGCTTCAGATTGCCGATCTCTCGCTTCAGGTCGTCCAGCTCGGCGGTATGCCGCTCCAGGCCCTTCACGCGGCTTGCCAGTTTCTCGAGCCGCTGCTCGAGGCCCTCGAGCTTCCGCAGGAGCTGCGCTCCACTGGTGTTGGTCGTAGCCACGGTTTCCTCCGGGTTGATTGAGCGGCTGCTGTCCCTGCACCTGCGGCGTAACTTCACCCGGCGGCATGAGCGAGGGTTGAAACAAGTGTGAGAGCTGTAGGTAAGGCGGCCGACGTGAAGCGCAGGTGAAAGGCACCAAGACACATACACGTCGAGCTACGCCAGCGGGCTCGCGGCGGGGACTGTTCAATGGACCCCTCCGCGAGCCTGCTGAGCGAGATGCGTCAAGCGGATCTTGCGCGGGGCCTAGAACGTCGCTCCCAGCCCCAGCCCGATCCCGATCTCGTTCATGTCCTTGAAGTCCCCGAACCAACGACGGTAGCGTCCGTCCACGCGGACGGCGAGGCTGTTCTTCACCTTGAACCGATATCCCAGCGCTGCGCCCACGCCCTCGCCGCTGACTGAGCCGCCGTCCGAGAGCGACTGGATCGCCGCGTTGGCGGCGATGTAGCCGGATCCCGACGCGTTCGGTGCGAACAGGTAGCCCACCTGGGCGGCGAACCCGAACGAGGTGAGGTGTGCACCGTTGCTCGAAATGGAGGTGAAGGCCAGCTGCGGCTCGATGAACAGCGAAGGCGAGAGGAAGAAGCTGGCGTACAGCGTGGGCGACGCCTGGATCCCGTCGCCCGGGATGCCGACATGCGTCACACTCGTCCCCGACACGCTGAGAATGGTCACGCCCACGAGGGTGCCCACCTCGACCGTCGACTGGCGTTGGGCCGCCGCAAGCGAGCCGGCGAGTGACAGGGTCGAGACAATCACTGAGATCCGACGCATAAGCTGCCTCCAGAATTGGTGGATGCGTGGCGAGGCGTTCCCTGGAATGGTCGCCAACTGGCCAGTATGCCGGAGGCCCCATAAGAGCATGATGAACGGCTTGTGAGCGGACCGACCTCTCAATCTCGCCTCAGGTTCGCTTCATCCTTCGGACGGTAGTCTCGCCTCATGAGCGAGAACGTCCTGATCCTCGGCGCCGCGGGCCGCGACTTTCACAATTTCAACGTGTTCTTTCGCGGCAATCCGGCCTATCACGTCGTCGCCTTCACGGCCGCGCAGATCCCGAACATCGCGGGCCGTCGCTACCCGCCTCAGCTCGCGGGGTCCGACTATCCCTACGGGATCCCGATTCAGCCCGAACATGAGCTCGAGCGCCTGATCCGCGATCTCCTCGTGGACGTGGCGGTCTTCAGCTACTCGGATGTTTCCCACGAGCACGTGATGCATCTGGCCTCCCGCGCGCTCTCGGCGGGTGCGGACTACTGGCTCCTCGGCCCTCGTCACACGATGCTCAAGGCTCGGGTGCCGGTCGTCGCCGTGTGCGCCGCCCGGACCGGTGCGGGCAAGAGCCAGACCACGCGCCGGGTGGCCGCGCTGCTGGAGGAGCGGGGCATTCACTCCGTCGTGGTGCGCCATCCGATGCCCTACGGGGACATCGCCCGGCAGGCGGTGCAGCGGTTCGCCCAGATCTCCGACTTGGACTATCACCGCGTCACGATCGAGGAGCGCGAAGAATACGAGCCGCTGCTGCGAGCCGGCCGCGTGGTGTACGCCGGTGTGGACTACGAGCGCATTCTGCGCGAGGCGGAGCACGAAGCGGACGTCCTCATCTGGGACGGCGGCAACAACGATATGCCGTTCTTCGTTCCCGACCTGCTGATCACGGTGGTCGATCCACACCGTGCCGATCACGCGGCGCATTACCATCCCGGCGAGACGGTCGTCCGCATGGCGAACGCGATCGTGATCAACAAGGTGGACACGGCGAGCGCTGCGGAAGTCGCGACGGCCCGCCGGGTGGTGGGCGAGCTGAATCCGGGCGCGACGGTGGTGGAGGCGGCGAGCCCCATCTTCGTCGCTGGCGGCGCGGAGATCAGGAACAAGCGCGTGCTCGTGGTCGAGGACGGCCCAACGGTGACCCACGGCGGCATGCCCTATGGCGCGGGGTGGGTGGCGGCGAATCGGTACGGCGCCGCCGCCATCGTGGATCCGCGCCCCTACGCCGTGGGATCGATTCGCGACACGTACGCCGCCTACCCGGGGACCGGGCCGGTGCTACCGGCGATGGGTTACGGGGAAGAGCAGGTGCGGGACCTCGCGGAGACGATTCGCAAGACTCCCGCCGACCTGGTGGTGATCGGCACGCCGGTGGATCTGGCGAAGCTCGCGCAGCTCGACAAGCCGAGCGTGCGGGTGCGCTACGAGCTCGAAGAG
>Ga0326726_10006826_pt1 | contig 10263 bp, 8 predicted proteins | sample MHFenrmetagenome_2_FD_207603 | JGI IMG/M metagenome (GOLD analysis project Ga0326726, IMG submission 207603) | Lab enriched peat soil microbial communities from Michigan Hollow, Ithaca, NY, United States - MHF15MN | ecosystem: Environmental > Terrestrial > Soil > Wetlands > Peat | place: USA... | reverse complement strand
GGGCACAATCGGAGCCGACGATCGCCGTACCCTTGGAGGTTTTTACGACCACTGCCTGGAGAGCGACCGTGTGGCCGGGCGCCAGAAGGCATTCAATCCCGGGAAGGATTTCCCGGTCGCCCCTTATGAGGACTAGGCGTTTCGTCCCTTCGAGGGAAGCGATATAAGCCTTGGACTTTGGGTCAGCCGTGGCTGCAAAAACGGGACGGTTGGCGATGGGGTCCTTGATGGCGAAGTTGAACTCTTCTTCCTGGACATACACGGTTGCGTTGGGGAAAAGACCGACTCCGCTGGAATGATCCCAGTGAATGTGGGTGAGGATGAGATGACGGACCTCCTCGGCCTTCACCCCGATTCGGGAAAGAACTTCCACCGGGCTCACGTATCCGTTCAGATTCTTCTGTCTGGCCAACTCGGGAGAAACCCCGGCATCCACGATCACCGTGTCCTTTTCCCCCCGGACGCACCAGAGATAATAATTCCTCTGGACCTGCTTTTCCCAGTCTTTCCTCCACATCAGGAAAGCACCGGAACTGGTAAACGGTCCGGCATACTTCAGGGCATAGATTTCATATTCCGGCATGAATCCTCCTCATTCCGTCCGACTCAGAGACGGCTTCGGAATTCAAATCCGTTTCCTTTTTATACTATGAGAAAAAGGGAGAAGCTACAACTTTCAAAAGGGCATTCTTCTTGACACCCTGTTCCGGCCGATTATATGATTCATCTCGGAGGATGAAAAAGAAAAAATTCATTAAAGGGAAAGAGGGGCCTCGCCAAACGGGTGCCCGTCCGGATTGGCCTTTTCTCCATGCCCGAAACCTTTGAAATGATTCGGAGCTAAAGCCAAAAGGAGTGAGCATGCCTGAAAATAATTCGATGCATCTAGAAAAAATCCCCTATGGCAGCGGAGAACTAGAGGTCAAGATTCCCCGGAAGAATCATGTAGCCACCTTGATGCCCCATTTCAAACCGGGGCTAAAAGACGAAGCCGGGGAGGTAAAGAAAGCCCTGGAAAATCCGATCGGGACGAAGAGGCTCATGGAAATAGCCAAGGGCAGAAAAAGCGCCATCATCGTGGTCAACGATATCACCCGCCCCACGGCCACTTACAAGCTTCTGCCTCCTCTCATCCAGGAATTGAAGAATGGGGGGATGAAAGGAGACCAAATCCAGTTACTGGTGGCCACCGGCACCCACCGCGATAACACCCGGGAAGAGCTGGAAGCGATGCTGGGAAAGGAAGTGGTGCAGCAGTTCAAGGTAGTGAACCATCACTGCCAGGACGACAAGATCATGGTAGATCTGGGCAAGACCAGCGGCGGGATCCCGGTAGTGATCAACCGTCTCTTCTGGGAAGCGGAAGTGAAAATCACCACGGCGACCATTGCTCCCCACCAGGGAGCAGGATTTTCCGGCGGGAGAAAGAGTGTTCTTCCTGGAATCGCCAGCCTGGCCACCCTGAAACAGCACCACGGCTTCAGCATGCGTTCGGACAAGCCGGCCATGGGATGGGTGGAGGGGAATAAGTTTCACGAGAACGCCCTGGAAGCCGCCAAGATGGCCAAGACGGACTTCATTCTCAACACGGTCCAGAACCACCTCAAGAAAATCACCCAGGTCGTGGCCGGGGACGTGGAAAAAGCCTGGCTGGAAGGGGTGAAGGCCAGTCGGGAGATTTTCGAAGTCCGAGTCCCCCAACCGGCCGATATCGTCATCACCACCCCGGGCGGTTTCCCCAAAGACATCGACCTGTACCAATCCCAGAAGTCCATGGCCTCCGCCGAACTGGTGGTCAAGGAGGGGGGAACGGTCATCCTCCTGGCGGAGTGCAAGGACGGAGTGGGGGCGCGGGGGTTCTATGAATGGATGTCCGCGGCCACCTGCCCCCAAGAGGTGATCGACCGATTCATCCGGGAAGGGTACAGCATCGGGGCTTCCAAGGCCTGGTTGTTTTCCCGCTGCCTGAAAAGGTCGGACTTGATCGTGGTGAGCAAGCATATGGATGATAAAACCCTGAAAGAAATGTTTAGCCAGAGAGCCGATACCTTTGACCAGGCCATCCAGATGGCCTTGGCCAAGCACGGAGAGAATGCCAAGGTTATTCTCCTGAAAAATGGGTCCGATATGATCCCTCGATTTGGAGGAAAATAATGAAATGTATAAAGTAATGGTCTTGACCAAGAAATTTTCGGAGTTCTCGCGGGAACCCTTTCAGGTCATGAAACAGGCGGGGTTGGAGGTGGTGGAGAAGGACTACGACCGGGCATCTCCTTCCCAAGAAGAGGAGCTCTGCCAGGCGATCCAGGGGGCGGATGCCATCATCGTGACCGCCATGTTTCCCGCGACCCGCAAGTTCATCATGAGCGCCGACCGCCTAAAGATGATCGCCATCCGCAGCGCCGGGTTTGAAGGGAGTGATCTGAAAGCAGCAACCGAGAAAGGGGTGGTGGTGACCAACAACCCGGGGGCCAATGCGGAATCCGTCGCCGACATGGCGATTGGATTGATGCTGTCCGTCTCCAAGCAGATCGCCCAAAAAGACCGGGAAATGCGCAAGGGATTATACCCCCGCGGCAGCGGAAGCGAGGACCTCTTTCGGAAAACCGTGGGGATCATCGGCCTGGGAAACATCGGCAAACGGGTAGCCAAACGCCTTCAGGGCTTTGAAGCCAAGGTAATCGCCAACGACATCGCGGAATACCCGGATTTCCAGAAGCAGTACAACATCCCCTATTATTCCAAGGAAGAGCTTCTACAGCGGGCCGATTTTGTGACCCTCCATGTCCCTTTGGATCCTTCCACCCGAAGGATGATCAATGAAGAGCGCTTGCGGCTCATGAAGAAGAACGCCTTTCTGATCAACACCGCCCGGGGGCCCATCGTGGATGAGAAAGCCCTCTACAAGGCTTTGAAGGAAGGCTGGATCGCGGGGGCGGGACTCGACGTTTTCGAGACCGAACCGCCGGTCTTCCGGGACCACATCCTGCTGGACAACGTGGTTTCCACCCCCCACAGCGCCGGTTTGAGCAACCAGGCGACCTTGGCAATGGCCATGGAGACGGTGAAGAAGGTTATCACCCTCCTCGAAGGAAAGGTCCCCGAGAACGTGCTGAATCCGGAGGTGCTCAAAAAGCTAAAGCTGAGCGCATAGCGGATAGCTTTGTAGGGGGGGTTCGCGAACCGCCCCTACGATCTTGCCACTGCAGACCGTTTCCCTCCAGTTCTTGACAACTCCCTGATAATTGAATATATTCCTCTCGACAGATGCAGGGGGGGGACAGGGTAGCAGGGTTGTTTGGGATTCCCTGAATCATTGGGTCTTTAACACGGGGAGGGATTCAATGCCTATCGTAACCATTCGCGGCCAGCTAGGAAGTGGGGCGCCGGAGATCGGGAAGGCCATCGCCGAATTTCTTCACGCCGATTATGTAGACCGGGAAATCATCGCCGGAGTGGCGGCCCGACTTCATCGTCAAGAGCATGACGTTGTGGCGAAAGAGATGCCGCCGAGCACCCTCGTGGGGCGGATTGCCGAAGCATTGGATCGGGGTCTACCCTTCGGTGTAGGCTTCGAGGGTACCTATCTACCCGCCTGGGAAATCCCCCTGGACGATAAACGCTATTTGCAAGCCCTTGAGTCTGTGATTAAGGAGCTGGCTCGAGCCCCCTCCCTTGTGATCCAGGGACGGGGCAGCCAGTTCATTTTGAAGAATTTTCCCAGGACCCTTCACATTCTGACGGTGGCACCCTTCGAAATGCGGTTGAAGCGCGTGCGGGAGGAGCTCAAACTGGATGAGGAAGCGGCCAAACAGGAGATCGCTCGTTTTGACAACGGCAGTCGCGAGTTTATCAAGAGATATTATCATGCAGGGTGGGAAGACCCGGTACACTATGACCTCTCCCTCAATACAGAGCGTCTCAGCTTTAAAGCCGCGGTTTCCATCGTCATTCAAGCTCTCTCGGTAAAGGATTGACCCCCAGAAGCTGGCCGGGTCACGATTGGCCGATTCCTTGGCCCATTGGCGAAACCCGCCTTTTCCCCTGGACGGCCAACCCCAGGGAGAAGGCGACTCCAACAGCTGCCGCCCCGCCCAGCAGGTAGGGGGCCGATAAATCAGGCCGAGGCCTTCGGCTTGCCCACCTTCACTTTCCGGCAAATAGTCGTAAGTCCTATTGAATTTCGGGCGGTGCCCGGCGCGGAAGCAAGGGCGTTGCGCGCAAAAACCATGAGACTCACCACATTTCCTGGGTCGGGCGGGCAAGCCCTTCTTTCCCAAGGAACCGGGTGAGTCCGATGTAGGTGCGTCCGGCGCCTCGGCTCTCTTCAACCCTGAGGCTCAGATTCGAAGGGAACTCGCCGAAATCCGGGCGCCCGATGGGCCCGCCTCATTCTGCGGCAGCACGGGAGGATCTCCGGAGCCAATTCTTTTCCCGCCGATGTTTTTTGCGCGCAACGCCCTTGCTTCCGGGCCACAACCTGGCTTTCTCACAGAAAAGGCATTCGCAAAACTGAGGGGGGCAAGAAGTCCGTGGGTCATTGATTTTTTGTAGGCCATGATGTATAAGGGGGCGTTGCAGAAAAATAGAGGGAAAAGAAAGGAGGTTTCCTATGGGCGGTGGTTTTTCAAGAAGGGATTTTTTGAAAGGTTCGCTCGTCGGTGGAGTCATGTTAGGCGCCGGCTTCGGGCACCATCACTTCGCCCATGCCCAGGCCAACCTGAGATTCAGCACCTGGCACGTACCGATGGGGTACGAAGTCAAGACGGTCTGGATTCCCATGATGGAGGAACTCAAGAAGAGGAGCAAAGACCGCTTCGGGTACACCATGTTCGCGGGAGGGGCTCTGGGCAAAGGCCCCGAACACTACGACATCGTGGCCAAAGGACTCTCCGATCTGGGTTACTTCACCGCCACCTGGACTCCCGGGAGATTCCCTCTGACCGATGTCCTCTCCCTGGCGGCCTGGGTGGACGGGAAAGACGTCGCCACCGAAATCGGCAACGCCATGTACAAACGGGTCCTCCACCAGGAGTTTCCGGGGGTCAAAATGGTGGAGATGAACGGCTGCATCCAGGCCTTTCTCTGGACCAAGAAACCGATCCGGAGCCTGGAGGATATCAAGGGCAAAAAGATCCGTTCCCCCGGAGGACAACAGACCCAGTACATAAAAGCCCTTGGGGCAGAGCCCATCTTCATGCCCCTGGGGGATGTGTACCTGGCAATGGAGACGGGTACTGTGGACGGGATCGTCACCTGCCCGCCCCTAGTGATCTCCTTTAAGCTCCACGAGGTCGCAAAGTTCGGGCTGGTAACCACTTTCGGGTGCGTCTCCGAAGGGGTGATCATGAACGGGGAAAGCTGGAAACGGCTTCCCCAGGACCTCAAGCCGGTATTCGACGAAGTATGCACCAATCCCTTCCACACTACGGGGGGACTGAACCGGGAAGTCTACAAGACGATGATGAAGGAGATCACGGACAAAAAGGTCGAACTCTACAACCTGCCGGCCAATGAGGCGGAGCGCTGGTATGATAGGTTCCGTGAGGTGACCCGAAAGTGGGTGGAGGAACTGGAGGCCAAGAAGCTCCCGGCTAAAGAAGTGGTGAGGATGTACAACGAGGAATGCGAGAAACGGGGAGTCAAGGTGGTGGCTTTCCCGCCTGAATGGCGTAAAGGATAAAAGGAAAAGGTTAGAGGCCCGAGGTTGGAGGTGAGAGACAAACCCTCTTCGAGAAGAGAGAGGGAAGGAAGGCTCCGTCTCCTGGCTGGGTGCCACCGTGCGAGAGGGCCTCTCGGCACTTTGGGATCAGGGAAAGGTTGGCAGCTGGGAACCATGGGGAGAGGGAAGGCTTGGAAGGAGTGAAAAAAGCCATCCAGAAGTTGAATCGGTGCATTTCCGGGGTGGGTGCGGTTTTTCTCCTTCCTTTGATGTTGATCACCGCCTTCGAGGTCATCGGCCGGAACCTGTTCAACCGCCCGATTGCCGGGACCGTGGAGATGTCGGAATACCTGTTGTCCATCTTCATCCTTCTGGGGGTTGCCTATACTCAGCAGGTAAAAGGATATGTCGGCGTCTCGCTCTTCGTCTCCCGCCTTCCGGTCCGCGGGCAAATGGTCTTGAATATCGTCTCAACGCTTCTGAGCCTGTTCATTTTCGCCATTCTCGCCTGGCAAGGGCTGATCGTGGGGATGGAAGAAAAAACCGTCTCCGACATGCTCCGGGTCCCCCAGTATCCTTTCCGTCTCCTCGTCGCGGCGGCCGCCTTCCTCACCTGTCTGGAGCTCCTGATCGATCTTGCTGATTTTGTCCCCAAGCTTTTCGGGAGGTCATCCGAATGGACCCGGTAGTCGTTGGAATCCTAGGCTCCTGCCTCCTGTTTGTCCTTCTGATCATCGGCATGCCCATCGCCTTTTCCCTCATGTTCGTGGGATTTGTTGGGATCAGCTATCTGGCCAGCACAGGCGCCGCCCTTCCCCTGATCGCCCGCTCGGTGTATGAGTCTTCCTCTCATTATCCTTACACGGTGATTCCCCTGTTCATCGTCATGGGAGGATATGCGGGAATCTCGGGCATGAGCCGGGATCTTTACAATACTTTTGATAAATGGCTTCGGAAACTGCCCGGTGGCTTGGGGATGGCAACCATCGCCGCCTGTGCCGGCTTCGCGGCCATTTCCGGCTCTTCGGTTGCCGCCGCGGCCACCATGGGCACCGTAGCCTACCCGGAGATGAGAAGGTTCAACTACTCTCCGAGGCTGGCTTCAGGAACCGTGGCTGCGGGCGGCACGCTGGCTTTTCTGATCCCGCCGAGCCTCGGCTTCGTGGTTTACGGCATGCTGGCCCAGGAGTCTATCGGAAAGTTGCTTATCTCCGGGATTTTCCCGGGTTTGATCCTTGCCGGGGCTTATATCGGAATTCTTTATTGCCTGGTTAAACTCTACCCTGATTGGGCTCCGCTGGTTGCCGGAACGGTTTCCTTCCGGGAGAAACTGATCGCCCTAAAGGGGATCTGGGAGACGGTGGCCATTTTCCTGTTGGTCATCGGAGGAATCTACTTCGGCATTTTCACTCCCAACGAAGCTGCAGGGGTCGGAGCCACGATCCTTTTCCTCATTGCGGCGCTCAAGAGAAAACTGACCGGGAAAACCCTTCTGGCCTCTCTCTATGAAACAGTCCGTATCTCGGTCATGGTTCTCTTTCTGGTAGCGGCGGCGAATGTCTTCAGTTATTTCCTGGCCCTGTCCATGATTCCCATGAAAGTATCGGCCTGGATCATCGGCCTGGGAGTCTCGCGGTATGTCGTTCTGATTATCATTGTCCTGATCTACCTCCTACTGGGCTGCTTCCTGGATGCCATCTCGATGATGGTCCTGACCCTTCCTGTGATCCTTCCGGTCATGGCCACTTTGAAGTTCGATCCAATCTGGTTCGGAGTAGTTTGCGTGATCATGATGGAGGCGGGGCTGATCACCCCTCCCATGGGACTCAACGTATTCACCGTCGCGGCCATCGCCAAAGACACCTCTCTCGAGGAAATTTTCAAGGGGGCGCTCCCTTTTCTTATTGCTATGCTGTTCGTGACTTTTCTGATTACCCTTTTCCCGCAGATCGCGCTCTACCTTCCCGGGATGATGGGACGGTAGAATAGCGGTGTTTTTTAGGTAAACCCCCGGCTCTGCCGGGGCTCATGCTTGGCCTGGCTCCCAAGCGGAGGCCAGGTTCAGGTGAGTCATACCTTAACCTCCGGCGAGCGGATCAAGGCTGAAACCCGAATGGTAGGAGAATGGAAATCCGATTTGTTTTGAATGGGGAGAATATCCGGGTGGAGGTCCCGGCAAACTGGACCCTTCTACGGCTCCTCCGGGAGAAGTTGGGGCTGACCGGGACCAAAGAGGGCTGCGGGATCGGCGAATGCGGCACCTGCACGGTCCTGCTGGACGGAATGCCGGTGAATTCCTGCTTGGTCATGGCCCCTAAAGTGGAGGGAAGAAAAGTGGAGACCGTGGAAAGTCTCGGGACAAGGGATTCCCTCCACCCCCTCCAGCAAGCTTTCATCGACCATGGGGCGGTCCAATGCGGTTTTTGCACACCGGGGATCCTCATGTCCTCCAAAGCCCTCCTGGATCGGAATCCCACTCCTACGAGGGAGGAGGTAAAGGACGCACTCACCGGCCATCTCTGCCGCTGCACGGGATACCGTCAGATTAAGGAAGCGGTTGAAGAGGCAATCAAACGCGTGAAAGGGTAGGGGGAGAGGGCGCCATGATTCCTCCTTTTGAGTACCAAAGTCCAGAAACATTAGCCGAGGCCTGCCGGATTCTGGAGAAATGGGGGGGGACGGGGAAAATCATCGCCGGGGGAACGGACTTGGTCATCAGCCTTCGCAAGGGTGAATCTCAGCCTCAGATGCTCATCGACGTCACCCGGATTCCCGAGCTCCGCCGGATCGAGGAGGCGGAAGGAAAAATTCGCATCGGGGCTGCCGTCACCCACGGTGAGATCGCTTCCTCGAAACCGATCCAGCGATATGGGAAGGTCTTATCCGACGCGGCCTCCTGGGTCGGGTCCCCCCAGGTCCGGAACCTGGGAACGATCGGGGGGAACATCGTCAACGCCTCCCCCGCGGCTGACACCCTTCCTGCTTTGATGGTCCTCGACGCGAGCGGCAAGGTCATCTCCTCCAGACGGGTCAGAGAGCTCCCCCTCTCCGAGCTATTCCAGGGGCCCTATCAATCAAGTCTGAACTCCGATGAACTCCTGGTGGAAGTTTCCTTTCCCAAACTCGCTTCCGATTTCAGGACCGGTTTTATCCGCCTGGCCAGGAGGGCGGCAATGGCCATCTCCCGGCTGAGCGTGGCGGTCGCGCTCCGGATGGCCCGGGGTGAGGATCGCGTCGAAGAGGTCCGGATTTCGGCGGGAGCGGTGACCCCGACTCCTCATCGGATGTCAGATGCAGAGTCCATCCTGGAAGGAAAGACCCCCGATGAAGAGACGATGAAGAAGGCCGCTCAGTCTATTTCTAAAAAAATGATCCGGTGGAGTGGGGTTCGACCCTCAACCGCTTACAAGGCGCCGGTGGTGGAGGCTTTGTTCCTGCGATGTATGCGGCAGGCCCTAGAAGAGAACCGATGAGCCAGATCGGTGTGTCAATTCCCAGGGTGGACGCGCTGGATAAGGTCCTGGGCGCAGCCCGGTACGGGGCCGACGTCTCTTCGGCGGGTGCGCTATCCCTGAAGGCTGTCCGGAGTACCAGGGCTCATGCCAGAATCTTGAGCCTGGATGCAGGAGAGGCGCTGAAGGTCACGGGGGTCGAGAGGGTCTTCACTGCCAGGGATATCCCCGGGAAGAACCTAACCGGCATCATTAACAAAGATCAGCCCGTCCTAGCCCCGGGTCGAGTCCGGTACGTGGGAGAGGCGGTAGCCCTGGTCGCGGCAACCACCTTGGAGGCGGCGGAGGAAGGGGCCCGAAGAGTGGTCGTGGAGTACGAAGACCTCCCCGCCATTACCCGGCCGGAGGAAGCCCTCCAGCCCGGCGCCCCCCTGATTCACGAAAAGGGGAATCTGCTCTTCGAAATGAATGTCCTCAAAGGAAATGTCCAGGCCGGATTCCGGGAGGCCGAAGCCGTCGTCGAAAAGACCTACACCACCACCTGGGTGGAACACGCCTACCTGGAACCCGATGCGGGCCTCGCCCACTGCGATGAAGAAGGACGGATTACGGTGATCTGTCCGACTCAGAACGCGCATTACGATCAAAAAGATGTAGCCTCGGTCCTGGGCCTTCCTGTGGGTCAGGTGCGGATCATCCAGAGCGCAACCGGGGGAGGGTTCGGCGGAAGGTTGGACATCACCGTCCAATGCCTCCTGGCCCTAGCGGTTTTTCATCTTAAAAAACCCGTGAGGATCGTTTACCCCCGGGAGGAAGTTTTCCAGGCGACTTCCAAACGCCATCCTCTAAAAATCCAATACCGAAGCGGAGCCCGGAAGGACGGGACTCTGACGGCCGTTGAAGTGGACATTCTCGGCGATAACGGGGCCTACGCCTCCTACGGGGTCGCCGTGGGGATGAGGGTAGCGATCCATGCCACCGGCCCCTATCAGGTTCCCAACGTAAAGGTTCGGAGTCGAATGGTGTATACCAACAACCCCTGGTCCGGTGCCATGCGGGGGTTCGGAGTTCCCCAGACAGCCTTCGCCCATGAATCGCAGATGGACCTCCTGGCTCAGGCGCTGAAGATGGACCCCGTCGAGATTCGCC
>Ga0326726_10006825_pt1 | contig 10264 bp, 6 predicted proteins | sample MHFenrmetagenome_2_FD_207603 | JGI IMG/M metagenome (GOLD analysis project Ga0326726, IMG submission 207603) | Lab enriched peat soil microbial communities from Michigan Hollow, Ithaca, NY, United States - MHF15MN | ecosystem: Environmental > Terrestrial > Soil > Wetlands > Peat | place: USA... | reverse complement strand
TGCTGCCAGCGAACGAGCGCCTCGATCCCGACGATCTTGTCCGTCGCCAGGTCGACGAGCGGCTGGTAGTCGAGGCGGAGCTCGTCGCGCTCTATGGCCCGGCGGAGGTCGTTCTCGAGGTCGAGCCGCTCGACGTTCGCCGAGCTCATGCCGGGCTCGAACACGGCCTGGCGCGACGCGGCGTCCGCCTTTGCCCGGTACAGCGCAACGTCGGCGTCGCGGAGGAGGTCGCCCGGCTCGGTCTGGCCGACGACCCCGAACGCGATGCCCATGCTGGCGGTGACGAACGCCTCCCGGCCGTCGAGGTCGAACGGCTCGCGCAGGGCACCGTCGATGCGCCCGGCGATCGCGCGCGCCTCGTCCGGGGCCCGGACGCCGTCGAGCAGGACGGCGAACTCGTCGCCGCCGAACCGGGCCACGGTGTCGCCCGGCCGGAGGCAGGTCTCGAGCCGGCGGGCCACGGCCTCGAGGACCCGATCGCCGATCGCGTGCCCGAGGCTTTCGTTGATGAGCTTGAACCGGTCGAGGTCGAGAAGGATCAAGGCGACCGGGTCGTCCTCGCCCTGGCGGGTCCAGGCAAGGGAGTGCGACGCGCGGTCGAGCAGCAACGCGCGGTTCGGGAGCCCGGTCATCCGGTCGTAGAACGCCGACCGGCTCAGCTCGGCTTCGAGCTGCCGGCGCTCGCGCAGGTCGCGGACCGAGATGACGTCGGCCGGCTCCCCATCGGGATACGGAATCCGCCGCCAGCTCACCTCGACCGGGAAGATCGTCCCGTCGCGGTGGCGGGCGAGGACCTCGATCGGCGACGACGGTTCCCGATCGAGCTCGCCGCGCTCGACCGCGCCCGCCGTCTCTGGCGCGGCAAAGTCCAGGATCCGTTGCCCGACGCACGCCTCGGGCTCGTAGCCGACGAGCCGGCAGAAGGCCGCGTTGACCTCGAGCAAGACCCCGTCGCGATGGATCGCCAGCGCCTCCGATGTCGCGTCGGACAGGCGTCGGTAGCGCTCCTCGGAGATCCGCAGGGCGTCCTCGGCGCGCCTCCGTTCGACGATCTCGTGGCGGGCGCTCTCGAGCAGGTGGGCGTTGTCGAGGGCGAGCGAGGCGAGCTCGGCGAACCGCCCGAGGACCTCGACCTCGCGCTCCCCGAACGTCACCTCGAGGTCGCCCGAGGCCAGGCCGAGGACGCCGCGAACCTCGTCTTCCGAGATCAGCGGGATCCCGACGACCGCGCCGAGGAGCCCGCTCGGCAGGTTCGGGTCGCGCGTCGGCATCGCGTCATAGTTCGGGGCCACGAGCGGCTTGCGGGTGTTCCAGACTGCTCCCGAGACGCCCATGCCGCGGGCCAGGCGGTGCCCGATGTAGTCGGCGTACAGGCCGGTCCCGACGGCCATCACCAGGTCGTTCTCCGCGGGGTCGACGAGGTAGACGAACCCGTGGGACGTGCCGACGAGGTCGCCGGCCCGGTGGACGATCGTCCCGAGCAGCTCGGTCGGGTCGAGCCGGTCCATGAGCGCGACGGCGGTCTCGGCGAGCGCTGCGAGGTAGGCGTCCGCGGCGCCCGATTCGGGTCGGCTCACGGCAGCTGCGTGGGATGGCTTGGTCAGGTAGAGGTCAGCGTCGGCCGCCCGCACGAGTGCGTCCTTGGACCGCCCGTCGTGCGGGAACGTGGCCACCCCGATGCTGATCCCGACGGCCGGGCCGGCCCCACCGGCCACGCCGGTCACCGCTCCCACCACCGCCGCCCGGATCCGCTCGCCGACCGCTTCGGCCTGGGCGTGACCGAGCCCGGGCAGGATGACGGCAAACTCGTCGCCACCGTAGCGATAGGCCCGATCGTGCTCGCGGAGCACGCCGACGATCGCGGCCGCGATCGCCCGGAGCAGCTCGTCGCCGGTCGGATGGCCGTGCGTGTCGTTGAACGCCTTGAACGCGTCGAGATCCATCATCAGCAGCGCCAGCCCGCTGCCGTCGTCGGTCGCGACGGCGTCGCCGAGCTCGCGCTGGAACGCGCCGTGGTTGCGCAGGCCGGTCAGCGAGTCGAGCTCGGCCCGGACCTCGACGGCGCGATGGATCTCGGCGTTCTGGAGCGCGATCGAGGCCTGTCCGGCGAACAGCTTCGTGAGCTCGAACTCGTTGGCCGAGAAGTGCGACTCCTCGAGGCCCATCCGGCCGATGTTGAGCGTCCCGATGACCTCACCACCGGCGGCCAGCGGGACGACGATCATCGACTCGGGCTCGAACGGCGTGCCCGGGATCTGGATCGAGCGCGAATCGAGGTGGGCGTCGTTCGACAGGACCGCCTCGTTGCGGTCGATGACCCAGCCGGTGATCCCGACGCCGAGCGGTCCGACGTAGTCCATGATCACGTCGGCGAACCGGTCGCGGGCGACGACCGCTCGCCGGACCGACGCCTCGCGGTCGACCCGGTAGATCGTCAGCGCGTCGTAGGCGACGACCGCCTTGAGCGAGTCGGCGATCATCTCGAGGACGTCGTGCGGGTCGAGCGTCGAGAGGAGCGTCTCGTTGACCTCGAGGAGCCGGCGCTGGCTGGCGAGCTGGACCTCGAGCTCGCGCTGCTGGCGTCGGACGCGCTCGGCGTTGTCGGCGTTGACGAAGGCCTGGGCGGCGTGCCCGGCGAAGATCGACAGGGTCGCCTCGTGGTCGGCCGAGAACCGGTTCCGGCCGAGCTTGGCGAGCGCGATCACGCCCTCGACCCGATCGTCGTAGGCCATCGGGACCAGGAGCATCGACTCGGGGCCGTCGGTCGGCCCGACGAGGATCCCGCGATCGTCGCTCTCGGCATCGCCGATCACGATGGCCTCGTTGTGCTCGGCGACCCAGCCGGTGAGCCCCTCGCCGACCCGGCAGCGGAGCATCTCGGTCGTCGGCGCGTCGACGCCCATGAACACGCCCTGGAAGGCGATCGGCTCACACATCCCGGCGTCGCGATCGACCCGGTAGACCCGGATGTTGTCGTAGTCGATGAGGCTGCGCGCCTCCGTCACGATGGCCTCGGCGATCCCGCGGACGTCCTGGATCCGATTCAGCCGGGCGGTGAGGTCCTGGATCGCCCGGAGCCGTGCCGCGAGGTCGACCGTCGCCTCGTAGAGGCGGGCGTTCTCGATCGCCGATGCCATCTGGTCACCGAACGCCGCGGCCAGCTCGAGCTCCTCGGCCGGCCACTCCCGGCGCTTCTCGTGGTAGAGCGCGAGCAGGCCGAGCATCCGCTCGCGGAACACGATGGGCACGAAGCAGATCGTCTGGATCCCGTCCCGGGCGTAGGCGGCCCGGAGCTCCGGCATCACGGCGGCCGTGCCGGCGTCCTGGAGCACGCGCAACTTGCGGTCGCGGATGACCTCGATCCCGGTTGCTGGTGAGTCCATCGTCAGCCGGGCGACCGCCTCGCGGATCGCCGGGCTCAGGCCGCGGTGCGCCGCCAGCTGGAACGGGTGGACCGTGTCGTCGAGCAGCCACAGTGCCGCCCGCTCCACCGAGAACAGCGAGACCGTGTAGTCGATGACGTCATCGAACAGGCTGTCGAGCTCGGTCCGGCCGGAGACCGCCGCGGCGATCCGACGGAGCGCCCCGTCCCGGGTGACGTCGACGCGGGCGCGCCCCGCCGACGTATCGGGGGAGGCGGCCCTCCGCCTGCCCCGGGAGCCCCGGTCCCGATCGCGCCGGTACGTGACGGCCACCTGCTCGCGGAACCTCCTGGACCGGCGCACGGCGCGACACGCCCGCGCCCGTGCGTGATCTGCAGCGCGCCGCCTCGGGTCACCGTATCGGGGCGGGGCTGCGGCCGCGATGGCCCGACAGTCCTAGGTCGAACGGCCGGCTGGACGGCCCCGAGACGGCGCTATCCGACGCGGACCCGGATCGTGTGGTGGCCCCGCGCGCCGTCCGGTGGCGGCGGGGTGACCTGGTCGGTCTGGACCTCGCCCTTGCCGTCCGTCGCCCGGACCTCGATCGTGTGGTCTCCGGCGGTGGCGTCCCAGCCGGCCCGCCACTGGACCCAGGTCGCCTTCGACAGCGGCGCCGACAGGGTCGCCGGGAGCCAGGCGCCCTGGTCGATCCTGACCTCAACCTTCGAGACCCCCCGGTCGGGCGCCCAGGCCACACCGGCGATCGCGACGGGACCGGCGCCCAGGCTCGCACCGTCGCGGGGCACGTCGATCCGCGACTGGGTGAGGATCGGCGCCTCCTTGGCCCAGCCACGCGGGATCCAGTAGGCGTCGAACGCCTCGAGCGTGGTCAGCTCGATCTCCGCCAGCCACTTCGTCGCCGAAACGTAGCCGTACAGACCCGGGACGATGAGCCGGGCCGGATAGCCGTGCTCGACGGGCAACGGCTGGCCGTTCATGCCCAGGGCGATCATCGGGTCGCGCGATGGGTCCATCGCCCAGGCCGTCGGGAAGCCGACCGTGAACCCGTCGACCGAGCGCCCGACGATCTGGGTCGCCCCGGGGTGGACGCCGGCCATGGCCAGCACCTGGCGGAGATGGACGCCGCGCCACAGGGCGTTGCCGACGAGGTTGCCGCCGATCTCGTTCGAGACGCACGCGATCGTCACGTACTGCTCGAAGATCGGCATCGCCGCCAGCTCGTCGTAAGTCAGGGTCACCGTGCGGTCGACCATCCCCTTGACCGTGACCGACCAGGTGGCGACGTTCACCCGGGGCGCGAGGAGCGAGGTGTCGATCCGGTAGAAGGCGTCGTTCGGCACGACGATCGGGGTGATCCCGTCGACCGCCAGCGAGGTGTCGGGCTGGAGCGGGGCCGGCTCGAGGCTCGCAGGGGGCAGGTCGGCCGTGACGGGCTCCTGCGAATGGGCGTTCTGGAGGAGCGCCCGCCCGATCGACCCGACGACCACCGAGCCGACGGCGAGGCTACCCGACAGGATCAGGAAGCGGCGCCGGTCCCAGTCCGGCATCCCGCCCCTGGGGTCCATGATGCCGGCCCGGTCGGCCGTCCGGGCCGGCGCGCGGTTCGCTCCGGCGCCGAACGTCCTGCTCCCGGCGGCCGCGTCGACGAGCACCCGCAGGGTGAGCAGCGCGGCGCCGACCGCCAGGGCGACCGTGACGACCGACAGCGGCGTCGAGAACGTGGCGAGCCTGAGCGAGGCGAACAGGGCGACCACCCCGACGGCCACGAAGACACCGGCCGCGCGGGCGAAGTGCGTCCGGGCGACGAGCCCGAGGAACCCGCCGATCGCCAGGGCGGCGGCGAGGATCAGGATGTTCAGCGCCAGCTTGTCATTCGTGCCGAACAACGACACGACGAGGTCCTTGGCGCCCGGCGGCTGGAGGTCGATGACGAGGGTGCCGATGGCGACGACGAGCGACGGTGCCCCGGCGACCAGGCCGCCGACGATCTCACCGACGGCGATGGCCACCGCGACGGACACGGCCCCGGCGACGAAGAACGGCCAGCGCCGGCTCGCTGGAGGCTCTGGGGACGGCTGGCGGGAGGAGGGGGACGGGGGGACGGCTGGATCGCTCATGTCAATGGGTACGTCAAGAATGCCACCCTCGGACGGATCAGCCCGTCGGGCGTCTCGGCTACAGTCGGGTAGTGGACCATCGCGATCACGTCGGGCTCATCCGCGCCGGCGTCGTGGGCGCAGGGCCGAGCTGGGCCGACCTCGGCTCGGGCGGTGGCGCGTTCACCCTCGCGCTCGCCGACCTCCTCGGGCCGACGGGTCGGATCGTATCGATCGATCGAGACGCGGCCGTCCTCCGTGGCCAGGCGGATGAGCTGCGACGAAGATTCCCCGCCGTCGCCCTCGAGACCCGGGTCGCCGACTTCGAGCGTCCGCTCGACCTCACCGGTCTGGACGGGATCGTGATGGCCAACTCGCTCCACTTCGTGCGCGACCAGCTCGCGGTCCTCCGCCTCGTCCGCGGCTACCTGCGCGACGGCGGCCGGCTCGTGCTCGTCGAGTACGACGCCGACCACGGGAACCCCTGGGTCCCGCACCCGATCTCGTGGGCTCGGTGGGAGCGGTTGGCGGCCGAAGCCGGCTTCCGTGAAACGCGCCGGCTGGCCGCGGTCCCGAGCCGCTTCCTCGGCTCGATCTACTCGGCCATCAGCCTGCGCTGACGGGTCCCCGCTCGCGTTGACGCCCGATCGGTCGGCCGGGTAAACTCAATCCCGACAGAATCGGTCGGAATTCCGAGGATCCCACCCTGACGACGCGCAACCAGTTCCACGGCAGCGGTGCCGTCTCGTTCAGCACGAAGGGCGAGTACGGCGTTCGGCTCATGGTCCAGCTCGGCCGCCACTACGGCGCCGGGCCCGCGAGCCTTGCCGAGATCGCCGCCGAGGAGGAGCTCCCGCGGCCGTACCTCGAGCAGCTCGTGATGAGCCTGCGCGACTCCGGGCTCGTCGTGTCGACCCGCGGCGCCCACGGCGGCTATGAGCTCGCCCGGCCGCCGGCCGAGATCCCCATGGCCGACGTCCTGCGCGCGCTCGAGGGACCGATCGCCCCGATGATCTGCGCCACCGAGGACGACCACCAGGCGCACGAGCTGGCCTGCGACCGTACGGCGCGCTGCTCGGTCAACCTGCTCTGGGTCAGGATCCGCGATGCCATCAGCGGCACGCTCGAGGGGATGACCCTGGCCGACCTCGTCCCGCAGCGCGTCGCGCTCGCCGACCCCCAGCCGGCCGTCCGCCCCGACCCGGCCCCCGAACCAGTCCGCGTCTGAGACGCCCGACCACCCAGGAGTCGACCCACCCGTGACCACCGACAGCGACCTCGTCATCCGCGACCTCCACGTCGCCCCGATCGCCGATAAGGAGCACGAGATCCTCAACGGGATCGACCTGACCGTGCGCCCGGGCGAGGTCCACGCGATCATGGGCCCGAACGGCTCGGGCAAGACGACCCTCGCCTACGCCCTGATGGGTCACCCGGCGTACGCGATCACCGGCGGATCCGTCACGTGGCAGGGTCGCGACATCCTCGCCTTGTCGCCCGACAAGCGCGCCAGGCTCGGGATGTTCCTGGCGTTCCAATATCCGACGGCGATCCCGGGCCTCAGTGTCGCCAGCTTCATCCGGTCGGCGCTCAACGCAAGGCTCCAGGGGATCGACAAGGATCCGAACGTCGACCCGACCGACGCGGTCAAGGGCGGGATGAACATGGGCCAGTTCCGCCGGCTCATGCGCGAGAAGATGGGCCTTCTCAAGGTCGACGAGTCGTTCGCGACGCGGTACGTCAACGAGGGCTTCTCGGGCGGCGAGAAGAAGCGCCTCGAGATGCTCCAGATGGCCGTTCTCGAGCCGCGGATGGCGATCCTCGACGAGACCGACTCGGGGCTCGACATCGATGCCCTCCGGATCGTCGCCGAGGGCGTCAACGCGATGCTCAACCCCGACATGGGCGTCCTGCTGATCACCCACTACCAGCGCCTGCTCAACTACATCACTCCGGACGTCGTCCACGTCCTCGCCCTCGGCCGGATCATCAAGTCCGGCGGCAAGGACCTCGCCCTGCGTCTCGAGGACGAGGGCTACGGCCCGATCCTCCGCGAAGAGGGCTACGAGATTGACGTCCCCGACGAGGCGCTCCACGTGCCGGCCGAGCCGGCCGAGATCGCCAGCTGATGGCCGGCCGACCATGACGACGACCGCCGCCCCGGCGACCGCGGCCCGTCCGCGCGCCCGGCGGTCGCTCGATCCGGCCGCCCTCCGGGCCGACTTCCCGATTCTGGCCCAGCCGACCCACTCCGGGCGGCCGCTCGTCTACCTCGACTCGGCGGCCAGCAGCCAGAAGCCGGGGGTCGTGATCGACGCGGTCGACACCTTCTACCGCGAGTACAACGCCAACGTCCACCGCGGCATCTACGAGATCGGCGAGCGGGCGACGGCCGCCTACGAGGCGGCGCGGGCGCAGGTCGCCCGGTTCATCGGGGCGTCGGACGCGCGCCAGATCATCTTCACCCGCAACGCCACCGAGGCGATCAACCTGGTCTCGTACAGCTGGGGCCGGCGGAACATCGGCCGCGGCGACGCGATCATCCTGACCGAGATGGAGCACCACGCGAACCTGGTCCCGTGGCAGCTCCTCGTCCAGGAGAAGGACGGCGACCTGGAGTTCATCCCGATCACCGACGACGGGATCCTCCGGCTCGACATCCTCGAAGTCCTCCTCCGGCTCAAGCCGAAGCTCGTCGCGTTCACCCACGTCTCGAACACCCTCGGCACGATCACGCCGGTCCGCGAGATCGTCGAGCTGGCCCACGCCGCCGGCGCCCTCGTCCTCGTCGACGGGGCCCAGGCCGTGCCCCACGTCCCGGTCGACGTCGAGGCGCTCGGGGTCGACTTCTACGCGTTCAGCGGCCACAAGATGCTCGGCCCGATGGGCTCCGGCGCGCTGTGGGCCCGGCGCGAGCTGCTCGAGGCGATGCCGCCGTTCCTCGCCGGGGGCGAGATGATCCGCGAGGTCCACCTGCGGCGGAGCGACTGGAACGACATCCCCTGGAAGTTCGAGGCGGGCACGCCGGCCGTGGCCGACGCGATCGGGCTGGGCGTCGCCGCCGACTACCTCGCCGAGCTCGGGATGGACGCCGTACGGGCCCACGAGCGCGAGCTAGTCGCCTACTCGCTCGAGGCACTCCCGCGGACCGTTCCCGACATCGAGCTGTACGGGCCGCTGGATCCGGATCTCCGTGGTGGGGTCGTCCCGTTCAACCTGCCCGGGATCCATCCGCATGACGTCGCTCAAGTCCTTGACCGTTACGGGATCGCAGTCCGGGCCGGCCACCACTGCACGATGCCGCTCCACGAACGGCTCGACCTCGCGGCGACAGCCCGGGCCAGCTTCAGCGTCTTCACGACCCGCACCGACATCGACGCGCTCGCGGCCGGCCTGGTCGAGGTCGAGAAGGTCTTCCGGGGCTGACGGCCATGGACGACCTGTACCGCGACTACATCCTCGAGCACTACCGGCATCCCCACAACTTCGGGGTGCTCGACGCCCCGACAGCCACGCACGAGGGCGCCAACCCGTTGTGCGGCGACCGGATCACGATGCAGGTCGGGATCCGCGACGGGCAGGTCGCCGAGCTCGCCTTCACGGGTCGCGGTTGCGCGATCAGCCAGGCCAGCGCGAGCCTGCTGACCGACGAGGTGAAGGGGATGACCGTCGAGCAGGCGGCCGCCTACCGCGCGGACGACCTCCTCGACCTCCTCGGGATCGAGATCAGCCCGGCCCGGCTCAAGTGCGCGATGCTCAGCCTCGAGACGCTCGACGCGGCGCTGGCCGATCTCGACGCCGCCGCGCCCGCTCGGGTGGAGGCGGAGGAGCCCGCATGACCCCAAGCTTCCCGCTGCGCCGCTGCGCGTGTCCCGGGCCGGCCTGACGCCGGCGTCCCGCGACCCGTCCATCCGCCCGCCACGCGGGCAAGCCCGACAACCTGGAGCCCTGAACCACATGCCGAAGTCATACGCAGACCTCCTTCGTGAGGCTCGCTCGCAGATCCGCGAGGTGAGCCCGGGCGAGGCCGACCACCTCCGCGAGCGCGGCGAGGCCGTCATCGTCGACGTCCGCGAAGCCGCCGAATGGGAGCAGGGCCACATCCCCGGCGCCCTCCACCTGAGCAAGAGCTACCTCGAGCAGGACGTCGAGGGCGCGATCGCCGACCGGTCGAAGCCCGTCGTCCTCTACTGCGCGGGCGGGATCCGCTCGCTGTTCGCGGCCCAGACCCTCGCCGGGATGGGCTACACGGACGTCGCGTCGATGGCCGGCGGCTTCCAGCGCTGGAAGACCCAGGGCCTGCCGTGGGTCACCCCGCCGGCACTGACCGCGGAGCAGAAGGTCCGCTACAGCCGCCACCTGCTCATCCCCGAGGTCGGGCTCGAAGGCCAGGCGAAGCTCCTCGACTCGAAGGTCCTGTTCATCGGCGCCGGCGGGCTCGGCGCCCCGGCGATGCTCTACCTCGCCGCGGCCGGCGTCGGCATGATCGGGGTCGTCGACTTCGACGTCGTCGACCTGTCGAACCTCCAGCGCCAGGTCATCCACACCAACGACCGGATCGGCGAGAAGAAGGTCGAGTCGGCGCGCAAGACGCTCGAGGCGCTCAACCCGGACGTGACGGTCGTGGCCCACGACGAGATGCTCGTCGCCGACAACGTCGAGCGGATCATCGCCGGCTACGACGTGATCGTCGACGGCACGGACACGTTCGAGACGCGCTACCTGCTCAACGACGCGGCCGTGATCGCGGACATCCCGGTCGTCCACGCCAGCGTCTTCCGGTTC
>Ga0326726_10006824_pt1 | contig 10265 bp, 8 predicted proteins | sample MHFenrmetagenome_2_FD_207603 | JGI IMG/M metagenome (GOLD analysis project Ga0326726, IMG submission 207603) | Lab enriched peat soil microbial communities from Michigan Hollow, Ithaca, NY, United States - MHF15MN | ecosystem: Environmental > Terrestrial > Soil > Wetlands > Peat | place: USA... | reverse complement strand
ACGGGAGAGAAATTTCAGATCGGCTGTCGTTTTATCGTGAATGCCGCCGGGGTATGGGCCGGAAAAATTGCCCGCATGGCCGGGGCCCGTCTGGAGGTCGTCTTCTCCAAGGGAAGCCTCATTGTCTTTAACCAGCGTCTGGTCAACACCGTGATCAACCGCTGCCGGCCCCCCTCGAATGGAGACATCTTTGTTCCCCACGGGCCGGCGCTGATTCTCGGAACGACCTCCCTGGCGACGGAGGAGATCGAAGACCCCTCAGCAAGCGAGGAGGAAGTAGACCTTCTTCTCTCCGAGGGGGAAATGGTAATCCCTGTCGCCGGCGTCACCCGGGCCATCCGGGCCTACGCCGGGGTAAGACCGCTCATCGGAGCCAGGGAGGCCGAAGGGGATACAAGAACCATCAGCCGAGATTTTCTCCTTCTCAACCATGGGAACGCAGTCGGGGTAAAAGGGCTCTTCTCCATTGTGGGGGGCAAGCTGACCACCTATCGCCTGATGGCCGAGCGAACCGTGGATGCCATATGCAAGGAGATGGGAAAGAACGTGCCCTGCGCTACATCGGAAAAACCTCTTCCCTTTCCAAGGGAATATTCTTTTCATGATCTGGGATCCAGGTTGGGCCGGTTTTCTGGGCCCGGGTTCTCTTCGGAAATTCTCTGCGAGTGCGAATTGGTTACCCGCGGGGAGATCCTGGAAGAAATAAAGAAACTCCCATTCCCAACTTTGAAAGAAGTGCAAGAACGAACCCGGGCCGGGATGGGCCCCTGCCAGGGAGGATTCTGTTCTCCACGGCTGACCGCGCTCCTGGCGGAAAACGGGAAAATAACCCAGGGCACATCGCTTGACGTTCTCAAAAAATTTCTGGAAGAGCGCTGGAAAGGAACCCGTCCGATCCTGTGGGGCCCCCAGCTCAAGGAAGAACAGTTGATCCAGGCTCTGTACTCGGAGTTGTTCAATTTAGACCACCTTTAAAACCGTAAGTGGTGAAAGGTAAGTAGTGAGAAGTTAAGAAAAAGATGAATACCCTTGAAAATCTGATTCTTTTCCCCTTACCACTTACCTCTTACTTTTTACCTCATGAATTATGATGTTATCGTTATTGGAGCGGGGCTGGCCGGACTCATGGCCGCTGAAGCGGCCCAGGAGAAGGGCTCCCGGGTTTTGATCCTGGCTAAGGGCATGGGCTCGCTTCCTTTGACGAGCGGTTGCATCGACGCGCTGGGATATTTTCCTGAATCCTCCGCTGCTCCAGTTTCCTCTCCCCTCGAAACCTTGGGTGAACTTAAAAGGGTGAACCCCTCGCACCCTTACTCAAGGCTGGGCAAGGAAAGCATTCTTTCGGCGCTCGCTCGATTCCAGGACTTGACCCTTTCGAACGGCCTCCCTTACGCGGGAGGGTTCGACGCCAGCGTGTTGATCCCCACTGCTCTGGGGACCTATCATCCCACCTGCTTAGTTCCGGAAACCATGAAGAACGGGGTTCTATCCCTGCCAGGAAGGGTCCTTCTTCTGGGATTCGAAGGGCTTAAGGATTTTTCCGCCTGCCTGGCGTCTGAAAACCTGAATCTCTGGCGGGCCCGGGGCAAAATCGCCCCTTCTTTTCGCGCTGAAACCCTGACCCGAGTGAAATTGGAGGGAAAGGCGCTGAACAGTTTGAACCTGGCCAGAGCTTTCGATGGGGAAGAATTCAGGGAACAAGTGGCACGGCAGGTCCAACCACTGTTGAAAAGCGGGGAGAAACTTGGGTTGCCTGCGGTCCTTGGGTATTCCTCCTCCCAGTCGGCCTGGGCCGACCTTCAAAAAAGGCTGGGAACCGATATCTTTGAAGTTCCCCTTCCCCCTCCTTCCATCCCGGGCCTTCGTCTTTATAACTTGATGAGGGCGGGCCTCCAGGAAAAAGGGGTGCGCGTCATCATCGGCCTTTCGGCATTGAAGCCCATCTTGGAGAAAGGGGAGATTCAGGGCATCGCTCTCGGGGAGGCGAGGAAAAGCCCGGTCTACCGGGCATCCGCCTATGTCCTGGCCACCGGTAAATTTGTGGGTGGGGGGCTTGATGCGCAACGGAACAGGATTTTCGAGACTCTCTTCGATCTTCCTGTCGAATACCCGCAGAATCGCAAGGAGTGGTTCACCAAGCAACTCCTGACCTCCATCGGCCAGCCCTTCAATTCTTTCGGGGTAGAAGTGAACGAGAACCTCCAACCGGCCGACTCGGGAGGCAAGGTGATTTATCAAAATCTCTATGCTGCCGGAGGGATCCTGGCTCATGCCGATTCCATGGCCGAGAAATCCGGCGGTGGCGTGGCCATCGCTACGGGTTATGTGGCCGGTCAATTCGCCGCAGCCTGCGCAAGAAAAGGATTCACCACAGAGGGCACAGAGGTAGAAGGGAATCAAAAGACATAGAAACTGAATCCGGCTTCATGAATCCATTTTAGCGATGTGAATTTTGTGGAAAGCTTTCTCCGTGTTCTCTGTGTCTCTTTGGTGAAAAAATAAATATGAAACCCAACATCGACCAATGCATTAAGTGTTCCATCTGTAACGCCTACTGCCCGGTGCTGAAGGCCACGGGGCTTTTTCCCGGGCCCAAGCTGGCCGGACCGGATGCGGAACGTTTCCGCCTTCAAAGGAAGTCCATTCCCTTGGAGTGGCTGGAGTATTGCGACTACTGCAAGGTCTGCGAGCGGGTCTGCCCGCAGAACGTACCCATTCCCGACCTGCACATTAAATCCCGCCTGGCCTGGAAAAAGACCCGCAGGCCCCCTTTCAGGGACTGGCTCCTCGGCCACGCTTACCTTCTGCAGAAACTGGGAAGCTGGACCACGCCGATCTCCAACTGGGTGTTTGGATGGGGATTTTTCCGCTGGCTTCTCGACCGGGGACTGGGAATCGCCCGGGGCACTCCCATGCCTGCCTATCGCCGCAGGACCTTTGCCCAAAGATTCAAATCCCATCCCCAGAAAAAGGGGGATCCCATAGCCTACTTCCACGGCTGCTATACCAATTATATCGATCCGGGTCTTGGACTGGCTGTGGTCGAGGTTCTGGGAAAGAATGGGTTCCGGGTTAACCTCCCCCGGCAGGAATGCTGTGGCCTTCCCCTTATCAGCAATGGGTTTTTCGAACTCGCCTCCCGGCTGGGAGAAAAAAATGTCAAGTCCCTGCGAAAAACGATCGAGGAGGGAACCGAAGTGGTCTTCTCTTCCCCAAGCTGTGGAATGACTCTCAAAGAAGAATATGAAACCATCCTGAACCTCCCCGGCGCTTCGCTGCTCAAGGATTATGTTTTTGAAATATGCCAGTTCCTTCTGCAGCTGCACGAAGAGGGTAAACTGGATACCCGGTTTCAAGAGCTCCAGGAGACTTTCTACTATCATGTTCCCTGCCACTTGAGGGCTTTGAAGATTGGGATGCCGGCTCTGGAGCTTCTATCCCTGATTCCGCGATTGAAGGTAATTGAGCTTCCCGAAGGGTGCTGCGGTTTGGCCGGAAGCTATGGTTACAAACAGGAAAAGTATGCCATTGCCCAGGAGGTGGGGGAAGACCTGTTCCGGGCCATCCGGGCATCGAAAGCCCGGACCGTCATATCCGACTGTGAAGCCTGCCGGATGCAGATCGGGTATCACACCGGAGTGAAAACCCTTCACACGGTCCAGGTATTACGCCAGGCCTACGGAGCGTGATTCTTTGGAATTCAACGTCCTGACCGCGGCGATCCTGCTGATTGCCATCGTCCTCGTCTTCGAGTTCAGCAACGGGTTCAACGACTGCGCCAACATGGTCGTCACTCCGGTCATCACCGGGGCCATGGAACCCCACAAGGTCATTTTCTTGATCGCCCTCTTTGAGTTCATCGGCGCATGGTTTCTGGGAATGGCCGTAGCCCAGACTCTGGGGAAAGGGATCGTGAACCCCCAATACATCACCGCGCCGGTCATTTTCGCGGCGGTCTGCGGGGCGATCTTCTGGAATCTGGGTGGATGGTACTTCGGCATGCCTTCCAGCTCTTCCCATGCCCTGATCGGGGGACTGGTGGGAGCGGTCGTCGCAGGCTCCGGAGCGAAATGGGTCGATTGGATCAAGGTGGGCGAAGTCCTGGCCATCCTCGTTCTCACCCCGGCCATCGGCCTGGTTGCCGGCCGGTATTTGACCCGCAAGGTCTTCGTGCTCTTCCAGGGGGTCAAACCCAGCCGGGCGAACCCGCGCCTCAAGCAATTGCAGATTCTGACTTCGATCACCTTGGCCTTGAGCCATGGTACGAACGATGCCCAAAAAGGGATGGGAGTCATCAGCCTTTCCCTGATCATCTTTCACAAGATGTCTCCCGAGCGGGTGGGGATGATCTACCAACCTCTTCCAGACTACGGCTTTTATGTCCCGAATTGGGTCATCCTGATCTGCTCCTTGGCACTGGCCCTGGGGGTGAGTTCCGGGGGATGGCGGATCATGAAGACTTTGGGGACAAGATTGTACAAAGTCAGGCCGGTTCATGGGTTCAGCGCTCAGGCCTGCGCTTCGATCATCATTTATCTTTCCTCCCTCCTTGGTTTTCCGGTCAGCACCACCCAGATTGTCTCTTCTTCCATTCTGGGGGCAGGGTCGGCCCAGGGATTCGGCTCTGTGCGCTGGGGAGTGGGGAAACAAATATTCCTTACCTGGATGATTACGATTCCGGGGTCGGCTGTTCTCTCCGCCATTCTTTATCTCTTTTTCAAGGGCCTGTTTTGATTTTTCTGGACAAAACGTCGTATTTGGCATATTATATGCGCTCTCGACCAAATTGGGGGAGCCGAAATGGCCTTATTTCAGAAGAAGAAATGCGATTTCTGTGAAATGCTGCATGCCCAGGCGCAAAAAGTCCTCGAAGGACTCGACGCCCTACATGCCTGGGCCCAGGGGGGAGTGGATGCCAATCGGGAAAGAGTGAAGGAAATCGAGAAGGAAGCGGATGAGTTGAGACGCATCCTGATCGAAGAACTGAACCAGACCTTTGTGACCCCCTTTGACCGGGACGATATCTTCTCTTTATCGCGGGCCATCGACGACGTGATGGATTATGCCGACCGCACCGTGGACGAGATGGAAATCTATGAAGTAAAACCCAACAGCCATGTAGCCCAGATGATCGACATCTTGCGCAAGTCGGCCCGCGAGTTGAGAGATTCCATCCGCCTGATCCAGAAATATCCCAATATCGCCCTGGAGCATGCCACCAAGGCCAAGGCCGCGGAGAACGAGATGGAAAACGCCTACCACCGGGCCTTGGCCGAGCTTTTCAAGGGGACGGACACGGTGTATATGCTAAAAATGCGGGAAATCTACCGCCATCTTTCCAATGCCGCCGACCGGGGCGACGAAGCCGCCAACCTGATCGGCGACATTGTGGTCAAGATGACTTGAGTCTCTTAGCGGCGATTCATTCGGTTATTTATAAGCGATCTTGCCCTTCATCTCCGTGCCTTCATAGAACTCCAAATACTTCTGGTCTCCCTCGGGTGTCTCGGTGTGTTCCGGGCCTCTCCACCATTTGTTGGCCAGGAAGTTCTTCTTGGCCAGTTCCCAAACCTCGGCCGGAGCCGGAACATTCTTCACTTCCCAGGACAGCTCTTGGGGAGTCATCTCATAGACCGTGTAACGCATGGGGTAAGTGGAAAGGGCCGGGTGGACGACATGATAGATATCGTCCACTTTCTGGTAACGGGTTGAGATGTGCCGGTGGCCGGAGAAAACAAGCCGGACACCATACTTCTTTAACAGCGCCCTAACCTCATCGGAGTTATCGAGGCGGAACCATCCCCAGTAATTATGGTTGGTCTTGTCCCCTTCACCCCAGGGGACGAGGCTGTGATGGGTCAAGATCATGACCGTTTTTTTCTGATATTTCTTGATTACGCTCTCCAGCCATCTCAACTGGCCGGGGTCCATTTTCCCCCCAAAATCATTCAAATTGGCTTCGGGTACGAAGACCTGCGCCCGGGAGGTGTCAAAGCTGACCAGAACCAGGTCTTTAGCCACTTCTTGAGCATAGTAGGTCATGCCCGGAACCATGCCCCCGGAGCGGCCAATGAAGGCTCCGGCCACGGTATATTTGGAAAGGCTCATGGGCTGGTCCTTCTTTTCATGGGGGACGAGACTGAGGTCATGATTTCCCAGGACCACGAAATAGGGGACTTTGAGGGAATCCAAAATCCGGCGAAGAACATCGATGTTCCAGGGCTCGGCATCATTGGTCAGGTCCCCAGCGACCAGGACAAACCTAAGGTCGGGAATTTTGTTGATCTCGGCCACCGCGTTTTCAGTGAGCATCACCGTCTTCAGTCCGAGTTTGTACCCATCCGTTATCCCTTTCTGCTCTGGAAGGGAAATGTGAGGGTCGGAAATGACCGCAAATTTGATCTTCTCGAAGGCTTGCCCAAAACCGGCGCAGGCCAGGACCAGGATGAGAATGCTGAGGACGCTTACCCAAGCTTGCTTTTTCATTGTCTACCCCCTTTCAATTTTTTCTCCAACTGCCACGGGGAATGACTCTCCCTGGCTGCCCCAAATTACCCAACCATGAGCGGAATTGTCAAGGTATACCTTCCCCCTTAGCCCGCCCCCCATGAGTCATCACCTCAAGGCTGATCATCCTCGATCCCCTGCGCCCTGGCATTGGGTCTGGCTTGACAATGGTGGCGAGAATGTTAATATTTTTAAAGAGGAAGCGTTTTCTAAAATGGTGAAAAGAGATTATTACGAAATTCTGGGCGTGGCCCGCAACGCCAATGAGACGGATATCAAGAAAGCCTACCGCCAGCTGGCCCTCCAGCATCATCCGGACCGGAATCCCGGGGATAAAGCCTCAGAGGAGAAGTTCAAAGAGGCGTCCGAAGCCTACGAGGTTCTGCGGGATCCAGAGAAGCGTGAACTCTATGATCGGTACGGCCACGAAGGCCTCAGCCGGACGGGATTCTCCGGGTTTGCCGGTTTTGAAGACATCTTCTCCAGTTTTGGCGACATCTTCGAGGATTTCTTCGGTTTCGGCACTGGCCGCCGCAGGTCGGCAGGGCCGAGGAAAGGGCCTGACTTTCGCTATGATCTGACCATCTCCTTCATGGATGCGGCTCTGGGAAAGGAGATGGAGATTGATATCGAACGCCCGGAAACCTGCGGAACCTGCAAAGGGACCGCCATAAAACCGGGCACAAAGAGAGAAACCTGTTCCTCCTGCAAAGGAACCGGCCAGATTTCCCATTCTCAGGGATTCTTTACCCTGCGCACCACCTGCTCCCGCTGCCGGGGGCAGGGGTTTTATGTGCCCCATCCTTGCACGGATTGCCGGGGAACGGGGAGGGTGAAAAAAACTAAGAAAATTCCCCTGAAGATTCCGGCAGGGGTGGACTCAGGGAGTCGTCTACGAGTTTCGGGAGAGGGGGGAGAGGGCGAAAAGGGAGGCCGGCCCGGGGATCTTTACGTCATCTTACACGTAGAGCCTCACTCCTTCTTTGAGCGACGTGAGGATGATATTCTCTGCCAGATTCCGATTTCTTTTGTTCAGGCCGCCCTGGGAGAGGAGATCGAAATCCCGACCCTCAACGGAACCAAAAAGATCACCGTTCCACCCGGAACCCAGAGCGGCCAGGTCTTCACCCTGCGCGGAATGGGTATCCCTCATCTGGACGGATACGGCAAGGGAGACCAGCACATCCAGGTAACGGTCAAAGTCCCTTCCAAGCTGAACAAGCGTCAGAAGGAACTGCTCAAAGAGTTTTCTTCACTCGAGGGAAAAGAGGATTGATGGATGGGTGAAAGGATGGAATGCCGGGTTTAATGCCAATTTGTACGAGCCCAAATTCCATCCTTCCATCATCCTTATATTCCGGCTATATGCCGGCCTTCCTTCTCCCACCATTTCCCGTCCCGCCCGCTATTTACCCTTCAAAAACTCGGGCCGGCCGAACTCCGGGTTCGGATACGTGTAAAAACCCTTTCCTGTTTTCACCCCCAGTTCTTTCCGCTCGATCATGTCCTTTAGCGCCCTCGGTGGATAATCCTTGGGGTCCTTGGATTCATTGAAGTAGGACATTTCGATGTCGTAAACCACGTCCAGGCCGACCAGGTCCATCAGGAAGAACGGCCCATGAGTCGGAGTAAACATCACCATCCAAGCCCGGTCAACATCCCGGAAGTCGACGAATCCCTCACCCCATAGATAAAGGGTTTGCCTTTTGATCGCCCGCCAGACGCTATTGAAGCAGAAGCCCAGGATTTCTTTTTCCACGGTCAGCGGAATGCACTGAATGGACCGGATGAATTGCTTGGCCGTCTCCAGAGTCTCCGGAGGGGTTTGGGTTCCGCCCATCACATCTACGATGTTCCAGCCGACCGCCGGCTGGTAAAAATGGATGTTCAGGCATTTCTCCGGCCTTTGGGTGGCGTCTTGGATCCGGGAGACGGGAATAGAAGAGCTGTTCGTGGCTAAGAGAGCCCTTTTCGGGGCCAGGGAATCGATTTGGGCCCAGACTTTTCGCTTCAGTTCGAGGACTTCCGGTATCACCTCGATGATCAATTCTCCATCCTTTACTGCCTCGGCCAAATCTTTGGTCAGCTTGACCTTGCCGGCTCCCTTCTCCCACTCCTCCGCACCCATGGTTGGGTTTTTGCCCAGAAATTTCATCATCCCCTTAATTTTCTGGATGGTTTTCTGGAAACTCTGAGGGTCCTGGTCATAACCGCGAACCTCATAACCATAGTAAGCCGCCTGGATGGCAATCTGAGTTCCCAAAGTGCCCAGACCGATGACGCTGACTTTCTTAATAGTCATATTCTCCTTTTTTCTCCTTTCCGCTGGCATAAAAAAGGGATGGAGGGGGTAGAATTCCTCATCCCTAGGGCTAATTTTCACTGCCCTGGGTTATTTGCATCTTGGGTTCCCGGTTTCCTTGATGGGAACCGCCACCTTGTCCATGGGAACCATCAATGGGGCCCCTGGAAAGGGGAAGGAAAAAAGGTTTGATTTGGCCTGGATCTCGCCAATGGGCCCGGGCATCAAGATCTGGTGGTCGCAGGCCCGCATGACCTGCTTGCCCACCAGGCTGTCGTATTCCATGCCCTCCCAGGCCTTGATGACCGCGTCGGCGTCAAAGGACTTGGCCTTTTTGATCGCCGCGAAGAGGAAGCTCACCCCGTTATAGCCGTATCCGATTTGGGCGGTGGGCCAGGGGTCTTTGGTGTCTCTATTCTTTTTGTGCCATCGTTCCAAAAAGCCTTTATTCTGCGGGGTGTCGATGGTGGGAAGGTAGGTGCTGTTTACAAAGCTCCCCACGGCGAACTCGCCGATGTTGGAGAGACGGACCCGGTCATCCAGGAAATAAGTTGCGTAGCGGGTCTTCACCCCCATCTGGTTTCCTTGGCGGATCAAGACTTCCAAGTCCGTTCCCCAGTTCCCGGTGAAGATGATTTCGGCGCCGGAAGCCAGGATCTTGCTGATATAGGGCCCGAAGTCCTTGGTCGCCAGGGGGTGGTAATCTTCTCCCACGATCTTTAAATCCGGGATCTCTTTCTTCATGGTGGCTTTAAAGTCGTCGGCTACGGCATGGCCGAAGGCATAGTCCATGTTGATCAGGTAAAACTTGCGCCAGGGCTTGGTCTTGAAGAATTCCGCATAGGACTTGGAACGGTTCGCGGTGGTAAAACAGGTCCGGAAAAAATAAGGGTTGAAATCCTTGCCGGTGAGAAAATCCGACTCGGCCCCCAGGGTGACGAAGATGACTTTGTTTTTTTCCGCCACATCCATCAACGCCCGGGCCACTGCGGTGGAACTGAGCTGAAGGATGATTTTGGCATTATCTTCCATGATGGCTTTGGTTGCTTTACGCACCGCCACATCGGGCTTGAGCTGGCTGTCCTCGGGCATATACTTGATCTTTTTCCCCAGAAGGCCGCCAGCGGCATTCACCTCATCCACCAGGAACTGAACGCCAGCCACGGATAGATCCCCCACATCTTTGAAAGGCCCGGATAAGGGATCTAACTGAATCATGGTGACCATATCCTGAGCCCAGCCCGGTGTCGTGAACAGGACCATTAGAAAAGCAAATAAAAGGATTCTTCTTGTCATTCTCTCCATCCTCCTTTGGGTTTCATGAAGACCACTGCGCGGGAAGCGGCCACCCCGGTCCTTTTCCAGCACCTCCAAAAGCCTCTGTCTTTATTCCAGGCGCGTTCTTCAGCTACCGGCTGATGACGGGGAGGACGGCTTTTCCCTCGCACACGACCCA
>Ga0326726_10006823_pt1 | contig 10266 bp, 11 predicted proteins | sample MHFenrmetagenome_2_FD_207603 | JGI IMG/M metagenome (GOLD analysis project Ga0326726, IMG submission 207603) | Lab enriched peat soil microbial communities from Michigan Hollow, Ithaca, NY, United States - MHF15MN | ecosystem: Environmental > Terrestrial > Soil > Wetlands > Peat | place: USA... | reverse complement strand
TTGTACTTCTTCAGGAAGAGCCGATTGAGCAGCTCCCGCAGAATATCCATGTCCACCGGCTTGACGACGACGCCGAAGACCTCAAGCTGCAGCGCCTTGCCCAGCGTGTCCTCATCCGTCTTGCGGGTCAGCAGGATGCAGGGCACCCGTGGGTAGTCCAGCCGGATCACCTTGACCGTGGCCAAGCCGTTGGGCCGCTCGGAATCCACATCGACGATCGCCGTGTGGATCCGCCGGCTGGCGATGATGGTCACGAAATCGCTGGGCTTCTCGGCCACCAGCAGGTTGACGCCGCGTGGCTTGAAGATGTTGCGAACCGCCTCCGGCCAAGCCCAGTCCGCCGCACTGGCCAGCACGTTCACTTCATCAAATTGTGACCACTGAGCAACCATAACAGTACCGTGTCCATCATTAGAGCAAATGCCATGCCAAGCCCAAGGGTTCTGCTGAATCATACGTAACTCGCTTTCCAGCAAGAAGTTACGGCAAGGTCCCTCCGTGCGTCGATCTGGCAAAATTGCAGGCTACCGCCGGCCTTCTGCCAGCCTGGCAGTTGTGCCAACCCCGAACCCACTGCTGGAAAGTGACTATATTGACATGGATGTGCCGCTGTGTAAAATAAACCCTACATGGGGGATAGGAATTTGAATTGGAGAATTACTCGTGAGAATCCAAGCGTTGCCTGCTGAACTGAGCATTCTTTTTCTGGCATCGCGGCCCCAGTACCTGGGCGCCAGCGTGGCCCCGGTTCTGGTCGGCTCGGCGTTGGGATACGCCGCGGCCGGGAGCTTCAACCTCGGCCTTTTCGTGCTGGCGGTGTTCGCGATCATGGCCCTCCACGCGGGCGCGAACGTCACCAACGACTACTTCGACAGCCAGTCCCGCAACGATTGGGTGAACGAGCATCCCACGCCCTTCTCCGGCGGCCGGCAGTTCATTCAGAAGGGCATCCTCTCGCCCAGGGCCACCTTGATGGCGGGCCTGGCCTATCTGGGCATCGGCGCCGCCATCGGGCTGGTGATCGTGGCCCTGTCGGGTAGCGCCCTCATCCTCGGCATCGGTCTGGCGGGTGTCCTCGGGGCGTATTTCTATACCGCCAGCCCTATCCGGCTGGGTTATCGCGGCGTGGGAGAGATCGTCATCGGCTTTCTGTTCGGCATCCTGCCCGTGTATGGCTCGTACTTCCTGCAGGCCCGGTCCATCGATCTGCTGCCGCTGCTGCCGGCGGTGATCGTCGCGATCCTGATCTTCCTGGTGATCCTGATCAACGAGTTTCCCGACCTGCCCGCCGACCGCCAGGTGGACAAGCGAACCATGATCGTGGTCTTCGGCATCCCGCCTTGCATCCTGGTCTATCGCGCGACCCTGGCGGCGAGTTACGTCGCCGCCGGCGCCATGCTCCTGCGCGGGGTCACGTTCTTCGGCGGCCTTTTCTACCTGCTGACGCTGCCCCTGGGGGTCTTCGCGATGCGGGCCGCCAATGCGCAGGACCTGACCACGCCCGGCCTGTACCGCGCCAACCAGCTTACCATCCTCCTGCACAACGTCGGCAGTATCGCCCTGGCCGCCGGCTTGCTGCTCCCTGCCCTGGTCTCCTGAGAGGACGTGCAAGGCGACGTACGTTCCTGATACGCGCGGAACACCTGTTCGCACTACCCAAAAGGCGAGGCGGGCGGTAGAATATGGCTATGGATGAGTTGGAAAAACAGCGTGTCCGCCAGTGGATCCAGAACTGGGAAGCGGTCGCACCTGTGCTGGAGGAGCTCCGGGCGGAGGCGATACGGAACAGCGACACCGCAGCGGCCATTGAGCAATTGTCCGACGCCTTTGAATCCGCCCGCCTTCACTGGACACCGCCGACCACCTCCGGCCTCGTGGAACAGCAGCGCTTATTCGCGAGGCTGCGGCCATGAAAACCCTCTTCCATGCCGCCGCCGAATTGGAGGGATTCCTTGTCGAGCAGGGCTGGCGATACTGCTTCATTGGCGGGATCGCACTGCAACGGTGGGGCCAACCCCGACTGACCAATGATGTCGATCTGACACTGCTCACGGGCTTTGGAAAGGAAGCCGCCTATGTGGATGCCTTGCTCGGGCGCTACAAGGCCCGGATTCCCGGCGGGCGTGAATTCGCCATAAACCATCGGGTGCTTCTGCTTCAGTCCCCGGAAGGAATCCCGATCGACGTGGCGCTGGGGGGAATCGCCTTCGAAGAGCAGGTGGTGTCACGGGCAACTCGCTATGAATTCCTGCCCGGCGTATCCCTCTTGACGTGTTCGGCGGAAGACCTGATTGTCCTCAAGGCATTCGCCGATCGGCCCAGAGATTGGGGCGATGTCGAGACGATTGTCGCCCGCCAACAAGCACGCCTGGACTGGGACTATGTGTTCGAGCAGTTGGAACCCCTGTGCCAAATCAGGGGAGATACGGAAGTCCTTGACCATGTGCGCCGGTTACACCGCCTTGCGATAAGCAGACTGGAGCGGAAACACAAGCAAGGATACGAACAGAACCCGCCGGGCAAGGGCGAATTCGATGTCTGGGAGAAGGAACAGACCTGGGGAGCCGAATGAAACGGCAAGTCCCCGTTCAGCACGGCGTCTCGGGTCAAGTAGTACGTGACTCCCAACCAACTGACGAAGGATGCCTGCAAAGGGTCGTGGGGCGACCGTTGCAGGGCCGCTACGAGGCTGTCCTTGGCAAGATCGACCGGGATGAAGTGGAGGCGTGGCGGAAGCTCCCACTGCAACTCGGCGAGACGCTTGCGCTTGAAGGCCTGGGTCGCAGGGTGGTCCACCTCGAACACCGCGAGTCGCTTCATCATCTCAGGCCGACGAAACGCAAAGGTATCCATTCCCGCCCCAAGGAGGATGTACTGCTGCACTCCGCTGTTGATGGCCGCCACCAGGGCATCTTCTGCATATCGCGCGCGACTGATCGTGGTTGGGGCATTCCGATTCTTCATCATCCATGCCAGCGCTGTCGTCGGATCCGGATGAGATGCTCCAAGCTCGGGGTTAAAGAGCGGCAGGGCCTCCACGAGCTTCACGCCAAACCAAGCCCGCTCTTTTTCGCTGAGGAACTGACCGGCAAGAAAATCGTCGAATATCTTTGGCGTGTCATGCGTTGCATGATAGGCGCGGGCGTAGGTTGTCAGAAGTGCTGTGATACTGACTCTGTCTTCCTTCATCAGAAAATCCTCGAAGAACCCGGGCAGATCATCGCTCGTGACGTGTTGCACGTACCGGCCCGTCGATGAAATACGCCCGGCTCACCGGATCAGCTTGATGATCGCCTGGAGGTCGTTCGGGGCCTCGACCGGTGGGTTGCTGAAGGGGCCTTGCTTGTCCTTATGATAGTTGACCGTGGCGTTGGCGTCTTTGAGCGTGTGGCCGGTCAGGACGCAGGCGACCCGCGCATCCTTGGCGACAGTCCCGTTGGCCAGCAGGTGCTTGAGGCCGGCGATGGTGGCGGCGGAGGCGGGCTCGCAGCCTAAGCCGTGCTTGCCGATCAGCGCCTTGGCGTCGAGGATTTCCTGGTCCGTCACGGCCAGGACAACACCGTTGCAGACGTCAATCGCGCGGAGGCACTTCTTCAAGTTGACCGGCCGGGAGATTTCGATGGCCGAGGCACAGGTGTGCGGCGAGAAGTGCCGAGCCGTGAGGTCGGCGTAATAGTCGTCGATGATCTTCTGGTTGACGTGACCGCCATTCCAGGTGAGCTTTTTGTTGTTGACCAGATCGGTGAGGGTGTCGGCGCCGGTAGCGTTGACGATTGCCATGCGCGGGACGCGGTCGATCAGGCCGAGCTGCTTGAGCTCCAAGAACGCCTTGCCGAACGCGCTGGAGTTGCCGAGGTTACCGCCGGGGACGACGATCCAGTCCGGCACGTCCCAGCCGAGGCCTTCGATGATGCGGTACATGATGGTCTTTTGGCCTTCGAGCCGGAAGGGGTTGAGCGAGTTGAGCAGGTACAGGCCGAGCTCGACGCAGACGGCCTGGACCTGCCGCATGCAGTCGTCGAAATCGCCTTGAATCTGGACGGTCTGAGCGCCGTAGTCCATCGCCTGGCTGAGCTTGCCGAAGGCGATCCGGCCGGAGCCGATGAAGACGGTGCACTTGAGGCCGCAACTGTGAGCGTAGAGCGCGACCGAGGCGGACGTATTGCCGGTCGAGGCACAGGCACAGGATTTGGCCCCCACCATCGTCGCATGGCTGAACGCCGCCGCCATGCCGTTATCCTTGAACGACCCGGAGGGGTTCAGCCCCTCGTATTGCAGAAACAGACAGTCCGGCTTCATCCCCAGATGCTCGGCAATGGCCCGGTTCTGCTGGAGGATCGTCTGCCCCTCGCCGATGGTGACCTTGTTCTTGTCCGGGCAGAAGTCCAGCAGCTCCCGGAACCGCCACACGCCGGAGAAGTCCAGCGGCTTATCCCGCTTCGCCCAGCGTTTGCCGAACGCGCCGAGGTTCTCCGGCACCTTGACCTTGTCCCAGTCATACTGAATATCGAGCAAATCACCGCACCGAGGGCACTTGAACATCGACTCGCTACAGTCGAACTCGGCCCCGCACGCCGGATTGATGCACTTCTGGTACGCCCCAACACTTTTCGCCATTTCATGGGCTCCTTCTGGGTCCATCGAAAGCGATGATTATAAGAAATGAGTCGCCCTGCCGCAATTCATCTCAGGCACGATAGGACATCCCGCGCATCAACGACATGAGCATCTTGCCGGCGCCCGCGCTTGGACAGGGTTCGGGGGACAAACAGGGCATAAACGACCTGATGCCGTTTCCCTCTCATGCTACTGGGAATCCCCTTGGCTTTCAGTCCCCCAACCGCTTGGTCGAGGATCTTCTCCGAGAGCGTCGTTTCAGTCCACTTGGCCTCTCCGAGGAGAAGGTGCTTGCCTTCGAGGGATTCCGCCACGATGTCCCACTCCGGCTCGTTTCCATGCCAGTACCGTGCCGCGGGCTTCCAGGGACCGAAACGGGCCAAGGGAGAACGACCCTCGTGAATGCGGGGCACGGCTTGGCGGCAAAGCTCCTCCCAAGCGTCCGCGAATAGAGAGGCTCTGGCCTCATGCCAAAGACCAAGACGCACAGCCGGAGCCGCCTGAGCCAGCAGGGCGCGATGCGGCGCCACCACACGGAACCAACAGCGGAACAAAGGATCGGCAATCCTGTACAGGGATCGCTTGCCGGATTTTTCCGATTCGCCATAAGGCTGCTCGCGTGCGACCAGTCCGAGATCGACCAAGCGTGCCAAGGCACGAGTCAACGAGGTGGCGGGCTTTCCCAGACGTCCGGCGATCTCGCTGAGGCGGTGGGCGCCCATGCCGATCACATCCAGAATGGGACGGCACGCGGCCGCCGGAGGCAATTCCTCCAGCAGCAATCGATCCGGCTCTCGATGCAACGGTCCCAAGGGATCCAGGATGCAATGGTCCACCGCGCGATCCAGGTCCGTGCCGTAGGGCTCGGCCAATTCCCAGTACCGGGGCACACCCCCCCAGACGGCATAGGACCGGACACAGGAGACGGGGTCGGTGATCTTCAAGCCTTGGCCCAGGAAGCCCGCCCCCAGCGGTCCGATCTCCATGAGTTCGACCGCACGGCCGTAGAGGGGTGCGGAGGCATCCAGCACCAGGCCTTGCATCATGCGTTGGCTGGAACCGGCAATCGCGACGCAGAGGCGCGCCTGCCGGGCCTCGCCATCGACCCACCGCTGAAACTGGCTGGCGAGATCTGCGCTGGCTCCCGCCCAATAGGGGAACTCGTCAAAGACCAGGGGACCCCGCCATGCCGCCGCTTCGGCTTCATGCGCAATTCGCCGTAGCAGGGAAGGCCACTCGGGATAGGTGGCCTCGCCCAAGGTGGGGAACCGAACGCTCAGGGCCTGCGCCAGATAAGCCCTCTGTACCGGCGGCGCGGACTGGTCCGCCACCGCATACAGACCTTCATGCCTGCGGCACCACTCCAAAAGCAAGCGGGTCTTACCGATCCGGCGCCGTCCCCAAACGACGGCCAGTCCGCCCTCGGCGCGGTCCACCAAAGCATCCAGTCGCCGCATCTCCACTTGTCGATCGATGAACTTCATGAGCAAATTATTATTCTTCAATGAATAATGTTCAAGAGAATAATTTTGTGCCATGTCTCTTGCACCTGTGTGTGGCGGCGCTCGCAGGAGATGTCGGTAACATGTGCAACGTCCAGACCTGTATCACGCCGGTCGTGGGTTGTCAGTTCGACCGCCCGAGCTTGTATGAACAGAGCCAATCTGATACATTACTGACATGAGCCGGACCCTCGACAAGGTGCGGACCCTCATAGCCGCAGGATGAAGACCGTGAGAACGCGCAAACATACAAAACTGGTGCAGGAAGGCGGGTTTGTCGCGGAGGTCGAGGTCCACCTGATCGAGTCCGAAGACAGTTGGGCGCCGTACCTGTCTCTGGAGGATGCTTACAAGCTCGATGACGTGCGAGAGGCCCTGCGCCGCGGCGACATCGAAGCCGCCGCCAAGCTCGGCCGCATTTATGCACTCAGGTTACTTGCAGGATAGTCCAACAAGGGACCTGCACCAACTGTATAGTATGGGGAATACATGAGGTCTGTTTCTGGAAGAGATCACGGTGAGCAAACGCAGGAAGATACTTGTCGCGGTCGCTGTCATTGCTGTTGTTGTCATTGGTGCAATAGGCGCCTACGTCCACTATCTGATGCAGTTTGGTGCTGATGCAGCACGCGAGGTAGTACAAGCTGAGACGCGTCTATTGTGCGAGACCGATCATCAGGCCCTGCTCGATGCCTGTCGCGAGTTGTCGCGCCAGGTCAGAAGCGGGCAATTGAAGGTCGGCGTCTATATGGCTCCGGAGGCGCTACGATTCCCCGAGCCTATCCCTGCGCTTCGACCGAAGCATGTGATTGTTGATCGAGATGGACTCGTCGAGTTGGAAATGGGTTTTGGAATGTGGCCTTTGGGTGTGCGTGCATACACAGAGGATTACCCGAAGTATCCTCCTCCATTCAAGTACGGGGACCGCGAACTCGTGAAAGGTTTGTGGTACTACGAAGACGGGTATAGTATCCACCCCGATGCCTACGATAAGAGAATCGACGAACTCCTGAGCAAGAACAAGAAACTCAAGAGAGCCGTCCCAGAGTCAGAAGCTCGCCCAAGCTGAGTCACCTGCTGTGTTGTGGCGTGGAGAGCAATCCTCGATACAATCAGCGCCCCGGAGCCCGACTCACGCCGTGTGAATCCATCGTACGGCGGTGGGTCTGACTATGACCAAGATGTTGCGGAATTCCCGTTTTGCGTAGCGCCCAAGAAAAGGGATGAGTGTTTTCTCAATGTTTCGGGAGCCGGTTGGATGGACCTTGAGCCGAATGACGCCAGCATGCGCGGTCAGCTTCGCCACCGTCCAATCTCCAAAATGCTCATCCAGGGTAACGAGAACACGATCCTGCTTCGTGCAGTATTCCAGGATCTCCAGATCGTCCGCCTGTGCCATACCCACTTGTGCAGCACACTCAACGTCATGGACCGTCTTCCGCAAGACATCCGCGACGCAACGATCGATCATCTGGTCTAAGAAAAGGCGCATGGGTATCTCCTATGCCGCCTCGGGCTCGAGCTCCGTATGATCGATCACGGAATGGCAGTACTCCAGCGCCGCTTTGACCTGCTCCCATGAGAGTTCCGGATATCGCCGCAGCACTTCCTGCACGGATCCAGTTTCCGCGAGTTGATCCAGCACCACGGTGACCGGAATGCGGGTGCCAGAGATAACGGGCTTTCCATTACAGATGCGAGGATCAATGGTTATATAATCATTCATCGCGTATCCCCTGAATCGACTTTGTATGCCGTTTCGCGTTTGACAGACACCGAGTATATCACGATCGATTGTAGCTGACCCCACCACCTTTCTCAACTCTTTGCCTCAACCCAAGCCAGAGGATCATGGGAGGGACAGACTAGCCTTCCGACCGTCGCAGATGCGACAGGTCATGACTTTCCCTCCGTCAGGGTGGTCTCCTCGCCGCCATCGGCTTGGCTTTGCGTCAGTTGCAGGCCGAGGCGGTCCAAGCGTTTTTGGCCGTCGTCGTATTTGGCGTAGGCGTTGCGGAGGTGGGTGCCGAGGATGTCCCAGGCGCAGATGAATTCCGCGAAGGAGCTGTTCAACTTCCGCAGGTTCTGGCGGATCTCGGCGGCCTGCTGCTCGATTTGCAGGCCGTGCAGGCCCATCGCGACGGTCATCAGGTAAGCGTAGAGCAGATTCGGCGAGACGGGGATCACTTTGCGATCGAGACAGTAGTGCAGGATGTCCTCGGTGTCGTCGGCACACTGGATGATCGTCTCGTAGTAGATGTTTTCCGCCGGGATGTACATCAGGGCGAAGTCGAGCGTGCCTTCCGTCGGCTGGATGTAGGCGGAGGCGATTTTGTCCACGTGGCTGGCGACATCGCGGGCGAACTGCCGGCGGAGTTTGGGCCTCTCTTCGTCGCTGGTGCTGGCGACGATCCGCTCGAAGCTCGGCAACGGGAACTTCGAGTCGATTCCGACGGTGAAATTGGTCATCTGGACCAGGGCATCGACGATGCGGCCATCTTTGAACGTGTGCTGGAGGGTGTAGCTGCCCTTGGGCAGGGCCTGGGCGAGGAGGTTCTCCAGCGACCATTCGCCGATCTGGCCGCGGAGCTTGGGACTGCTGAGGATGTCCTGGAGCCGCTTGACATCGGTGCCGAGCTGGAGCATCTGCTTATTGGTGCCCTGGAGCTCGCCGATCTGACGGTTGAGCTGGTTGAGGGTTTGCTGGTTGGCCTGGAGGTTCTGGGTCAGGGCATTCTGGCCGACCTGCAAGGAGCCTTGGAGGGTTTGGGAGGTCCGGTCCTGGGCCGCTTTGAGGGCTTCGAGCTGTTGCTGGAGCAAGCCGATCCCCGCGCCCTGGCCCGCGATCTCCCGGCGGGCCGCGACGTTGCACGTGATGAGCCAAACCAAAAGCGCCAGCACCGCCAAGACCAAGACAATGCCGACCGCCACCATAACCTGCGACATAAGCGATCCTTCACTACTGAATGGGTGGATTATAGAAACCCGCCCCGGCTTCGTCAAAGTCAACTCAAATGCCAGACGGCGGTGGCCGCCACGGAGGACTCAGCACGGCCTCCGGCCGCAACCAAAGATGGCCTCGCGCGGAGACGCGGAGGCGCAGGGCCATCTGGGGTCAGAGCTTGATTAGTGATTAAGGATGCCGGGAAGACCCATCGCGAAGCGCCACCATGAATTGAAGTACCGATCGAAACGCAGAGAAGCAGAGCTTACAAATCGCTAATCACTAATCAAGCTCTGACCCCACTGTCCGCCTACGCCTATATCAGTCTGGAGCGACCTTGTGGAGAAGCTGTTTGATGCGAGCGAGGGCGGTCGCCGCCTGCTTCTCCGTCAGATCGTCCGGGATCGCCTGATGATAGTCCACCCTGCTCAAGCTGAACCCGCCGGAACCGATGATGCGTTTATCGCTTTGCGGATACCAGCGGGGAGAGCGGGAAGGAAACCGGCCTTCGGCGGCAACGCAATACCAGTCGCGCGGAGGCGCAGAAACAGCGACGCATCTGCCCAGGCGAACCTTTGACCGAATAATTACCAATTCAAGACCTGACCCCGTGCTTGACCTGGAAGTGCCATTCAGCTCTGACCCCACTGTCCCCCTGGTTGGATATCTGTTGGGGTGCAACCCAAGACAGTGGAACCCCTGAGCCTCAACCTAAATGACGGGGAGATCACCGTCGTTGCAGTCGAGCGCTGCCGAAAGAGGTTTGTTGGACATGTTGTTGGCTACCCACATGAAGCTCGCTACGAGTGGCTTGGGAGGGTATGATGAGCTTTGGCCCCAATGGCCGGATTCATCCGAGAGCGGAAAGTCAAAAAAGGAGGATTGAAATGAGTCATTTTTACAGCGAGTTGAAATACAGCCTGCGGCGGTTGAGAAAGTCACCTGGATTTACGGTGGTTGCCTCAGTCACTCTGGCCCTCGGCATCGGGGCCAACACGACCATGTTCAGTATCTCCGATCTGTTGCTGATGCAGCCGCCGAGGAAGGTAAAAGCGCGCGAACAGTTGGCGGTGGTATCGATCAAAGACGACCAACATGCACGTTTTCACTATTCTGAGTATCTCACCCTCCGTGATAGTGGCTTGGCCTTTAGTGACCTCATGGCCGAGGATATCGGCTTTACCGGCTTATGGTCCAACCTGG
>Ga0326726_10006821_pt1 | contig 10268 bp, 7 predicted proteins | sample MHFenrmetagenome_2_FD_207603 | JGI IMG/M metagenome (GOLD analysis project Ga0326726, IMG submission 207603) | Lab enriched peat soil microbial communities from Michigan Hollow, Ithaca, NY, United States - MHF15MN | ecosystem: Environmental > Terrestrial > Soil > Wetlands > Peat | place: USA... | reverse complement strand
GAAGCCGCCAGCTCCTTCTCGCGCTCCTTGCGGACCCAGTACTCGCTGATGTTCTTGGCCTTCTTCTCGTCCTCGACACCGATGAACTCGGAGCCCGCCTGGGGGACGCTGGAGAAGCCGATGACCTCCACGGGCATGGAGGGGCCGGCCTCCTTGACGCGCTGCCCCTGGTCGTTGATCATGGCCCGCACACGGCCGTACTCCGTTTTCGCGGAGAAGGCATCTCCCTCGCGCAAGGTCCCTTCCTGGATGAGAACGGTTGCCACGGGGCCCCTGCCCTTGTCGAGCTTGGCCTCGATGATGATGCCGCGGGCCGGACGGTCCGGGTCGGCCTTCAGCTCGAGGACGTCGGCCTGCAGGAGGATGAGCTCCAGCAGGTTCTCGATACCGATCTTCTTCTTCGCCGAGATGTCGGCAAAGAGCGAATCGCCGCCCCAGTCCTCCGATGTGAGGTTGTGCTGGGCCAGCTCCTGCTTGATCCGGTCGGGGGTGGCGTTGGGCTTGTCGATCTTGTTGACGGCCACGATGATGGGCACACCGGCCGATCGCGAGTGGTTGATGGCCTCCACGGTCTGTTCCATGACGCCGTCGTCGGCGGCCACGACGAGGACGACGATGTCCGTAACCTTGGCACCGCGGGCGCGCATGGCCGTAAAGGCCTCGTGGCCCGGCGTGTCCAGGAAGACGATGTCGCGGTCCTTGACATGGACATGGTAGGCGCCGATGGCCTGTGTGATGCCGCCGGCCTCGCCCTCGATGACGTTGGTCTGGCGGATGGCATCGAGAAGCGACGTCTTGCCGTGGTCGACGTGGCCCATGACGGTCACGACGGGCGCCCGGGGCTTCAGGTTCCGGGGCTCGGCCTCGGTTCGCTGCAGCAACTCGTCGTACTCCGCCGTCACGGCCTCCACCTGATAGCCGAACTCGGCGGCGATGAGGCTTGCGGCATCGACATCGATGGACTGGTTGATGGTTACCATCATGCCCAGACCGAGAAGCTTGTTGATGACGTCGCTTGCTCGCACGCCCATCTGCTTGGCCAGCTCGCTGACCCGAATGGCCTCGGAGATCCGGATGCGCCGCTTGCTCGCCTTGGGGGTCGTGATTTCCGTCTTCTTCATCTTGACGACGGCGGCCTTCTTGTCGCCCCTCCAGCGGGCGGACTCCTCCTCCTCAATCTCCCGGAGCCTCACTCTCTTGTCTTTCTTGTCGATGCCCTGCTTGATCAGGGTCCTCTTCTTGGCGGCTACACCGTCCATGACCACCTCGACGGCGCGCTTGCCTTTCCTGTCGGCAGAGGGCGCAGCGCCCCTTGTGTCGGCGCCGGCAGGCGGAGCTGCCTGGCCACGGGGCTGCGCGGGCTGCCCTGCAGCCGGTTTCCGGATCTGGGTCTGCGGGATTGTCGCTGCAGGGGGTCTTGGCCCTTCCTTCTTCTCGGCGGGTTCGGGCCTGCGGATGATCTGGGCCTGGCGGGAAAGATCGGGCTCCTTCTTCGGCGCCGGCTCGGTTTTAACGGGCGCCTTCTCGGCAGCGGGAGGCGCCGCAGCCGCCTGCTGCTGCTCTTCCGCCTTCGGCTCAAGCGGCTTCTCCGGTTTCTCGGCCTTCTCGGCTTTCTCGGCTTTTTCGACTTTCTCTTTCTTCTCCGGCTTCGCGACCTGTTCTTCCTTTTCGACTTTATCGACCGGCTCGGCTTCGGCCTCGGGGGCGGCGGCCTCTTCTTCCTCGGCGGCTTCCTCGGGCAGACGGACGGCCCTTCTGCGGATAACCGTGGATTTGACGCGCTTCTCGACGACCTCCTTCTCACCCTTGGCGGCAAACTCGCGGCGGACCCGCTCGACCTCGCTGTCCTCAAGGGTGCTGGAGTGGGACTTGACGGCAATTCCAAGGGTCTTCAGCTTCGCGATGAACTCCTTGTTTTCGATCCCGAACTCCTTGGCCAGTTCGTATACTCTTGTCTTGGACATCCTCGAAACCCCCGAAAATTTTGGTTCAGCCAGGGCCTGCGCCTTTCCGCACGGTTCAGGCGTTATTGCCCGCTTCCTTCTCCATGACCTGCGCGGCCCTCTCGATGATCCCCGGCACCTTCTCGGCGTCCAACCCCTCGATGGCCTTCAGGGCCTCGGGGTCGGCCGTCGACAGGGCGGAAACTGTCTTGTAACCTTCCTTGAAGAGAAGCTCCGCCATCGCCTCGTCCAGGTCGGGAACCTTCATGAGGGCCTTGGGCCCCTCCTCGGACTGTTTCTGGAGCATGGACTCGTTCTTCACGTCGATCTTCCAGCCCGTGAGCCTCACGGCGAGCCGCACGTTCTGCCCGCTCTTGCCGATGGCAAGCGAGAGCTGGTCATCGGGAACGATGACCTCCATGGACCTCTCGTCCTCGTACATGAAGACCTTGCTCACCTTGGCCGGGGAGAGGGCCGAACAGATGTATTTCACGGAGTCTTCGGAGAAGGGGACGATATCGATCTTCTCGCCCTTCAATTCCTGGACGACGCTCTGCACGCGCGAGCCGCGCATGCCGACGCAGGCCCCGACAGGATCGATGTCCTTGTCGAGTGTCCGGACGGAGATCTTGGAGCGGTTTCCCGGCTCGCGGGCCACATTGACGATCTCGATGAATCCCTCGGAGATCTCCGGCACCTCGATCTCGAAGAGGGCGCGCAGGAAGCCCGGATGGGTGCGGGACAAAACGATCTGGGGCCCCTTGGAGATCTTCTTTACGTCGACAATGTAGGCGCGGATCCGGTCGCCGCGCTTGTAGGTCTCCCGGTGGATCTGCTCGGAGGGGGGAATGACCGCCTCGGCGCGGCCCAGGTTCACTATGATGCTGCCGCCCTCGAAGCGCTGGACGAAGCCGCTTGCGATCTGGCTTTTCTTGTCCTTGTACTCGTCGTAGATCTTGTCGCGCTCGGCGTCCTTCACCTTCTGGATGATGATCTGCTTGGCCGTCTGGACGGCGATGCGCCCGAAGCTTGCCGCATCAATCCTCATTCCCAGGCTGTCGCCCGGCTCGGCCTCCTCGTCGAGTTCGTTCCTGGCCTGTTCCAGGGAGATCTGCGTTTCGGGGTCGACCACCTTTTCGACAACCGTCTTGAACTGGAAGACTTCCAGCTCTCCCGCCTCTTCGTTGTACTTGGACTCGAGCTCCACCTTCGCCCCCAGCTTCTTTTTCGCCGCGGTGAGGATGGCCGACTCCAGGGCCTCGACGATGATTTCCTTATCGATTCCCTTGTCCTTGCCCATCTGCTCGATGAGACGTTTCAGCTCCGGAAACATGCGTGACCTCCTCTGAAATCGGCTTCAGGCGTCGGGATTCCGGATTCGGGAAAAATCAATTCCTCTTCCCTTTTCCCGGTGTTTTGTGCCTGTTGCCTGCTGCCTGCAGTTCGTACTCCAGATTCGCCTTCTGGACGTTGTCCCGTTCGATGCGGACGGTCTTGCCATCCACGTCGACGGTCACAGTTTTTCGGCCGTCCTGCTCCGCAACCTCGATGAGGGTGCCCAGGAAATTCCTCGACCCGTCGATGGGCTCCCGCGTCCGGATGCGGATCTTCGCGCCGCGGTATTTCTCGAAATCCTTGTCCCGGGTCAGGGGCCTGTCGAGCCCCGGGGTGGACACTTCCAGCGTATAGGGCCCCGGCGGCAGATCGTGCACGTTAAGCAGATCGCCTGCCTGATGGCTGATGGACGTGCAGTCCTCGAGGGTCGCGCCGCCCTCGCGGTCGATGAAGATTCGCACGAGCCACCGGGTCTTCATTCTGAGGCATTCGAGCTCCACGAGTTCCAGGCCTTCGGACTCGATCACCGGCTCGATCAGTCCGATGATCTCCTCGCGGTACGTAGCCATCTTCCGGCTCCCTGCTCGCGCCGCGCAAGCGGCGCATAAAATAAAAAAGTGGGCAAAAGGGCCCACTCGAATAGAAACCATTCGAATTTCAGGTGCTTTTCTAGCACAGAAAAACACCCCATGCAAGCAAAAAAACGGCCCCTCCCCGGCTACACGGCCCCGGCGATCGCCTTGCCAAGCTCCTGAGTACTCGCCCTGCCGCCGATGTCTGGCGTGCGCGGTCCCTCGCGCAGCACGCTCTCGATGGCGCGCACGATCGCACCGGCCGCTTCCTTATATCCCAGGTGCTCCAGCATCAGCGCGCCCGACCAGATCTGGCCAATGGGGTTGGCAATGTTGAGGCCATAGATGTCGGGCGCTGAGCCGTGGACCGGCTCGAAGAGCGAGGGGAACTCCCGCTCCGGGTTGAGATTTGCCGAAGGCGCAACGGCGATCGTACCGGTGCAGGCAGGTCCCAGATCGGAGAGGATATCGCCGGACAGGTTCGTACCCACCACCACGTCGAACCAGTCGGGGTTGCGGACGAAGTGGGCCGTGAGGATGTCGATGTGATAATAATCGGCTTTCACGTCCGGGTACTGAGCCGCCATCGCCCGGGCCCGTTCGTCCCAGTAGGGCATCGAGATAAAGATGCCGTTCGACTTGGTCGCCCAGCTCAGGTGCTTCTTCGGCCTGCTGCGGGCCAGCTCGAAGGCATATCGCAGGATGCGGTCCACCCCGTGGCGGGTAAAGAGGCTCTCCTACACCACCACCTCGCGTTCAGTGCCCTCGAAGCTCCGACCGCCGATCGAGGAATATTCCCCCTCGGTGTTTTCCCGCACGACGACGAAGTCGATATCTCCCGGCTCACGCCCGCGCAGGGGCAACTGGATTCCCGGCATCAGCCGCACGGGCCGGACGTTGGCATACTGCTGGAAGCCCCGGCGGATGGGGATGAGCAGGCCCCAGACGGAGATGTGGTCCGGCACGCCGGGAAAGCCCACGGCACCCAAATAGATGGCGTCGTGGTTGCGGATCTGCTCAAGCCCGTCTTCGGGCATCATGCATTCCTCCGATTGCAGAAATCCCTTCTTCGCACCCAGTTTTGCGCCGTGGAAAAGAGCCCTTCTCTACCTGCCCGAGGACCAAGGCCTGCTCAGCATGACGTAGAAGCTTGTACTCCCGTCGCCTGCGTATCCGAATGCCCCATAGAAGGGGCCGAGGATCGTATCGGCGGCAAAGAAGACGCTGCTGCCGAAGAGCCACCCGTTGTTCGCTTTCGGGTCGAACAGGTGGTGGACCTGGCCTGTTTCGAGCGATCCGCCCACGTAGAGCCCTTTTCCCAGAGGCGAGGGGAGGCTGCCGAACTGGTACATGTAGACGATCTCGCCGAAGGTATATCCCTGGCCGACGAGCTGATTGAATTTGTATCCCGACATGCTCAGGAATCCCCCGATTGCAAAGGGATCGTAGGGAGGCAGGGTGCTGCCCGCGTTGTCGGCATAGACGAGCCCCACGTTCAGGGAGTGAGGGCCGAATGCAATGGGTTTCCTCAAGGCCAGCTCGTACTTGGTGTAGCTGTCCTGGGCGCCGAAGGCTTCATCCGTGCCGAAGTAGTTCCCGGCGATGAGGATGCCTTCACGGGGGAAGTTGGCATCGTCGAGCTGGTCGATGGCAAATCTCCCCATAAACCCGCCCTGGCGGCGGTTGAAATCCGGCAGTTGCAGGACGCCGAACTCGCTGTTTGCCGACACGTATCCCTGGTAAAACCCCAGCCGGATCATCCCGACCTTTCCCTGGATGCCGACATCGAGTCCGCCGCGGGTCTTGACGACGCCGTACTGCCCGAGATACGTCCCGTCGAGATAGTAATTGACGGGGGAGGACGCCACGCCCGCCCAGGGAGCGACAAAGGACCCGACGGTGAGCCCCACGGGCTGGAAGAACTCGGTGTAGAGGCCTTTCGTATAACCCAGCTGGGCGTCGGTACGCCATTCCGCGCCATATCGGTTGAGCCAGGTCTTTCGATAGCTCGCGGCGATGTTGAATCGCACGGGGGTGGACATATCCGCCGCGAACCCGAGGCCGAACTTCAGGTAGTCGGGCCCCCAGGGTTTCTCGACACCCTCGACCAGGATGGTCGGTTTACCGTCTTTTTCAACCAGGCTGTAGTCCATGAGCTCGAAGTCCCCTCGGCCGTATATCGTCGTCAGGGTGTTCTGCAGCTGCTGGAGGTCCATCCCTTCGCCGTCTTTTTTCTTCATCGCCGACGGGATATCTTCGAGCTTCTTGAGACCCTCCTTCTCGTCCGGCTGCTTCGTCACCATATATTCGACGAGGCTGGGCTTTCTTTCGATCTCCGACTCGATGACGACGGGGTTCACCCATTTCAGGTTTTTCTCCACCTCGATGTCGGCAACCCTTACTTCCGCGGGCTTCCTCTCGGTGAGGCTCAGCTGCCAGGCCTTGTAGTCGGCTTCGCTGACGCTCAGGCGCTCGAGCTTGTCCTGCACCGCCCGGGCCGCCGCGATCCCGATGGGAATCGTTTCCATGGCCTTGACAAAGTCACCCGAGCTGAATTCCCCGAGCTCAGGCTTGATCAGGATGTCCTTATCCGTCAACTGGGCAAGCGAAGCCTGGACATTGTGCTCGGTCATCAGGTTAATCGACTGCATGGCCACGGCGGCCGCCGAGGTCAGCTGGTCGCGGCGAAGGGGGGGCGTGCCCAGGTTGACGGCGATGATGATATCGCAGCCCGCCTTGCGGGCCACGTCCACGGCCAGGTTGCGAACCATCCCGCCATCCACAAAGAGACGTCCGTCTACATTAGCAGGGGCAATGAAGCCCGGCACGGACATGCTGGCCCTCATGGCCTTGACGAGGACCCCGCTGTCGAAGATTTTCATCGACCCGTTTTCGAGATCCATCGCAACAGCACGGAAAGGGATCGGCAGGGTGTCGAAGCTCCGTCTCTCCCGTCCGGCCGCAAGGCCGACCATGTCCGTCAGGAGAAACTCGAACTTGTACCCCGCCGTCGTCCCGTAGGGCAGGAGGATCTTGCCGTCCCGAAAACCGAACTCCAGTCCGAAGAGATTCGTGTAATCGTCCTTCTTCTGATGCCAGGGAATGTCCTGCCGCGCTGGCTCATCTTTGAAGATGGTGTCCCAGTTGATGGCACGCACTTTCTTTTCCAGCTCACTGGGCGTCAGCCCTGCTGCATAGGTGCCGCCCACGAGGGAGCCCATGCTGGTGCCCAGCACCATGTCGACGGGGACGCGGAGTTCCTCCAGGACCTTGAGCACGCCGATGTGCGCAACCCCCCGGGCCCCTCCGCCGGACAGCACGAGAGCAACCTTGGGACGCCCCGGGATCTTGTACAGAGCGGCCTCCGGTTCTTCCCCGGCGGCCTGAACTTGCTCCGCCGCGACGAGACAAGCGGCAAAAAGCATGACAACGAGGAAAACATGGACTCTGTAACGGGTTGATTTTCTCATGGTATCCCCCTGAAACATTGCAGAAACAAAACATGTACGATCAACTATGGATGCCCGGTTGCCCGGGTCTTCCGAGTGCAAGGCCTCGACCTCCGCTCGAAGGAGCGGGTTACAGGAGAGGGCCTTCGCCTAGCGGCCCACCAGGAAAAAGAGTCCGAGCACGTAGATAGCCGACACCGCAAGCTGGCTCGCGGTGATCGGCACACCGTATCGCAGATACTTCGCAAAACCCAGAGGCTTGCCGTGAGCCGCACAGATCCCGGCGGCGACGATGTTTGCCGATGCGCCGATGAGGGTGGCGTTTCCGCCCAGGGTCGCCCCGAACATCATGGCGATGAAAACCGGCAGGGCCGAGGCGGGCCAGTCTGTAAATCCTGCCCCGAGCGCCTCCTCCGGCACCATCTGGATGATGACGAAATACCCCTTGACCATCAGGATCGTTGCGGCCACCACAGGAATGTTGGCAAGCAGGCTCGAGAGCAGCGCAATGGCAGCCAGCAGCGAGAAGCCGACGCCCATGAGGTTGTTGCCGAAAAATGTGCTTGCGAAGCGAGTCATCTGCTCGATCAGGTCCGTCTTGGTGAGGGCCTGCACCAGGAAGAACATGCAGCCGATGAAGATCAGGGTCTTCCAGTCGACGTCCTTCAGCACGTTGCTGACTGGCTCGACCTTCAGGGCATAGATCACCAGCAGGGCAAGCGTTGCAGCGATGATGGCCACGGCCGGGGGAGCAATTTTCGCGGGCAGCATGTCTCCGAACACGAACAGCACAAGCATCAGCACGAGAACCGAAAGCGAAAGGGCGCACATGGCCGGCCGCTGGATCGGCCCGGGCGCCAGGCCGGCGGGCAGCTCCCGCCTCACCCGCCAGACATCGCCCAGCAGGCGCGGCAGGAGCACGATGATGATCAAAACCGACAGAAGGCCGCCGAGGCTGATCCGCTGAAGATAATGCATGAACGTCAGCCCGATGGAACTTCCCACGAGAAACGTGGCGGGATCGCCGACGAGCGTCAGGAGCCCCGCGGAATTGCTGATGATGGCGGTCACGATCATGGGGCCAACAAAATCCACCTCGAGAGCGATGGCCGTCCGGATGATGATGGGCGCCACCAGGATCACCGTCGTGGCATTGGGCAGGAATGCGCAGATCGGGGCGACGAGAACAACGATCCCCAGGAGGAACCGCTTTCCGCTGCCGCGGGTGAGAATCAGGAAGCGCGTACCGACATTCTCGAAGATCCCCGTCGGCTCCAGTGTCCGGGCCACGATCATCCCACCGAACAGCAGTGCAAGAGGTTCCTGGCCCGACCCGATTGCGGCCATGACGTCGTCGTGGTTGAAAATGCCGAAGACCGTCAGCGTGCACACCCCGAGGAGAGCAGCCAGCACCATTTCGATCCAGTCGAAAGCGATGGCAAGAATCACTCCGGCGAAAACAATGAGGATGAGGATGCTGTGCGGATCGTTCAGCGGCATGGCGGCTGTCCCGTCAGATTATGATGGTTTTGCAATTGCCCGGGGGATCATAACCCCGGGCCCGGACAATCGCGCGGAATCAGCGGAACGGCGGGGCCCACATCAGACCCCCTTTTGTCTCCAGGCGGTTGTACCCCCGGTCGAGTTTGAGTGCGCTCTGCCGCCCGAGGTTGCGCTCGAAGATTTCGCCGTAGTTGCCCGAAGCCTCGATGGCCCTCAGTGCCCAGTCGTTGTCCGTGCCCAGCGCCTTGCCGAATCCCCCCTCCGTGCCCAGCAGCCTGCGCACCGCCGGGTCCTTCGCCGTCTTTTTCAAGGTTGCGGCGTTTTCACCTGTGATGCCCCTCTCCTCGGCCTCAATCAGCGCAAAGAGGACCCACTTCACGAGCCGGAACCATTCTTCATCCCCGCGCCGCACGACAGGCCCCGTGGGCTCCTTGGAGATCCTCTCTGGCAGGATCGTGTACTGCTCGGCCCCCCCGGGCGCCGCCAGTCGATCGGATGCCAGGATCGAGTAGTCGGAGGTGTAGGCCTTGCACCGGCCTGCGAAAAAGGCCTTGTCCGTCTCGTCCTGAGTGTCCAGGACGAGGGGTTTGAGGTTCAGGGCCTTTTCGTTTGAATAGTCCGCCAGGTTCATCTCGGTTGTCGTACCCTTCCTGACACAGATCGTCGATCCCTTGAGCTGCTGGGCACGCTTGATCCCGCTTTTGCGCATCACCATGAATGCCTGCCCGTCGAAATAGAGGACCCCGACAAACTGCACCCCCAGGAAGGCCTCTCTCCCCAGCGTCCAGGTCGTGCTGCGGCTCAGCAGATCGATCTTCTTCATCTGCAGGGCGACGAACCGGGCGGAAGCCGTCAGCGGCAGAAACTCCACCTTGACGTCCTGCCCCACGGCGGCGGCCACGGCCCGGCAAAAATCGGCGTCCATGCCGGCCCAGCGCCCGGATGGATCCTGGATGGAAAACCCGGTGAGCCCTTCGCTGACGCCGCAGCGCAGAACTTTCTTCGAGCGGACGCGATCGAGCGTTGCGCCTGCTTCAGCCTGCACGGCCGCAAACAAGACCACCATCGCGGCAAAACAGGCAGCCATGGCCTTCCACATCGGGATTCCCTTCGCATGTGCTGCTGCAATGCGCTGCATCATGATTCGATTCATCTGTTTTCGGGGTCGTCTCTCTGGAGCAAAAGGAACGGGTGCACAGGCCACTCTGCGTGACCTTTACCGCTTTCATTACCACAGAAACCGCGCATTTAGGAAGGCTGAAAAGCTGAGGGGCACCGATTCACAGCACATCGGCGTGACGGTTACTCATCCCACCAGCCTGGCAAAAACAGCCAGGTCCACGTTGCCGCCGCTGATGAGGACGCCCACCTTTTTCCCTGCAATGCTGACCGCCCCTGACATCGCGGCGGCGGCAGCCAGGCATCCAGTCGGCTCGACGACCATCTTCATCCGCTCGGCAAAAAAC
>Ga0326726_10006820_pt1 | contig 10270 bp, 11 predicted proteins | sample MHFenrmetagenome_2_FD_207603 | JGI IMG/M metagenome (GOLD analysis project Ga0326726, IMG submission 207603) | Lab enriched peat soil microbial communities from Michigan Hollow, Ithaca, NY, United States - MHF15MN | ecosystem: Environmental > Terrestrial > Soil > Wetlands > Peat | place: USA... | reverse complement strand
AGGCGTCGGCATCCACCGCCGCGAGCGACGACGTATCGGCGAACTCCCTGGGCGACGGTTCCGCTTCCGCCAGCGTGGACATCACCACCGATGCGGCTGGCTCCGTCGACACGGCGGCGCGGACCGCCGAAGCCGACGCGCTCGCCGACGGTCCCGCCGAGGCCGTCAACGACGGTGCCGGCACGGCCGCGAGCGCCCACGGTGCCGGCCGCGCCGCCGCCGAAGCCGGCATCGACGACGAGACGGCGAACTCGTTCAAGTCCGTGAACCCGTCGATCTCGGTCTCGACGCCCTAGCAGCGTCTCTGGCGGCCGGCGGGGAACGGTGTCGTGAGCGCAGGCCGCGATCAGTCGTCGACGGCCATGCCGATCACGATGAGGACCTCGTAGTCCTGCTTGTGGCAGCCCTCGACGGCGGGCATCGGCCCGCCGGGGGCGACGGGAAAGGCCGTCATCTGCGCCTTGGCGGGGGAGCATGAACTGGCGCTCGTCGCCGGCGTGTAGCGTGCGGAGCGGCATCGCAGGTGCGTCACATCATGGAGCGTGGCGCCGTTGTCGAGTTCCCAATGCTGGACACCGTCCTCGCCCTTGGGATGAACCGTCAGAACGGCTGTCACCTCGCGGCCGCCCGTGACAGCGTATCGGCCCGGAGGGATCGGGAACTCCGGCTGCTCCATGATCAGGCCATGCTCCTCCAGCCACCAGTCCGAACCGTCGAATTTCCACTGTGCCGGCGCGACGCCGCCTTTCAACGCCTCGTAACCGCTGAGCCGTACGCCCCGCGGACCGGGATCCTCGGGCCAGAGACCCCACGATTCCGCTCCGGTCCCGGAGGTCGCACCGGGATCACCCAATGCTGCGATAAACTGCGTCGGAATCGGCTTGATAACCGTGCCGGCATCGACCAGCCGGGGCAGCATGAGCAGCCCCATCGCCAGCAGTGCGCAGCTCAGGGGCCGCCGTGTCGTGCGCATGGTCGCCAAAATCATCTGGCATTCCCCGCGTGTTCGCTTCTCAGAAGCCACCTTCACCGGAGCCGGCATCCACGCCGGATGAGCGGCTTGCCGATCCGAGATTGCCACCATGGGGCGGCATAGGCAATTCCGAGCCGTCGCCACCCTGCTTCGGTAGCCAGATCAGTGATGGCGCCGGAATTCAATCGAGCGCCGAATACGCGCTGCGTCCAAGACAGGATCGACTTGCGGCGATTTGGACATTCTTGATGCAATCGACCGGGAGAGGCCCATCCAACCCGCCTATGCTCTTCATTTCTCGGTTGAAGCTCTGATAGGGTTCGATGCGAACCGCCCATCGCTCCAACGCGTTCCATCAGGAGGGGTAGCCAATGGTTGCAGAACCTTCTTCGCGTCTCCGAGTCGTACAAACCGCGTCGGTCGCGGTATTCAGTTTGATGCTTGCCGTCGTAGGCTGCGTGGCATTTGCCCAGCAGCAGGACAAGTACAGCTTGAAAGTGCCGGGCGGGCTCGCGTTCTCCGAGTTCAAGGGATACGAAAGCTGGCAGGTCATTGCCACCAGTCAGAACGAGAGGACGGTCGCCGTGATCCTCGGCAATCCCGCGATGATCGAGGCTTACCAGGCCGGCATTCCCGGCAACGGGAAGCCTTTCCCCGACGGCGCCAGGATGGCGAAGATCCATTGGATCCCGAAGAAGAACGATTACTTTCCGGACACGACGGTGCCGGGCGCCCAGCATGACGTGGACTTCATGGTGAAGGACAGCAAGCGGTTCGCGGACAGCGGCGGATGGGGATGGGCCGAGTTCGAGTACGACGCCGCGTCGAAAACATTCAGGCCCGGCACGACGACTGACGAGCCGCCGCAGGCGAACGATGCCAAGTGCGGGTTCCAGTGCCACACGATCGTGGAGAAAAGCGACTACGTCTTCACGGCGTACAAAACGAGGTGAGATGTTGGCCTAAGCAGGCTTTGCTTGAGCGGGCCGCATTTGAGTTTGTCGCCCCCGCGAAAGCGGGGGTCCAGGGCGAGCGACGGGACGGTTGCGCTGGTTTCCCACTTTCACGGGAATGACAATTGAGTGTGTCTCGACATCGTGCACTGTCGCCGAAACTCCGGAGCACGACCGGTCTCCGCCGGTTCCTGGATCTCCGGCAGCAGCGCGATTGGATGCAGGGCAAGACGATCCTGCGCGACGCCGACGAGCGCGCGGATTTTCCGGAACTGCGTCTCAAGTACGTCGCGCGGTTCGAGAAGCTGCTCCGCCGGCCGCAGGCGCAAGAGGTCCTGGAGATTCTCCGCCGCTACGGCCGCGACTGCCTCCCGATTCCGCGCCGGACCGAGCGGCACTATTGGTCGGTCTCCTGCCTGCCGTCGACCCCGGGCAAGGCGCTCGTCCGCGTCAATGCGAGCTGGATGGAGCTTTTCGCGCTGTATGCGGACGGCGAGGGCATCCGGGCGAAATTCCTGGTGCATCTTTCGGATTTCACCAGGGATCATTCAGCCGGGCAGGGCGAGGTCGACGAATCCTTTCTCGAACGCTGCGTCGCGACGCCGGAAGACGTCGGCCATTTCTTCCCGCGCGGTGAGGACATTTTCGGCATCAAGGTCCGCGGCTTCCGCTCGATCGGCAAGTTCCTCGCGACGAGCCGCGTGCTGCGCGCCATCCGGGCTTTCAACCTGACGCACATGAACCGCGGCCGCAACGCCTACCAGGCCAGCCACTGCTGCAGCCTGGCGGATTGCATGCTCGAGGAAAAAGGGACGCTACCGGGGAGCGTCCCCTTTTCTCCCTAAGGGCCAAATCCGCCCGTTCGCAAGGCGCGCGAAATCGTATCGAGATGGAGCAGATTGGGTTTGAGCGCCGGCTTCGATTCCTGCCACTTCTTGAATGCCGACACGGCGTCCGCGCTGCCTCTCGTGCCGGCCAGGAAGGACATCAGGACGGGGAACTCCTCCGCATTGGAGGCGCTGGCGAAACTCCTGAGGGCTTGCCGAGGCGATTGGCGTCGTGGAAACGCGAGATACAGCAGCTCGAACTTGCTGTTGTCCCAATGGCGCCTGTCTACTTCCGTCGTCTTCTTTCCGTGACGCCGGATAAATACTTCCTTTCCGCCGAGCTTGAGAAACGCAGAAAGGGAGCATTCTCCCACTTTGTTGCCGTAGGCCCCGTCCATGAACGGGAACGTCAACGAATCGCCCGTGTCTCGATTTATCGCGAAGACCTGGTCGCGCCGATGCACGCCGGAAACATTTGTGAGTCCCGAAGAGAGCGCTCCGTACGGCGCTTGCACAGGGTCGTTCGAACTCACGGCATCCGCAGGAAGGTAGTAGCGCTGATCCCATTTCGGAAACTTTTGCTCCGAGCCGTCACTGAAGCCCTCGGAAATGGGCGAAACATAGTATCCGGGACCCGGTTCGAAGGTCGACTGAACCACCGGATATTTGCCGTGCACGTCGACCAGTTCCGGTTGCACGTGAAGCTCCGGGTGCCGTGGCGGAATGCCGCGAATCTTGTCGTCATGCGTCTCGCGGCGAGCCTCGTCCTCCGTCATCGCGTACACGCCATACCAATGCCAGAAGACCTTCCCGCTATTCACGGCCGCAGGCTTTTCCGCGTAGTAGGGATTGAGCTTGTGGAGTTCCTTTTTCAGATCGTGAACTTCCTTGTCGAGCGCGAGCTTCGCTGCATGATCGGGCGCCGGATTCTTCGCGTGGAGTTGAGCCGTCAGATCATTCAGCCGCTGCATCGCCTCGGGAAATTTCGCGTCATACGCCGCCCGCTTCTCGGCGTTCTTGGCCGGGGTGAGCCAACCGCCATCCTGCAGGCTGTCGCGCGGAACCGGGCGCTTGTCCGGCGGGCCATAGGCCTGGGGTTCGCCATCGACATCGACGTTCATCGAGCAGCTGTAGGCAGTGGCTTTCGAGTTGTTGGGTCCGGTCAGGTTGATCAGCTGCACCTGCGAGTTCTCGCTGCCGCAATGAAACCTTGCCGGACATGCCTTGTAGGTAAACGGTTCGGCCATGTTCGCTTCCTATCGCAGACTTGCGTATCTCAAAGGAGCCCTCGGATTTCCGATGCTGCACCATCAGTCTCAGGTGCCACAAATTACAACAAAATCGCCGGAAATAGCAACCAGTTACAAAAAATACCCTCGCGATCGAAAACACATCAAGAGTGCCACGCTCCCGCCGCCGCTTCGCTCACGCGGAGGCGCGGAGACGCATATCGCCCGGCCGCTCGATGGGTTCTGCTTCAGGCCGACAGGTACTTGAGCATGACGATGCCCGATCCAAACTCCGTGCATTCCGCGAGCTTGACCGTGCCTTTCCAATCTTGCGGAAACAGCCGGATGCCGCGTTTAAGAACGGTCGGAAAGATCATGAGATTGTACTGATCGACCAGACCGGCAGGCATCAGCGTGTGCAGGAGCGTGGCGCTGCCGTACACCACGATGTCGCCGCCCGGCCCGGCTTTCAGCTTCTTGACGCGCGCGACGACATCCTTGTCGATGATCGTCGAGTTGTTCCAGCCGGCTGTCTTCAGCGTCGTCGAGACGACGTATTTCGGCATTGCATTCATCCGTTTTGCAAAACCGGCTTCGTCGTCGACTTGCGGCCAGACAGCGGCAAAGCCGTCATAGGTGCGTCGCCCCAGTAGAACCGCTGCGCTGTTGAAGAGTTCGTCATGCTTGAACGCGTCGCCTTTCGGTCCGCGCGAGAACGGCCCAGTCCAGTCTCCCAAGCCGGAGCCTTCCATGCCGACCGGATCTTCCAGGACGCCGTCGAGCGACAGGTATTGCGATGCGATGATCTTTCTCATGGAATGCTCCCGATCTCAGGGTTGACGATGGTCCAAGGCAGCGCGCGAGGCCGCCAAAGCGGCTTGATAAACGCCTTAGGGGTGAGACACGGTTTCGGTGCCCGGCTCACCTGTTCGCCGCGGCTTCCAGCGCCGCGATGTCGAACTTCACCATCTTGAGCAGAGCCTCGGCTACGCGTTTGGTTCTTTCACGGTCGGGATCCATCATCAGCTCGCGCAGGCGCTTGGGCGTGATCTGCCAGCTCAGGCCCCAGCGATCCCTGAGCCAGCCGCAATGTTCGACCGAGCCGCCTTCCTTGAGGGCGTCCCAGAGGCGGTCGATCTCGGCCTGGTCGTCGCATTCGACCATGATCGAGAAGCTGTGATTGAACGGGTCGAGCGGGCCCGCCTCGATCGCCATGTAGCGCTGGTCGCCGATGGTGAACGCCGCGATCTTGACGCTGCCCGCCGGCCCGCTCGGGTTGTCGGCAGGAATGGCCGAGATCCATCCCATGGACGAGCCGGGGATCAGGGACGTGTAGAAGCGCAGGGCCGCCTCCATGTCCTTCTCGAACCAGAGATGCTGGGTGACTTTCGTCATGATGGTCCCTTCCCATTCCTGCAATGTCGTTGGACGAATAAGAGTCACGCCGGTTGGAACCGCTCGCGCGGCGGCGGGAAGGCGAGCGCCACGGCCACCGCGCCGAGGCCGACCGCGAACGAGCCGATGTAGAGCCAGCCGTAGGTGGCGAACCGGTCGAAAATCCAGCCGCCGACCAGGGGTCCGATGGCCATGCCAAGGCACGACAGCATGGTCGCCGCGCCGAACACCGTGCCCATGATGTGCTGGCCGAAATACTGGCGCGCCAGGACGGCATAGAGCGGCATCACGCCGCCATAGGCCGCGCCGAAGACCAAAGCGAGCGCGTAGAACTCGGCGAGCTCGCGGACGAAGAGGTAGGTGCCGATGGCGAGCGCCTGCACGAGGAGCCCGGCGACCAGCACGAGCTTGGCACCGAACCGGTCGGCGAGCAGGCCGAGCAGAAGGCGGCCGCCCAGCCCCGCCAGACCCTCGACGCTGTAGATGCTCACCGCCGCCATCGGGCCCACGCCGCAGAACATGGCGTAGCTCACCATGTGAAAGATCGGACCGGAGTGCGCCGCGCAGCAGGCGAAGAAGGTGAACCCGAGAACCAGGAACTGCGGAGAGCGCAGCGCTTGCGCGGCCGAGATCCCGGTCCGCCGGTCGGCGAGAGCGGAGGCGGCGCCGGCGGTTGCCGCGGACGCCGGCGGCCGGCGGACCAGCAGCGCGGCCGGCAGCAGCAAGGCCCAGGCAAGAATGCCGATGGTGAGCATCGCGGTGCGCCAGTCATAGGTCGAGATCAGCCAGCGGGCGAACGGCGAGATCGTCATCGGCGCCACGCCCATGCCGGCGGAGACGAGCGAGACGGAAAGGCTGCGGTTGGTCTCGAACCACGCCGTCGTCGCGGCGATCATGGGCGCAAAGAAGGCGCTGGCCGCGAGGCCGACGAGAATGCCGTAGGTGGCCTGGAACGCGATGAGCGAAGCAGCCCGGCTGGCCAGCACCAGCGCCAGTCCCAGCAGTGCCGCACCGATCAGCACGACGAGGCGGGTGCCGAAGCGGTCGCTGACCGCGCCCCAGCCGAAGGCGCCGAGGCCCATGACGAGGAAATTGAGCGTCATCGCGCTCGAGATGCCGGCGCGCGACCAGCCAGTCGCCGTCGACATCGGCTCCAGGAACACCGCCAGCGAGAACATCGCGCCGATGGCGACGCAGGTCATGAGCGCACCCGCGCCGACGATCACCCAACGATAGGACGTCTGCACCTCCGCTCCCCGGGCCGGTTTTGCTGAGAACCAAGGTTCGCCTCTCGCCGTCTAGTCGAACGGAGACCTGCCGAATCGACAGGCCCGCCGACAGTCGATCGGCGCAAACGGGGACTCTGACGAGTGGAATCCGGTAACCGGGATGCGATAAGGGTTCGGAGCGCGCAGGCGCTCACCAATCCATGCCGCTGCTTTCCAGATCGATCATGCGGACGATCATGGCCCGGCGCGGGTCGAAGGGCAGATCCTGAAAGCCCCATCGGGCATAGAAGCCGCGCGCCCCATCATCGAGCGGATGCGCGATGACACCGAAGCTTCCGACGTCGCGGGAGACTCTGAGAGCCGCGCGCAAGGCGAAGAGAAGCAGCGAACGCGCGTAGCCCCGTCCTTGGTAGTCCCTGTGGACCGCGAGCTGGCCGAGCAGTGTCACCGGGACGGGATCGGGCTTGTTGCGCTGCTGCGGCCTGGGCAGCGCGGCCCGCTCGATCTGGCCGGCGCTCAAGGTGACGTAGCCGATGATTCGAGCGGTCGCGGCATCGCAGATGACGTTCGCGCGAGAAATACCTGCGGCGTGATTGGCCCAGGCGTGACGCCTGAACCACTGGTTCATCGACTCCCGGCCGCAATCAAATCCGCTGCGATCGTCCGTTTCGGTAAGCGGCCGCGGCGGCGTTATTTCCGCCATTTGGGGTCGGTGCGGGCGAGCTCTTCAAGCGCGGCGATCTTGCGCGGCGGCCGGTGCGCCCAGGCCTCGAACGCCTCCCAGTCCCTGGCCGGGATGGCGACGATCCGGCGTTCCAGGACATCGATCTCGGCTGCCTCGAGCGCCTTGCGCCGGATGAAGTCGCTGAGACTGGTCCGCGCCTGCTCCGAAGCCGCTTCCAACAGGGCGCGCTCCTCCTCGCTGACACGCACGCTCAGTACGGAAGTCGTCATGATGCGATACTCCGGCGCCGCCAAGTTAGCTGTATGACAATAGCACACACTCTCGCGAGCGGCAATGGGCGGAGTAAGGGCCCGCCCTCAGCCGGCGACCGTTTCGGAACAGCGTAGAACGGAGGATCCTAGCGATTGACTTGCCGGGAAACACGGTTTATGTGTTCCACACTCGTAAAATGTGTTCACCGGTGTCGTCGATGAAGCGACTTAAAATTGCGCGGGAGCGTTGGGGGCTGACGCAATCCGAACTTGCCGAGCGTCTTGACACTACTCAGCAGACAGTTGCGCGGTGGGAAGCGGGCAAGGCCGAACCGAGTCTTGCTGCGTTGCGCGATCTAGCCATTTGCCTGCACACCTCCGTTGACGTTCTGCTCGGACGGAGGTCGGTGCTCGAACATCAAACAACAGACCCGTTCGCCTGGCTGTCGGGCGATAAGAGCGGCTATTGGGGAAACATCGGCATCCGTTTGCCGCACCGCAAGTTCTCGATCTGGTATCCCATTACGACATCGACGATGGAAGGGGTCTTTGGCGAGCTGCAAGGCGTAGAGACGAACACTTGGATCTCGTTTCAAACGCTAAACAACAAGCTGGTCGCTTGTCGGCCGTCCCAGCTTCAAGCGCTCACCTTCCTTGATGAGGCCGAGGATCAAATCGAGGGCGACTGGCAGGTCGGTCCAGACGACGCGGAGGGCTGGCCGCAGGAGGTGTATGAGTGCCTCGAGTATCTCTTGTGGGAACGACTAGGCGGCTCCGGCGAGGGGGAAGAATTTTCCAAAAAGCTCATTTCCGGCACAAAGGAACTGATCAGCGAGCATCAACTCGACAATGAAAAGCTGATGGAGATGTGCGTTCAGACGCGGATTACACATACAGACGGAACGACCCGGTTGTTGCACGTGTCGCCAGAGCGACTTGCGAGCGCCATGTTTGATTTCGACCTTGGCATCGAGCACGTCGGCTCAACAATGCTGCACCTTGATGACGAAGGCGGCGACCACAGCGTGTTCCTGTCTCTCGACCTCATTTCGCTCCTGGAGCTTCCGCTGCTCGCTGTGAAGAAGGGCATGGAGGAGCATTTGAGGGAGGACACCCTTGGTGAAGCGGCCGAAATTGCCGCCGATGCGAAGTCGCTGAAGCGGAACGGACCACCTACGGAGCGTAAGAAATCGAAATCTAAGACATGAGGTTCGGCGCCGACATGACCGTCATAGGCAGCGGCTCAGCAGGCGGATTCGCGGCAGAGGAGATGCCAATAACCGTCTCTGACCCTGATTACCCCCGCTGAATCGACAAGCGCCGCCGGCTCAGCGCCGAACGGGAGGCCGGTGCGGCAGCGTAAGCCGGGCCCGCCACGGGCTTGGGGTGCCGAAGGCAGGTCGGGCGTCCGCCTGCTCCGCCGTTGCCTTCCTTGCCGGAGAGACAGCGGGATGCGAATGTGGTGGCCGTACGGCACGACCTGGATGATCGTGGGATACCTCTTTCACGTCGCCTCACAGTTCCTGCCGTTCAGAGCGAGGATGGCATGCGTGCGAAGGCCAGTGACTATGTCGACCTCGACCGCTACCCCATCGCCGACGCGGGTCCGGCGCGCGGCGCTCTGATCGCCAGCCTGCGCGGCGCTCTGGAAGCGGACGGTTGCGCGGTCCTGAAGGGGTTCGTTCGGGCCGACCGATTGGGCGACTTGATCGCCGAATGCGACCGGGTCGCCGTCCATGCTCACCGCAATTTCAGCCGCACCAATCCCTACTTCACCAGGGACCGACCGGATCTGCCGGCAAGCCACCCGTTGCGCCGATTCTACGACCGGTCGAACGCCTTCGTTCCCGCGGACAATCTCGGCCCGGAGAGCATCCTGCGCGCAATCTATGAAATGGACGGCTTCGCGCCCTTCATCCAGGCGGCGCTCGGCGAGGCGCGGTTCTACCCTTACGCCGACCCGCTGGCGGACGTCATCGTCAACCTGGCCGAAGCCGGCAACGGTTTCCCCTGGCACTTCGATACGAACAACTACACCGTGACCCTTGCGATCCAGAATGCCGACTCCGGCGGCGACTTCGAATACAGCCCGCACCTGCGCACGCCAACCGACGAGAACTACGCGGGCGTGGAAGCAGTGCTGAGCGGCGACGACAGGCTTGTTTGCGCACTGAATCTGGAGCCGGGTGATCTTCAGATCTTCAAGGGGCGATACTCCCTGCATCGGGTCACACCGCTCGCGGGTCTGAAGCCACGGTACGTGGGGATCTTCAGCTTCGTGGAAGAACCCGGCATGGTCGGCAGCCCCGAGCGCACCCGTCAGCTCTACGGTCGCGTCCTGCCGATCCACATCGAACGCGCCGGTCTGCGCCGAGACGCCCTGGTCGACTAGGGTGCGACGGCGCGCCGGTGACGCGCTTCCGTCGGGCTGTTTGCTGAACCGTTGGTCAATCGACATGCTGAATCGATTCGGGGATGGGGCGACATTGCGATGGCCAGCTGATTAAGGTCGTCCGCGCGCGGCAGGGCCGCGAAGCACTTGCCGTGGGCCAACCAGCGATTCCGCGCTATACTCCGCCGATGTCCAAGCGTCGCGATCCTCGACCGCCCGTCGCCATCGGCCATGTCTCGATCGCCGTGCGCGACGTTGCCGCCGCCGCCCGCTGGTTTGCCGCGCTCGGCCTGCGCGAGATCGCCGAAGGTGACGACTATGCCGTGCTGGAGTTGC
>Ga0326726_10006819_pt1 | contig 10270 bp, 7 predicted proteins | sample MHFenrmetagenome_2_FD_207603 | JGI IMG/M metagenome (GOLD analysis project Ga0326726, IMG submission 207603) | Lab enriched peat soil microbial communities from Michigan Hollow, Ithaca, NY, United States - MHF15MN | ecosystem: Environmental > Terrestrial > Soil > Wetlands > Peat | place: USA... | reverse complement strand
AAGATCAGGGGGCTGTCCGGGGTAATGAAAAAGAAGGGAGCCGTGAACCCGATGGTCAGGTTCATCAGCAAGGCGCAGACCCAGCCGGCCCGCGCCCCGAAGAACCCGGAGGCCAGGGCATAGACGACGAGGGTCGTCCCGGTTCCGTAAAGAATGGCCGGTATGCGTACGGCGAAGACCGTGTCCCCCAGGAGAGCCGTGGAGGCCCAGATGGAATAGGCCGCCAGGGGAGGGTGGTCGAAATAGCTGAGGGACGGGTGGAGGGACCAGACCCAGTAATAGGCTTCCTGGGGGCTCAGGTTGACGAGGCCGGCATAGAGGAGGCGGAACAGCCCAAACCCGAAGGCGATTAACAAGATCGGCAGCCGGGAATGGGTATCTTCCATGGGCGGGCCGGGTCGAAGGGACGAATCTTCGGCTTCAACCATGAATCAGCTTCTTTTTTTCCCGGCGGCCAGCTTCTGGGCCTCTTTGGGGTCCATGCGGAAAAAATTCTCTTCTGCCGGGAACTTCCCCTCATCGACCTCTTTCTTGAATTCCCCCAGAACCCGGACGATGTCCTCGCCCAAGTTGAGATACTTTTTGGCGAAGCGCGGGACGATTCCCAGGGAAAGGCCCAGGATGTCGTAGAGGTTCAGGGACTGGCCGTCCAGGTAGGGGCCTGACCCCGCACCCAGGGTGGGGATCTTCAATCTCTCCGTGATCATCCCGGCCCCTTCGGCGGTCACGCTCTCCAAAACAACGCAGAAAGCTCCCGCTTTTTCGATGGCCAGCGCATCCTCCAGGATCTCGTTGACCGAACCCGCGTCTCTTCCCTGGACCCTGTACTTTCCTTCCAGGGAGACCCTTTGAGGGAGCAGCCCGATGTGGCCCATGACCGGAATTCCCGCCTCCACGATGGCCCTGACTTTTTCCTTAATCTCCACCCCCCCTTCCATCTTGACGCAATCCACGCCGGTCTCCTTCATGAGCCGGCCTGCGTTCTTTATCGCCTCATCCACGCTGGTCTGGTAGGACATGAACGGCATGTCACAGACTACCAGACACTTCCCGGCTCCCCGGACCACGGCTTTGGCATGGTGGATCATCTCTTCCATGGTCACCGGGAGGGTGTTGGCGTACCCCAGGACCACCATCCCGATGGAATCCCCGATCATGACCATATCGACCCCCGCTCGGTCGGCCAGAACCGCCGTGGGATAGTCATGAAGGTTGATCTTGGTGATCTTCCGGCCTTCTTTCTTCATCCGCAGAATGTCCGGCACGGTCACTTTCTTCCGGTCCATGGCAAAACCTCCATTCTTGGAGTAATTTTTCCCTAATCACCTAACACAAGAGCCGATTCATTTCAACTAGTCTTTTCGTTTGACAGGCCACCCCCGCCTTCCTATAATCATCTCGCCCTGGGAAAATGGTAGGGGCGATTCATGAATCGCCCCTACAGACAGGAGAAACCATGAATCTCTTGAACGATGAAAACCTGACCATTGCTAAAATGGCCCCCCTGATCCGAAAGAAGAAGATCTCCCCCGTCGAGTTGACCGAGACCTTCCTTGAGCGAATCCAGCAGCTTCAGCCGAAGCTGAATGCCTTCATAACCGTCACCGCCGACTTGGCGCGGAAAAAGGCCCGGCAGGCGGAGAGGGATCTCCTGAAGGGGAAATACCGCGGTCCCCTCCATGGGATCCCCATATCCCTGAAGGACCTGTTCTACACCGCCGGAGTCCGGACGACGGGGGGATCTAAGATCCTCCGCAGTTTCGTTCCCCGCGAAAACGCCGCCGTGGTGGACCGACTCCATGCGGCCGGGGCGATCCTTCTAGGAAAGACCAACCTCCACGAATTCGCCTACGGCGTGACCAACAACAACCCCCATTACGGCCCGGTCCACAATCCCTGGGATCTGAAGAGGGTGCCTGGAGGCTCCAGCGGTGGAAGCGCGGCGGCCGTGAGCGCGGCTCTGGGAATCGCTTCTCTGGGAACCGACACGGGGGGATCCATCCGGATCCCTTCCGCAGCTTGCGGGGTTGTAGGGCTGAAGCCCACCCGGGGCCTGGTCTCGCTCCATGGAGTCATCCCCCTGGCCTTCAGCCTCGACCACGTAGGCCCGATTTGCAGGTGCGTGGAAGACACGGCATTGATGCTGGAAGTGATTGCCTCAATCGCCGGGGCCAATTCAACTAACTGGCCCCAGATTGGGCGTTTGTTTTCCAGGCCCTTGCGCCAGGGGGTCAAAGGGATCCGGATTGGAATTCCCAAGCAGTATTTCTTCGACCGCCTGCATAAGGATGTTCGGGGATACGTTCTGATCGCCTGCGCGATTCTACGCCAGCAGGGAGCGGAGCTGCGGGAAGTGGAATTCAGGGGGATGGAGGAAGCGGCTCTCCTGGTGGGGATCATCACCGTGGGGGAAGCCCTGTCCTACCACTGGAAGTGGCTCCGGTCGAGGGCCAAGGATTACGGGGCGGACGTCCGGGAACGGATGGAGGCCAACCGAAACCAGCGGACGATCGAGTACCTCCAGGCCCAGGAGAAAAGGCGGACCTACACCGAGGCTTTCGTGAAAGTTTTCGACTCCGTCGATGTGGTGGCCGCCCCCACCCTCCCGGTCCTTCCGCCTTTCATCGGCCAGAAAGAAATTTCCTGGGGGCGAACCCGGGAGGATGTCCGGGCCGCTCTTTTGCGAATGACCCGCCCGGGAAACTTGACCGGACTTCCGGCTGTCTCCCTTCCCTGCGGATTCACCGCCGACAACCTTCCGGTGGGATTGCAGCTCTTCGGCCGCCACTACGATGAGGCGACCCTATTGCGCGTGGCCTATGCTTATGAACAGGCCACCCCTTGGCATAAGATGTTCCCACCCATCTGAGACAATTGCGGATTGCGGATTTCGGAACGCGGAATTTCTTTCAATCGCTCCAAACTCCTTGGGAGCGACTTGTTAACTTCTTTGGAGAATCGATCCTTTACGGGATAAGCGGCCGAAATTTTTTTCTCCCCCTTTTTCCAATCCGCAATCCGAAATCTGCAATCAGCAATCTAATACAAACGCATTAAATGATTTTACATGTCTTTGCGAGCCCGAAGGGCGCGGCAATCTCGTTTTTGTTGGAGATTGCTTCGTCGCTCCGCTCCTCGCAAAGACAAATAATTTAATGCGTTTGTATTAGTTCAGGAAGATTTCCCCGAACAGACGGGTCAGAAGCCCCAAAACGGTGGCGATCCCCAGGGTGAATCCCATGGCCAGAAGGGCTCCCCTTCTCCCGATTTCCTTCCAGAGAACTCCGACTGTAGCCAAGCACGGGATGTAAAAGGTCACAAAGATGGTAAAGACCAGGATCTGGGTATGGGTCATCACTGTGTTGACCTGGTTTGTCCCCAGGGCCTGGGTGAGCATGATCAGGGAGAGTTCTTTCCGCAGGAGGCCGAAGAGGAGAGTGGTTCCCACGGCGAAGGGAAGGTCGAGAATCCGGGTCAGGGGGAGCAGAAGGTAATTGATCCAAAGGTCCAGCTTCCAGTACTCGATCAGCGAAAGCACCGCGCTTCCGATGATCAGCAGAGGCCAGGCAATCACGATGAACTCCCGAATGCGACACCAGGATTTCTTGAGCGTGGTTTGGAGGGCGGGAAACTGGTAAGAGGGCATTTCCAGGATGAACCCCAGGTTGCTCTCCGGCGAAAAGTAGGTCAGGACCTTGCCAAAAAGGGCCACGATCAGGAGATTGAGGGCAAAGATGGCCAGGGCGGCGTTGGCCCCGATATAAAAAGCGACGAGTCCGAAAATGATGGTAATCCGCGCCGCGCAGGGGATCATGGTGGAAAGGACGGATACGATGAAGCGATGCTGGGGAATCTCCAGGATTTGGGTCGACATGACCGCCGGGACGCTGCACCCGTAACCCAGAATGAAGGGGATGACCGACTTCCCGTGGAGGCCGATGCGGTGCATGAAAGTATCCATCAGGAAAGCCACCCTCGGCAAGTAGCCTACATCTTCCAGGAGGGAAAGCCCGATCAGAAAGGGGACCAGGTAGGGAAGCACGATGGCTATCCCTCCCGAGATCCCATGCAGGATCCCGTGGGCGAGAAAGAGGGATAGGCTGCCCGCGGGAAAAAGACTCTCCAGATTACTGTTGAGCCGATCAAAGAACTGAATCAGCGGGCCTTCAATGTATCCCCCGATTCCGAAGATGAAATTAAAAAACCCGAAGAAAACCAAGGCCAGGATCCCGTAGCCGAAAAACCTGTCCATGACCCAATGATCAAGGGCCGTGCGAAGGTCCCTTTTGGGAGAACGGATGATCCGGGCGACCTTCTCGAAGATGTTCATGGCCAGAGCGTGGCGCTCCGAGGAGATGACTTCATCCGAGGGCACCCCGTGGCTCTCCTGGAGTTTTTCCTGGAAGGGAACCACCCGGTGGTAAAAGTCTCCTGTCTGCTTGACCTCCTCCACGAACGACTCGTCCTTCTCCAGCAGCTTGATTGCCAGAAAGCGGGCGGGGACTCTCTCGTTCACCCGCTTTTCCGGCTCCAGCAGGGCAACGAGCGGCTGGATCCCCTCTTCGACGTCCTTGCTGAATTTCTGGACTCTCCCTTTTCTCTTCTCTTCCCATACCCGGCTGACTTGAGCAAAGAGCTCCCGCACCCCTTTCCCGGTGGCGGCGATGACCGGGACCACGGGGATGCCGAGGATCTCCTCCAGCTTTGGAATTTCAATCTGGACCCCTTTCCTCTCCGCCTCGTCCATCATATTGAGGCAAAGAATCATGGGGACTTCCAGCTCCAGAAGCTCAAGGGTCAGCTCCAGACTGCGGCTCAGCAGCGAAGCGTCGACAACATTGATGATTAAATCGACCTCCCCAAAGAGGAGATGCTTGCGGGCTTCCAGTTCGGCGGGTTCTTGGGAAGTGAGGGAGTAGGTCCCGGGAAGGTCGATGCAATTGCAGGTCAAACCGTCGATCCGGGTGCGGGTCTCGGTGAAGGTGACGCTGGTTCCTGGAAAGTTGGCGGTCATCGCCTTGTACCCGGCGATGTGGTTGAAAAGGGTGCTTTTCCCGCTGTTGGGCTGGCCGGCCAGGGCGAGGGTCATTTCCTCGGTCAATTCCACATAGACCTGAGCGGCCACTCCTTTTCCCAGGGCCAGCTGGAACCCATGGACTTCGATGGCGATGGGCCCTCCCAGAGGACCGTGCCGGGTTACGGTAACGAGGTCTCCGGGATGAATCCCCATTTGATTCAGGCGCCGTCTGACTCCCCAGCCTCCCTGAATCGCCGCAACTTTGGCTTTTTTCCCCGGTTCGAGCCGGGTCAGGGGAATGCCCCTCTCTTCCCCTTCTTGGGAGGGCGAAGCGTTTGGCAGCGGGGAACCTGGATCGGTTCTGTAGGACGACTCGGCCATTGGGCTTTTGTGAAGGGATGACAAATCCCTGGGATTCCCTTTTTTCCACCCTACATTTTATTCTGAAAGGGACGGTTAAGCAAATCAATTTGGTCAAGAATGGGACCTCCGAGCAAGGGCATTGAGTTGTGGGCGGTTCAGACCTTTATCCAACTCCGTAACCAGAGAGGGGCTTCAAAAGAATTGAAATTTCAATCAAAATCTGTGATATTGGGGAAGGTTGTGATGAATGGAGCTATCCCTCCTCAGGGGGGAAATGTTTTATAGTCCGTCATGCCCGCGGAGGCGGGCATCCAGTCGGTTGTGGACATTAATAATTTTAAAGACCTGGATTCCCGCTTTCGCGGGAACGACGGCGTTTTCCCCATTGCGACACAGTCTCAAGGTCATGGGGGGCGTAGACCCAAAAATGCACAGGGAGGTTGGAGATTGAAATTCCGAAAGCTTTACGGGATTGTTGTGGCAACCATCACCCCTCTCACCGGGGATGGAAAAATCAACCCAGAAGCGCTGGCCAAGCTCAATCGTTTCTTGATTGACAAGGGAGTCCACGGCCTCTTTCCCTGCGGTTCAACCGGCGAGGGAGTCCTCCTGTCCACGGAGGAAAGGAAGAAGGTGGCCGAGTTAACAGTGAAAGAAGCTTCCGCCAGGGTGCCCGTGGTCATTCACACAGGCTCGGTCAACATGAACGAAGCCATCGTGCTCACCCTGCACGCCCGGGACATCGGGGCCGACGGGGCGGCTCTGGTCCCGCCTTATTATTTTACCGTGGATGACCAGACGATTTTTCAGTTCTACAGTACGATTGCCGAAAAGGTGCCGGGATTTCCCCTTTACATTTACAACATCCCTCCGAATGTCAAAAACGCCGTATCTCCCAAAGTGGTGTCTCAATTGCAATCGAAGCATCCCAACATAGTGGGGATCAAGGACAGCAGCATGGACTTCATGAACTTCATCGCCTTCAAGCAGGCAGTGCCCGAGAACTTTGTCGTTCTCATGGGGAACGACGCCCAGATCTACGCCAGCCTCCTCATGGGGGCCAAAGGGGCGGTCGCGGCGACCAGCACCGCTTTCCCGGAGCCCGTGGTACAGATTTACGAGAACCTGAAAGAAGGAAACCGGGATAAAGCCCTCAAAGCCCAAGAGGTGGTTATCAAGATGAGGGCTATTCTCAGGAGCTACACACCGATCGCCGCCTACAAAAAGGCCTGCGAGTTCCGCGGGATTCAGGCCGGTCCCCCCCGTCTGCCGCTTCGGCCCCTGACTCCCGAAGAGGCCAAGAAGCTTAAAGGAGAATTAGAGGCACTGGGTCTGTTATAAACTTCCCTAATTGTTCAATTCCAGGATAAGGAGGAAAAAAAATGAAAAAAGGATTCCAAATCTGTCTGGTCCTTTCGGTCCTCGGGATATTCGGTCTAACCCAGGCAACCCTGGCCCAAGACAAGTATCCGTCCAAGCCCGTGGAAATCATCGTCTCCTGGGCGGCGGGAGGGGCGACGGATGTTCTGTTCAGGGCTCTGGGCGCCGTGTTCCCCAGGTATGCCAATAATCAGCAGATGATCGTAAAGAATATACCTGGCGGGGGAGCCGCCATCGGTTACACGGAAGCGATGAAGGCCAAAGGAGATGGGTATACCCTGGTCGCGGTAGCCACTCCGATGATCACGAAGATCCATATGAGCGTGGTTAAATTCAGCGCTACCACCTTTGCCCCCGTCATTTTGATCGCCGACAACGCCTGCTTCCTGCTGGTCCATAAGGACTCACCTTACAAAAATCTGAAAGACTACATCGAAGACGCCCAGAAAAGGCCCGGGCAAATTAATATGGGCAACGCCGGGTCCGGGGGCGGATACCATCTGGCCTCTCTCGCTTTCGCCAATTTCGCCAAGATCAAGTTGAATCATATTCCTTTTGAGGGAGGCGGGCCTTCCATTACCGCTCTCATGGGAAAACATGTGGATTCCATCATCGTTTCCGCTCCGGAAGGGGTTCCGCAGGCGCTCGCCGGGGATTTAAGGCTTCTGGGAATTTTTGGCGACCGTCGACTGGATAAGTTTCCGAATGTGTCCACGGCCAAAGAGCAGGGAATCAATTTCAACATCAGCATGTGGCGGGGAATTTCAGTGCCCAAGGATACTCCTCCGGCTCTGATCACCCAGGTCCACGACATCGTGAAAAAATGCATGGCCGACCCGGATTTCAAGAAGAAATGCGAAGAGCTCAGCGTCGAACTGAAATATATGGGCCCCGAGGAATTGGGCAAGTTCATGGTGTCCGAAGACGCCCGGTACCAGCAGCTGATCATGACCGAAAAGTTGGGCGATCGGTATAAGAAGTAGGAACGGGGTCAAGGCCCCTGTGAGGGCCAGGTAAAAATAGACGGTAAGAAAAAAGATCATCGTTAGCGTTGCGAGGGGCAACCCTAAGGGATTGCCCCCAGGAACCTGACTATATCTTTTTGCTGCTTCGCGATGATCTTTGCGTTCCCTGTAGCTGAAGGGGTTTTATGAAAAAATGGGAAAGAATCGCCGCGGCCATCCTGACCTTCATCGGGGTTTCCGCAGCCACCCTGGCCTACGATTTGGGTTTTGGAGATTTTCATCAACCCGGGCCGGGTTTCTTCCCCTTCTGGCTATCGGCGATCCTGGCTCTGGTCTCCTTTATCTATTTTCTCACCCAGCTCGGACCGGACTCTCACCGGGTGTCCTTATGGGATAAACACGCGTGGGTCCGGCCGTTCCAGGCCGCGGGGGTGATGTTTCTCTATTCCCTGGCCATGGGTTGGATGGGTTTTTTTCCCGCCACCTTTCTCCTCTTCCTAATCTGGCTGATCCTGATCGAAAGAGAAAAATGGCTTACCGTGGGTCTGGTCTCCGTTTTGGGAACCCTCTCCTTCTTCCTTATCTTTACCGTCTTTTTGAAGGTTCCCCTCCCCAAGGGGGCCATTTTTTAATCCTGGAGCCTGTATCTTGGATGCCTTTTCCGGCTTGTGGAGTGGTTTTGCTTTAGCCGTAACCCCCGTGAATCTCCTCTTTGCCCTGATTGGAGCCACCCTGGGAACGGCGGTTGGGGTCTTGCCGGGGCTGGGGCCGGCCGCCACCATTTCCCTCCTCCTTCCTCTGAGCTATGCTCTGGGCAACCCGGTAACTTCCATTATCATGCTGGCGGGAATATACTACGGGGCCATGTATGGGGGGTCCACCACCTCCATCCTGCTCAACATACCCGGGGAAGCCGCCTCGGTGGTGACCTGTATCGATGGTTACCAGATGGCCAAAAAGGGACGGGCCGGGGCGGCCCTGGGAATGTCCGCCATCGGCTCCTTCATCGCCGGAACCGGCGGAGTCGTCGGCCTGACCTTTGTGGCCCCCCCCCTATCGGCCTTTGCCCTGAAATTCGGCCCGGCGGAATACTTCTCCCTGACCATTCTGGGTTTAATGCTGGCCACTTATTTGTCCGGCAAATCAGTCATCAAGGGGCTCATCATGGCCGTTCTGGGGTTATTGCTGGCTACCGTCGGCATGGACCCGGTGACCGGCAATATGCGCTACACCTTCGGCTTACTCATCCTGGAGGACGGCTTTGATTTCTTGACTTTGGGCATGGGCCTTTTCGGCATCGGGGAAATATTTATCTCCCTGGAAGAAAAAATGAAGGCCGAGCTGGTGACCACCAAGATCACCAACTTATGGCCGACCCTGAAAGACTGGGCCATCTCTAAATGGTCTGTGGTTAGGGGATCCCTCATTGGGTTTTTTGTCGGCCTGCTGCCGGGCGGGGGCGCGGTCATTGCTTCTCTTCTGGCGTATGCCGTGGAGAAAAGGGTCTCCAAGGAGCCGGAGAAGTTCGGGTCCGGAGCGTTAGAGGGAGTCGCCAGCCCGGAATCGGCCAATAATTCGGCGGCCAGCGCCTCCTTTATTCCCATGCTTACCCTTGGCATACCGGGCAATCCGGCCATTGCCATGATCTTTGCAGCCCTCCTGATTCAGGGAGTCACTCCCGGCCCGCTGCTCATCAAAGATCACCCCCATCTCTTCTGGGCGGTGATCGCCTCGATGTACATCGGCAACGTCATGTTGCTCATCCTGAATCTGCCCCTGGTCGGTCTGTGGGTTCAAATGTTGAAGGTTCCCTATTCGATCCTCGCCCCGACAATCGTGTTGATCTGTTCCATAGGGGTTTACAGCATGAAGAACGACGTGACCGACGTTTCCCTAATGGTGATCTTTGGGGTCCTCGGGTATGTTTTGCGCAAGCTTCGGTTTGAGCTGGGTCCTCTCCTCCTGGCTTTCGTACTGGGGCGCATCTTGGAGAGATCCCTGCGGCAGGCTCTCCTGATCTCCCGGGGGGACATTTCTATTTTTATCACCAAACCGATTTCCGCATTCTTGCTGGGGATCGTCGCGCTGATGATTCTCTCTTCCGTGATCTGGGCCCTCTATAACCGGTTCAAAACCAAACCCACCGCACCCGGCAAAACCGCCTGACCACGGCCTGAATTCTCCCTCCTTACCGAGCTGACGCCACGATGACCAGATCCCCCGATTTTTCTCGATTGAACCGGCTGCCGTCCAATCCGCCGAAATGCCGGACCTCCTGAAAACCCGCCTGGGCCAGGGCCTCATCCATATCTTTCTCCAGGAGGGGGCGCTGCAGCGTGCTGTTGACCTGAACCGACCAAGAGATCTTCTCGTGATTCTTTTCTTCGGTCTTCCTTTCGAATAGCGCCGTGTGGAAGGTGATGAACTCCGGGCCGTAATCGGCAAATCGCCACACCAGCGCATCGCCGCTGCCGTTGGCGGAAAAGAACCGGGGCTGTTTTTTAACCCGCAGGTCATAATTCAAGTTATGCAGGATCAACAGGCC
>Ga0326726_10006818_pt1 | contig 10270 bp, 9 predicted proteins | sample MHFenrmetagenome_2_FD_207603 | JGI IMG/M metagenome (GOLD analysis project Ga0326726, IMG submission 207603) | Lab enriched peat soil microbial communities from Michigan Hollow, Ithaca, NY, United States - MHF15MN | ecosystem: Environmental > Terrestrial > Soil > Wetlands > Peat | place: USA... | reverse complement strand
CGGGATCCGCGAATCAGCGGAGATAGAACGGGATTTTTCACATCAAAAGGTAAACTGCCGGAATCCGGCACCCGGCAGAAAACTCTGATTAACGATTCCTTATAAAAAAAAGATATTATTTTGGAACGGGGTTGAACACATTCTCGAAAATCATGTCGCTGCCGGTGTTGTGTAACCGCCCACGCTCTTCTTTCTCCTCGACCATCGCGAGCAGCGGGAGTTCCATATTAATACCCGGCACATGGCCGAACATCTTTTCGAGTTCGACCTGCTGGGCATGCATGAAGAGAGCATTCGGGATCTCTGCCGGGCAGAGTTCTTCGCACTGGCCACAGTTCACGCAGGAGTCCGCGATGTGGGCGAACCGGATGAGGTGGAACATGAAATTGGGCGGGAGCTGGCCGGGAGTGACGTAGGCCGGGTTTCTGGTCGTGCAGTCCACGCAGTAGCAGATGGGACAGGCGCTGATACATGAGTAGCACTTGATGCAGCGCGAGGTCTCCGTCATGATCTTCTTCAGCCGCTCTTTGCCTTCACCGAGCGCTTCGAAATTCTTCTTCCTCCACTTGTCGCCGAGTTTGAGCATGGCTCCCTCAACTTTGCCCCGGATCTCAAGACCCTTGGGATTGGCTGCCTCGGTTGCCAGGATGCCGGATTTTACGGCGCTGCTTAAGAGGTTTGCACCTTTCTCGCTGCAGACCTCAACAAAGGTAGCTTTGCCGGCCTTATCGCCGATAACACCCCAGTTCCCGCAGGCAAGGTCTGCCTGGCGGGGGACCTTCAGTTTGCAGCGGCGGCAGTTGGACCTGCGCCCGTAGCCTGCGTCTTCAAGCTCGTCCATCGAGATACCTTTGTGTCCGCCTTCGTACTCGATGATGAACTGGCCTTTATCAATCTCTTCCTTGTGGACCGTATCCGGGTCTACACCGAACTTCTCCGTAATCATCTTGCGGGCGCTGACCGGGCTTACCGAGCCTCCGCAGTTGACACCTATCATGATAACATTGTCAAGGTTGATCTGCTTGCGTTTTGCCAGCTCGTAGAACCCCATCATGTCGCAGCCCTTGACTGTCACACCGATCTTCATGTTCTCGGCACCATCAAGGAATTTTTTCACAAGCTTTGGCATGAGAAGAGTACCGCAATGGAGTGACCCGGCCGTCTGGGCAAGTTCCTTGGGGTCCGTGATAAATACCGGTTGGGCGTCGTAAATATCGATACCTTTCCTGATGGCAAAGACCGCATCGACCATCTTGGATTCCAGGGCGTGCTTCCAGAGTGCGGTTACAGCACCGCCGAGTTCTGCTTTCTTCTTGATCTCCGCGTCATTGGTCCACGCGTAGAGCATGTCGCCTTTCTTTGCCATGTTACTTCGCCTCCGCGATCTTCTCTATCCGGACAGCACAGGCCTTGAACTCCGGAATTGATGCGACCGGGTCAAGGGCATTGTTGGTGAGCACGTTTGCAGCGCATTCCGCATAGTGGAACGGCATGAAGACGACGCCTTTCTTGATGTCCTTGGTGACCCGTGCGCCGATCGTAATTTCTCCTCTGCGGGAAATGGCCTTGACCATCTCCTTATCCTTGACACCGAGGGCTTTTGCATCCTCCGGGTTGATCTCGACCCAGCCCGTGGGCTCCTCGCGCTCGAGACTCTCCGAGCGACGGGTCATTGAGCCGGTATGCCACTGCCAGATGCAGCGCCCGGTGGTCAGGATGAGCGGGTAGTCCTTGTCCGGGACTTCTGCCGGGGGTTTCCACTCGATCGGGGTAAAGATGCCCAGTCCGTCCGGGTGCGTAAACTTCTCCTTGTGCAGGATCGGGGTTCCCGGGTGCTCCTTCGTCGGGCAGGGCCAGCAGAGTGCTTCGGGCTTCTCGAGACGGGTGTAGTCCATGCCGCCATAGGACGGGGTGACTTTTGCTACTTCGGTGAAGATCTCTTCAGCGCTCTTGTACGGGAACTGCTTGGCAAATCCCATCTCTGCCGCAAGCTCGCTGATGATCTGCCAGTCTGCCTTTGCCATGCCGGGCGGGTCCTGCGCCTTTCTCCACTTCTGGACCCGGCGTTCTGTGGACGTCTGGGTACCATCGCGCTCTGCGAAGCATGCGCCGGGGAGAACGACATCTGCGAGTTGTGCGGTCTCGGTCAGGAAGATATCCTGCACGACAAGGAACTCGAGGTTCTTTAATCCCTTCTCGACGTGGTGGAGATCCGGGTCAGAGATCATCGGGTTCTCACCCATGATGTACGCGGCCTTGACCTTCCCGGGCTCGTCTGCAAGGACGTTGATAAGTTTCGTGACCGTCAGGCCGACCTTGCCTTCAGCAATGTCACAGCCCCATGCATCGATCATTTTCTTGCGCATCTCGGGGACAATGACAGACTGGTAACCGGAGTACACGTTCGCGAGGGCTCCCATATCGCAGGCGCCCTGCACGTTGTTCTGGCCACGCAGGGCACAGATACCCGTGCCGGGTCTCCCAAGGTTACCGGTCAGCATCTGGAGGTTTGCAACCGACTTGACGTTATCAACGCCGGTCGTGTGCTGGGTGATACCCATCGAGTAAAGGATCGCAGACTGGCCGGACGTGCAAAACCACTCGGCCGCAGTGATGATGTCTTTTGCGGGAACACCGGTGATCTTCGAGACGTTCTCAGGGCTGTAGGTATCCTTCGTCACGATCTCTTTGACCTTCTCGAAATCCTTGGTCCGCTTCGCGATGAACTCCTTGTTCTCCCAGCCGTTCTTGAGGGCCTGGTGCATGAAGCAGTTCAGGAGTGCCACATCGGTACCGGAGTAAAACTGCAGGTGCAGGTCGGCCTGCTTTCCTGTCGGCGTGAGCCGCGGGTCGGCGTAGATGATCTTTGCTCCGTTCTTCTTCGCCTGCATAATGCGGCGCCCGATCAGCGGGTGCTGCTCGAACGTGTTGGTGCCGATGACAAGGAGGCACTTTGATTCGGCAATGTCTGCGATTGACTGGGTCATTGCACCGGAGCCAAATGCACCGGCAAGCCCGACGACCGTCGATGCATGGCAGAGCCGTGCACAATGGTCGATGTTCGGCGTCTTCAAGACCGCACGGGCAAACTTCTGCATCAGGTAGTTCTCCTCGTTGGAGACACGGGCTGACGAGAGGCAGGCCATTTCCTCGCCCTTGTACGACTTGAACTTGGATGCTATCAGCTTATACGCTTCATCCCAGCTGGCTTCGGCAAATTTCCCGTCCTTTTTTATGAGCGGCGTTGTCAGGCGGTCCGGGCTGTTGACAAATTCCCATGCGTAGTTTCCTTTGGGGCAGAGCTTACCCTCGTTAACAGGGTTGCGGTGCCATGGGGAAACACCCACGACCTTCTTGTCTTTTACGACAAGGTTGAATCCACACCCGGTTCCACAGTACGGGCATGTGGTTGGTACGTATTTCAGTTCCATGTTCTAACCTCGAACGAAAAAAATTTGGTTTTACCCTATATAAACGTAGTGAAATTACGATAAAAAATGATTAATAGTTGTGGGTTCCATAACGTAATACAATACCAATAATTATAATCTGTCTTTAATTTGCATCAGAAATAAAACAATACATGTTGATAAGGGCAGAAACGGATTTTGTTGGACGCGCACTCTATGAAACAATTACGTATACCCCCGCTCCTCGTGGATATTATCCAGAGCAGTATTCTTGTATTTGACCGGGTTGTCTTTGACAGCCGGGAAGCCTGTCCAGGATGCGGGGGCTTACTCTCCGGGTACGATACCCGGAAGAAACAGTTCGCGGTCACGCTAAAAGATAACAGACCGTATCCGGTCCATGTATTCGTGAAACGATTCTCCTGCCGCCGGTGCGGGATGATCTGTTGTGCCGATGAGCCGTTCTACCCGGATACACGCACGGGATCCCCTGTTGTTGATCTCTGCAGAACACTATCGATAACTATGCCTTTTCATCGTACAAGTGCATATCTGGCGCAGATGGGAATAATTATCGATCGCGGGACAGTACGGAATTATGCTCAGGGGTCTTTCCCGGAAATTCCGACGACCGATCTGTTCGGGATACATCTTCCCCTGGCTGTTGTCTCACTCTCTACCATCACTGCCACCGGAGAGGGGGGTCGCATCATAGGGGCAGAAGCGCTCGCTGCCTGCGGTTTCCCATCCGCATACCGGACAGCGGCGGACATCCCGTGTTTTCCCGAAAAACGGGATGAAAGGAATAAACAGGAAAGCGATGAAGAACGGTAACCCCGCCATCCAGAAGATCGCAGACAAGATCAGTGAACCTGCCAGGAGACCAGCAGCAATCATCCGGTTCCTCTTCATGCCGTCACCTTTTTCCCCGGGCTAAAAGCGTGAAAAGACAGTATCACGCAGTGCCACTTCCCGAACCGCATACGCAGGCAGAACATCTGCATATGATCCAAGCGTGTCTGTAAGGTTTACTCCACCCAGTTCTTCAGAAAAGAGGTGTGACCCGATCCCCGCAACGACTATCTCATGAGCCTTGGATTCTGCAACAACACGCTGCACCTGGCTGCATATCAGTTCCCGTTGTTTTTCCCAGAACTGTTCTGCAATCTGTCGTGCCCCGTTTTCACCGATCTCGTTGAGATCAGCACAGACGACCCGTGCCAGCCGGCAAAGCGATGCCATCCGGGTTTTTTCTTTTTTATCCGGTGTATCGGACGTATACAGTGACGGGGTAATGTGACCGAGTACAAGATGTGCATCCGCGCTTGCCGCAAAATATTCAGAACTTACCGGGGTATTCACACCATCAAGCAGTACCGATCGCAGCAGGGTCGCGACATTTCCCCTGAGCAATCCCGTATAGATGAGATACCCTCTCTGGAGCCTTATGAGATCCGTAAGCCCCTTCAGGGACTCAAACCGGGTAAGAGGGATGATATCAGCGGTAGTGCTCCCTATATCAAGAAGAACTGCTTCCGGATATTCTTCCCGCAGGAAATCTGCAGATGCGAGCCAGTTTGCAGCCGCGAGCTGGGCTGCTGCAGATTCATGGAACTGCCCGTCCGTCCCGTAAAAGCGGGCATTGTGAAACGCTTTCTTCACCGCATTCACAATAAAAGAGATACCTTCTGTCTTTTCTGAAAAACAATCCGCAAGCTCCCCGCTCATCACCACTGCTGCCGGCTCATCGGGTACGGTGACGTACCGGTTCAGCACTGCAGTGAGCGGTGCTTTTTCCCAGAGCGGGCAGTAGTGGATATGAGGCCCATCATCATTGACAATCTTGAGGTTTGCCCCGCCAGCATCAATACCAATCATATCCTACTGACCCTTCCCTGCGTATCGAAACGGGCACTTCCCGCGAGGTGCACCTGGTCGGGGCCACCCCCTTTCGATGCTGCAACTAAAATATCAGCGATCTCCTCTTCCATGCAGGCGGCGATGCCAACAAGACTGGTGGTGATCCGAGGGTTCACATCGACAACGTAGACCTTGTCGGCGACAACCACATCAACACCGCAGTATCCCTGGCATCCAAGTACGCCGACGACATTCCTGGCAACCCCGACAATTTCCTCTTCCCGTTCCGGATGCACCGGCGTCTCACCTCCCTGGTAGCTGAATCTCCCGTCAGCATCAATATCGATGTACTGCCGGTTCACTGCCAGCGCCAGCGGGGGTTTACCCGAGAAATACAGGCACGCATCACCCACGACCCGGCTTGCCACAATGCTTACAGAGAAATGCTCCCCTTCAATATAGTCCTGGGAGAATTCATCCTTCCCGGTCGGGCCATCTGATAGTCTCACCCCCTGAGCACCGCACCCTTTTACCGGCTTGATCACTCTTCTTCCTGCCAGTGCGTCAGCCGGCACAGGTATCGTATGCTGACGCAGTATCCTTTCCGTCTGGACCTTATTGGCACAAAGAGCAATTGACATGGAACCACAGCCAAGATTATGGGTATGCAGCTCAAGGATCTGCGTGTAGCGCGCAAGCAGGTGATCGGGTGCGATCACGAGCCCCATGTCACATGACGGGGCTATGCAGTCGATCTCCGCTCCAAAATCACCGCTCCCGGGCAGCACGACTTCGTGCCCGCAGTGCTCGAAGCTCTGTTCCAGGATCGCAAGCATTGCGGCACCTTCAGGAGCAAGAAGCGGATCGTGGGCAGTGGTATATTCGGCAAGCAGGACTTTCATCACTTTTTTTTGGTTCTTTAAGGAAATGACCCTATCCGATCGGTGAACTATTTGAGCGGTGCGGTTCATACGTGAATGCGATGAAACCCCCGATCCTGCTGACCAATGATGATGGCGTGAGTTCTGTAGGCCTCTGGGCTGCGTATGAAGCTCTTGCCCCGATAGCGGATATTACCGTTGTTGCACCGGCAACCCAGCAGAGCGCTGTCGGCAGATCGATATCGATCTTTGAACCATTGCGGGCGACAAAGATCATGATGAATGATATTCCGGCATGGTCAGTGGCCGGCAAGCCTACCGATGCCGTCATTATCGGCCTGTATGCCCTGAACCTCGATCCTGTCATGGTCGTAAGCGGGATCAATATCGGGGAAAACCTTTCCTTTGAATCAATTATGACCTCCGGTACTGTCGGTGCCGCGCTGGAAGCCTCTAACCAGGGAACAAAGAGTATCGCGTTCTCGCTTCAGGTCGAGGATCAGGGAGATAAATTCGACGACCCCCGTTATCACGGGCAAAACTTTGCCACCGCAAAGAGTATTGTTCATGACGTGGTATCCCGGGTCCTGACTCAGGGGTTCTGTCCGCATGCGGATGTAATCAACGTTAATATTCCGTCAGAAGTGAAAGGGGGATATGAAGTCACCCGTCTTGCAAGAAAACTTTTCAGCACCGGAGTCGAAAAACGATTTGACCCGCGGGGTCGCCCCTATTTCTGGATCAATGGTCCTCTCCTTGAGGATGCCGAAGACGGGACTGATGTTCATGCAATCCGCAGGGGAAATATCTCTGTTACCCCCATCACGCTCGATTGTACTGCCTATACAGCGGAAGACGAAGCAAAAAAAATATTCCTGGAATAACCGGCTTTCCGGCATGCAGGAAACGGGTAATAAGTCCCCCGGAAGTTGCAGGGTTATCTGACTAATTACTGACGGAGATGGGTTGAAACAGGGCAGGACATATCTATTGAGCGTCCGGTTAACCTGAAATCATCAGTATTAATTATTGTCAACTGATATCTATCAGGTAGATGAACGATACAGCTCGTGCTTTCACCGCAGCAAAGCGTGCGGCAGGTTATCAGGCAGCAGATATGGCAGAGGACGGGATGATCCTCGGGCTTGGCACCGGTTCCACCGTCCTGTATGCACTTGAACGTTTATCCTGCCGGGTCCGGGAAGGCTTGCAGGTCCGGGGGATACCGACGTCCTACCAGACTGCACGACGTGCCTATGAATACGGCATCCCCCTGACAACCCTTGATGAGGAGCCGGTGCCTGACCTGGTCATAGACGGTGCAGATCAGGTAGACATACGACTCCGTCTTATCAAAGGACGCGGTGCGGCACTGACTAAAGAGAAATGTGTTGCATCTGTCGGGCGTCGCCTGCTCATTGTGGTCGATGAACAGAAGATGGTTAAAACCCTTTCCGGACCGGTTCCTGTTGAGGTAATTCCTTTTGCGATCCGACCGGTCCTGAACCAGCTGGAGGGTCTGGAATGCGTTCCTGTCCTGCGGGAAGGCATTAAAAAGGACGGCCCGGTCATAACAGACAACGGGAATTTTATTGTTGACTGCAGATTTAACGGGATGGACAGTCCGGAAGAACTGGAAACCGCACTGGCGGAAATTACCGGAGTTGTCGAAAGCGGACTATTCTGTAATTTTACCGGGAAGACAACGGTTATTGTCGGTAACCAAAAAAGATGTAAAATTATTACTTCAGCGGATATAGTCCCGTAATTTCTGAACAAGGGCGAGCTGATTGGTCGCCTCTTTCTTCTTCTCTTTTTCAATGTTGTCCATGATATCATGAATTGGTCTTGACAGTTCATAGATCTTGACCGGGCGCCCTTTGCTTTCCGCCTTGCTTTCCCGGCTTGTGATCCAGTTCTGTTCGATGAGATACCGCATGGCAATGCTGACCTCAGGCTGGCGCAGATCCGTGCCCCGCTCTATTGCCCTTGAGGTGGCTTCCGGAGTATTTGCCAGGAATACCAGCACTTTTGCGACATTTCTCTTGGTTCCAATCTCAATGAGGAGGTTTGCGAATTCCTCTTCTTTTTCAGTGAAATACATCACATTCTCTGTCCTCATGCATCACATCCAGAATATTTTCGGGAAATTATAATCAGGAATATCTTATTCTTCTTATATAGGCTCTGTTATTGTTGTGCAATAGGCAAAGTATTTTTATATTATCAATAGTTAGTAACGTCTTATAATAATAAAATACAATTATAAAAATTTGCAGATGTTACAACAATAGGTATGAAAAGCCGGGAAAATAAAAAGTCAGATCAAGCCAAGACTGCGAAGGTCGGAAAGAATTTTTACAACAGCTTTCTTTGCGTCTTCAGGTTCCTTGCCACCCGTAATGATCAGTTTACCGGATCCGAAGAGGAGCACCACCACTTTTGGATTATCAAGGCGGTAGACAAGTCCGGGGAATTGTTCTGGTTCATATTCGATCTTATCAAGATTGAACCCGACAGCAATCTTATTCAGGTTGATGGGAGTGGCCAGATCGGCAGATGTAACGATATTCTGGATCTTGTACTCGAGTTTCTTGGGGATGTCGATGCCGAGCTCCCGCAGTTTGTCGCCAAGAATGTTAAGTCCCTTGCTTAAACTGTCAATACTCTTGGCACCGGTGAGCACTACTTTTCCTGAACCGAAAACGAGCGCGGCAATCTTGGGATCCTGCATGCGGAGCACAACACCGGGGAATCTCTTTTTATTATATTCGGCACCCGTGATCTTCGTTGCAATCTCGGGTAAGTCCAGATAATCAGTCACTTTTGCGGAGGCCACAATGTTTTCGATCTTGAGGGAATCCTCTGGTCTGACCTTCATATTTATAAATGCCACAAAACAGTATTTAAAAAGTTGGGTAAAATCTGAAAAGTCCGGTTCACTCTTCCAGAGTCGATATATCCCCCGGGTCCATTCCCAGCTCTTTTGCCTTGAGAACCCGTCGCATTATTTTTCCGCTCCTGGTCTTGGGCAGAGACTGAACGAACTCTATCTCTGAAGGCATAGCGATCGGACCAAGGGTAATCCTCACATGATAGAGAAGCTCCTTTTTAAGACGATCACTCGGTGAATGCGTGAGACGGAGGATCACAAATGCTTTTATGATATTGCCTTTCATTGCATCCGGTTTCCCGATCACTGCTGCCTCGGCAACTGCCTGGTGGGAAACCAGCGCGCTCTCGACTTCGGCAGTCCCGATATTATGTCCTGCAACGACAATCAGATCATCAGCGCGCCCGAGCACCATGATGTATCCTGCAGCATTCTTTACTGCGAGATCTCCTACCGCATAACAACCGGGGATAGTGTTCCAGTATTTCCTGTAGCGCTCGTCGTCTTTGTAAACTGTCCGAAGCATCGATGGCCAGGGTTCCCTGATGACTAAGAAACCACCGGTTCCAGGGGGGACGGGTTTCCCATCCTTATTCACCACATCAGCGATTACGCCGGGAATTCCTTTTCCCGCAAAACCCGGTAACATTGGTTCACCCACCATGGTCGTGACCATGTGCATACCTGTCTCCGTCTGCCACCAGGTATCAACGATCGGACAGGACTTCTTCCCGATGACGCGATAATACCACTCAAAGGCTTCAGGGTTGAGCGGTTCACCGACCGATCCAAGGATGCGCAGTGAGCTCAGGTTGCACTTATTCGGCCATTCCTCACCCAGTTTCATGAACATCCGGATGGCAGTCGGTGCAGTGTACAGGATCGTAACCCCGAATTCCTCCACCATCCGCCACCATACAGAGGGATCCGGAAAATCCGGAGTACCTTCTGTCATAACGATAGTTGCACCTATTGCCAGAGGACCGTAGACAACATAGGAATGACCGGTGATCCAGCCGGGATCTGCAGTGCACCAGTAGACATCATTTTCCTTGATATCAAAAACATGTTTGGTCGTGTAATAGGTACCTACCATGTAACCGCCGCAGGTGTGAACAATGCCTTTGGGGGCGCCGGTCGAGCCGCTGGTATAGAGAATGAAGAGCGGGTCTTCTGCATCCATCACCGCAGGCTCGCACTCCTGGCTGACATCCTTGATCAGGTCG
>Ga0326726_10006817_pt1 | contig 10271 bp, 18 predicted proteins | sample MHFenrmetagenome_2_FD_207603 | JGI IMG/M metagenome (GOLD analysis project Ga0326726, IMG submission 207603) | Lab enriched peat soil microbial communities from Michigan Hollow, Ithaca, NY, United States - MHF15MN | ecosystem: Environmental > Terrestrial > Soil > Wetlands > Peat | place: USA... | reverse complement strand
GTAAATCGTGCCCGGTCGCTGACTCGTTGTAGCGGCGTAGTGAGCAGATTTAATCGATTGCTGGAATTGATCGAGTGCTTGCTTTAGTCCAGTCTGCAAATGATCGGCTGTCACCCTCTTCATTTTATCCTGCAACGCCGCTCGAGCACCATAGAGCGAAAGCATGTGCGTTATGTAAGGAAGTCCCTGAGAAAAGGTTACGATCTGATCAAGTGTATCGTCATCAATGTCCATCGTCAGTTTGACTAGCCCGTTTCTCACAATCAGTGCGATTTCATCGTTTGACATCCGGGGCATAGGAATTTGAACGAGGGAGCGCTCCACCGAATGATGCTCTTTTGTTAGCTGGTCGACCGAGTCGGCGACCCCAATGAGCAAAATAGTGGCTGGCACGGCATAGTCTGACAGTGCTTTTAACGTGTCGGCCATTCGCGTTGTGACGGTGTCATCTGCAATACGATCGAATTCGTCAAAAATGGCTATGAGCACTAGACCGCGGGCGAGATTCGCCAAGGTGTGCTGAACATCTTCCGGGGCAATCTCTGCGGGAAGCGAGTCGATCAGGCTTTGCATGCCTGGCCTAGGTCTCGCTACGATCAAGTCTCGGAACAGCTTTCGCCATAGAGTCGAAAATGTATCGGATCGGTCGCAATTCACTCGGGAAAGCATAAAAGGACGACCCGTATCAAGCAGGTAACTTGAGAGCACGCTGGCGAGTGACGTCTTGCCAACTCCTCGTTCGCCGTAGAGCACGGCGTGGTAACCACGTTGCGATACGGCATGGAGAATTTTGTGGATTTGATCGAGCCGTCCAGCGAACAGGTCGCGTTCGCTGATTGGCGAGGCGGGCGTGAAGATAGATCCAACGTGAAACGCTAGTTGAACATATTCGTTCTCGGCCATTAAGATGCCCGCCTACTTGGTAGAAAGGTATCTAGTTAACTAGAGACCCGTCAAGTCCGGGCATATACGCTGCTTCCTCGCTTGTTCTACTTGACCCTGGAAACTGACGATATTCTCTCATTGTTCCTGCTGCCAAACAGCCAGGAACAAGCCATGCATCCCACCGATCGCACCCGCTGCCGCAAAGGACGCCGAGGCGAAGTTCCCGAGCAACGTCGACGTCCGCGTGTATACCTTTCGACCACCCTACGCTGGTGGCCCGGGCGCGCTTGATGCGGAGACGTGATGGACTGCGATGCTCGAATAGGACCCGACCCAGAGTCTGGGTGACGCTCGGCGCGGCATTTCCACGTATTGACCTACTCATCCACCCGTGTCCTTGCCGCCCTTGTCTTTGCCACGGTTGCCGTCGGCTGTCTTCCCGTTCTCTCTCTTCCCGCTGCCGCTCTGGGCACTGGCGCGCTGATCGCTGCCATTCTGATTGGTGCCGCTCTGACTGCTGCTGCTCTGGGCACTGTCTTGCTTCCCGCTGCCGCGCCGAGACCGGCGCGGCACAGCCAAGATTGGCGTGCAGATGAACAAAATTTAATTTGCGTACTCGGGCATCACTATACGGTTATGTGAGGTTCCAGATAACTCACGGGAGGGAGCCCGCCATGTCTCTCTTGTTGTGGGCCTTCATCATCGCAGGTGTCCTGGCCATCGCCGCCAGCTTCATAATATATTGGCTGGAACTATTGCATCGCCGCGCGCGCTATGTAGATACGCCCGCCTGGCATCGGGAACATTGGCAGGAAGAACACGAGCGAACCAAGTTCGCTCAAAGACGCTCCCGTTGGTAGCCTGTAGTTTCGGGCGATCATCTCGGGGGCGGTCTCGGGCTTCGTCATGACGACATATGCAACGTGGATGTCCAAGGCCATGTTGTTGCTCGGCATTCACGTGATCAAGTCGCCCTTCGCGAAGCGGCTCTTTCTCAGCCGCCGGCGGTGCTTGGATCTGCCCTGACGGGGAGAGAGCCGAAAGAACGCACGCCCGCACTCTCGGACGACTCGGTCGACAAGATGATGGCGTGCCTCAACTACAACATCGGAAAGTGGGGCACGAAGAACGCCTACTACGTCACGGCACCGTCTTATCTCGACGCCTGCTGGGAGTGGTATCAGCTCCTATCCTTAGATCACCGGGAGATGGTTTCCTTGGCGATCGACGTATGGGTTTTTCCTGATCGTCGACCTCTCGCAGAGATGATCGCGGCATCGCTGCCGCCGGCGCCGAAATGTCCGGCCGTGCTAGCGCATGATGATCGACGGCGGCGATATCTGGGGCGCAGCCCTGCGGGGCAGGCAAGCGATGATCCCCGGCCTCGACTTCGTCGAGCTTCCGCGCGATAGCATCCAACTTGACGCCATCATTGTCATTGCGGCCGAGTATCATGTGGCGGCCGCCAGGCCACGACTGCCACAGGCAGTACCCAAGCTTTTTCACGCTCGGCTCAATCTGGTATCCGAGCTTGTCCGCGCGCCTCTTCAGAACTGCAAGCTTCTCTTGTTCGTCCACCATGGTCATTTTGGCCGAGATGCCACCGAAGGGCTGCGGGTCTCCAGGGGTTAAGCTAGACCCGGACCAAGACAACGGCCCGCAGCACGAAATATTCCCCTCGCGCGCTTGAAGCCGAGGCCGGCGCGGCCGGCGGTGCTGGCCGCGCTCACCCCTGTGCGAGGAGGATGAAACATTCGTAACTTGACGGTGATCGTGCATAGCGAGGCCAATGTCGCCGTGGCGAACTGAAAAATTGGGTAGCCTCCAATCTCGGTGCCCCACACCGACAGACCGCTGCAGGAAGCCCCGCCCTCATCGGCGGGGCTTTTCTTTGGCTGCTCGGAAATAAGCTACCGGTCGACAGCGTCTATGCACTCGCCGGCCCGAATCCGAATGGCCCCAACCATGCGAGGGCTGCTTCGCAACGTCGACGAGCCCCGCCCTCCCCCCGGCGGAGCCGCACTCGCTCGTCACGGTTGTGTGATGGACGAGTAGTCAGTAGTCGCTGTTGTTTTCTTAAGGTGTGCGGTCGCTTTCAACCCCCTGACCCCAGGACCGTGCTCGGGACTCAATCAACTAGCTCCGCCCTCACCGGCGGGGCTTTTCTTTTGACCATCCGTCATGCATAGTTGGTGCCGTCAGTGCACCCGAAACGTGAGCGGCTGCTACCCGACCCACCGCTCCGGATTATCCACGGATGCACTCACGTGTGGCGTGGGAACGGCCGGCCTATTCTGGTCGGCTGTTTCGCCCCGTCTGGGTAGCTAGCCTTCCGAAAAAGCATTTTGCCGGTCTTTGCGAGCAACATTGATTCAAGATCGGAGTCGAAAGAGCAATACGATTCGCCAACCGCTTGTTACGATTCGATTGTTATGCAGCGGCTTTTCATCACTCCCTTTTTTGACAGCATCGGTCAAAAGGCGCGGTGTCGTCCAACATCGCGCAAATCTGTTTTCAATTTGAAAGCCGACTAGCGCAGACGTAGTCTGGTCGGCGGCCCCTGACCCAATCCGGAGAAAGCCCCACCGGCTAGTTGGCGCGTTGGGGACAACATGGAGCTCGGGGGCCACCAGTTGCACCGTCGAAAGCATACAGCCGCTACAGTCACCAGCAATGTGTAATGCCCCGTACTTACACGTGGTGTCGGACATCGGCAGAGCGAAGCTCGTCCGGCGGAGGAGTCAAGCAGGTCGGTGGTCGGAGCTATTACCTCTTGTGCCCTTGAGGTCTACAACTAGAGGGAGATAGCCGGGTCGACTCCCCGGTCCGCCAATGTCATCATCTGGACAGGAGTGGCCATGGATGGCCGGATAGGGCATCGCGGTAGCCCGTCAACCGCGCGTCGTCGACGCGAGAAAGATGAACAAGGAAAGAGACGATAGAGGGGTCATGTTCGGGATTCCTTTAGATGCATTGCTCGGTTGGGCCAATGTCGTCTACCTGTGCGCGATAGGAATAGCGGCGGCCGGCGCAATTTCGATATACCAGTTATCGGCGAGGATGAACGCTGCTAAGGATCGCGAACTGCAGCAGTTTCAAATAGAAGCTCGCATTCAGATCGAGACCGCCAAACGAGACGCGGCCACAGCGAATGCGCACGCCACTGAGATTCTGAAGGCCAACACCGACTTGCAGTTAGAGCTCGAGCGGGAGAAGGATGCTCGAACAGCAATGCTCGAGCAGCTTCAGCCGCGTGATATGACCCAAGAACAGACTGCCGCGTTCGTTGAAACGATCAAGGGCAAAGTCAGCCACGTAAACCTCTTCACAGTCCCCGACCCGGAGGCAACGACCTACGGGATTACCATTCTCGATGCACTGCGAAGAGCCAACGTAGTCGTGAATTGGTATAGAACGCAGTCAGTGGCGATCACGACGGAAGGCGTTTCCAGTACTGGCGTGACAGTCTACGAAAATCCTGCGGGAGGCGCTGATGGCGCTGGGCGAACGCTAATGAAGGCCTTCACAGACATGGACGCGGAATCGCACCTGCTTACTCAACCGCTGCAGGGCATCCCAAGTCCAGCGCTGTTCGTTGCGCGAAAGCCACTCAAGTTTCTTCGCGCTCCAGATCGCCTCATTCCACCAGAAACGGAGACTCACCAGCTACCATGGGGCGTGGAATGAAGAGCCGAGGCCACCCAAGACGAAAACGCTCAGGCGACCGTACAATGCCGCCCAAGCATCCCCTGCGATGGAAAAAAGGCCCCGCCGGTGAGGACGGGGCTAGTGAGCGTGTTGGGCAACATGGAGCTACGGGCATCCACATTGCCGCGGCGGGTGTGGCCGCCATCCAAACCATAGGCCGCGCGCGAAGCCCAGCAAGCTGCTCAATGGTGGTACTCGATATCCGATAGACGACATCAGAACCGGTCGCCCCCTCCCAGCTTGGTATGACCCATCGCCGTCCAGGAGCCTGATTGGGGAACCATCCGTCGTGTTTCGGGTTACACTACCGGCGGAGCCCACTACCCGGATGGGACAGACTACTGCGGAAGAATCCGAACACCCAGGCGCGCTACTGCGGGTCTACGTGCTACCGGCCTTGAATTTGTCGGTCAGCCAGGCAGCCCGGGATCTAGAAATCACGCGTCAAATGCTTCACCGGATCCTGGCCGGCGCTGCTGGCGTTACACCGGAAAATGGCCGTGCGCCTTGAAAGGCTGTGTGGCGTGGTATCGGAGTTCTGGCTGGATCGCCAACATCGGCACGAATTGCAGCACGTCAGAAGAGAAAATGCAGCCGCCCTGACGCGGATACCATGCCGCCCCGTCGAAAAGCTTGGGGTTTGCTCTAAAGCGCGCGGCGCTCCTCAATTAGGAGGAAGCAGACGTGGATGATGGTCTATGCCTGGAGGACCATTGTGGCCACACTCATCGCGTCCGTCATTGCTGCGGACGTTGAACTCGCGAGCGGAGATGCCGTCCTGGGTTTTGCCGGGAACTACTCCTAAGCCCTAGTCGTGCGCGACCAGGTCACTGAGCGTCGCTATGCGGATCGATCGCTGCTCCATGCCGCCGATCGAAGCACGGCTAGCGGCGGAAGGGAAACCGGAGCCTGCTCAAAGAAAGCCCCGCCTTGGGGGGCGGGGCTAGGTTAGCGTGATGGAGCAACACGGAGCTAGCAGCAACCACGTTGCACCGCTTACAGCATACACCGACCGGGAGCTGCGGCAAGTCAATAGCGCGCGGCACCGTCCAGCGGAGCGGAGATCGACGTTCCGCCGCGCCGGTGCCACCATGGGTGCGGTAAGGCTCTCAAGGGAGGAAGTCATGGCTGATCAGTGGTGGATGATCGAGACAGCGAGCGAGGGCGTCGCTGAGTTCACCAGGAAATTCGCGGATGCTATTCGTGCACACGACATGCCCAAAGGAGCAGCGTTGTTCTATTCCGGTGGCACAGGGCCGCGTACTACTCTGTTCGTATCACCCGGAGCGGTGGAGATCGCTAAGGCGCTGCTCAAGGCTCATGGTGCGAAACCTTGCGAGAAGCCCACGCGCGGAGTTTTTGTCGACGGACATTTTGAGGATCCCGCCTTGCTGAAATCTCCATATGAGGATTGATGGCAGCCCACCCCCAGCCAATCAGGTGCCGCTGGCGAAGGGGAAACAACCCGCGAGATGTTCTTCCCATGACGCGACGGATGTGAAGATTGGCGGACCGCAGATGAGCCACTGCTATTGAGCGCTCCGCGCTCACCTTGGCAGAATGCCTATGCCGAGCGGCTCATCGGCTCAATCCGACGTGAATGCCTCAATCACGTCATCGTCCTGAGCGAACATCACCCACGGCGGCTCTTGTCATCCTACATGGGGTATTGCCACCATTCCCGGACCCACCTTTCCCTCGAAAGGATTGCTCGGGTGCACCGGCGGCACGATCAAAGCACGACGGATCGTCGAAAGAAAGCCTGCCGCTACAGCATGGTAGTTGGAGCGTGTATGGCTGGCGCGTCACTTGCCGGCTTATGCAACGCAACGGCCCGGTATGACTATGTGCTCGGAGTCAGAGCGATTGACGCGTATATACTCGCTGTCGCCGCCATCTATCATTTCCGAGGTCTAGTCCCACGTCACCTTGACATACCCCTCGGCCAAACGCGAGAGCCGGGGGCTGCCGAGGCTGGACAGCGCGACCTCTGCGCCGGGCGACAGAGTGCCAGCGTCTAGCTACGCTGCGCGCCGTAGGCCATGCGTTTGCCGCCCCATCCCAGTCGGAGTATCCTGTGCGTGGCGACTGGCTGCCGGTGGGGAGTGCTGTCGATCCGGAACAGTGGTTCACCCCACTATTTTGTGTCCCCCGCCAAGGTGGAGCCGGCGCTACTAGGATTAAGCCGACTCCGCCCGTAGGTTATGCATCCAGCTCTAGCGAGCTTGCAGCCTAAACAAGAGTGCACCGACCGACTGTTGCGCGGAGTCGAGCTGTCCGCTTCCCTTCCACCCGACGCGCCCGATGGCCTGCGCCAACGAGCTTAACCGCTTCCGCGCCGTGGCATGGCCGAGGAAGACCCGATGAGTGCAACTTCAATGGAAGCCTGTCGGCATCTGTCCTTGTTTAAACAGTTCTAGAAGATGGCGCGCCATTTCGAACGGATCTGTGGGCTCCTCGGCCTTTAGATGTGAAAGGGGATCTAGGACACTATCGATAATCCCTTTCGCGTCATTTTCGTTCAAGACCCCCTTGAAGCGAAGGTGATTGATTAAGGCAGTTGCAAGATATAAGCCAGCGATTGCCGCCCCGTCGGTGCCTGTGCTCATATGACCTTCCCCTGATTGTCGCTTGGTGCCGGCGAAATCGTCGTAGGCCGATTCTAACGTCGTCTGGCGGTCGAGTGCGCAGCGTCAGCAATTATTCTACGTCGAGCGAGTGGCGAATCTTCGATGGATCAATCAAGTGTCAAGATCCCCCCGCTACATCATCCCGCCGAGAGCGAACGGCCTACGGAATAGAAGGTCAAGGTCTTCCGTCAAATGAGCAAATCGGGACCGGAATTGCGCAAAGGCACAGGGCCACGCGGAGTAAGAATCATCGGTCTTCTGCTTGTGGACAACTAGTGGTACTCCTTCAGTGGTAGCGTTGGCAGCTATCATCGAGTCCTTGTTATCCACTTCATCGGTCTCCACTTAGTCGAGCTTCTGCGCGAGCGTCCAGCGTGGCAGCGCCATCGCGGCCGAGAACCATGTTGCGCCGAAGCCAGTCCAGGACTGCCACTGTCAGTACCGGGCCCCTTACCTGTGTGGCCACCTCACTGATGCGCAAGACATGGGCATGATTGACGTCGGCGGCCGCCACCTTGGCGGGGAATAGCATGAACACTCGGGACGTAACCGTCGGCTATTTTGGGCTTGATGGTTGCCGCGCGCTCCGCAGGCCGTGGAGACTAGTCAGCCGTCGAGCTTGCGGGCGCTATTGTTGTGCTTTCCGCGAGTACAAATTCCGTAGCATAGACGAGGTATGTGACGATGTCCTCCCCGCGGCAAATCGGGGGACTCGTGGATACTACCTGGGCGCGGACCATTCGGTCGGCCAACGGAACTTCAATAAAATCGCCGATATGGGGCACTTGATCTCGCAGTTCGAAAGATGACGCGTGCTCATATCTGCCGCACCCGGCGAGCCGAACTCTTATCTGTATGCCGTGCATCTGTCAGGCCTCCGGTGTTCTGTTGCTGGCCGCTCACCCGAGTCCCGTACCAGAGCGAAATTCAATGCATCAAGTCAAATGATCGATCGGGCACCCAAGCGGCACGAACGTTAAGGCCGCTTCCTCTTGCGAGCGTCACGACAAACAGGTTGCATCACCGAACAATGGATCGTGACGGATGCTTTCTGGCGACCTGCGTGCGGACACTATTAAGGCGCTGATGAGCAGCCGTTCGAGCTACTTCGATTGGAATGCCTGTTGGAAGCGCCAGTCGAATGTCCATCCTACGCTAGCTCAAGCATTATTCACCCCGGGAGATCTCGTCGCCTGGATTTTGGAGGTTGCGCCATGTCGTCTATGCCTGAGCGAACTCGCGATCGAGGCGCGTCCATGCGCCTCGATGCGCGGTTGTCAGACGGCAATGTCATACTTTGCACTGCACACGGCGATGAGCACAGCTTCATCGTCCGCCACCTTGACGTATCCGTCGAGTGTCCCCAGTGCGGACGGGTTGCCCTATCCGTGGATTTGGTTGGCGAATACTACACAAGTCCAAAGGAAGCATGCTAGTGCGCTGAAAGTCGACGCAGGGCATGTCTTGGCTCAAGCGAGAAAAAGGCTTAGCTGCTCGGTATCAGACAGTGACGGTCGCGACGCGCCGGCCTTGAGGGCTTAGCAGCTGCTCACATTTCGGGGTGAATCGCGCACTTCAAGAATTCAATGGGACATCCTAAGGTCGCTTGCAAAAGAACAAGCAAATGCGCATGGAGCGCTTGTTCCGCTCGATCGGAAAAGCTCAGGCAGTCGCCGTGGCCGGTGGGTTCCATCTCCAATTAGGCGATGCCCCGCCAGCGGCAAAGGCGCCCTGATCCGTCCTTCCATCGTGTGGCCAGCGCTTCTTTTGAACGGGCCGGAGACATTCTGCGCGGCGGAGCACGGCTATGGGAGGAGCGGACTGGTGCCGAGTCGCGTCGCAGTGGATCTGGATCACTCCGACCAGCTCGAGGACTCATTCCCTTCTCGGCAGCCCTAGGGGATCGATATCCCAGCTTGCATATAACGGATCAGGGAACCGTCGCGAACTTCTGTCCCCGAGTTTTCGCAGTTTTGCTACCGCCTGTCGTGGAGACCATAAGACAACGCTTCTTGAGCTTCCATCAATGCTTCAGTGCCAAATGTGATTCTAGCGCATACGCTGCAAAAATCCGTCCATGAATAGCCAAAATTTGTTGGCTGCTTGTCCATGAATTCGGCGGGGCCATCGCAACCGCCGACCTCGCACTTACTGTCTCGTCCTTGTATGAGCACCAACATTGCCGTGTTCCTGTGACGCGTGTCAGCGTTCGCAAAGTGCCTGCCCGGAGACTTCCATACCAACTTGAGCGGCTGCCGCTCTTCGGCTAAATCCTCCCGCTAAAGAAGGCCCCGCAATGCAAGCGGGGCGAGTTTGCGTGTTGGGGCAACATGACGCTTTGGGGGCTGCCACGTTGCGGCGACCAATTTATGGACCGCCAAGTCTAGCGTAGGTTGGCCGGGGCGCTTAGCAAACCGCGCAATGGTGGTAGTCAAACCACGATAGAGGAAATGAGTGCCCTCTAGTCATATCAGCCGTCCACCCCACAATCGAGCAGTTGCAGGCGACGAAGCCGGCGGAGGGCGAGGCAACCCAAGGAAGGAGCCGCAGTATCGACACATCAAAAGGGTTCACAGACTTTATGCCTCTTGATCGAAGCAAGCGTGTTCGGGTCAAGTTCTCTTAGAGACCAATCCCTCGCGTCGGCAGTTGGTGGGGATGTTTGGTAGTAGTATGCTAGTCTGTGATAGCGTCCTGTGCCGGTTTTATAGTCAAAGCAAATCACGAGTGCATCCCGCAAATCCCCAGGGTTTATGTGCTCAATCAGGGTGTGTCTGATGGCATCGGTTGGCAGGGAATCTCCAAATGAAACTATCCCGATAACGGACTCCAGACCACTGGGACGCGAAACCGAATAGTCAGTCATCCATGGGGAGTATGCTGTCTCGCCAAGATTTTTAAACCACAAATCATGACCATAGGTGCCATCGTTGCTTATTCCGAAAGTATTTTTCCGAATTATGATGGGTGGCTCCGTGAGAATGCGGTAGCTGCGGCAGCTATGGCAGCTGCGGTATGCATAGATCAAACCGATTGAGCCGAGGAATA
>Ga0326726_10006816_pt1 | contig 10271 bp, 7 predicted proteins | sample MHFenrmetagenome_2_FD_207603 | JGI IMG/M metagenome (GOLD analysis project Ga0326726, IMG submission 207603) | Lab enriched peat soil microbial communities from Michigan Hollow, Ithaca, NY, United States - MHF15MN | ecosystem: Environmental > Terrestrial > Soil > Wetlands > Peat | place: USA... | reverse complement strand
CAATGTTCTGGGCATCCACCAGCTCCCGGATGCGCGGCAACTTGCCTGAGCCCAACACCGGGCTGATGCGGGCGGGATGACGCAGCAGCCAGGCGATGGCCAGTTGCTCGCGCGTCACGCCCAGTTCATGCGCCGCGCGCGACAAGGCACGGCTCAGGGACGTTTCTTCATGTTGATTAGACAATCGCCCACCGGCAAGCGGCGACCAGGCTTGGGGCGTCACACCCAATCTTTGGCATTGATCCAGCGTGCCATCGAACAGGCTATCCGGATGCAACAGCGAGATTTCAATCTGATTGGTCAGCAGCGGTTCTTCCAGGCGGCTTTCCAGCAATTCGAACTGATGCGGCAGAAAGTTGGACACGCCAAATCCTTCCACTTTACCCGCGCGCTTGAGCCGATCAAACGCATCCGCGATCTCATCCGCGTTCATCAGCGGATCCGGGCGATGGATCAACAGTAGATCAAGTTTTTCGACACCCAGACAATACAACGAGGATTCTACCGACGAGATAATGTGCTCGCGGCTGGTATTGTAATGCTTGACACGATGTGCGGGCCGGGCCGGCGACACGAGCGCGATCCCGCATTTGCTGATCAGCCTGATTCGTGATTTGAGGGCGGGATTGGCTTGCAGAGCCGCGCCAAACATCGACTCACACTGATAGTCGCTATAGATGTCGGCCAGATCAAAAGTGTCGATGCCGAGATCGAGGCATGCGCTGATCAGGCCGGCCACCCGGTCCGGACTCATGCCCCATTGACCGATACGCCAGAGGCCCAAGATCAAGCGCGAGTTGGAAGTACTCATGCTCAAGCATTCTGGTGGTTCACGCCGGCTGGCAGTACGATCAATTCATTACCTCCAGCAAGACCGTGCCTTTGGCGACGAGGCTGACCACGCCGCCAGCCACCTTGACGGCTATCCCGCTATAGGCGTCACGCACCATCACGCCATCCTCGAACACTCCCGCCACCGGGATGCTGACCGCGCCACTCGCTTTTGGCACGGCGACCACTCTGTCGCCACCGTATATGCGGCTGAAGGCATAGGGAGAATCGCCGAGCTTTCGGTGCACGCCCCGCGACAATGCCACATGGCGGATGCGGAACTGGCCAAGTTTTTGCCAATGCGCCAGTAGCACTGCATCAGAGCCGGACCAGTTCATGTCGGAGCGGGTAGCTTGCTGAGGGTCACCGGAAGTTGCCGGCCCGGCCTGCCTGCCGCTTTCATCGCCATAGAAGATTTGCACGCCGCCGGGGGCCAGCAACAGCGCGCTGCCGGCAGCTATCAGTCGATCGCGTGGATACAGTTTCGTGTCATGCGAGGAAAGGTAGGACAATACATCAAAGGACTTGCCTTTGCCCCGGCCGCCGGCGAGCCGGACGGCGTAATCCGCATAGATTCGATCCAGTGCCGCCGGATCTTCCAGTTTCTGATCCTGAAAATCGAAGTTCAGCAAGCTGTCAAAACCATTATCGAAATAGGCATCGCGCTCCACCCCATGAGGGAATACCTCACCCACCATCCAGAATGGTTCGTCATCGATCTTCCTGGCCGGATTCCTGGCCTTCCAATCGGCGAGTGCTGCCGTACCGGCGTTCTTGAGCTCTTGCCACGCGGGCAGTTCGACGTGCTTGGCGGTATCGCAGCGGAAGCCGTCGATTCCGTAGTCGCGGACCCAGTCGGTCAACCAGGTCACCAGATAGCCGCGCACGGTGGAATTGGGCAGGTCAACGGCAGCCGTGTCCTTCTTGCGCTCTTTCAAAAAAAACGGAAGCTGGACCGGCTCCGTGCTCTCGGTGCGGAAATCCGGCAGATAAGCCAACTGCTTGGTCAAGTCATCGCCGCCACCCTCCGGGTAGCCGGGCAAGCCAGCGCGCACCCATGCACCACCCCACCATTTTCCAAATTCGAAATTGTTGTAATCGATCTGCTTGTGATAATTCTTAATCGTGTAGTTTTCCCATCCTTTCCAAAGCAATTCCGGCAAATACTCCGATAGCGTTTGGATGTCGGCATATCCCGGATGATTCATCACGATATCAAACAGGACCCGAATGCCCCGGGCGTGAGCCGCATCAACAAACTCGCGCAGTTCTTCCGGTGTGCCCATGTTCTGGTCGAGCTTGGTGTAATCGAGGGCGTAGTAGCCGTGATACGCGTAGTGCTTGAATTCGGCGTTCCCACCCTGCACCCAGCCGTGTATCTGCTCGTAGGGGGCGGTAATCCATATGGCGTTGATGCCAAGTTTCGTGAAGTAACCGGATTCCAGTTTGACAGTCAGACCGGCCAGATCACCCCCATGGAATGTGCCGATCTCTTGTTTGCCATCCATTTGGCGGCCATAACTATGGTCATTGGCCGGATTGCCGTTATAGAAACGGTCGGTCATTGCGAAATAGATAATGGGGTTTTCGGCGAAGCCCGCTGCCGCCACCGCCGGCGTAAAGGTCTTTTCCGGCGTCGCGCCCGGCTGAACGATTACGCAAGCAACCAGGAATGTTGCAACAAGGCCAAGTAAGGCGGAACGCAAGAATAGCAGCATGGATTGGCCCAGCCAGTAGAACAAGCGAAAAAAAGGGAACGCCCGGCATATGCCGGGCGCGATATACATCTGCGACTATTTCGCCGCTTGAGCCTTCACAGCTTCATCCTTGCTCCTGAAGATCGCCTGATTACCCGAGTTGATCCAGACTTCGGTACCTTTGTTGGCATCATAATTCATGTCCAAACCGCCCTGCTCCTTTACATCACCCTTGTGGATGATGTAATTCACAACCTTGGTCTCGCCAAATTTGCTCAGAGGAAAGTGCCAATACACGCCGAAGCTATCGCAACCGGTCGGCATACGCGGAATGAACCAATTGGTAATACCGATGTTGGGTGATTTCCACAGATGCACGCCCCAGTCGTCATACTTGCCGTCCGGACGGTTGTAATGGATACCCGCCTGACCGTCGGGAAGCGGTACGTCTTTGCAATCCGCGGCAGCGGCAGTAAGACTGGGCAGGACGAATGCTGCAACCACTGCAGCTTTGATAATATTGCGCTTGTTCATCATTTCAACTTCTCCTTCTCTTGGGTTGGTACTTCTTCAAAATGGATCGCGCTCGATAGCCTGCAGCACAGCCAAAGACGCTAACCCTTTACTCCGCCGGCGGTGAGACCGGAAATCATCCACTTCTGGGCAAACAGGAAGACAATAGTAATCGGCAATCCCGACAAAATCGCCGCAGCGGCAAAATCTCCCCACAGATATTTTTGCGGATAGAGATAATTCTTTACACCAACCGCCAGCGTGAGATTGTCCGTGCTCTTCAACAGTATCGAGGCAACGGGATATTCATTGATTCCGCTGATAAACGCCAGCAAAAACACCACCATCAATATCGGCACGATCATGGGCAATATCACATATCGAAAAGACTGGAACGCCGTCGCACCATCCACTTTGGCTGCCTCTTCGATTTCAACAGGAATGGTTTCAAAATACCCCTTGATAGTCCAGATGTGGACCGCAATTCCACCGGTATAGGCCAGGATCAGGCCGCCATGGCTTTCAATTCCCAACCAGGGCACATAGCTTCCGATCCGGTCGAAAATTGTATAAATCGCAACCAGCGCAAGCACGGTCGGAAACATCTGGATGAGCAGGAGTCCGTTCATCATGGACTTCTTGAACATGAACTGCATGCGCGCAAACGCGTAAGCGCATGTGGTGGATAACACCACGCCAATAAATGCCGAAAGCAAAGCGACTTTCACCGAATTCCATAGCCACAGCAATACCGGAAACTGCGGCTCCATCAGGCCCCCATCGGGCCCTTGATAGGAATATCCAAATGCCAACGCCCAATGTTCCAGGCTGATGGTCTGCGGAATAATGCTGCCTGTTGCAAAATTGCCCGGCCTGATACTGATTGAAAAAATCATCAGGAATGGAAACATGATCAGGCAAATAAACCCGATGATTGCAATATGGGCCAGTACCACCCTCCAGCGATGCGACTTGTCAAGAACTACAGCCATGAGAGCTCTCCTCTAAATTCCCATACTCGTTTTTCATATCCTCAACGCGCTTCCTGTGCGTTGACCTTGGTCAATCGCATATTAATCAGGGACAGGACCATGACCATCAAGAACAGTACCGTGGAAATCGCGGCAGCAAGGCCAAAGTTAGCCCCAGAATCTTCGAAAGCGATGCGGTAGGTAAAGGACACCAGCAAATCCGTTGAACCCGCCGGCACTTTTGTATCCAGGAAATCAGGGCGTCCTCCGGTCAGCAGCATTATCAACATCACGTTGTTGAAGTTGAAAGCAAAGCTGGCGATCAGCAATGGCATGATCGGCTTGACAATGAGCGGCAGGGTTATCCTGAAAAAATTGGTCAACGGTCCGGCTCCGGCAATTGCAGAGGCTTCATAGAGATCAGTCGGGATGGCCTTGATCAGCCCCATGGATACCACCATCATGTAGGGAAAGCCCAGCCAGGTGTTGACGATGAGCAACATGGATTTCGCCAGAAACGGCGTGGAAAACCACGACAGGTGCAGGCCGAACAGCATCTCCAGGATCTGATTGATTTCACCGGTATTCTGATTGAACAAACCCTTGAATATCAGAATGGAAATAAACGCCGGTACCGTATAGGGGATAAAGAACATCGTCTGGTAGAAAGCACGGCCTCGCAATGCTTCCCACTCCATCAGTACCGCCAGAACAATGCCAACGCTGAACGCAAAAAGTACGGTCAGCCCGGCGAAGGTGACCGTCCACACAAAAATCCGAAAAAATGGCTCGCTGAAGGAAACGTCGGAAAATATCTTGGTGTATTGCGACCATCCCACCTGCGTCGTATATCCGGGGGTCAACTGTTCACCCGACGACGTTTCGAAAAATCCGGTTTTCTTGTTGGGCGTTAATACGGAATGATCCTGCTGGTTGGTCAGCGACCCGTCAGCATTTGCTTTATAGAGTTTGCTGACAGCACCATACTGGCGCAAACCGGTCACACTTAACAGATGTCCATTCGGCAACTGGAAGGACACCAATTTGAGATTCGGCAGGTAGCTGATAAGTGTTTTCGTGTCGACAGGCTCGCCCAGGGGCGCTTCGCCGGCTGCCGGGACTTGGGCTTCGATTATGATCGGTCCCTTGTATAGTGCCAGGGGAGGGCTGACAAATACCGCGCCCTGCTCGTCTTCCAATCTGACGCGAAAAGCGCGACCATCGCGATGCAGAGTGAAGGCATAGCTTTGCCCGCCTTCGACTGTATAGGTCTGCTCAAGAAAATATTGAGTGGCGCGTTCGAGGGTAAGCAGATTTCGGGAGCTGTAATTGGTAAAGCTGATGGCAAAGGTGTACACGATCGGAAACACGACAAACACCAGTGTCGCCATAAGCCCCGGAAATAGATAGCGGTATGAATAAGCGCGCGAAGATGTGTAGACAAACACGCCGGATGCCAATACGGCAAGACAAGCCAGCGCGACAATGAACTGGCCCGCCATGTAGATTTTGGCCACTACGTATAAGCCAAACAACACGACTACGGCAGAGACAAGTTGCTGGCCAATTTTTTCCAAACTACGACTCATACGTCATATCACCCTTAGTGAACTGGTCACCGGCTCGGAAAAATCGACTATGGAAAAAAATGTCCGGATAATCGATTCGTCCGAGCCTTCCCGCGAGGGACGGCTCAAATGAAGGCGACGGATGACAATCCGCCGCCGTCCGGCTTACTTGGCAGTCATGCGCTTCGCTGCGTTATCCAAAGCCTCTTTAGGCGTTTGACGACCATTGGCGAGATTACCCAGAGCCGGTGCCATGGACGACCAAAAACGCCCCATCTCAGGATTGTTCGGCATCGGATGGCCGGCAGCAGCCGATTCCATGGTTGCCTTGATGTCCGGATCGTTCTTCAATTTGTTATAGAACGCCTTGTTGGCCGGCACACCCAAAGCCGTTGCGGCATTCATCGCCTCCAGGCCCGGTATCGTCAGCAGGTTCTTTTCCAGGAATTCAACCGCCAATTCCTTGTTTACGCTGGAATGGTTGATCATGCAACCCAGCACACCGATGAATGGCGCTGCCGGCTTGCCTGCAACGGATGGAATCGGTGCGACTCCATAGTTGATCTTGGATTTTTTCAGGTTGTCCCAAGACCATGGGCCGGTGATCCACATCGCGACTGCGCCGCTGTTCATACCTGCTTCGGCGTCTGAACCGGATGTATCCTCCGGCACGATGCCTTCCTTGACGAACTTGGCCAGCAATTCAGCACCCTTCAGGGCACCCGCATTGTTCACACCAGTATCGGATGCGTCGTACGAACCATCCGGCTTTTGCTTGTAGGGATAACCGCCATTCGCGGCCAGCAACGGCCAGGTGAAGTATGTGTTCTGGTATTCCCAGAGAATCGCGCTCTTGCCCTTAGCCTTCAGCTTCTTATCCAGTGCCGGGATCTCTTCCATGGTTTTGGGCGGTATGGCCACCAGGTCCTTGTTGTAGATCAGTGCAATGGCTTCGATTGAAATCGGGTAAGCCCAGATCTTCCCACCCATGGTGAAGGCCTTCCATGCCATCGGATCGATCTCATCCTGGAACTTCTTGGACGGCTTGACCGGGTCGATCAGACCCGCAGCGATCCATTCTCCGGCACGATCATGCGGCCAGCACCAGATATCCGGTCCCTTGCCGGCGGCGGCAGCTTGCTGAAATTTTCCGGGGGCATCTTCCGGGTGTTCAACTATCACCGGCACGCCTGACTTCTTGGTAAATTCATCACCGACCTTTTGAATACCGGCGTATCCTTTGTCGGCATTGATCCAGAGCGAGAGTTTGCCCGGCTCAGAGGCATGTGCAGTGCAAAAGGCCGAGGCCAACGCGAGCGCTAAGATATTCTTGTACAAAGTCATGATTACTCCCTTCAGTTTGTGTTGGTAAAATATTATCGTTTGATTATTATTACCCCGTTGCATGAAGCTACGAAGTTCTAACCCGCCGGAATGCTGCCCCGGATTCATTAAACAGGTAACACCGGCTTGGCGGCAGATGCACGCTGATGTTCTCGCCTACTTGCGCACCATGTGTTGCGTCGGCACGCACTACGATATGCTCCGAAGCGCCCGGGGCTTGAAGATAAAGTACTGTGGCCTCGCCAAGGTGCTCGACTGCAATCACTTCTCCGCTGAATGTATTGCCGCTCGTGTCAAATGCCCAATGTTCCGGGCGGATTCCAACAGTCACCTTGGCGCCGATTACCCCGTCACGAGCATCCACTGTCGTCACAATCGTGCTGCCATCAGCCAGTTGGACGGTTGCAGACTCACCCGAGGCCGCCACCAGCTTCCCCTCAATGAAATTCATTTTCGGTGAGCCGATAAAGCCGGCCACAAACAGGTTGCGCGGATGGTGATACAGTTCAAGGGGAGATCCGACTTGTTCGACATTTCCAAAAGACAAAACGACGATCCGGTTGGCCAGGGTCATGGCCTCAACCTGGTCGTGTGTCACATAAATCATGGTGGTGTTCAGCTCGCGATGCAGCTTGGTGATTTCGATACGCATCTGCACCCGCAACGCGGCATCCAGATTCGACAGCGGCTCATCGAACAGGAACACCTCCGGCTTTCGGACAATCGCACGACCGATTGCGACGCGCTGCCGCTGTCCGCCGGACAACTCCTTGGGCTTGCGTTCCAGCAGCGGCTCGATCTGGAGTATCTTCGCCGCACGATCAACGGCCGCCTTCAACTGATGTTTATCCAGCCCCGCCAGCTTCAGACCAAAGGCCATGTTCTCGGCGACGGTCATGTGCGGGTAGAGCGCGTAACTTTGAAAAACCATCGCAATTCCGCGCTTGGATGGCGGGATGTCATTGCAAAGCTTGCCGCCGATATGAAGCTCGCCGGAGGTGATGTCCTCCAGCCCGGCAATCGCTCGCAACAGGGTAGACTTTCCGCAACCCGACGGACCGACAAATACCACAAATTCACCGTCTTTGATGTCAAGATCAATGCCGTGCAATATTTCGAGATTGCCAAACGACTTACGAATACCGCGCAAGACGACGTCGGACATATTTGCCTACTCCATCCATGATCCAATCTCTCCGCATTATCGGGAGAGTACCGGTTAACTCTTTGCAGACAACCCGCCCAAGGGATCAAACCTGATCAGCGCATTTGCCGAATAAGGATACCCGAACCTGTTTGCCTCAACACATGACGATACCCTGACTTGAATTGCAGCGATGAAACAGACGGGCGGCCCCGCCTGTTCCATGCTGTGCTAGATGCGCGGAACCCTGAACACCAGGCGTACATCAACCGTAGTGCTTAGGCTTACCACCAGGCTTCCATTTGCACGCCATAGGTATTGGCGCTTTGCACATTAGCAAATGTTCCCGGCACGGCAGTCTGGCAATCGCGACCGGTACACGCATGTGCTCCACCCTTGTTCCAACCGGCATATGAGTAATAGGCGCGCAGAACCGGACGCGCGTAGAAACCGCTACCCATAGACAATTGCGGTGCAATCGTAAGCTTGGTCAGGTGATTCGTTGTCGCACCCGGATTGCCATCGTAGTTGAGGTTGTACCCGCGCACCAGGGTTTCGCCCGCTTCAACCGCAAGGCTGACATTCTCGGTAAAGTGATATACGGGACGAACGACCAAAGAGCTTGTCGTCCTGTCTGTGTTTGCAGACGATCCTATGCCGAACCAGGGGAAGTGCTCCTTGCCGTAACCGAGGAAGGCCTGCCCGTTCCATCTATCGCCGAACTCGAAGTTCGCGGCGTCGATGACACGCCATCCTCCATGTTTCATGGAATCAGGGGAGCCGTTGCCGGAATTGGAATTAGCCCACCACAGTCCGCCGCCATTCAGCGAACCGGCATCATGAGCGGTTTCCAGTGTCAGGCCGTTCTGTACTCCGCCAAACATCACGATCGAATGGGTCGCCCATGCCGACCAACCGTTATAATTATTACCCACGGTATCCGAATTGTTGCTGCGGATAATGTTGGTACCAAAGCCCAGCGAACCAGCCTTGCCTAGGTCTATGCCTTCCAGGCGGAAGTCATAGTTGGATTTTTGTTGGCCGGTATCGCCAACCAATGTCGCGCGAGCAATTTGTTGTCCGTCAACGGTGGTAACTGTTAAAGGGGGACCACCAACATTAGGCGCCGCTAAATTTGCAAAGTTTGCGTTGCCTGTTTTCATCAATGCGAAGGAGAACTTGCCAAAACCGAAATCGATGTTCTCTATCCCGGCACCCGGACCCGCGACCTCGAGTGTGAACAGATCGACGATATGCACGTCCTTGCGGTTGTAATAACGCTTGCCGGCCCACACCGTCGATTTAGCCAAGGAGCCTTTACCAAAGCCCTGCGCCGAACCGTAGGCTTCGCGGAAAGCCGGAACGGTTTGCTCGTAGTCAATGACTTGCTGAGTGCCATATGCAACCAGCGTATGGACACCGAACTTGGTGCCTTCGCTTTCGCCCATGATGAGGCCCAGTGTGATTTCCCCGTAGGTATCGCACTGATTCCCGAGACGCCCTGCGCCGTCGACCGCTGCATAGCCGCCCGGGTCAAACGCCGAGTCTTGATTAACCCTGAAGCAAACGTTATCGCCGCCTTTGGAACTAGTTCCGGAACCGCTGCGCAGGTAGCCGCCGAAATCAACGCTGGAAGCCATAACGCCTTGCGCCGCAAACGCCATAACGAGTGCGGCAACCAGTTTTGTCTTTTTAATCATTTTATCGCTCCTCTCCGAATGGTTGAATAAACCGGGAATAGCACTGCTTCCGGTCCGGTGCACACACCAGTACCCCTGGAATAGGGGGGCTTGCTCGACGATCCCGCCGGAGAGAAGGACCATCTCGCTGCGCCTTTCCCGGCATTGCCATGCAGCACGATGCCGGAATCAAAACATCATCTCTCTGCGGAGATGTTAAAAATAACCATGAGTTGCGCATCAACAATTGAACCAAACAAAAAATATCAATCCCTGCAAAAACCAGCTAATCGGTATTGGCGAAATGCGCATCCAAATCGGTGAAGTAATCGACCCGGTAACTGTGTAAGCCCCGGATTTTGCATTCAGTAATACCCGATCTCGCCGGGGCGTTGGCATAAGGACTTTGGGTGACTGGTTTCTGATCCGGGTTGAACCTCAGCGCCGAGATTCCCAAGTCAGCGAAGTTGTCCGGTGACTGATCCGTTGCCACCCGCGAAAGGGCGGGTGATAAATTGCGCAAC
>Ga0326726_10006815_pt1 | contig 10271 bp, 8 predicted proteins | sample MHFenrmetagenome_2_FD_207603 | JGI IMG/M metagenome (GOLD analysis project Ga0326726, IMG submission 207603) | Lab enriched peat soil microbial communities from Michigan Hollow, Ithaca, NY, United States - MHF15MN | ecosystem: Environmental > Terrestrial > Soil > Wetlands > Peat | place: USA... | reverse complement strand
GCAGTACAAAGACGAAGTCCGCGAACGCATGATGGCGCTGATCCAGCGCAAGATCGAAGGCGAAGACATCACGCTGACGCCGACCGCCGAGCCGGAACACAAGATCATCGACATCATGGCCGCGCTCAAGGCCAGTCTCGCGGCCGGCAAGAAGCCCGCGCAGTCTGCGCAGCCCGCGGAAAAGAAACCCGCCAAGGCCAAAGCAAAACGCGGCTCCAAGTAAGCGCCAGATGAAGGCGTATTCGACGCGCGAGGTTGCCGACTTGCTCGGACTCTCGGCGACTCGTGTCCGTGCGCTCGTGCGCTCCGGCATCGTGACGCCGGGCCGCGACGAAAAGGGCCGCGCCGCGTTCTCGTTCCAGGACCTCGTACTGCTACGCACGGCCAAGGGGCTCGGCGACGCGAACGTCTCGGCGCGCCGCATCGCGAAGACGTTGCGCGCGCTCGCAAGCCAACTGCCGACCGACCGGCCGTTATCGGCGGTCCGCGTTCAGATCGACGGCGACCGCGTGATCGTGCGCGACAGCAACAGCAGCTGGGAGCCGGAGTCCGGCCAGCGCGTGCTCGATTTCTCGATTCGCGAGCTTGGCGAAAAAGTCGCGCCGCTCGCGCGCGACACGGTGCAGCGAGCGTTGCGTAGCGCGTCCAGCGCCGACGATCTGTTCCATGGCGCGCTCGAGAGCGAGCAGATCGGCGCCAACGACGACGCTGAAGCCGCCTATCGCAGCGTGCTGGCCGCCGAGCCCGCGCACGTCGCCGCGCGTATCAACCTTGGCCGTCTGCGCCACGCCGCGAAGGCTCTCGATGAGGCCGAGCGGCTGTACCGCGAGGCGCTCGAGCTCGATCCGAAGCACCCGACCGCCCGGTTCAACCTTGGCGTGGTGCTCGAGGATCGTGGGGCCACCGCCGAGGCGATCGAAGCCTATCGCGAAGCCGTGCGACTCGACCCGCGCGTCGCGGACGTGCATTTCAATCTCGCGCGACTGTATCAACAGGCCGGCGATCAGCAGGCCGCGATACGCCACTTCTCGCGTTTCAAAGCATTGACGCGCGACGGCGGCGAGTAGAGCGGCTAGGCGGCGCGCTCGAGAAACGTCGCGGCGAGCTTCGGCCCCGTGGCCGCATCCTCGTGTTTGAAGTACACGTGGGCCGACTTCAGCGTTCCGGCACGCAGCCGGGCGAGCCACGCGTCGAGATCCGCGTCCGTGTAATCGACCTTGCGCAGGCGCAGATACGCCCAGTCGGCCGTCCACGGCGCCGGCGTGAAACCGTCGGCTTCCTCGCTCTGCACGACGGCCAGATTCCGGCTCGCGAGCAGATCGTAAACCTCGGGTACGAACCATGACTCGTGGCGAAATTCGAACGCGGCGTGGCACCCCGTCGGGAGCTCGCCTACGAACGCCGCGAGCACCTCGCGATCGCACTTGAAGAATGGCGGCAACTGGACGAGCAGCGGCCCGAGACAAGGCTCGAGCGTCTCGAGCGCTTTCAACAGAACGCGGAAATCATCGCCGCAGTCCCGGAGGCGTTTAACGTGCGAGATGCGCCGCGGCGTCTTGACTGCGAACCTGAACGATTCGGGCACCTGCGAACGCCAACCCTCGAGCAGTGCGGCCGTGGGCAGCCGATAGAACGTGTTGTTGATCTCGACGGTCGGCAGCCGTTGCGCGTAGTGGGCCAGCATCTCGCGCGCCGGCAGCTTCGGCGGATAGAACTCACCGCACCACTCCTTGTACGAGAAACCGCTGGTCCCGGCGAAAAGGCGCATCGACAACCTCACATTTCGCGGCCAGCCCGAGTGGCGCTATGCTTGGGGCACAGCGGCGAACTCCGACGGGCATCCTCTCACGATGCTAGACGGCGCCGCCGGCCAGTCGCAAGCGTCCCGAGAGACGGAGCACATGCAACAGTACTCGCGGATCCAGGCCCAGTTGCTCGCGAAACAGTCAGAGCTGTCGCGACGGCTTCAGAGCATCAAGGACAATCTCACGGGCGGGCGTAGCGCCGATTCGCAGGAGCAGGCGCAGGAGCTCGAGAACGCCGAAGTCGTCGACGCACTCGGCAACGAGGCGCGCACCGAGATCAGCAGGATCGCGCGCGCTCTCGATCAGATCAAGAACGGAACATACGGCGTGTGCCTCGATTGCGGGGACACGATCCCCATGGCCCGGCTCGAAGCGTATCCATTCGCCGACCGCTGCATTCGCTGCGCGACGGCGGCCGAGTCCGAGCACCGGCACCGCTAGGGCGCTCACCTCGCCGATGCGCGTACGCGCTCGGCCGTGGTTTCCGGGCAAGCCGCGGCGAACTCCTCCCACAACCTCGCTTCGACCGCGGCGGTACGCTCGGCTGCGGCCCGTTTGATCGGACCATAGCCGCGCACCTCGTGCGGCAGCTTCGCGAGCCGCACGGCCACGTCGAACCGCGACTCCGTAAGCTCCGCCTCGATGCGATCGAGCGCCGCCTCGTAGCGGCTGAGCTGCTCGCGTTCGAGCCGCCGGTCGGCGCTGTAGCGGAACGGATCGAGCCAGGTGCCGCGGATTCCCTTGAGCCCGGCCAACACACGCAGCACGGGCGCGATCCACGGCCCAAACTCGTACTTCTTCGGCCGCCCCGTGGCCGGATCGAGCCGCGCGAACAACGGCGGCGAGAAGTTGAAGCTCATGCGCGCGCCGTTACCGAAGTTGCGCCGAATACTGTCGACGAACTCGCGCGCCGTATGGAGGCGCGCGACTTCGTACTCGTCCTTGTACGCGAGCACGTTGAAATAGTTGCGCGCGACGGCCTCCTGCAGCTCGCGGCTGCCGGGCCGAACGCGTGCCTCGAGGGCCGCGATGCGGTCGACGCGCGTGCGGTAGCGATCGGCATAGGCGCGGTCCTGGTACGCCGTCAGGAACTCGACGCGACGCGCGATGACGTCCGGCAACGCCGTCGCCGGCACCGTAGCGACGTCGCGCGCGTTCGCTAGCCGATCGACCTGCTCCGGGCTCTCGGCTGCGAACCTGCCCCAGTCGAACGCGAGCTTGTTCTCCTCGACGTTGCGGCCATACAGCTCGAGCGCGCGGTACAGCGCCGCACCCGACACCGGCAGCAGCCCGCGCTGGAACGCGAAGCCGAGCATCAGCACGTTCGCGCCGATGCTGTCGCCCAGCAATGCCGACGCGAGCCGCGTGGCGTCGAGCGTCGCCAAACCTTCGGCACGGCTCACGGCGCGCAGTTGTTGCAGCAGGCTATCGCCCGGAAACAGGAAGTCGCGTTCCCGGATGAAACTCGGCGGCATTTCCTCGTGCGTGTTCACGATCACGGCCGAGCGGTCCGCCGCCAGCATCGCCAGCGGCTCCTTGCCGGCGGCCACGATCAGGTCCGCACCGAGCAGCACGTCGACTTGCCCGGCCGGGATCCGCATGCCGTGCAGGCGCTCGCGGTCGGTCGCGATGCGCACGTGCGACAACACCGCGCCGAATTTCTGCGCGAGCCCCGTCTGGTCCAACTGCACGACGTGCTTGCCTTCGAGGTGCGCGGCAAGACCGAGCAACCCGCTGGCAGTCACGACACCCGTGCCACCGACGCCCGCGATCAGGATGTTGTGCACGGCGTCGATCGGCGCCGGCGTCGGCTCCGGCAGGCTCGGCAGCGCAGCGGCGGCCAGCGGCCGCGGTGGATTGCGCTTCGCGCCGCGCAGCGTCACGAAGCTCGGGCAAAAACCTTCGAGGCAGCTGAAGTCCTGGTTGCACGACGACTGATTGATGCGCCGCTTGCGACCGAACTCGGTCTCGAGCGCCATGACCGAGAGGCAGTTCGATTGCACGTTGCAGTCGCCGCACCCCTCGCACACGAGCTCGTTGACCACGACGCGCTTGTCGGGTGTGGGCACCAGTCCGCGCTTTCGCTTGCGGTGCAGCTCTGCCGCACAGGTCTGGTCGTAGATCAGCGCCGATACGCCCGCGACTTCGCGCAGCTCGCGCTGGAGCACGTCGAGCTGACGCCGGTCGTGCACGATGACGCCGGGCGGCAGATCGCGGACCGCAGCGTACTTCGGCACATCGTTCGTCACGACCATGATCGGCTGCACGCCCTCGGCCAAGAGTTGCTGGGCGACGCGCGCTACGGTCAGGTGGCCTTCGACGGGCTGGCCGCCCGTCATGGCCACCGCTTCGTTGAACAGGATCTTGTAGGTCATGTTCACGCCGGCCGCGACGGCTGCGCGAATCGCGAGGATGCCCGAGTGCGCGTACGTGCCGTCGCCCAAGTTCTGGAACACGTGCTTCGTCGCTGTGAACGGCGCCTGGCCGATCCACGTGGCGCCCTCGCCGCCCATCTGCGTGAAGGTGACGTTGTCGCGGTCCATCCAGGCGGCCATGTAGTGGCAGCCGATACCGCCCACTGCGCGGCTGCCCTCGGGGACGCGCGTCGAAGTGTTGTGGGGACATCCGGAGCAAAAATGCGGCTGCCGCTGCACTTCGATCGCGACCGCGCCGAGCCGTCGTTCCTGCTGCTCGAGGAAACGCACGCGCGCTTCGATGTCGGTGCTCGAGTGGAAACGTCGCATGCGGCGCGCGAGCACGCGCGCAATCGAGGCAGGCGTCAGCTCGCCCGTCGACGGCAGCAACCACTCGCCGCGCTCGTCGCGTTTGCCGACGATCAGCGGGCGCTGCTTTGCCTGCCAGTTGTACAGCTGCTGCTTCAGCTGATCCTCGACGACGCCGCGCTTTTCCTCGACGACGAGGATTTCCTCGAGCCCCGTCGCGAATTCGCGGATCGTGTCCGGCTCGAGCGGCCAGCTCATGCCGACCTTGAAGACCTTGAGACCTATCTCGCTCGCACGTTTGGCGTTTATGCCGAGATCCTCGAGTGCCTGAAGCACGTCGAGGTGTGCTTTGCCCGTCGTCACGATACCGAGGCGCGCATAGCGGCTGTCGATCACGACGCGGTTCAGCGCGTTCGCGCGCGCGAACGCGAGCGCCGCGTCCAGTTTGTAACGGTGCAGCCTGAATTCCTGATCGTTCGGGGGGTCCGGCCAACGGATGTTCAGGCCGCCTTCGGGCAGCCCGAACGCCGGCGTCACGATCCGGAGGTCGCTCGGGTTCAGCGCGAAGCTCTGCGTCGCGTCGGCCGTTTCCTGCGTGACCTTCAACGCGATCCAGCAACCGCTGAAGCGCGACAGCGCGTACCCGTACAGGCCGAGCTCGACGATCTCCTGCACGTTGGCAGGCACCAGCACGGGAATCGATGCGTCGATGAACGCGTACTCGCTCTGATGCGGCAGCGACGATGACTTGCACGTGTGGTCGTCGCCGGCGACGGCCAGTACACCGCCGTACTTCGAGGTGCCGGCCGCGTTGCCGTGCTTCAGCGGATCGCCGGATCGGTCGACGCCGGGGCCCTTGCCGTACCACATGGCGAACACGCCGTCGTAGCGGGCACCGGCGAACAGATTCGCCTGCTGCGTGCCCCAGATCGCCGTCGCGGCAAGGTCCTCGTTCAAGCCGGGCTCGAAACGGATGTGGGCGGGTTCGAGATACGGCGCCGCGCGCCAGAGCTCGCGGTCGAGGCCCCCGAGCGGCGAGCCGCGATAGCCCGAGACGAAGCCCGCGGTGTTCAGGCCGGCCGCGCGATCGCGGTGGCTCTGCGCGAGAAGCAGTCGCGTCAGGGCCTGGAGCCCCGTGATGAAGATGGTGTCGGGGGTGGCGAACCCGTACCACTCATCCAGACGCGCGATCTGCCGCAGCTGCATCCTTCCGGTCGTCCTCGCGCCTCACGCCCGATGCGGGCCACGCGCATTATGGACCATTTCGCGCCGTGCCGGTTCGGCGAATTTCAGTTGAATTGACCGCGGAGCACGTCGGCGAGCAACAGTGGATCGACGTTGCCGCCGGACAGGATCACGCCGACGCACCGTTTGTCGCGAGACGGCGACGCGAGCACGGCGGCGAGCGCCGCGGCGCCGGACGGCTCGACCACGACCTTCAGGTGCTGCACGGCCGCGGCCATCGCCGTACGAACGGCGGCGTCGTCCACGGTGACCGCGCCCTTGAGCTCGCGCCGATTGATCGCGAACGTGATCTCGCCCGGCAACGGAGCGCGGAGCCCATCGCAGAGCGTGGTGTGACCACCCGCGCCGGGCACGCGTTGACCGGCTGCCAGCGAACGCGCGTGGTCGTCGTAACCCTCTGGCTCGACGGCATACACGGCGCAGCGGGGGAAGAAAGACTTGATCGCTAGCGCCGAGCCGGCGACGAGGCCACCGCCGCCGCAGGGGACGTACAGCGCGTCGAGGCTCGCGCCGTGTTCTTGCGCCTGCCGCCCAAGCTCGAGCGCCGCCGTGCCCTGCCCGGCCACCACGCGCGCGTCCTCGAACGGCGGCACCAGCACGGCGCCGCGCTCGGCCGCCAGACCTGCGGCGATCTTCTCCCGGTCGTCGCGATCCCGGTCGTAGAGCACCACCTCGGCGCCCCACGCGCGCGTGCCCGCGATCTTCACGGCCGGCGCGTCGCTCGGCATCACGATCGTCGCGCTCACATGAAGCCAATGCGATGCGAGCGCGACCGCCTGCGCGTGGTTGCCCGAGGAAAACGCCACGACGCCGCCACGACGCTCCGCCTCGGTGAGTTGCAGCAGACGATTCAGCGCGCCGCGGATCTTGAAGCTTCCGGAGTGTTGCAGGCATTCGGCCTTCAGCAGCACGCGTGTGCCCGCGAGCCGGTTCAACGCTTCGGACTCGAGCACGGGTGTCTCGACGAGCCGCCCGCGCATGCGCGCGGCGGCGGCGGCAACGTCGGCAACGGTCGGCGGGTCGGTACTCATGAGGGCGCGGCAACGCGGCCGGTAGTCTAGCTCAGGTACACTCGCGCAGCCCGCACCTTGGCTCGAATCCACTCGCACGCATGTCGCCCGCCCCACTGGTCCGCTTCGATCACGTCGACGTCGCCCTCGAGGGCGTGCCGATCCTGCGCGACATCACCTGGCAGCTGCATCGCGGCGAGCATTGGGGCGTCGTCGGTGCGAACGGCAGCGGCAAGAGCACGCTGCTCGGCCTGATCGGCGGCACCGTATGGCCGGCACCCGGCGGCGGTGAGCGCCGCTACGACTTTGGCGCCGGCACGGAAACCGACGCCGTACGCGCGCGCAGCGAGATCGTGCTCGTGAGCCACGAGCTGCAGGATCGCTACGCACGCCTGAACTGGAACTTCACGGCGCTCGACGTCGTGCTGTCCGGCATCTATCGCACCGACGTGCCGCGCCGCCGGCCGGCGACCGAGCAGCGCAGCCGCGCCCTGGCCGTGCTACGCCGGCTCGGCGTGACGCACCTCGCGGAACGGCGGTTCCTCGAGCTCTCGCGCGGCGAGCAACGCCGCGTTCTGATCGCCCGCGGCGTGGCGTTCGGACCGACGGTGCTACTGCTCGACGAGCCGGCCAGCGGCCTCGACGCGGCGGCACGCCTTGAGCTGGCTGCGATGCTCGAGCTCGCCGCCGCCGAGTGCACGCTCGTGTGCACGGCGCACGTCGCAGACGACCTGCCGCCGATGATCGCGCGCTACGTCGAGATCGAGCACGGCCGCATCGTCGCGGCCGAATCGCGCGAGGCAAACGACGCGCCACCGGTGCCGGAACGGGCCGACCGCCCGTCCCAAGTCCACGCGCCGGCCGCATCGTACGCCGCATCTGAAGACGAGACCCTGATCGCACTCGAGCACGCGGACGTGTGGCTCGGCACCCGGCATGTGCTCCGTGATGTCTCGTGGCGGCTCGAGCCCGAGCAGCACTGGCTCGTCACGGGTGCCAACGGCTCGGGCAAGAGCACGTTCCTGCGGCTGTTGCACGGCCAGCTCCGCCCGGCTCTCGGCAGCGAAATCCACTGGCCCGCGCTCGGCGATCCTCGCAACGTGTGGGAGCTGCGGAAACGGATCGCGTGGCTGTCGCCGGAGCTTCAGGCCGCGTATCGCTACCCTTCTACCGTTCGCGCCTGCGTGGCGTCGGGCTTCGAGTCGAGCATCGGCCAAACGCGCGCGCTCATGCCTATGGAAACCGCGCGAGTCGACGAGCTGCTCGTGGAGCTCGAGTTGACGGAGTTGGCCGACCGCGCGCTGCGCACGCTGTCGTACGGACAGACGAGGCGCGCGTTGATCGCGCGCGCGCTCGTCAATCGGCCGCGCGTGCTACTGCTCGACGAGCCGTGGGAAGGTCTCGACACGCCCATGGCCGAGCTGTTGAATCGAACGCTCGCAGCCGTTACACATGAGCGCACGCAACTCGTGTGCGCGTCGCATCTGACGGCGCATCGCGGACACTTCACGCACGAGCTCGTGCTCGAGGCGGGCCGCGTTACTCGTTCGGCACGACTCCCACCGGGCTAGAAGTGGTGATTGTGGGCACTCCGCACCGCGCGGAAGTTCCGCCAGTGCGCGACTGCGAGCAGCACGCTCGCCGCCACATTGACCGCCGTCTCGACGCCGGTCGACCACACGCCGTGCCCGTAAAACGCCACGAACCCCAGCACCGCGATCGCGACGGCGCCGAGCAGCACGATCATCGCGCCTCGGTGGGCGTGATAGCCGAACGCGAAGCCGAGCACACTGCTAGGCACCACGAACCACAACATCACGATGTGGAACGCCGCGTCGTTCAAGCCATAGGTCAGTGCCAGCACGGGCAGCAGCGCTATGACTACGGGGACGGCCAGGCAGTGCACGATGCAGATCGTCGACAGCGCGATGGCGACGTGGTCGAAGTACTTGGAGATCAGCATCGGCTCGGGGTCGAGACTGGGCACGGCTCTTTTGGCCGGCGAGCATACCGCAGTTTTGCGCCGATAGGACGCGCTTTCTGGCCTAGCCGGGAACAGCTCGCTACCATCCTCCAAACCGCACAGCGGGGAGATCGAAATGCAGCTAGCGGGTAAGACGGTCCTGATCACCGGCGCGGGTCGCGGCCTCGGCGCGGCGATGGCCGAGGGTCTCGCAAATCGCGGCGCGAACCTGGCGCTCGTCGATCTCGATGCCGCCGGGCTCGACGCCGTGCGCACCGCGTGCGAGAAGCGCGGCGTGCGCGCCGCCACGTACCACGCAAACGTCGCGGTCGAAGCTGACGTGGTCACGACGTTCGACCGTGTCGTCGCCGACTTCGGCCGGCTCGACGCGGCAATCGCGAACGCCGGCATCCTGCGCGACGGGTTGCTCGTGAAGGTCAAAGACGGTGCGATCGTCGACAAGCTCTCGCTCGCCCAGTGGCAAGCCGTGATCGACGTGAATCTGACTGGCGTATTCCTCACCGGCCGTGAAGCCGCTGAACGCATGATCCGGCTTGGGCTGGGTGGCTGCATCGTGAACATCTCGAGCCTGTCGCGCGCCGGCAATTTCGGCCAGAGCAATTACTCCGCCGCCAAAGCCGGAGTCGCGGCATTGACGGTCGTGTGGGCCAAGGAGCTCGCACGGTATGGCATTCGCGTGAACGCGATCGCCCCCGGGTTCATCAAGACGGAGATGGTGGCGAGCATGAAGCCCGAGCTGCTCGCGAAGATGGCCGCGGGCATTCCCGTGCAGCGCTTGGGCGAGCCGAACGAGATCGCGGCGACCGCGGCGTTCATCCTCGAGAACGACTACTACAACGGCCGCGTGCTCGAGATCGACGGCGGTCAGCGCCTATAGAAGAATACCCGTCGAAAAAGAAAAGGCCGGCAACCTTTCGGTTGCCGGCCAAACATGCGCAAGAAAGCGGACGCTGACTAGTTCGCCAAGTTCGTGTAGGCGCGCTCGCCGTGCGAACTGATGTCGAGGCCTTCGCGCTCCTGATCTTCCGGCACGCGAAGCCCAATCGTCAGCTTCACAATGTAGAAGGCGATGAACGCAACGACCGCGGTCCAAACGAACACGATCCCTACGGCCTGCGCCTGTATCCACAGCTGCTGCGCGTAGCCGGGGTAGCCCATGACTGGCGGGTTCATGGTCCAATCGGTCACGAGACTCGGGCCGCCGAGATCCGGCGAGTTGAAGATGCCCGTAGCCAGCGCTCCGAAGATACCGCCGAGGGCATGTACGCCGAACACGTCTAGGGAATCGTCCGCGCCGATCATCTTCTTCAGGCCCGTGCAGCCCCAGAGGCAGAGCGGACCCACGACCAGGCCGATCACGAACGCGCCTGGAATGCCGACGTTGCCCGCGGCCGGCGTGATCGCCACGAGCCCGGCGACTGCGCCGGAAGCGGCGCCGAGCATCGAGGGCTTGCCCTTGAAGATCCACTCGGCGAACGTCCACGACAACACTGCACACGCCGTG